>OQWA01000297.1_pt1 | contig 14166 bp, 15 predicted proteins | sample 1691581 | NCBI WGS metagenome assembly OQWA01 (sample SAMN03418264, study PRJEB22391) | human gut metagenome | biome: human-gut; feature: organic feature; material: feces | host: Homo sapiens | place: Tanzania | collected 2013-01
ACTTCCCATATGCTTTCACAATAACACCTCCTTCGCCCGCATCTGGGCATAAAAACAGCGCGCCTGCCGACCCAAGCGCCACTTTGGGTAACAGACGCGCTATGTACTGTTTTCATGATTTTATGTTGTATTGTTTTCTGAACTCTGTGACAAACAGCTTGTACCTGTACGACTGTTGCGGATTACGGCACATTGCCGCTGAAGCTAAATATTTGATAGCACACTCTTTGGGGATAAAATATTTCCCTCCAATCTTAAATGCCTTCATCTTTTTGCTGCTGCACCAGTTTACTACAGAGGTAGATTTGTATCCAGCAAACACGGCAAGCTCCTCAATTGTAATAAGGTCCGCCATCTCCTTCATTTCCGCTTCAAAAAACAGCTCAAACTTTTTCGTCTGCTCAGGAGTCAGCGTTATCCAGCAGCTTGGAGCTATTGTTTTTTTAGCACCTGCTGTCCCAGCGTACCATCCTTCACTGGCCTTGTACTTTTCCGGGCATATTTCCCTCTGACGCAGGTACTCGATCACATCGTCTGTCTTAATGGTATAGCGACGTGTTTTTTTACCCGTGTCCTTGCATGGAATTGCACCGCTTTGAAGCAAATAGAGTGCGGTTGCCTTGCTGATGTGGGCCACCCGATATAGCTGATCCTTGCTCATGGTTTTTGGGTATTGCTTCTTGATCTCTTTGAAATGCGCTTCTAAATTTTTCATGTTCAAACCACCTTTTCATATTGGTCAACGGCAGGTGGTTTCCCATGAAAGTCTGTTCAAAACGCAGTCGTAGGAACTGCGATTTTTTCTTGTTTGGTCTCCCCAGTTCTCCCCTAGTTCTCCCCAAAATGCTCAGTTCTCCCCTAAAAAGCAGTAAAACCGCTAATTATTCGAACTCATTGATTTTTGGGCGTTTTTCCATTTTCCGAGCTTTTACCCTTGAAAAACCCTTGAAATACGGGCTTCTTCAAGTTCCGCCATCATCACTCAATTTCTCTTAATTCCGCTTATTTCTAAATAGCGAATTTTGACTCGAAATCAGTTGAACCGCAAGGTTCCGTGGGTTCGAATCCCACCCGCTCCGCCATAAAAGGAACATAAAAAAGATATGTTCTGCGAAAACCCCGATTTTATCGGGGTTTTTTGCTGCCCAAATGCCGGGTTTTCGAGATGCATATTTGAAGATGTAAAACCACTGTTTTCCCTTTGGGTGCAGTATCGAACTCCCGTACAACTGAATATTCGCAGACGGCGGACAAGCCAAAACTTGTCCGCCGTTTTGCATTTTCCAAGCCCGAAGTTTTGCAAAAGACTTCGGGCTTTTTCTATTTCACGAAAAAGGAGCGATCAAAATGTACTTCACCAGCACACCAGCCCTCAACAGTATGGAGGCCATCATGAAGCAACCACCCGGTGGAAATCAGCGGGGCGGCGGCAGGCTCCGTGGGGCGTATCCATTCAACAAAGCGGACTGCGATTGCAGGCTCTGCCTCTACTACAGAAAAAAGAAAGGCTGCTCCATGGAGGTCTGCCCGGTATTAAATATCAGACTCTCCTGCGGCGCTGCCTCTTTTTATGAAGCCATTCATGCGGCATTTGCCGACGCACGACATACGCCGTTTCAAAGACGGCTTTCACATCTCTACGACAGAAAGGATGATGCCCCTATAATTTTTCAAACCGATCAACACAGGCAGCGTTTTGAGGCACAGAAACTGTACCTGCGAAAACCGGACCACCGCAGCCTCGCTGTGCTGTATCTCCTGACTGCGGATCACACCTTGTGGTCCAAGACAAGGCGATACTTTTCCGACCGTGGCAAAGTCGATCTGCAGGCAGTGCGCCTCGGCGATGTGTCCACAGACTGCTATGCTCTTTGGAAAGCGGTCAAGGAATTGCAGACCGGCGAGCGGCAGATCTCGCTGTGTGAGCTGGCCGATGGCAGCGTGATCTCAGATTGGGCCTTTCGCTTGATCGTGCAGGCCGTCACCATCGCTCGCTTCGGTGCGGCGGTGCTGGAAGCGGAGGTGCGCCATGCTTAAAGCCGTGATCTCGCACAACGAACAGGCTACCATTGTGGAGCTACCTATGGATCGCCTGAGCCTGCAATATGAACTGTCGCAGATCGGTATCCGCAGGCTGGCCAAGGACATTCCGATCATGGATGAGGAAGATCAGCCGATCTCCGTCAAGCTCTATTCCGAGTCGGACATCGGGCAGAATCTCGCCATGCTGTTCCGACCGTCCCATTCGCTGGAGGATGCCAATGTGTGTGCGCACGCTGTGGTACACGCCAGACCGGAGGTGCAGGATGAGATCGAACAGAGCATCGTCTATGGACAGTATCACTCGCCGCAGGCGGTTTTGGCAGACATTAAGGCGATGACAACGGACCTGATCGCCGTAACCGTCAACTACTACTGTCCGCTTCAGGTCCGTATGACGGACGAGGAATATGGCGATTGGTATGAGGTGGACAACGGCTATGCGCTCGACAATAAGCGAGCGATCCGTGAGCTGCTGCAAAAAGAGCAAAACGAGGATATGAACGATATGGCCGACTACTTTGACGGCAGCGAGTCTGCTAAGGCCAAGATCGTTTCCGCCGTCTGGGATGTGCATGAGGTAAACGGAGAGCTGTTCGGTGTGATCCGCACCGGGCTGCGGGAAATCCTTTCCCCGGCAGAAGAACAGGAATGGATCGACGAGCTGATTGGACAGGCAGCAGACGGCTTCGGCGAGGGGCTGGAGCAACGCCCTATTTGTACTGCTGACGGTGAGATCTATGTTTCCTTCTGGAACAGCGGCAGCGACTACTTCATGGAGAACGAAACTGTCTTTCGTCAACGGATGTCTGCCGATCCCAACCTTGAAACAATGAAACTGGAATGAAAGGAGTCACGACCAATGAACAATCAACTGTGTGAACGAATGAGGACTCACTACCCGCCCGGAACACGGGTGCAGCTGCTCCGGATGGATGACCCGTATGCACCGGTTCCTTCCGGAACGAGAGGCACGGTGACCCATGTGGACGATATGGGTCAGCTTCAGATGCGTTGGGATAATGGGCAGTCCCTCGCCCTGATCCCTGAAGAAGATGTTTTCCGCAAGCTTACGGCAGCGGAGCTGGCGGAAGAACAGACGATGCAGGAAGTACAGGGCTTTGAGATGAAAATGGAATAGGAGGAAGACTGTGTGCCAAACCATGTAACAAATGTGCTGACGCTGCACGGAGAGTCGGATCAGATCCGAGCCATGCTGGAGGCCATCCAGTATGATGATCTTGGAATCGGCTCGGTGGATTTCAACAAGATCATCCCCATGCCGGAGAGCTTGAATATCGAGGCAGGCAGCCAAACGAGTACCGGCCTGAAAGCCTATCAGGATTTCATTGAGGTCTACACCCTCGGCGAAACGATCCATCAGGACGATCTGGAGAACATTCCTCGTAAAAGTGAGGACGCTTTCCTTCGGCAGCGCTCGGATATTCGTCCAAAGGAATGGAAACTTGGAAAAGCCGCTTGGAACAACATTCGCCTATACGGAGTACCGACGTGGTATGGGTGGCGTAACCAGCATTGGGGCACCAAATGGAATTCCTACGGCTACGGCGAGGCGGAAGTAAACTATCAGGAGGGGGATGCCCTGAACTTCCTGACGGCATGGTCTGCCCCGCACCCGGTAATGGAAAAGCTGGCGGAGATGTTCCCCAATGTGGAGATCGAGCACGAGTGGGCTGATGAGGACATCGGCCATAACTGCGGAAGATACCGCTATCAGAACGGAGTACGAATCGAAGAATGGCTCCCCGAAACAGAGCGGGAGGCCATTGATCTCAGCTGCGAGCTGATGGGGCTGGAACCGCTGGACTATGGACTCGCTCTGAATGCAGCCGGGACAAGCTATATCAATCTGGAGGACGATGAATACGAGAAAATCGAGCTACTCGGTAAAACAGCGCTGTTCTCGAATGCCCGACTGACGGATGCAGACATTCCGGAGGGACTGTATTGCTACCACCTGCGCCACAGCGATGACGGCGGCAAATTCTGCTCCGTAGAACCGAGGGTCGGCGTCAACCACGGCGGCTCTGTAATTCTGAAAGAGCCGCTGGACTTCGGAGAAAGCGGGTATATCTCTCTTGACGAAGAAACAAGCCCGAACTTTTCCGGAGAAAGAGAAAATTTCTCCGATTTCCTTTCTGACACCTCCCCGCAGGAGGCTGAGGAAATGAAGCTCTGCTAAAAGTCTAAATCAAAGAGGTCGTTTTGCGTGTATGGATGTTCCGTACATGGAAAACGGCTTCTTTCTGTTTTCTGCGGAACCTTTGTATGCGCAGACGCCTCCGCAAAGGAGGTGATTCCATCAACAGCTTTATGGCGTGGGTCGGCGGGAAGAAAGCCCTTCGGGACGAGATCCTCGCCCGCTTCCCACGAAACTACAAACGGTATATCGAAGTGTTCGGCGGGGCCGGATGGGTGCTGTTCCATAAGCCGCCCGGCAATGATTTTGAAGTGTTTAACGACTTCAACGGTAATCTTGTGAACCTGTACCGCTGTGTCCGGGAGCAGCCGGAGGCCCTGCGGAACGAGCTGCGGTATATGCTCAATTCCCGCTTGGACTTCGAGTATATGAAAGGAATGCTGCATTCCCAAGCCGTACTCCCGGATGTGCGCCGGGCCGCCTATTACTATGCGCTGATCCGGTACAGCTACGCAGCCGGGACCTCGACCTTCGGCAGCCAACCCCATGCCATGTGGAACAACTTTCCGCTGATCGAGTCGGCGGCAGGCAGGCTGCAAAAGGTCGTCATCGAAAACAAGGACTGTGTGAAGCTCATCCGGCAGTATGATCGTCCGGAGAGCTTTTTCTACTGCGACCCGCCGTATTACAACGCAGATCAGTATTACGAGGCGGTTTCCTCAGACGGCTTTGACCATGCTGGACTTGCCGATGCGCTGCTTGGAATCAAGGGGAAATTTTTGCTCTCTTACAACGATTGCCCGGAGATCCGGGCACTGTATGACCGCCCCGGCATTGTGGTCGAGGGCATCTCCCGACTATCCAACATTGCGCAGCGATACGAAAACGGAAAACAGTACCCGGAGCTGCTGATCTCCAACTACGACACCACGGAGCTGGCCCGATCCTGCGTGCAGCTCACGCTGTTTGACCGGCTGGATTCCCAGGAAATTCTGAATGAAAGGATACTCTACCATGAAATATGATTTTGAACTGATCCCCGTCCCTACTGATGCGCTGGAGGCTGTCGGCATCATCCCCGGCGTTATGGCGGAAGCCTTTGTGGACGGAAAACGCATCGTGATCCAGAAAGCAGAGGACGATGCCTTCTGTAAAAGCTACAACGAGGATTGCGAGGATTGCCCGTACTGCTGTCCCTGCTGCGGCGAATGCCTGAAAGAGCAGATGGCCGGAGGTGACGGGGATGACTAAGCTGTACCGCATCCTCGGAAAGCGTGGGCGTATCACCATCCCCTATGAGATCCGCAAGCGGGTAGGCTTTTCCTACAATGATGTTCTGTCCTTTGCCGAGCAGGATGACCGCACGGTGATTGTCCGGAGAGAAAAGCTCTGCAATGATTGCAGGAATGTTCCCGGCGCTCCGATTAAACCGCAGCCGGAGGGCATCACGCTTCTGGATTTTCTGGACAGCCTTTCTGCCAAGGAGCAGCGGGCGGCACTCATCCATCTGTCGGTGCGCTGGGCGGAGCAGCAAGGCGGTGAATCCAATGTCTAAGATCCTTCGTGTTGTCATGGTGGAACCCCATGAAGCGCCCTATGAGCTGAATATCACCGACCAGCTTGAGGATCTGCAGGAAACGGTCGGCGGCATGATCGAGGTCATCGGCAACGGCGACGGCACGCTCCTCGTCTGCAATGAGGAGTCTAAGCTCATGGGGATGGACGGAAACCGCCGCCTGAACGGAGATGTAATCGCCGGACCGTTCTTTGTCGTTGGTACAGACGGCGAAAACTTCCGCTCGCTGACCGATGCGGAGGTAGAGCGATACAAACAGCGCTTTGCGGAGATCGAGGATATTTCCCCGGAGGAAGTACAGGAGCATATGGGCTTTACCTTTTTCGCATGGTAAAACAGAAAATGGAGGTACAACAATGAAGATCAAAGCACAGATCGACCGCATGGTCGGTGAGAACAACCGCATTAAAGCATACGCCAGTGTGATCCTCGGCGGCGAATATGTCGTGCGGGACATTGCGGTCATGGACAGCAAAAACGGGCTGTTCGCCCGAATGCCGTATCGCAGCTATAAGGACAGGAACGGCGACATGAAGTATTCGGATACCGTGTTCGCCATGAACGAAACCTCCCGCAACGCCATCAACGACGCTGTCCTTGCCGCATACGAGCAGCGTCTGCACATGGAGCAGGATGAGGCTCCGGATATGGAGGAATTTATCGACGAAAGCCCCGGCATGGTGCAGTCGATGTAGCCTCCACAAAAAAGTTTCGATTCTCGCTGGACTTTCAGCCTTGCATCGGTATCCTTGTAGGCAGAGGTGATCAACATGAAACAACGCAGAATATTCGTGCTCCTCCTTGCAGGCTTGCTTCTGACAAGCCTTGCCGGATGCGGCACAAAAACGGCACTGCCTGCGCCTATAGAACCGCCTGCTACTGCATCGTCCGCTGCTGCGCCGTCGGAGCCGACACCCGTCAGCACGCCGGACGCCTATGCACCGGTCGAAACAGTGTCAGCACCGGAAATGCTACCGGCAGAAGAAACAGAACCACCGACGCAAGTTCCCGAACCGCCGGTGTCGGAAAGCGCACCAAGTGCATCTGAGCATCCGGAGGCATCACAGTCGCCTACTCTCGCAGAGCGACCGGCAGAGCCATCACCGGTCGAACCGGCACCGGAGCCGCCGGTCGATGTGGGGTATTGGGTGGATTTCGCCAAGGCTTATGCCGAAAGCGTCGGCTTGGAGCTGGACAGTGAGGCAGTAAGCTGTTGGGATAATCCCACCATCGCCAGCAGTGCCAGTCGATATCTGGAACGGGATCTGTGTGGGCTGCTGAACAAATACAGCCGGGATGCGGACATCTCGGCTGTGTGGATATGGGCAGAGCCTCGGACAGAAAGCTCGTGGGATATCTATATCGGCTATGCATGACCATAAAACAAAATACAAAGCAGAAAGCGCATCGACATTCGGTGCGCTTTTTCCTATCTGAAAGGAGTTTTTACTATGTTTGCTACGACCTGCAAAAGGGGCCTGTCGCTGTTTTTGGTGGTGCTCCTGTGCTTTACCGCCGTTCTCGGCTTCGGCACCACAACGGCTTTCGCAGCCGGAGAACAGTCGGATGTCTATCTCGTGGCGTATCCCCGTGAGGGAGATGCCAACCTTGACTACAGCGGAACTTGGGGACATGACAATCTCCGGTATATGAACGGGTGGTCCTCCGGTCGGTCACTCTTCACCATTGTCCGGGCCATGGGCTCGTATGAGGGCAACATCTGCTACTGCATCGAACCCGGTGTTCCGTTGGAAACCGGAGATTCCCTTTCCAAATGGGGCGAGGACTTTTGGGAGAACTATCCCTCTGACTACAACCACACCATCGAACCGTATGAGATCAAGCAGTTTATCGGCAGAATCATGCAGTACGGCTATACCGGCAGCATTTCTACCTCATGGAGAAGTCAGAATGAGGGAGCCGACAAGCTGGCCTACGCCGTTGCAACGCAGCTTCTCATTTGGGAAACAGTCGTTGGTGAAAGAGATTCGGACTTTTCCCATGTCAGCACCGGCGGCTACAATGCTGTGACCGAGCAGATCGGCGCAAGCCATCCGCTGCGCAGTCAGATCTTCAGCTACTACAGCATGATCGAGGCCAATGTGCAGAGCCACAGCAAGATCCCCAGCTTTATGAGCAAATCCAGCAGCAGAGCGCAGGACATCGAGCTGGAATGGAACGGCTCGGAATACACGGCGACACTGACCGATACCAACGGCGTCCTTGGCAATTACAGCTTCAGCGGCAGCGGTCTCAGCTTCTCCGTCAGCGGCAATACACTGACCATCACGGCAAAAACCGCACTGGAGGACACCGTCACCATTACGGCAGAAAAGAAAGATTCCCAGCGCCGTGGGATCATCACTTGGAGCGACGGCCACTACCTCCCCGGTAACGCTACGCTGCAGGATCTGGTCACCTATGCGGAGTCGGTGAACGACCCCGTCACGGGCTACCTTCATGTCAAGGTATCCTACGGCAGTGCCAAGATCATCAAAACCTCCGAGGACGGTATTGTGTCCGGCATCCGCTTCACGATCACTGGCAACGGGGTGAACGAAACCGTTACGACCGGAGAAAACGGTGAGATCCAGATCGACAACCTTACCCCCGGTGAATATACCGTCACTGAGCTTGCGGATGACCGCTATGTGCCGCAGGAGAGCAAGACCGTGTGCGTAGTCAGCGGTCAGACTGCCATCGTGGAATTCGGCAACATTCTTAAAAAATTCAGTGTGACCCTGATCAAACGGGACAGCGAAAAAGGCTCGCCGCAGGGCGATGCTGTGCTGTCCGGTGCCGTGTATGGCATCTATCACGGCGATGATCTGGTCGACACCTATGAAACCGATGCCTCCGGCAGCTTTACGACAAAGGAGTATGTGTGCGGCAACGGCTGGACGATCCGTGAGATCACGCCCTCTACCGGCTACCTTTTGGACGAAACGGTCTATCCCGTCGGCGCAGAGGCCGGAAACTTTACCTTGGAGCACAACGCCGTTGCCGTCGATGTGGGTGAGGATGTCATCAAAGGCAGCATCGCCATCATCAAGCATACGGATGACGGCAGCACCAAGATCGAAACGCCGGAGGCCGGTGCCCAGTTCCAAATTTATCTCAAAGTCTCCGGCAGCTATGATGCCGCCGATCCGGACGAGCGAGATGTGCTTGTCTGCGGCGAGGACGGTTTTGCCCAGAGCAAGGCGCTGCCCTTCGGCGAGTATGTGGTGGAGCAGACCAAGGGCTGGGACGGTCGTGAGCTGATGCCTGCCTTTACCGTCCGGATCTCCGAGCACGGAAAGACCTATCAGTATCTCATCAACAATGCTGAATTCAAAGCCTATCTGAAGATCGTCAAGGTCGATGCCGAAACCGGCAAGATTATTCCTTATGCCGGTGCCGCCTTTGAGATCTACGATCCGGACGGCAAGCTGGTGGAGATGACAACCACCTACCCGCAGCCGGAAACGCACTCCCGTTTTGTGACCAACGATGGCGGCTGGCTCATCACGCCGGAGATGCTGCCGTATGGCACGGGGTATTCCATCGTCGAGGTGCAGACACCCCACGGGTATGTGCTGAACCCTGAGCCGGTGTATTTCGATGTTACAGCAGAAAACGCCGAAAGCGCTGACGGCATCACCCTTGTGATCGCAGAAAAGCCGAATGCCCCGCAGAAAGGAAAGATCCGGATCGTCAAGACCGGCGAGGTGTTTTCCTCTGTCACGGAAAAGGACGGCAGATATACCCCGGTCTATGGAGAAAGCGGCCTTGCCGGTGCGGAATTCGAGATCTGCGCAGCCGAAGATGTGTTCACGCCGGACGGCACGCTGCGCTATGCCAAAGGCGATGTGGTCGATACACTGACTACGACCGCAGATGGCACGGCAGAAAGCCGAGAGCTGTATCTGGGTAAATATGAGATTCAGGAAACCAAAGCACCTTACGGCATGGTCAGGGACGATAGCGTCCTCACCGCCGAGCTGGTCTATGCCGGTCAGGAGATCAGTATCACCAGCACCTCCGTCGCTGTGTTTAACGAGCGCCAGAAAGTGGAGGTCAAGCTGTACAAGGATCTGGAGAAGGACGAGCTGTTCCAGATCGGCAGCGGCGATGAGATCCTTCATGTGTATTTCGCCCTTTATGCGGCGGAGGATCTGACCGCAGCGGACGGCTCCGTGATCCCGGCAGACGGCCTGATCGAGATCGCCGGTGTGCAGGCGGACGGCACGCTGGTGTTTGCCTCAGACCTTCCGATCGGCAGCTACTATGTGAAAGAGTATGCCGTTGATGCGCAGTATCTCATCAGCGAGGAAACCTATCCCATCACCTTCACCTACGAGGACGATACCACTGCCGTGGTCAGGATCGAGGTAAACAACGGCGAGGCCATTCTGAACCGCATCATTCGCGGCAGCATCACCGGCATCAAGGTGGATGAACAGGGCGAGCCGCTCCCCGGTGCGGTGTTTGGACTGTTCCGTGCCGACTGCACAGACTTTACGGAGGAAAATGCGCTCCTGACTGCCGAGTCCGCCGAGGACGGCAGCTTTTCCTTTGAGAACATCCCTTACGGTGTTTGGCTGGTGCGCGAGATCGCAACTTCGGAGGGCTATGTGCTGTCGGACGAGATCTTTACCGTGCAGGTCAGCGAAAATGGCGCTGTGATCGAGCTTGGAAACTTGGAAAACAAACCGATCACTGGTGAATTGGAGCTTACCAAGAAAGACATTTCAGACGGGAAGCTCCTGCCGGGCGCAGGCTTCCGTATCAAGGACGCAGACGGTAATGTTGTCGCCGAGGGTTATACCGACGAAAACGGCATTGCCAAATTCACGCTGCGTTACGGGAAATACACCTATGAGGAATTCGACGCCCCGGAGGGTTACCGCATTGATACGACACCCCACGAATTTGAGATCACCGAGGACGGACAGATCGTCAAGGCAGAGATGACCAACGAGAAGATCCCCACGCCGGATGTACCGCAGACCGGCGATGAAAGTAACCTCGGTTTTTGGATCGGGCTGGGCAGCATTGCCCTTGGCGGTGCCATCGCCTGCGGCATTCTGTTTGCCAAGCGTAAAAAGGACGATGACAGCGACGAATGAAAAAGGTGTATCTGTGTGCGCCCCTCGGCGGTGATGTAACCGCCAACCTTGAAAAGATCCGACAATACTGCAGGTATGCTCTGCTGTGCGGCACGGCTCCGGTCGTGCCGCATTTCTATGCGGAATGCCTTGATGACAGTGTTCCAGCAGAGCGTGAGATCGGACGCAGTGCCGGGATGTCTCTCTTATGGTTCTGCGACGAGCTTTGGCTGTTCGGCGATACTGTGACCGAGGGCATGGTCGCCGAGCTGCAGTTTTGCAAATATCTGAACATTCGTATCCGGAGGATTCAGCAAAATGAAATTTAAAAAGTATTGGGAGGTAACGCATGATGAGAAAGAAAGCAATGCGGGCACTGCTCCTTGTGGGGCTTCTGGCCGTGATGATCTCGATGTGCTCCATGACTGCATTTGCCGCAGGCGATGTGGCTGGAGCCATCGAGCAGACTTGGAACACGGCGAAAGCCCAGATCCAAACGGTAGTCAACAATGTGGTGTTCCCGGTGGTGGATATGATCCTGGCGATCCTGTTCTTCGTCAAGGTCGGTACCAGTTACTTTGAGTACCGAAAACACGGGCAGTTTGAATTTGCAGCGCCCTGCATTCTGTTCGCCTGCCTCATTTTCACCCTGACCGCACCGCTGTATATCTGGTCTATCCTCTGATCCGTCACGCGGGGCCGCTGCGAAAAGCGGCGGCTCTGACGGGAGGTGAAGTGATTGTTTGATTGGTTAGGGGATATTTTTTCCGGCATCGGCAATGCCATCGGGAGTACCTTTGAGGCACTTGGCGAGCAGATCTCCAATGTGATCTGGAACACCATGCTGCAATGGCTCTACGAAACGATCTATAACGCCGTAGCCGACTTCTTTACCATGATGGGCAACATGGGCGCTGACATCTTCCAGCTGGACTGGATACAGGCAACGATCCGGCTGTTTACGCTGTTCGGCTGGGCGCTGTTTGCCGCCGGTGTGGTCGTGGCGATCTTCGATGTCGCCATCGAATACCAGTGCGGACGGGCCAACATCAAGACAACGGCCATCAATATTCTGAAAGGCTTCTTTGCCTGCTCCCTGATCGGCATCGTCCCGGTGGAACTGTACAAATTCTGCGTCAGCCTGCAGAATACCTTCTCCCATGATCTGTCCGCTATTTTCGCCGGTGGCCGAAGCATTGACCTTGCCGGAGAAAGCACCAGCGTACTGGTCGGCAGCTTTTCCGTAGCGAACAATGTCAGCTTCAATCTGTTCAACATCCTTGCGCTGATCGCTTTTGCCTACTGCGTGATCAAGATCTTTTTCGCTAATATCAAGCGCGGCGGTATTCTGTTGATCCAGATCGCAGTCGGGTCACTGTATATGTTCAGTGTACCAAGGGGCTATCAGGACGGTTTCAACCAGTGGATGAAACAGATCGTAGCGCTGTGCCTAACGGCGTTCATGCAGACCAGCTTGCTGTTTTTGGGGCTTCTGACCTTCCCCGGTAATATGCTGTTGGGACTTGGCGTCATGCTGGCGGCCAATGAGGTGCCCCGCATTGCGCAGCAGTTCGGGCTTGACAGCTCTGTGCGTGTCAACATGATGAGCGTTGTCCATGCCACGACAACCGCAGTCAACCTGACCCGCAGCGTTGCACGAGCCACGGGTAAATAACAGGAGGAGCCAGTATGACACAATATCTGTACCCGCAAAACCTGAAAGCCACGGCCAATCTGTGGCTTTGGGGCCTGCGGGATTTTTGCATTCTCGGCATTGCGGTGCTGCTGTCCATTGTGACCTTGGTGCAGCTCGGATTCTTTCTTCCGGCAGCAGCAACGCTGTGCTTCGGATTTCTGACTATCCGCATGGATGATACCACTGTGTTGGATTTTATCAAATACGCCGTGCGGTACTTTATCAGCACACAACAGTATTACGAATGGAGGTGAACCCATGGCAGAAAAACAGCAGAAAAAGAAAAAGGGCCGCTCGGTGCAGGAGCTTCTCGGCATCCGAACCTTTACCAAGTACGGCCTTGCAGTGGGCAAATATGAGCTGCTCTTTTATCTCGTAGCGCCCACCAATATTTCGGTGCTTTCTCATACGAATATCGAGATCAAGATCCGCCATCTGATGATGGTGCTCTCGGCCATTCCGGACATTGAGATCACCTGCACCGACTCCTCGGAATGCTTTGACGATAACAAGGCGTACCTGACCGGCAGGCTGGCCGAGGAACACGATCCCAAGGTGCGGAAGATCATCAAAAAGGATATCGATCATCTGAACCACATTCAGATGGAGATGGCCACAGCCCGGCAGTTTCTGTTCATGGCCCGGCTGAAAAACACAAAGGACAAGCAGGTTTTCGATGCCGCCAACCGGATCGAGAAAACCATTTCCGAGCAGGGCTTTGAGGTGCATCGTATGAAAAAGCCGGAGATCAAGCGCTTTCTCGCACTGTATTTCGAGGCCAGTATGAACGGCGAAGCCATGCCGGACGCAGACGGTGAGCAGTTCTATGAGGTGGATGAGGATGACGAGGAAGATCGCACTTAGCGTTCTGTGCCTACTGCTGGCTGTACTTTCCCTGTTCTCCGGCTGGAAGATCTACAGCGAGCTTTCCGCCCGGCAGAAAGAAAAAGATGAGTTTTCCGCTCTCGCAGCCTTGGTAGAGCCACCGGCCACAGAGCCTTCTGCAGCAGTTGTGCCGGAAGAAGCCACTACCCCAGAGAAAAGCACGGAACCGGCAGCGGAGCTGCGTGACCTGACGGAGCTGTTTGCACAAAACCCGGACTGCATCGGCTGGCTGTGTGTTCCCGGAACCCAGATCGACTATCCGGTCATGTTCACGCCGGAGGAACCCCAGCGGTACCTGCGCCGGAGCTTTTATGGCGCATACAGTCAAAGCGGTGTGCCGTTTATGGACTTTCGGTGCGATGAAAACAGCAATCTCATCCTCTACGGGCACAACATGAAAAACGGCACGATGTTCGGCAACCTCACCGGCTATACCGATGCGTACTTTGCCGCCGAGCATCCCGTGATCGATCTGCAAACCGCTGCGGGTCTTTCACGCTATACGGTGTTCGCCGTGGCTGCGGTGCAAAAGACAGATCCATGGTATGACTTTATTGAGGCAGGCAGCAGTGCGGGATTTGACGAACAGGTCGCAGATCTGCTATGCAAAGCCTGCTATACGACCGGCGTTATTCCGGCCTACGGTCAGCAGCTTCTCACCCTATCCACCTGCTACGGCGGCGGGACACAGCGATAGCTGTCGCCGAGGATATAATGG
>OQWA01000307.1_pt1 | contig 13970 bp, 17 predicted proteins | sample 1691581 | NCBI WGS metagenome assembly OQWA01 (sample SAMN03418264, study PRJEB22391) | human gut metagenome | biome: human-gut; feature: organic feature; material: feces | host: Homo sapiens | place: Tanzania | collected 2013-01
CGGTGCCTTCAGACCCCCCCCGGCGACCTGATTGATAATCATATTATTTCTCCTTTTAGTTTTATTAGGAAGGAAAACCCAAGACAGTTCCATCTTTGGTAATTGGAGTGTCTGAGCGCATAATTAAGGCTGGTCTGACTTGGTAATACCTATCATAACTGCCGTAACCTCTTGATCCTTCATCAGAAATAAAATCTGTAATAGTGGAATTATATGGACGTGGTCTATAATCCGCGCCAGTACCATTTGAGGGGGCATACCAGAAGGCCTTTCCATTCTGATAATCTCTTGGCGCATAGCGTCTAACTCTAGCCTCGAAGTTATCTGTACTAGCATTAGTGGCTTCTTCTATAAAGAAATCTAATTTAGAACCAGCCAAAGAATAGTCACTAGTTGGAACAAAACCCATCTCTATTATATTAAGAGTAAAAATTTTTCTAGAAAGTCCTTCTTCTCCAACTTTATTCGTTCCATTATAATAAGGAATTTTAACTTCCTTTATTGCAGCTTTAACACTAGTACTTTCAATTTTATTATAAAATTCGGTATTCAAAGTCGTATCAAAACCACTATTAGCATACATTTCTGTTTCACTTTTCCATTCACTTCCATGATCAAGGACATAATAACTCATAAGCCAGGTTCCATCACAAGAATCACTATACAAATTGCTGGGTTTTCCTTGATGAATAACAATAAAAGGCCTATTTGAATAATATCCAGAACTAGCATTAGGGGTGTAGTAAGAATTATCCACGCTAAAATAAACAACACTTCCGGGGAGCAAATTGCCCAGTATCAGTTTATTCTTACTACCACCACCAATTTGATTCATAATCATCTTATCACCTCCTTACAAAATCACAACATTCACACTCAGCGCTTCCGTCGGCACTGTGTCACAAGTAAACGTAAGTTTATTCGCCGCTTGCGCTGTACACTTCACTCCTGCCGCACTATAAGCATCTTGACTAGTAGCAGTAGGCGATATAATAACAACGTTACTTGCTGTTACGCCACTGGCTGTTTTGGTCTGTGTTTTATTGGTGGAAGACCATCCGGCGGTGGTGAGGGACAGGGTTAGTGTTTTCACTTTTGCTTGTGCGCCGAGATTGGTGAGAGCCGTAGCTGCTGTAGTTGACCCAGTGCCGCCACGAACAATGGGCAGAGTACCGGAAGTAATATTAGAAGCAGAATGGTTATGGCTAGCAGGTGCAGCTCCAATATCCGTCCGAACTTCCGTAGGAGTCCGGTAGTACACCCATCCTTCTCCATCAATTGTCGCAAAATTGCCAGCTTTATCCGTAGCCGCAGTGGTTTGTAACCATGTGCCGGTGATATATTGACCGGTCAAATTGCCGGTAAGAGTGCCGCCCGAAAGAGGGAGATAGTCGTGTGTATGACTCGTAGCCGCTGCACCAATATCTGCTGGTGTCAAAGCATCACTCCCACCAGTTTTATGTGTGTTTTTATGGGCATTCGGTGCCATGGAGGTGGGAAAGTCTGTAATATCTGCTTTCACATGGGTATGCTTCTTTGGAGCCGCACCTATTGCTTCGACAAGATTGGTATCTTTTATTTTTGTTCGCACTATTTGGTTAGTACTATCTAACACAAGAAATTCTGCACCGAGAATATTCCCATCTGTATTATAAATATCTTCAGCATTCGGATAGTTGATTGTCCCAGTAACTGTCCCACCAGTCAGTGGCAGGTAACTGTGTGTGTGTGCCGCCGCTGCATAGTCCGTCCCCGCCGCCGCCGCACTAAATCCACCTTTTCCGTCGCTCTTCACAATCCCATTCACATCTGTCACGGATTTCTTGAACGTTTCAAGTGGTTTGAGAGCTTTTTTGATGAGGGTGATGAGTTCAGTAGTGCCAATTTGGTCAACAAATTTCATGTAATCATCTCCTTTCCATATGAAATTAACTTATCGTAACTGCATTCCACATGGCGTCAATTTCAGTTGCGGTATAAGTATCGTGTGTATGGTCTACCGCGGCATAGTCCGTTCCTGCGACTGCTGCGGTAATAGTGCCATTACCAGAGCCTTTGAGGAGACCAGTTGCTTCAATTAGCGATTGTGAACTGAAGGTCTCAGTACTCACAGAATTGTCTTCGGCGATTAACAATGAGATTGTTTGGAAAGTTGAAATTAAGAGGTTACTGCTTGAAAACACCGCCACCCTTTTATCAACACGCAAATCAAAAGCAATTAACGGCACCATTATCCCCGAATTAGTGATTCGTGCATAGCAAAGCTTCCCAGCATCGGAAGCAGTTTTGATTTCTGCAAAAGTCTTATTGGCAGAAATATTGCTGGGGTTAGTCATGGTCACCTCAACAAAAAACGGCTCAGCTTTTGCGATAGCGTTACTTAATTCTTCAATCTGTGCTGTTGGTATAGCATCATCAACATATTTTTTGTTGGCTGCATCGGTGTCTTCTGTGGGATTTTTTAAATTATGAATATAAGAACCTTTATTATTAGGGCCCGTATCACCAAGTGTTATATTACCAGTTTTGACTCTAATAGGATATAATCCATTGCCAATTTTCATTTGGATTTCATCAGATACTTCTTTTGTAATAGTAAAACTATCACCAAAATCAATGGCTGTTTTTGCATTTGTTCCATTTAAACTTACAGTTGTACCTGCATTTGATTTAGGACTAGATAAGTTAAAATGTGAGCTATATAGAGACATTGAATCATAATACATTGATATTCTAGCGCCATCTATTTTACCAACTACTAAATCACCATTATTTTCTTGAATGCCCGCAGTTTTAGTAAATTTAAGAGCTCCAGTCATGGTATCCCCAGCCTTGGATACTTTATCATCATTACTAAATGGCAAATCATTAACTTTGGTTACTCCATCACCAATTTTAATTTTATTCAAATCGGTATACAGAATCAGTTCTCCCTTTTTTGGAACAAAAGAGGTGGCTTTTTCCCATTCTGCGCTCGTACCGTTTTTATTCACAATCCGGGCTTTAAAATTTTTATCAGCCAAATTATTCTCCTCCTTTTTGGTCTGAAAAATGGAGCCGTCCCATTTCTGGAACGGCTCCTCGGCAATTACTTGCCGTCATTCCAGGCAATCAATAGGCCATCTTTCCAGACCCAATTATATTATACCATTTTTTTAGATGGTTTGTCAAATTTTTGAATTACTCAACGCCGCCACAATCAAGAATGAGAGTATCAGTACCCTGAGTTAGCAGGTCAGTAGATACGCCAGTAATCTTGACGTCCTTATTCTCAACAGTAGTAGTAACACCACTAATGGATTCGATAACATTAGCCTGAGCGCCTTCGGCAATACCGGCAAGTTTAGTACCTTCATCCGCAGTCATCAGACGGTCAGTGCCATTCTTAGCAACATAGCCCTTAGCAACATCAGCAGTCTTTGCATAAGGTTCAAGAGCGGCAGTCTGAAGTGCGGTGTCAGCCAAATCAAGAGAAGTCTGAACAGTAGTAGCCAACTTAGCCTTGGTAATAGTACCATCGGTAATGGTAGCAGTTACCTTATGGTCAGCGCTAACATCAACGACTACCATGTCGCCAACCTTGGAACCACTGGTAACATATTCAATTAGGTCGCTAACATTGATATAAACTTTATCATTAGTAGCATTGGCAAGAGTCAAAACAAGGAAAGTACCAGTATGAGTCTCGTCAGGGTTAGTCTCAACGGTACCAGAGCTAACTACCATATCCTTGGGGATATCAATATTGACATTCAGACCAGTAGATGCTTGGGCGATAGTATAACGCTTAGCAACTCCAGTCACATCAGAAGGAGTAACGGTAACAGTATAATCAACTTCCGCATCCTTGACTGCCTTCACTTGCTCGTCAACATAACCAACAACAGAAGTGGCCTTAGAAGTAGTAGGAATAGTACCAACCTTTGTGCCAAGAGCATCAACAGCAGTCTGAGCATTATCACCAGCAGACTTGGCAGCCGCAATAGCAGTGTCCTTACCATCAGCATAAGACTTCGCAATCTGCTTGACAGAACCAGTAGTGGCCTCAGTGCCCATCAAGGTCTCAACGTTACTTACGGCATCATCCCAAGCAGTCTTTTTAGCAGCAGTAACGTGAATATCAGTATTGGCAATGTGGTCTTCGGTGGCCTTCTTAGCAGCATAAGTATCAGCCAGTTTGAGAGCACTAATACCATCACTCACTTCCTGAGCAACAGTCTTACCCTCAGCGTGTTTCCCTTCAAGAGCAGCCACACGACCAGCAATCGCAGATTCGGTACCAACAAGACCATCGGCATAGGACTTAGCAGAAGTCAGGGCCTCGCCAGCCTTCTCCTCAGCATACTTCTTTGCGCCCTTGATGGTATCAACACTAGAGAGGTCTTCAGCCTTACCAACGAGAGTACTCTTAGCAGTATTGACATCACTCATGGTAGCAGCCTTATTAGTTGCGGCATCATAAGCAGTATTGAAGGTTACAGTATCTTGCTTAGCATCAAGTGCGCCCTGTAGACCAGAAATCTTAGAGATACCAAGTTCAGGAACATCTTCAGCGACTAGCTCACGACGCTCAACAGTAATCTTACCACCGGCCTCGCTAACAGCACTTACAAACTGCTTAGCAACCGCAGTATCTTCAACCTTGAGTGCATCAATCTTACCTTTCGCATCAGCGATAGCCTCATTCTTGGCAGTCGCAGCAGCATCAGTAGCAAAAGCCTTAGCACCCTTGATGGTAACGGCGGTCTTATCATCAGAATCAGTACCTTCAAGAGCAGTCTTAGCAGCATCAACTTTGTCCTGAGCAGTCTTATTCAAAGAAGCAACAGTTGCAAATGCAGCATCCTCTAGACCAGTAACAGCAACATCCTCACCATTAACAGCGATAGTACCATTAGTACTACCAGCGGTGACAGATTGAACAGCAGATACAGCCTTAGCAAGTTTATCAGTTACTTCTTTAGCAAGCTTTGCTTCAGTAATAGAAGCATCACCAAGAGTAGCAGTTACCTTATGGTCGTTACTAATACTGACAACTACCATGCCATCAGGACTATCACCAGCGGTGACATACTCGATTAGGTTACCAACATTGATGTAAACTTTATCGCTAGTCTTGTTAGCAAGGGTGAGCACCAGATAAGTGCCAGCAGGTTGACCCTCAGGATTGGTCACAACAGTACCACTCTCAACAACCATATCCTTGGGGATATCAATGATAGCACCAACGCCAGTTCCATCTTTAGTTAATTGATAAGAAGCGGACATACCAGCAGTGGCCGTCTCCAATTTCTTGACGGTATACTCAGGATGAGTAACATCAGGGACAATAACCTTTAGACCATCATCAGCAAGAGTAAGAGCATTCTTCTCAGCCTTAGAAATCTGAACCTGAATCTTAGGAGCAGTAGCAGTAGAACTGTCAACTACAACAGAAGCGTCAGTTGCACTAATAGAAGTAACCTTGGAGTTAGCAAGAGCCTTGACTTCATCAATCAGAGCATACAAACCAGTAGCAGCAGTTTCACCTTCTGCAGCGACACCAACTTTAGCAATAAGAGAATTGACTTGGCCCTGAAGAGCAGCAACGTCACTTGCGAGGTCACCAGAAGCGGTGGTCTGAGCAAGTTTGACAAGAGTGCCAGCCTCATCAGCAATCATATAAGCTTCAGCCTTGCCATCAGTATAGAGGGTCAGAATCTGACCAACATAAGCAGTAGCACCAGAAGCAGCATAGGTTTCAAGTTCAGTCTTATTATACCAAACAGCAGTAGTATCAACAGGCGCAGGATTGCCACGCTTGATACTCAGAGGGAAGCCCATATAGGCAGCATCATTCATAATAGTAGCCATATTATATATTTACCTCCTTTCTAAAATCAACCAATTGTGACGGAATAAGTCTCGCCAGCATCAATGGAGGCAGGCTGATATACATAAACATCATAGGCAGCCGCAGTATAACCCTCAGCGCCTTCAACACTAGACTGAGAACCCTGCTTTACAAACAAAGCAGTAACATCAGCATTAAGTGCACTGGGCATGAGGACTTTAGTAATCTTGCGGCCAGCAGGAACGGCAACAATAACCTTCTTCGCACCAGCGCCAGCGCCGAATGTGCCAAGAGTCTTTGCGCCAGTAGCATCCTTGTGGGCAAGCGCGCGGATATTAGTAGAATTCAGAGCCGCATCTGCTTCAGTCATTGGACCCCAGAACATATAACGGACACCTTTTAGTTCGCCAGAATCCTTGCTAGCAGTACCAGCAACAATCTTACCCGCAGGATAAGGATTACCAAGGTTAGTAACAGGAACAGTACCTTCATTATAAGTGGCCTTAGCAGTAATCTTCTTAGCAGTGGCTTCAGCAACTACACTCTCAAAAGTACCAGTCGCGGTAGACTTAGTACCAGTAACGCCAGTACAACTAACTTCCCAAGTCTGAGCAATAATACCAGTAGCAGGACCATAGGTATAACTACCAGTAGATAGAGCAGCAGTATAAGTCAAATTCTTCTTAGTACCAATCTCAAAAGTACCAAAACCGCCCTGCGCGCTGAAGGAAACAGCAGGATTAGACTTAGAAGGATTAGCTTCCTGAGCCATTAAAGAAGAAAGTACCTGCTCAACATTTTTGCCCTTAGCGGCAAACTTAGCAGAACCAGAAGGCTTAGCAAGAGTACCAATAGCAACAGTATAGGTAATATCGTCATCGAAATACACATTATCAGCACGATAATTGCCATCCATAGCCTTCCACTCACTATCATAAACATAGGCAGTATAGGAAGTCTTATCACCAGAAATTACACGCTTAACAATAGCGGTATCACCAATATGAAGTTCAGCAGCGCCAACAACTCGAGTAATAGCAGTGACATCGGTCTCTTCATTCTCGGGGACAACATCGAAATTCTGAGCGGCATCGCCACCAGCATATTTCAGTTCATCCCAAGTCTTAACACCATCACCAACTTTCATTTTACTGGTATCAGTCTCAATACCAACTTCGCCAGCCTTTAGAACTACGGTACTATTACTGTCCCAATTAGCCTTTACGTCATGACGGAGTTGAATACGAGTCTTCAGAGTAGGCATAAAATTATTCCTCCTTGATTATTCTTGTTCTTTAGAACATTTTATATTAGAAGTGACCAAAGCCACACTAATTTAGGTAATAGTAGCAGAACCACCATCAATGAATATACCATCAAGTGCTTCAGTAACACTATCCGCGACATTATCGTCATTGATAATCTTATTCATTTTATTGTCTGTTCCAACAACGTAACTATTCCAGCGATTATTTTTGGCATCAAATATACTAATATTTATACCAGCATAATTATATTTGTTTATCCACAAAAGTGCTTCATTCTCACTTTCAAATTGAGTTTTTCTAACAATAGATTTCAAGTTGCCTTTTTCATCATAATAACTCAATTCTGCGGCATTAGCATCATTATTGGTAATAATCAAACTTTCATTAGGAATGACACCTTGCGCAATGCCATTCTGAATTTTATTTTTATCAGCATAAGCAACATTGAACATACTTCATTCCTCCTTACACAGTTTTAGTTACCACATAGTATCTATCAACAAGATTCTGTTCATAACCTTCAGCAATAAATGTTGCGGGGACTTTTTTATTGAACTTACCGCCTTTGATAATTACTTCAGGTTCACCATCATTGATTTTGAAGTTAGACTCGCCGTTAGAAACATAAATACCACCATTGATAACAGTCTTGCCAGCATTCATATTATCATTTAACTTTCTCAAACCAATATTATAAGTTCCATCACTAACTTCAAAATACCCATCATTGATAGTCATCTCAGTACCATTATGAAAAATAGTACCATAGAACTTGCCACCATTGATATTAACAATACCATTATCATCATTTTTGATAATATAGAAGGCATTGATAAAAGTACCACCATTGATAGTCAATATACAAATTTCTGCATTTTGCCCATCAACATGACCATATTTGGGGTCAGTAGAATTATAATCCCAATAGCCATTTTCAATCATACTTGATACATTACCGGGCGCTTGGAAAATACCACCATTGATAGTTATCTCACCATGGTTTAGGATAGTATAAAAAGTATCATTCTTTTCATCAACTGTGCGAGTATAATTACCATTCTCAATAGTCATTTTGCCGCAGTTATTGATAGCAGGTTCAGTATTCTTATTACACTCAACACTACCATTACCAGTCAAAGTGAGTTCCCCACTTGTATCAACTTTCATAGGACATTTCTCATCATCAACAATAACCGCACTATTCATATCAAGAGTGATATTCTTATCAATATTCAGACTTTCGCCTTCAGAAAGACCACCACTCATCTTTACGGTAGCATTATTGACTACTGCGGCAATAGCATCGGAAGTAGTAGTATAAGTAACTCCATCAATAGTTGCTTTAGAACTATCAACAGTATCACCATAAATCTTGGTTACATCAAGACCACCGACACCAGAATATTTCAGCGCGCCCCAAGAATCAATACCATTGCCAACCTTGATTTGACCAGCATTAGCACCATCAAGGGTCACACATGGTTCGCCCACCGCAGGAACAAACTCATTCTTTATTGCTTCCCACTGTACTTCAGTTCCTCTGCGCAACTGGATAACAGTAGATAGAACTTTCTTATCCATTGTTTACCTCCTTATTCAATTACGCCGCCGTCAATAACCAAAGTAATACCAACAGTATCACTTAGTTTTTCAACTCCAATTTCGTTGACTTCCATGTGACCATTTTCATCAACGGAAACTTGATTTTTTTTATCGGAACTCAAAACTGCGCCAATAATATCCTTTGTAGCAACTTCAATTTGAACTAAATCACTATTGATATACTTCAAATCTTTATATGCAGTAGTACCATTGCCAATCTTCAGCTTACCAGTATCAAGTTCAAAACAAGGTTCACCCTCAGCAAGAACCGGATTTTTTTCTTCCCAATAAGACGCTAAATTACGACGAAATTTAAAAGTTGTTCTAATAACTTGTGCCATTTATTTCACCTCAAGTAGTTCCGCCATCATAGATAACATCGCCAGAAGGAGTTCCGCCGCCACCGCTACCAGTGGGAACTAACTTCCATTCTTTACTGCTATTTAGAGCATATGTTGAACCAGTATTGATAACGTAACAACGACTGCCCATCGGCGCGTTAGAAACATCAATTTCCCACATATCGCGTTCTGTATCTACTTCATAATAATTTACAGCAACATTATCAGCATCGCCAATTTTACGCAAAATAGATGCCATCTTTTTCCCTCCTTATAGATTTTATAGATTAGGGGACAATAGAATTCCAAATTGTATCTATCTCCGCCGCAGTCAAACAAACCGATTCATTCGTGTTTGGGTTCAAAGAAACTACATCACCAGCAAGACTAATACCCGCACCTTCTTCATATCCAGCGGCGCTACCAGGCTCTCCACGTGGGCCTTGCGGACCAGTCTCACCTTGTGGGCCAACTTCACCTTGTGGACCTCGCGGGCCAACTTCACCCTGCGGGCCTTGGATACCCTGAATACCCTGTTCACCTTGCGGGCCTTGGATGCCTTGTGGGCCTTGAATACCTTGCGCACCAGATAAGTCAGCAATAAAAGAGAACTTCACATTGCTATCCGCCACTTTGACATATAGCTTACCAGTATCCGGAGCTTCCACATCACCGCTAATCATTACGAAGTCGCCAACCGTGGTGTCTTTACCACTATAGTCAGCCATCATAGCTTCCACGGTCTCGTAGACCTTCCTAATAGTGAACTGAGCAAGTACTCCACTATCGACGTATCGGCCTTGCTCTGGAACATAATATTCCCAATGTCCATTCGAACCAATTTTGGGGTACTGGTCACGTGCAGACTGTGCTTGCGTAACAGCATCTTGTGCCGTTTTGGCCGAAGTTTTTGCTTCAGAAGCACTCGCCGCCGCATTGTTAGCAGAGGTCTGTGCTGCCGCCGCAGTGGCTTCAATTTCACCCACTACTGCTTCGGCAGATTGTGCACTCTTCTTTGCTTCATCAGACCAATATTTAGAGTTATTAGTAGCAGAAGGTGATTCGGTTGTGTTATCAGGACCGATCGCCCATAGTTTAGAAAGCCGCACAGCTTCATCATATGGGGTCATAGTGGGGTCTGAAGGCTCTTGCGTTCCAATCATACCAGCACCATTTTCTAAAACTCCGAGTCGGAAGAAAGGTGTCGGATAGATTAGAGTACCACCACTATCTACTCCTCTGATGCCCACATAGATTATTTTTCCGAGGTATTGATCTTGACAAACTTCCCAAGGAATGTTTACCACACCATCTACGCCAAGAGCAACATTATACAATTCTTTTTCTACTCGGAAGATGATGGTCTTTTGGAGGTTCTCCCAAGGCGGGCCGCCCACAAAGTTGAACTTGACTTTATTCTTTTGTTGGCTTGATGTTAACAGGTCTTTTTGTATTGTATGAATTTCCTTGTTGCGCACTATGAGTTCAATAGTAGAACCGTCAACAGAAGCATTATTACTCAAGGCCATCCCTCCTTTATACGGATTAGGGACTTACTTCCCTACTTTTATAAGTGGTCAATAACAAAGTGAAATATAGCAAAAACAGAAAAAAGCGAGGTACAAATTTGTACCTCGCCAAAATTTTTCTGATTATTTGATTACTCTGCGACTTTTGCTTCTCGCTTAGCAGCACGTGCGGCAGCCTTACGAGCCTTCTCCTCTGCCTTAGCGGCACGTTCAGCCGCATGAGCGGCATTCACTCGCATCTTGTCGGCATATGCCTGAATCGCATTGTCCACCTTGTCGGGGTCGCAAATGCTAATAGCTACCTTGGCATAATGGCCATTACCAAGGCCAATCAGGCGCCCGCCCTTAATAGGTTGCGTGGTGAAGCCCTCGGACTCGAAAGCATCGGTAGCAAGGCGATAGAGATTTGCACGGGTCTCAACCTGCTCCATGGTAGTCATCTTCTCAATAGACATAGTATTATCTCCTTTATATTGTAGTTGAATTGGTTAGTTGGACTTCTTGAGGGAATCGAGAATAGCGTCCTCTTCGTGTTCGTAGTTCATAGCGCGATTATCACAAGTATAACGCAGATCACTGAAAAGTACATCCGTAAAAGTAAGCCGATTCATAGCTCTCACAGCGACCGTGTACCGATAATCATACATCTTTCTCAGCAGTCGTACACGGGCAAGCGCGCAGCCAATCTCGGGATTGAACTCATCCTCAGGACTACACCGGACAGTGACAACAACCTTGTCGGGAATGTCATCAACAACGGAAGTCAGGAAATCCTTACCATCAAAAGAATTAGGAAAAAACATAGTTCCATTCATGCCATAGTGCCCAAGCCGCTTATTCACCATAGTCTTCATACCAATCCGCACATCCTCCAGGTATGCGGTACAAGTACGCTTCTCCTCATTCACTACATAATTGATGTGATTGTCATTGTCATTCTGCTTCTTCTGCTTCTTCATAAAACATTCTCCTTTACAATTTTATTCATTCTGTTTTCCAAAATTTTTACTACTGCTTCTGCGTCTGCTTTGTTGGGGAAAAGAACACTGACATACTTGGATTTGGGACCATAGAGCTTTGCATTAAAATTATCTTTACACCAACGACACCAATCGCCGTAGGTGAAACCGAGCAGTCGCGCGGGGTAAACAGCATAGGAACCACGAATACCAGAAAATTTCTGATAAAAGGAATTGGAAGGGAAAATCCCCCATTCATTATCGTGGTACGGATTTTCTTCAAGTCTAAACCAAGCCATCACATTTCCCTCCAAAGACTTTCCACACTTTCCAGATCTTCTTGCGTGAACTCACACCATCTCAACCAGCCTTCTCTAGTCAATGGATTATGAATCAGTTCGATAGGAAGTGGCTCACCTTTAAACCTCTTCACTTCAACCGAAGGTGCTCCGTCTGTTTTTACTGCGCCATCTACATACTTCTTCACAGTTGAAGCAGCACAGCCAACTTCCTTCGCTACCCGCGAGTACACGCCATACTGCGCATACAACTTTTGAATAAGTTCAATTTTCTCAACAGATAGCTTAGCCATGGTTACTCCTTATACTCAATTTCATTGTAGCGAAGAGTGATACAACAAGAGAAGTCATTATTTGGATAGAACTTCACATTGCCAAGATAGTTTACCACAGTAGCAAGTCCGACTGCACCCTTGAGGTCTCCTTTGACAACAACAGCCACAAACAGTTTCATCAACTCACCCCTCACTTTCTATAAATAGTATAACAAAAGTTTATTTCAAAAGCAAATTTTTAACCCTACCTTATAAACGCGCGTACACGGACGCGCACGCGAATAGCACTATTTTAAAATAAAGTCAAAACTTGAAAATTTGACAAAAATATGATAAAATAAATATATAAAATAATTGGAGGTATTCATATGGATAGTCCTAATGACCTTTCTCCGTCTCCTGAAACGTATAATCTTTACGACCGATTCTTCACTAGTGCGCTTTATTACATGAGTTCTAAAGCTAGGGAAACAGACGGAATTATCATTGAAACGTATAATCCTAATTTCAGCATCCATAATCTTGGAGTTCAACTTGCACTAAATTATGGAGTTCTCAAGGCGAAGAAAATTTATCTAAAATGCTCTCTTTTTAACTTTTTAGAAGCACGCAAAAAGTTTGGCGGAGTTGTCCATTGGTATCCTATACGGTCTCGCAAATCTACTTATTGTATTCTTGACCCTTATACTATGGCTTCAGATATCTGTAGTTACGAAGATATTCCTATGAGTATGGTTCTTGATGGCTATCGTGCTTATTACGGAAAGGAGGACGTGCACTGCAATGTATACCATTTTCACTGATGGAGCAAGCGCGCGCAATGGACAAGTCGATCAAGTTGGTGGATGGGGATATGTGATTCTTGATGAAAAAGAAAATATTGTTCATCAAGCTTATGGTGGCAAGAAAGGTACAACCAACAACTGGGGCGAACTAACTGCCGCAGTCAAAGCCGTGGAATACATCATGGAAAATTTATACGATAAGAAGAAAGTGTTCTTCGACCCACAGTTCACAATCTACTCAGATTCTTCTTACCTCATCAACTGTTATGGTCAAGGTTGGTACATCAAATGGATGGCAAATGGTTGGCAGACTACTGCAAAGACCCCAGTTGCTAATCGCACCTTGTGGGAGAAGCTTATTCCTACTTTTGACAACATTGCTTTTATTTACAAGAAAGTAAGAGGACACAATACTAAAGACACCTTTCTTAGTCGCTGGAATAATTACGCAGACAAACTGGCAGTTGCAGGCCGTACTAACGCAGAGCACGCCAAAGAAACGGAGGTGCAGCAAGGATGATTAGATACATTATTATTTCCGGCAAGCCGCGCGCCGGGAAGACTACTTTTGGCAACAAAGTAGTAAAAGAATTGCAGAGTAACAACCGAGTAGCTTATCAGACTTCTTCTATCAATCGAATCAAAGATTTTGCTTTAGATATGGGCTGGGATGGAATGAAAACGCCCGAGACACGCAAGTTCCTTAGTGACCTCAAGCAGGTTTGTGTTAATTCTCCCTGGGGCAATTTGACAATGCAGTATATTATTAGAGAAGCCAAAGCAATTGAGAGGAGTATCCCTCTCTATGCCGACCCAAACTTTCCTCTTTATGTACTCATTCAAAGCCGCGAACCTGCCGAGATTCAGGAATACGTCCAAACATTCGGCGCGACCGCTGTTTTTGTTCGTGGAGGACATCGAGAGGAAGATGTGGATTCCAATGAATCAGACCGCAATGTAGCCACCTTCCTGAAGGTGTTCGCAGGCGATTGGCGTCTGGCTCACTGCGAGGCGTGCAAATTTGTAGAGCAGGTTTATGGCGTGCCCGTGGACGAGCCTGCGGATATTGTTATCGCCAG
>OQWA01000310.1_pt1 | contig 13916 bp, 11 predicted proteins | sample 1691581 | NCBI WGS metagenome assembly OQWA01 (sample SAMN03418264, study PRJEB22391) | human gut metagenome | biome: human-gut; feature: organic feature; material: feces | host: Homo sapiens | place: Tanzania | collected 2013-01
AAGAAAAAAATTAATATTGTCATGATTGCAATTCTGTTGCTGATTATTCTGGTTTCCTATATTGTACCGCTTTTCTGTCCGTACGATATGCTGGAAAATGTAACGAATGCGACCACGTACAACCTGCCTCCCAAGGTGGCGATGAAGACCTTCAGCGATAATTCGATGAAGTATATTCTGGGAACCGGTCCGATGGGTAACTCCATTTTGTATGGTATTATTTCCTCTGCAAGAACATCCCTGACGCTGGCTGTTATCTGTGCCGCGATCAATATGACGGTTGGTCTTCTTGCCGGCGCTATCTGGGGATATTCCAAGAAAGTGGATGCCGTAATGCTGGTCATCTACAATATTATTGCAAATGTACCTTATATTCTTTTGATTACAGTGGTGGTTTATGTTGTTGGCTCCGGTTTCTGGCCGCTGGTTTTCGCATTGACGATCACAGGCTGGCTGAGCATTGCCTACTTCTTCAGAACACAGGTTATGGTTATCCGTGACAGAGAGTATTCACTGGCATCCAGATGCCTTGGAACGCCTGTGCCCCGCATTATTACAAAGAATATTCTGCCTTTTTTGACATCAGTAATTGTTACGGTGCTTGCTACCGAGCTTCCCAGCTATATCTCCATGGAAGTTTTTCTATCCTTTATTGGTGTTGGATTAAGTGCCAGCGTTCCTTCCCTTGGACGAATGATTCAGCAGGCTCAGACGGCATTTTTGACCTATCCGTGGGAGTTCTGGCCGCCGGTTGCCATTGCCTCTGCGATTACAATAATTCTTTATGTGCTCGGACAGAATCTTGCTGATGCATCTGACCCGAGAACACATATGATGTAGTGAGGTGGACCATGAGCGAGAAAAATAACAATAAGGTTCTTCTTTCGCTGAAAAACGTGGATGTAAAGTTTAATGTACGAGGCAGAACACTGTCAGCAATCAGAAATGTGTCGCTTGATATTTATGAAAATGAATCGCTGGCGATCGTTGGAGAGTCCGGTTCCGGTAAGTCCGTTTTGACGAAGACCTTTGCAGGCTTGCTTGATTCTAACGGTTATATTTCCAACGGCAGCATTATTCTGTCGGATGATGAGATTTCCAAAACGGATATAAAGCTTACAAACCGCAACAAAAGACTTCTTGTAAAGCTGAATGATATGCTGAATAAGTATTCTGTACTGGAACGTGGTGCGGAGGAGTACCGGCAGTATGTCAGCAGGCAGAAGGAAATAGAATATGCCAGAAATCTGGCGCCTGAGGTTGAAAAAGAGTACCAGACAAAGATCAATGATCTGGAAAACAACATCATTGATTTGAAAAACTATCTCTGGACGCTGGATAAGAAGGACGCAGCTGATGCGAAGGAAATCGAGAAGACAAACAGCAAAATCAGCGGACTTCAGGCTGATATGAAGAAGGCGGTTGCCGAGAGAGCAAAGCTGGTCAAGGAACATCATGCTTCCTATGCAAACAATAAGGAGCTCATTGAGGCGGACAAGAAAAGCCTTGAAGAATTGAAGCAGCTTAGGGAGAAGAAGATAGCTGCTCCTGATGTGGCTGAGAATCCCTATGGTTTGAAGCAGGAGGTTCTGGAGCGCAACAAGAAGATAGCGTATGAAATTCTGCTGTCGATCGGGAGATACCCGTACAAAGTACAGAGAAAGTTTATCGGCAAGCTGAAAAAAGCATTTAAGCTCGCCATGAGTATCGGTGAGGATCTGAATAAACCGGAAGTCCTTAACAAGATATTTGAAACTGCTGTTTTCCGTGTGGAGTTCAGATCGTATGACGAGGCGAATGAGACGATTCATGGTTATGCCATTATTGATTGTGCAAAGGTAAAATACACCAATGACTGGCAGCAGATCAGAGGCTGCAGGATTGCGACGGTGTTCCAGGATCCTATGACGTCCCTGAACCCTGTAATTACGATCGGAAAGCAGATCATGACGGTTATCCTGAAGCATCAGAAGTGCTCCCAGCAGGAAGCCAAAGAGCGAACCATTGATATTATGCGCAAGGTAGGTATTTCAGACCCGGAGAAGAGATTTAATGATTATCCCTTCGAGTACTCCGGAGGTATGAGACAGAGGATCGTAATCGCAATTGCTTTGTCATGCCAGCCGAAGATCCTTATCTGTGATGAACCTACAACGGCGCTTGATGTTACGATTCAGGCACAGATTCTGCAATTGATCAAGGATCTGCAGCGTGAACTCGGTTTTACTACGGTGTATATTACGCATGATCTGGGTGTCGTTGCAAATGTGGCAGAGCGTGTAGCGGTTATTTATGGAGGACAGATTGTAGAAGTGGGAACCGTGGAAGAGATTTTCTATGATCCGCGTCATCCGTATACATGGGCGCTTCTTTCCTCGCTGCCGCAGCTTGCTGAAAAAGGTACAGATTTGTTTTCTATTCAGGGTACGCCGCCGTCTCTCTATAACAAGATTGTGGGCGATGCTTTTGCTCCCAGAAATCAGTACGCTATGGAAATTGATTTTGTTAAGGAACCTCCGGTATTCAAGATAAGCGATACACATTATGCAAAGACATGGTTGCTTGATCCCAGGGCACCTAAGGTAGAGTTGCCCGAAAATATACGGAATCTGCATGAGAAAATGCTCAAGACTCATGTCAATTTCGGCGAATGAGGAGGTAGCGTATGGATCAAAATGAAAAGAAAGTTCTGTTGTCCATACAGAACCTGGACGTTGTTTTTAAAAAGGGCAAGAAGCAGTTCAAGGCAGTGGATAATGTCAGTTTTGATATTTATAAGGGCGAGACGCTTTCGCTGGTTGGCGAGTCCGGTTCCGGAAAGACAACGGTGGGACGTGCGATTGTAAGAATTAATCCCTGTACGGCGGGAGCCATTTACTATGACGGCAAGAAGATTTCCGGAAAGCTTTCCAGAAAAGAAGACCGTGAGGTTGTCCGCAAGATACAGATGATTTTCCAGGATCCTTCAGCGTCACTGAATGAACGTGCAACAATTGAGTACATTATTTCGGAAGGCTTATACAACTTTCATCTTTACAAGGATGAAAAGGAGCGTATCTCAAAGATTGAGGAGATTACCAAGGAGGTCGGATTGCTCCCGGAGCATCTGACCCGTTATCCGCACGAGTTTTCGGGAGGCCAGAGACAGCGTGTCGGTCTGGCGCGTTCGATCGTAATGGAACCGGAATTCATTATTGCAGATGAACCTATATCGGCACTGGATGTCTCAATTCGTGCGCAGGTTCTGAATCTGCTTAAAAAGTTCCAGAGAGAGCGTGGACTGACCTATCTGTTCATAGCACATGACCTCTCCATTGTAAGATTTATCAGTGACAGAATCGTAGTAATCTACAAGGGAAAGATTATGGAGATTGCAGAGTCGGAGGAATTGTTCAACTATCCTCTTCACCCCTACACGAAGTCGCTTATTTCGGCAATTCCGATTCCTGATCCTATGATAGAGAAGGAGAAGAAGCTTTTAGTCTACGATCCTTCTATGCATGACTATTCTTCTGAAAAGCCTGAGCTGACAGATATAGGAAATGGGCATATGGTGTATGGAAGTCCATCGGAGCTTGAAAAGTACAAGCAGATACGTTTTGGTGGAAAATAATCTGACGTGGGAAAATAACTAATCGCAAATGCGGTTAGTTATTTTTATAGCCTGATGTCAGCCACGGATGCCTCCGTGAAGGGAGAAGGAGTGGAAGCTTGAAAAAAGAACAAAATTATACGCTGAGCACAAAGCATTTTAAATTGAGAATGGTTGCATTTATTCTTGTCCTGATCGTGGCAGTGGGGGCATTCGGCTATGGCTTTTCCAATATGGGTAAAATGGAACCGGGCTATTACGAGATTACAGAGAGTGCGGATAAGGAGGCGCTGCTGTATGGAAACGGCATAACGCTGACCTATTTGTTTACCGGGGAGAGCGATGCAATCAAAGAGGAGAAGAAACGTGTTGAAGCGGCGTACAGCGCGGCTCTGAACCGGGCATATAAGTTACTCGATGCAAACAACAATTACGAAAGCTATCAGAATATAGCTACGCTGAATGAAAATGTGGGTCAGGATGTCGAAGTAAGTGGTGAGCTGTATACAATATTAAAGGATGCCTATGGGAAGACACTTGAGCAACAGGGGTACAATATGTTTGCGGGTGCATTCTATGCGCATTGGAATGAAATTCTGATACTTGAGGAGCCGGCAGAATTTGATCCTTTATTGCAGGAGGAGGAGGCAAGACGTCTCTCGGCATTGGCGGAAAGAACCGATACACAGGATAATTTTGCCCTGACATTTTCGGAGGACGGAACGAACAGGGTGCGTCTTGAGGTTTCACAGGATTATAGAGATTTTTGCAGAGAGAATGAAGAAAAGGAAGTTTATCTTGATTTGAATTTGCTGCATGATGCATATCTTATGGAAATCGTGGTATCGGCGTTGGAGAATGCAGGCTATTGTGACGGGTTTCTGACGACAGACAGCGGATTGACAGTCTCGCTTTCCGGATTGAAGGGTGGGGAGTACAGCTTTTATTCTATGAAAGAAAATGCAGTGTCTTCCATGTTGACGATTGCAGCAGAGCAGGGAAGTGTATTCAGTGAATTCAGGAACTTTGCATTTTCGGCGGATGAGGACTGCTTTTATACGTTGGCGAAGGATGGGGAGCTGTATTACCGGAGTCCGTATGTGATGGCAGATGAAGAAGGCTTTCATAATATTGTGCTTTCCTCCTGTGTTGTTGGAGATGAAAAGAAAATTCCCGAGGCGGTCTATCTGAACATACAGATTCACAGTGCCCGGAGCAGGGAGCAATTGGAGCAACTGTGTGCAGAACAGTTCAATGACAGATATGCCTATACATTAGTGGGAGACCCGGATTGTGAAATTTTTACAAATATTGAATAAGCGTTGCTATGGGTGTGCGGTGTAGCGTAGAAAGTTCTTGCTTTTTTGTGCACTATATGGTATCATTTAATCTGCTTGGCATTAGGAGGTGTGAAATGGGAGTTCTGAAAATTGTTTTGACAATTATCTTCATATTGATTTGTGTTGCACTGGTGGTTCTGGTGCTGATGCAGGAAGGCAAGTCCGCAGGACTCGGCTCCATCAGCGGAGCGGCTGAGACCTACTGGGGCAAGAACAAGGGTCGTTCCATGGAAGGACGTCTGGTACAGATTACCAAGGCTCTTGCCGTGTTGTTCATGGTACTTGCGGTTATACTGAATCTGAACATCTTTTAAAGTAGTTTACTTCAGAACACTCCTGTGTTACCCACAGGAGTGTTTTTGATATATGGGGGATTTATGGGAAGCGAAAACAGCGCGGAAAAGAGAAAAAAAGTAATATGTGATCTTGTGAATGATCCTGTCTATGTTCCAATGAAGGAGAAGGAGCTTGCGATGCTGCTTCAGGTTTCCAAGGAGGACAGGGAGGAGTTCCGGAGGATTCTGCAGGAGCTGCTTGCCGAAGGAAAGCTGATGCTCACGATAAGGGGTAAGTACATGAAGTCCAACGGGAAGGTTCTGACCGGAACCTTTATCAGCAATTCCAAGGGCTTCGGCTTTGTGGAGATCGAGGGCAGGGAGGAAGACCTGTTCATACCGGAGGACAAGACGAACGGTGCGTTCCATAAGGATATTGTCGAGGTCGCACTGCTTCCGGGCAAGGACGGAAAGCGTCAGGAGGCACAGGTCTTAAAGATCATTGCCAGAGGCATGACAACGATCGTTGGGACGTTTGAGCGCTCCAGAGAGAATTATGGCTTTGTGATTCCGGATAACACGAAGCTCGCACAGGATGTCTTCGTGCCGAAGGAGTATTCCATGGGCGCTGTCAGCGGGCACAAGGTGGTCGTTGAACTGACGGATTATGGAACGGACAAGCACAGCCCGCAGGGGAAGGTAATTGAGATCCTCGGGCATGTGAACGATCCGGGGGTGGACATCATGTCCATTGTCAGGGGCTACGAGCTGCCGGTCGAATTTCCGGAGAAGGTCATGAATCAGGCGGCACGCACTGCACAGAAGGTGTCTGAGGCAGACAGAGCTGGCAGACGGGATCTCAGGGATGTGGTCATGGTGACGATCGACGGAGAGGATGCGAAGGATCTCGATGATGCGGTCAGTGTCTCCTTTGACGGTGAGAAATATCAGCTCGGTGTCCATATCGCGGATGTGACGAATTATGTGCAGGAAAACTCCGCGCTTGACAGAGAGGCATTGAAGAGAGGCACAAGCGTTTATCTGGTGGACAGGGTGATCCCGATGCTGCCCCACGCGCTGTCAAACGGCATCTGTTCCCTGAACGAGGGAGTTGACAGGCTGGCACTGAGCTGTCTGATGACGGTGGATCAAAAGGGTGAAATTACGGATTATGAAATCTGCGAGTCGGTGATTAATGTCAATAAGCGAATGAGCTATCGTGTGGTGCAGGAGCTGCTGACAGAGGATGGACTGACGGAGAAGGTGCCGCAGCCGGGCGAGAAGGACTACAGAGAGTATGCCGGGCTGTTGCCGATGTTCCGGGAGATGGAGACGCTTGCGGGGCTGCTCAGGGAGAAGAGACGGAAGCGCGGCTCGATTGATTTTGATTTCCCGGAATGCAAGATCTATCTTGACAGCGAGGGTCGTCCCACGGACATTAAGCCCTATGAGCGGAATACGGCAACGGACATCATTGAGGACTTCATGCTTGCGGCGAACGAGACAGTTGCGCAGCATTTTTACTGGATGGAGCTGCCGTTTGTGTACCGTGTGCATGATGTGCCGGACGCGGACAGGTTGCAGAAGCTCTCTGCCATTATCAGTAATTTCGGCTACAGCATGAAGGCTGTCGGCAAGGCAAAATCAAAGGTGAGCAGCGAGGAGATCCATCCGAAGGAGATACAGAAGCTGCTGGCGAGGATTGCCGGTACACCGGAGGAGGCAATGATCAGCCGTATGGCGCTGCGGAGCATGAAGCAGGCAAAATACAGCGTGGAATGCACGGGGCATTTCGGACTGGCATGTGCGTATTACTGTCATTTCACTTCCCCGATCCGGCGTTATCCCGATCTGCAGATCCACCGTATTATCAAGGAACAGCTGCGGGGCAGAATGAATGACGATCGCACAGCACATTACCGGGAACTTCTGCCTGAGGTTGCAAAGCATTCTTCCGAGACAGAGAGGCGTGCCGACGAGGCAGAGCGCGAGACGGATAAGCTGAAGAAGGTGGAATATATGGAGCAGCATGTCGGGGAGAGCTTCGACGGAGTGATCTCCGGCGTCACGGGCTGGGGGCTTTATGTGGAGCTTCCGAATACCGTGGAGGGGCTGGTGCATATATCTAAATTGTATGGTGATTATTATTACTACAGTGAAAAGAGCAGTGAGCTGGTCGGGGAGGCGACCGGACGGTGCTTCAAGCTGGGCATGCCTGTGAGAGTCAAGGTGGACGGCTGCGACAGGTTTACCAGAACGATTGACTTCTCACTGGAAGAGGAGTAGATTGAAGATAAGACGGAGGAGGTGTCAGAAATGGCAAAGCAGAAGGAACCGCAGAGGCTGATTGCAAACAATAAAAAGGCATACCACGATTTCTTTATCGACGAGACCTTCGAGACAGGAGTTGTACTCCATGGGACGGAGGTAAAGTCCATGCGCCTGGGAAAGTGCAGTATCAAGGAATCTTTTATCCGCATTGAGAATGGGGAGGTCTTTGTTTATGGGATGCATGTCAGTCCCTATGAGAAGGGAAACATTTTCAACAAGGACCCGCTGCGTGTCAAAAAGCTTCTGATGCACAGGTACGAGATCAACAAGCTCGCGGGAAAAGTTGCCGAGAAGGGGTATACTCTTGTGCCCTTGCAGGTATACTTTAAGGACGGCAGAGTCAAGGTGGAGATCGGTCTTGCGCGAGGCAAAAAGCTGTATGACAAGAGAGAAGATATTGCAAAGAAGGATGCGCGCAGGGAGGTGGAAAGAGAATTTAAGGTGAAGAATCTGTAACTGTTGACACAGCATAAGAGTTTAAGCTATACTAAAGAGTGAGGACGAAAGTCGGAACAATAGATGTTACGGGGTAGTAAAGGTTTCGACAGGGGTCTTGCAGCTGGAGAAGCTATCCGTTGCGACACGTTAATCGCAAAATTAAACTAAACGCTGAAGATAATACTCAGTTAGCACTTGCAGCCTAACCGCTGCTTGTGACGCCGCCTCAGGCGGCTCGTCCGCTCCGGGACACTCACATTCCGGAATCCGGGCGTCGACTATGTGAGAAACGACACGCGGTAAGCTTTGCCCGCGCGGGCGTATGATGAAGCTACCCTGAGCAGCTGATTGTCCGTTATCTGCTGCATCAGGGGAACAGGCGGGGGCGAGCCCCGCTGCAAAAACGGACTATGATAGTAGAAGGACAGGGAATGGGCTTTTGGACGCGGGTTCGACTCCCGCCTACTCCATTAAAAGCGCCGATCAGGTTGCCCGGCATGGGCGATCAGGTCGGCGTTTTCAAATATATGATAAACCCGAAAGTTACGGAGGATAATATGAATATACGAAAAGCGGAAACGAAAGACCTGTCAAGAATTGCTGAAATCTATATCTTTAACAATAGAATAAATTACTATCCTATTTTTAAAGATGCAGATTTTTCTTTTGGTGAGATGCAGGTAGTTTCTATTATAGACGATTACTTCAAAAAAGATGAAATACTTAAAAATATTTTTGTCTTTGATGATGGACTGATAAAAGGGTTTGTTCAAATGAATGGAACAGAAATTTGCAAATTGTATGTAGACACCTGCTTTCAAAGTGAGGGAATTGGTTGTAAACTGATTGAGTTTGCAATCAAAGAATTTGGCGCAGACCATTTATGGGCATTAGAAAAAAACACAAGAGCAGTTTCCTTTTACAATAGGCATGGATTTCAACTGACTGGTCAGAAAAAATTCGAGGAAGGTACGATAGAATATCTGGTTGAGTTGAGACGTGAAATTTAACGAGTTTTAGCTGTTTTTTTTCACGTCTCAGCTTCATTTTATCCGCCATAATAAGAGGTTAAGCCTGTTATACCATCAAGAGCACCCGGCCGCAATATATGAACCAAATAACCTTCGTCGCCCCAGATTAACCTGTTTTTATGATAGATACCGTATTTATAGGATGGTTCAAATCCAAATCTTGCATATAGATCTGGATTTCCGCCGAGGAACACTGCCCCGTAGCCCAATTGTTCCGCTTTTCTTAGGGCTTCTTCTACAAGCATCCGCATTATCCCCTGGTTCCTATATTCCGGCAGAACGGCACTTTGTGACAAGACTAATTGTGTATTTTTACCATTTTCGGTAATGATGTCCGTTTCATGAAGGGCAACTTCTCCGACAATAACACCGTCTTCTAACACAGCGACAAGTGAAAGCTCCGGAATAAAGGTCTCTTTTTGCCGCTCGTTTATAAAATGTTCCATAATGTAATTTCCGATTCCATTACCATGCTGTTCGGAAAATGCCTTATAAATAATATCATTAACTTTCTCGTATTCGGACGGGGTTTCCGGTCGGATTATGACCTTGGATTTATCAATCACACTGATTGCCTCCTTATTTCTGATTTTTCTGCTATTAATCTTGATTTATCCCGCATTCGGTCAGGCAGGGAAGGTTGTTTCTCCTGTCAATCCCAAACCGGTAAAAACCTTTTTTAATTATACCTTATATTCTGTTCTATGTACAGAAATATTCCCTGTGCGATTCATGGAATCAGCGTGTAGACACAAAACTAAAAAAGGGATTTCAAAAATAAGTTATCGGAGCAATGCACTTTTGTGGTATGGATTTGCACGTTTACATGCGTCTATAATGAAGCACGGAAAAAATGATAGAAATTTAAATCTTTTATGAAACTGTCCTTGTCTAACTGAATAGGAAGGGAGACAGGAGGCAGCAATCAAACCAAAATCTATATTCAAATTAAGAAAGGATGGTAAAATACCATGAAAAAGAACAAGATGATCGCCATGATGATGGCAGCAACCGTAGTTTGTACGGCATTCACAGGATGCGGAAATGCAGAGCCTGCCAGTGTAATGGAGAGCACGGAGGTAAGCGGCTCTACAGAGCCAGCAACAGCGCCCGGAGAGACGGAAAAAGAGTCAGAGTCCAAGGAGGAAACTCAGTCCAGAGAAGAGAGCCAGCCGGAAACAGAGAACAATTCCGAGCGGGAGAGCCAGCCGGAAACGGAGAGCCAGTCGGAAACAGAGAACCCGTCCGGGACAGAAAGCAAGCCAGAGACGGACAACCAGTCCAAGGAAGAGAGCCAGCCTGAGACAGAAAGCAATACTGACTCCCAGCCCGAGGCCACGACGAATACCGAATCCTCTGGCACAGACGAGGCTGCGGCACTTCCCGGCATCAACAGAAACGGCAGATACCCTGATATTCCCGAATCGGTTCTGCCGGGCAACGTGGCCGCAAGTGCAGAGTTTGTGGATGAGCCGATTTTTACAGAAGCGTGGTGGGATGTGAATGGCAGGATCTACGCCGACTACATGAGAACTGAGGTAATTAAAAGTGCGGAATATGACGTAGATGAGCTCTGGCTGATTGCTTATTGTGCTGAGGATGAGGCAAACGGTATCTATGGAAACGCCATTGTAATCTACAACGGTCAGTACGCTGTCATCAATGAGACTGCGTTTGCAATTTGGACGAATGGTGTTGATCCCGAATATAACTGAAAGGGGGGAGGATGCGATGAAAAACATCATCAGGTGGTTTGTGCTTCTGATACATAGGGACATGCAGGGATTTGAGATGGACGAAGCCACGAACAAAACGGTTTGCAGACAAATTATGAAGCGGACAAAGAGACCGGCGGAAAAGTAATGAGTGCATGGCTGGAAAAACTGGTTTATAATATATGGAAAAAGGCACACTCGAAGAAATGAGCGGGGAAGGAACGGAAGAGATGACATATACGGAAGCAGTTGAGAAGGCTCTCAAGGGCGATGCGGAGGGCTTTGATTTCCTATACAATGCTACAAAGAACAACAAGTATTATCTGGCATTAAGGTATGTGAAGGATGAGGAAGGTGCAAAGGATGTTCTGCAGGATGCATACATCCGGGCATGGAAAAATCTGGACAAGCTCAAGGAGCCTGAGAAATTTGATTCCTGGTTGGCACAGATCGTTGTAAATACCGCAAAGAATGAACTGGTAAAGCGCAATCATACGCCGCTGGATCTGCGGGCGGAAGCGGACGATGAGGAAGAGGATACGGAAATCTTTGACCGGGCCGTCAGCTCGTGGGAAAATGTTCCCGAACTGGAATATACCAAGGAAGAGACCAGACAGCTCGTGCATGAGCTGATAGATTCCCTGTCGGACGAGCAGCGACTGGTGGTGATTGCCTTTGAACTGGAAGGAATGACCACAAAGGAAATCGCAGAACAGCTCGGCTGCTCCGAGGCAACCGTCAAATCCAGATTGCGGTACGGTAGAAATAATATCAAAGAGAAGGCAGAAGAACTGCAGAAGAAGGGCTGCAAGCTCTACAACCTTGCACCGCTTGCATTCCTCCTGTATCTGTTCAAGAAGGATATGGTTGCACAGGCGGCGGAACCGTCAACACAGCTTGCGCTGTCTGAGTGCGAAAGCAGATTATTGCAGAGCATAAAGCCTTCCGGACCGGTGCCGGACGCAGCGGGAAAGGCGGCGTTCCTCGCCACAAAGGCGGGAAAGACAGTCATAGGAATCGTCCTGACGGTGACGGTTGCGGGTGCGGCAATCGTGGGAATCAACAACAGCCGTGAGGATGCTCCCGCCAGTACCGTGGAGCAGTCTGCAGATGACTGGCAGATTTTCGATGAGGAAGCGCAGCTGGAGCAGAGCCCGATCGACGCTTTGGCGGAGAGCACGGAACCGGAAGAAATCGTACTGCATGATGAGGTCGGCTGGAGTCAGGCTTACAGCATGATTCTGGAGCATATACCCGACAGGACGTTGAATACGGTCAGCGAAGTGGGATTATACGGGTTTGAAAAGGAAGTCTATGATAATCTCACGGAGCAGGGGGAGCAATTTGAGTATGCCCTTGTGGATCTGGATAAGGACGATATTCCTGAAATGCTGGTCAGGGCAAATACCTCGCAGACGACCTACGATGGCATGAGCTACTGGATCATGATTACCTACCATAAATCCATCTTGGATGACCAATATCGGGAGATGCCGGTCATGATACAGAAGAGAGGGAGATACCCGATCATAGAGGGAGTGGCGTCGATTGGCGGTTCCAGGGTATTTGTTACAATGAATGAGGCGATGAATGAATTTTTCATTGTAGCAAAAAGCGCTGCCAATGGGGACGCCCATACCTATATAGGATATATGGAGTATTCTAACGGTCTTTACTATTGGCACGAGGAAGAGGTGGGGTATTATACCTACGAGGAGATGGATGCCCTCGAGGAAGCCCAGAAGGCTTATCCTGTAGAAGTGCAATGGAATTCCTTTGACACACCGTTTTCATGGTAGGAACTGCAATCCTGTGCTTGACAGCGCAGATAAAAATTCTTATACTGATTTTAAAAGATCCTTTTGGAAATGCAATTCGTTATCTGAATGGAGCAGAAAACAGAGATTCGTTTGAAAAGGTTATGAACGACCTCGGTATTCCTCAACCAAAGGGCGAGGCTGTAACAGATATTGAAGAGGGCGTAAGAGTTGCCGAAAAGATTGGCTATCCTGTTCTCGTTCGTCCATCTTACGTTCTTTCCGGTGCAGCCATGAACGTTTGCCACGACGATGATGAGTTGCGTCGCTTCCTGGAGGCAGCTTCTGAGGTTTCCAAGGAGTACCCAGTGGTTATCTCTCAGTTTATGACAGAGACCAACGAGATTGAGTTCGACGGCGTTGCTCAGAATGGTGAGATTGTAGAGTATGGTATTTCAGAGCACGTAGAGTATGCAGGTGTTCACTCTGGTGACGCAACCATGACCTTCCCAGCTCAGCAGATTTCCTTCGCTACAGCCCGTCAGATCAAGAAGATTTCACGTGCCATCGCCAAGGAGCTCAACATCTCGGGTCCTTTCAATATCCAGTATCTGGCTAAGGGTCGCGATGTGAAGGTGATCGAGTGTAACCTCCGTGCATCCCGTTCATTCCCATTCGTGAGCAAGGTATTGAAGCGCAACTTCATCGAGACTGCTACCCGCATCATGCTCGACGCTCCATATCAGAAGCCAGACAAGTCTGCTTTCGATATCGACCGCATGGGTGTGAAGGCTTCACAGTTCTCATTCGCCCGTTTGCAGAACGCCGACCCAGTTTTGGGTGTAGATATGAGTTCTACCGGTGAGGTAGGTTGTATGGGTGATACTTTCGAGGAGGCATTGCTCAACTCATTGATTGCCACCGGCTACAAGATTCCTTCTAAGGACAAGGGCATCATGCTTTCAAGCGGTGGTGCTAAGGAGAAGGCTTCTCTGCTCGACGCTGCCCAGGCGCTGGTGAAGAACGGTTACACCATCTACGCTACAGCCGGTACAGCGAAGTTCCTCAACGAGAACAACGTGAAGGCTACAGCCGTAGGATGGCCTGATGAGGACCACAAGGATATTCCTAACGTGATGCAGATGATTGCCGACCACAAGTTCGACCTCATCGTCAACATCCCTAAGAATCACACCAAGCGTGAGCTGACCAATGGTTACAGAATCCGTCGTGGCGCCATCGACCACAACATTCCTCTGATCACCAATGCCCGTCTGGCTTCCGCCTTCATCGAGGCATTCTGCACAATGAGCCAGGATCAGCTTCAGATTAAGAGCTGGCAGGAGTACGAGTAATCTCGTTGTTTTTTAGGCACGGATTACACGGATTACACGGATTTTTATGAGAGATGATTATCGCTTTGCTTTTATTAGCACC
>OQWA01000311.1_pt1 | contig 13900 bp, 10 predicted proteins | sample 1691581 | NCBI WGS metagenome assembly OQWA01 (sample SAMN03418264, study PRJEB22391) | human gut metagenome | biome: human-gut; feature: organic feature; material: feces | host: Homo sapiens | place: Tanzania | collected 2013-01
GCCGCCGGCCTTGGCCTCGTCCGGGAAAATCTCCGGCGTGGGGTTGGCGCAGGCAAATATGACAGCATCTCGTGCCATGGTTTGAACCATCTCTTTTGTGACCATGCCGGGCGCACTAACCCCGATGAACACATCTGCACCCACCAGCATCTCTGCCAAAGAGCCGGCACGGCGCTCCAGATTCGTCACCTGGGCCATCTCCTCCTTGATCCAGTTCAGCCCCTCACGCCCTTGATAGATCGCGCCATGACGGTCGCACATGGTCACGCTGCGAAATCCCGCTGTCAATAGGAGCTTCACGATGGAGACGGCGGCAGCGCCTGCGCCGGAGGTAACGATCTTCACGTCCTCCTTTCGTTTCCCCACCACCTTCAGGGCGTTGGTCAGTCCCGCCAAGGTGATCACAGCAGTGCCGTGCTGGTCATCGTGAAACACGGGGATGTCGCACTTCTCCTTTAGCTTCCGCTCGATCTCGAAGCACCGAGGGGCGGATATATCCTCCAAGTTGATGCCGCCAAAGCTGCCGGAGATCAGGTAGACCGCATTGACAAATTCATCCACATCCTTGGTCTTAACACACAAGGGGAACGCATCCACACCACCAAAGGCCTTGAACAGCACACACTTCCCCTCCATTACCGGCATACCGGCCTCCGGGCCGATGTCGCCTAACCCCAGCACTGCCGTGCCATCTGTGATCACCGCGCACAGGTTGTGACGGCGGGTCAAAGTATAGCTCTTGTCAATATCCTTTTGGATCTCCAGGCAGGGCTGGGCCACACCAGGTGTATACGCCAGGGACAGATCCTCCCTGTCCTTCACCGGCACGGTAGCCACGACCTCGATCTTTCCCTGCCACTGCTCATGCAGCCGCAGCGATTCCTTTGCATAATCCATAATACCGTCCTCCTATCAGACCATCTTTTCGGGATGGAATACCTCATCAAACCGTTCCGCACTCAAAAAGCCCAACTCCAAGCAGGCTTCCCGCAAGGAGCAGCCGTCGTGATACGCCTTTTTCGCCACCTTGGCGGCATTTTCATAGCCAATGTAAGGGTTCAGCGCTGTTACCAGCATTAAGGATCGACGCAGGTTCTCGTCCATTCTCCCTCGGTCAGCGGTAATGCCCACAGCACAGTGGTCATTAAAGGAGAGCATCGCCTCTGTCAACAGCCGCGCCGTCTGTAGGAAATTGTAGATACACACCGGCATGAACACATTCAGTTCAAAATTCCCCTGAGAAGCCGCCATTCCCACCGCCACGTCGTTGCCCATGACCTGCACGGCCACCATAGTGACCGCCTCGCACTGGGTGGGATTTACCTTTCCGGGCATAATGGACGAGCCTGGCTCATTCTCCGGGATCTTGATCTCACCCAGGCCGCAGCGCGGGCCGGAGGCCAGCCACCGCACATCGTTGGCGATCTTCATCAGATCACAGGCCAGCGCCTTCAGCGCTCCGTGGGCGAATACCAGTTCGTCCTTGCTGGTCAGCGCGTGGAATTTGTTTCCCGCTGTGATAAATTCTTTGCCCGTGATTTTCGAGACCGCCGCAGCCACCTGCGTATCAAAACCCTTGGGGGCGTTCAGTCCCGTACCCACCGCCGTGCCGCCCAGGGCCAGCTCCCTTAGATGGGTCAGCGCCAACAAAAGCTGCTGTTTATCACGCTCCAGGCTCATACGCCAGCCGGAGATCTCCTGGGCAAAGGTGATGGGGGTGGCATCCTGCAAATGAGTGCGGCCCGATTTCACCACATCCGAATTTTCCTCCTCCAAACGCCGGAATGTATCCGCCAGCTTGTCGATGGCCGGGAGTACCCGATCCTCTAAAGCCAACACGGCAGCGATGTGCATAGCCGTTGGAAACGTATCGTTGGAGGATTGAGACATATTCACATCATCATTTGGATGAAGGAGTTTCTTGCCGAACAGCTCATTACCCCGGTTGGCGATGACCTCGTTGGCATTCATGTTGGACTGCGTGCCGGACCCTGTCTGCCACACCACCAGGGGAAAATGCTCGTCCAACGCCCCCGCCATGACCTCATCGCAAACGCGGCAGATCGCATCACACTTCTCCGCCGTCATTCTCTCCGGGCACATCTGATGATTGGCTATGGCCGCCGCCTTCTTCAGCACACCGAAAGCCCTGGTGATTTCCCGCGGCATGGTCTCAATGCCCACCCCAATGGGGAAATTCATCCGTGAACGCTGCGTCTGTGCGCCCCAATACCGGTCCGCCGGTACTTGCACCTCACCCATGGAGTCATGCTCGATACGGTAGTCCATGTTCATCCCTCCTTATAGGTTTTATCCAGCACCGCGTAGGCCTGCTCCCGCAGATCGTGATAAATACTGCTTCCGCAGGTATCCATACCCACCACCAGCGGGCCGAAGCATTCTACCTCTAGATCCCACAGCGCCTCAGGCATACCCATTTCAAGATAGTGAACGTCCGCTACGCACTTTACGCCCTGGCTCAACTTCGCCGCGCAGCCAGGTGCGGCCTGAAGATACACATACCCGTACTCCCGGCAGGCTCGCTGTGTATCATCTCCCATGCCGCCCTTGCCCAGCACCGCCTTCACGCCCATTTTCCCCACCATGTCTGCATAGGGTTCCATACGAATAGAGGTCGTTGGGCCAATGAGCTGCAGCTTCCATGTGCCATCCGCTTGCTTCAGGCATACCGGCCCGGCGTGGAACACGGCAGCCCCCTGGAAATCCTTGGGCAGCGGCTGCCCCAAAGCAAGCAGCTCCTTATATTTCAGGTGGGCCATATCCCGGGAGGTAAAAATATGCCCGGTAAGATATACCACATCTCCGATCCGCATCTGACGGACATCCTCGTCCCGCAGCGGTGTTGTCAAAACATACTCTTTCACTGTCAGATCCCTTTCCTTACAAGAGTTTTTCCACGCGCCCATCGTCGTAGATCCTGATCCCGGCACGGCGGGCCACCCAACAATGGAAATTGATCGCCACGGGGGCGATGGCCGTATGGGTATGTGCCCGCTCGATCTTAACGGCCAAACAAACCGTATCGCCGCCTGTACCGGCAGCCCCCAGTCCCAGCGAGTTGATGGCATCCTTCAGCTCACGCTCCAGGGCCGCCAGCTCCGGGTCTTGGTTCACATCGTCCCAGCGGCGGGTGCTGATAGCCTTTCGACTCAACTTGCTGCAAATATCCATCTGCCCACCAATACCAATGCCGATACCGAAGGGCGGACACGGCTTTCCTCCGGCTTTGATAGCTGTTTCAAGGATAAAGCGCTTCATCCCCGTCAGGTTTTTTCCCAGCTTGGCCGGGGTCATGATCTGAAGCGCGTTGCCCAACTCAGCGCCGCAGCCTTTAAAGCTGATAATAAAATCCACGTATTCCTGTCCGGGCACATACTCATATTCGATGTTTGGCACGCCCTTTCCCGTGTTGTTGCCCGAGTTCTCTCGGGTCAGCGGGTCTACCATGCTGGGACGGAGGTATCCCTTTTTCGTTGCCTCCGCCACCGCGCTGCTGATGATCTCCTTTGCACGCGCCGGGAAATTCCCATCACCGAAGGTTATCCAGGTACAGGGGTATCCCGGCGACTGGCACACGCCTTTATCCGCCGCCTTGGCAATGTCTACATTGTCCAGCATGGATCGCAGCATGCTCCTTGCCGTGTCGTTGCTTTCGCGGGAAAGCGCATCCTCCAGCAAGGCCTTCACATCGCCTGAGATCTCCGTTACTGCGCGTATTACCGCATCATGAACGCTTTGTTCAAAAATCGCCTCTTGCTTCGTCATAGCGCTCTTATCACCTTTCTTTTGCTATGGATGGCAAACATGATTTTAAATGTAATTGGGTTGGGAGAGGGAAGTGAAATGTGGCACGCCGCCGACTATTGGTATACCATTTGCAAACTAAGCCTATCATACTTTCCTCGTAAATGGAAGCCCTATTTTCATTTTCTTTGCAAATTTGTATTTTGTCTGCCTACTACGCCCACTTACAGCGCACCAAGCATAGGAAAAGGCCCTGCATCGTTCGTGATGCAGGGCCTTTTATTTCCTCACACAGGGTTCTGTCACACCGCCGTAAACAACGAAGAAACATCCGCCATCTGTTCCAAGGCATGGAGCTTACACAGCAACCGTTTTCTTGCCTCTATTGGGAGTAGTACCGTCATTTTTTGGAATTTTTCATCACATTCTTTCTGGGAAAAAGGGTTTCTCGGATCGCCTGGCGGAAAGTAGACAGTCTTTTCCAAGACCCGCCCATCTTTCATGACGATCTCCAGCCGATGCGGCCAGCAGGTAGGGTCTCTTTGGAATACCATCTCCAGCTCCGGGTCTACTGTTACGGTAACGCGGCTCATCAGCCGGCGCAGTGCTGGGTTAGTGAGCGTCTCTTCGGAAAAGGAGGACTCCGTCAGCTCACCGGTACATAGCAGCGCGGGAAGTGTATACTGTGCGCTGAATTTACCGGCGTAAGGCGTCTCCGGCGCGGGACAATCAATGGTATCCTTTGCCACCGCATAGGTATTGTCACGGATGGCACATATATCCTCCGGGCACAAACACCCTCCCGCCGCCAACTCCTCCAGCGCCTGGCAGGCGGCGTGAAGATGACGACAGCAGGCATAGGGCTTAAATGCGTTCTCCAAAATACGGAGACGCTGGGTATCTAGATCCGCAGTCAACATGGACAGCTCCGGCGTCGGCGACAGTGCCTTCACCAATCCGCGAGGCCCTTCCAATATACGCCCAGCGCCAGTCAGTCCAAGCTGTGCCAGTTCTGCCGCACGGATGCCGCACAGTGTCGCATTGGCTGTGTGCAGCGGCTTGCTCATGGCACCTTCTTTAAGCCCTATGCCTGCTGTCGTCCCCGCCGAGCCAAAGGCGCTCAGATATTGGTCATCGTCCAAACCCAACAATTTTCCCACCGCGGCGGCGGTGGCCAGCGCGCCCACCACGCCTGTGGTATGCCAGTAATGATATGCCCCAGGGTTGACTGCCTCGCCCACGCGAGCCCCCACCTCATACCCCGCCGCTATGGCCGCGATCACCTCCCTCCCGGAACGGTGGAACGCACTGCCCGCAGCCAAAGCCGCCGGGATCGTAATAACGCCCAGGTGTGTGATCGAGCCGCTGTGAACATCGTCCATATCCAGCAGATGTCCGCAGGCGGCATTCAGCGCGGCAGCCTCGCGCCAGGCCAAGCCGGGAAAGCCGGGCATCCAGGCCGCAGCCTGTAAGCCGTCTGTGCGCCGGGAAAAATAGGTGTGCCAAATGCGGCCCTGTTCTGTGGCAGAGCCGGCCAGCGCGACTCCTATCAGATCCTCCACGCACTGCTTTGCCATGGTCACAGCTCGGGCAGGCAGGTCCTGATAGGTCAGCGCCAGTGCAAACTCCGCAAGTATCTTCGTCTGCATGATTGCCTCCTTTTTCATAGTGGAGGCAGCTTGTAGGAGAGGGGCGCAGGGTCACTTCCCCGCGGAGGGGTCATCGGTCTTGCTTTCCGTTTCACGGAGCAGATCCTGGAGCTTAACGCGCACATCAGACAGGTGTTCAGCCATATAGCTTCGGGCGCCGTTGGCATCCTTCAGAATTATGCGTGAAAAGATCGCCTCATGGGCCAAAGTGGAGTCCGCAGAAATGCCGCTGGTTCCAATGGTAAACTGCCGTGAGATGTCCAACAGCTCATATAGATTATCGTAAACACTGGTCAGCACAGAGTTATGGGCGGCGGACACCACCATCCTGTGAAACTCATGGGATAGACTGCGCAGCTTTGTCAGCGTCTGCTCATCCATATCGGCATTAGCCCGGGCTTCCCGCATATTGGTCAGCGCCGTCTCTATCCGGGCGATGTCCTCATCGGTGCGCCGCAGGGCCGCATTATAGGCGGCAAAGCACTCTAGATCTATACGCAGCTCCAACAGATCCCGCAGCGTATCAGTGGTGGTCGTAACCGCGAAATCCAGTTTTCGTATCAAATCTTCCAGCGTGTAGTTTTTCACATACGTGCCGTCGCCCTGGGTACTGTCCAGTATCCCCATATACTCCAGGATCTTCAGGGCCTCCCGGATCGGGACACGGCTCACATTAAATCTCTCAGCCAACTCCCGTTCAGAGGGGATTTTCTCCCCCTGTTTCAGTTCCCCTCGCAGGATCATTGCCTTGATGTCATCGATCACCACTTCGTAATGACGCGGTCCAGAATTATTCACTGCCATAAAAAACGTTCCTTCTCTCTATTTTACGTTTATGGGAGTCCCCCCAAAGGCATCGCGCCGCGTGAACTCGTATACCTATTTGGAGTGTAACACATCCTCTCAAAAAAGAAAAGAACTTTTCGCAATTTTAACTCTCTTTTCATATATTCCCGTCAGAAAGCTCCGAAAAACGCACAGTGCAAATCTTATTCCATGAAAAGACCGAAACACTTTTCTCCCGTTTTGTTTTTTATTTCGCTTTTCTGTGAAAATCCAAGCGCAGAAAGGTCCTGCTTTCGCAATTTCCGGCCAATTGGTATACGATACACTGGCACCGCAGTTGGTTATTATGTCCAAATTTTTAATTGCAAAATCATCAATACTGTCAAATTTTGGTGCTTTTTATAAAAACCAGCCAATTTACTCTTTACAAAACCGCTCGTTTAGGATATATTGCAGATGAAAGGTATACCAAAGGCAACTTGTGGGAGAGGGGCCAAACCTATACCTACCTGCGTAATCGCTTGGCACGCGAAGCGGTATGCCATCCGTACCGCTTGCTGACGTGCCGCGCACCACGATCCACTACGACACTATTATTAAGGAGGAGCAACAATGTCAAACGAGGTCAACAAGATCAACTGGGAACTTGTCCGTGAAATGAGCGCGCAGTATGGGCACATCGTCCCCAATATGCGCTTCGGTGAGTTCAATGTGGTGCCTAACGGCTCCAACTTTGCCCCTGGCGTGGACATGACTCCCAAATGGGACATTCCTGATAAGGTCATGATCAACACCACCGTCACCGGCGGCTTTTTCAACAAGCATTGGAATCCCAATCACCCCATCACCACGAAGGAGATCTACGACTCTCTGCGGGCGAGCTGTAAGGCGGGCGCACCCATGATCCATGTCCACGTTCGCGATGCCAACGGCTTCAACGGTTTGGACATGAAGCTGTATCACGAGGTGCTCGATCCTCTGCGCGAGGAATTTCCCGATGTAGTGGTGGACGGCTGCGTTGTTTCCTACAAGGAAGGCTACTGGGAGGAGATGGAGCGTGTGCTGGCCGCTGGTATGCTGGACACTACGCCCATCAACACCACCGCCAACTACGCCAGTGACCGCCTGTTCGCTCCCTATCCCCACCACATCATCGAAAAGTGTGAGCTCGTGCAGAAGTACGGCGTTCATCCGCAGTTGGCCGTGTTCACCGATGGCGACGTGGACAACGCCTACCGCTACCTGATCGCTCCCGGCCTGCTGGAGAAGCCCTACACCTGGTGCGTCGTCCCCGGTCTGCCTGGATGCAGCCCCACCAGCAGCCCCGATGTGATGATCGAGAGCGTCATGCATATCGTCCACCGCATCCGCGAGATCTCTGACCAGCGCATCATGATCTGCTCCGGTGGACGCGGCAGCAGCTACATGGTCACCCTGGCGCTGATCCTGGGTCTGGACATTCGTGTGGGTATGGAGGACACCATTTGGAAGTGGCCGCACAAGGATGACCTGATCGAGGCCAACGTGGAGTGCTTTGAATCCTTCCGTACCATCGCACATCTGCTGGGCCGCGAGGTCTACACACCGCTGGAGCTGCGTGAGGCCCTGGGCATCACGAAACGGTCCTGACGCCCTCCTACCGGCTGTAACACCCCTAGAGATAACGACTAAATGTACATAAGGAGTTCGCTATGAAAAAGTATATCGCTCTGTTCTTGGCGATGGCCATGACGCTGACACTGTTGGTGAGCTGCAGCAATAACACGCCCAGCCCCGATGATAAGGACACAAACACCGAAGCCGTCGGTGCTACCAAGGAAAATCCCCACGTTTGGAAGGTCGGCACTTCCGCCGGCCTGGTGAATGGCAAGCACGTGATTTATGACCTGATCCTCAAGGTAAAGGAAGAAGTAGAGGCCGCTACTGACAGCCGCTATCAAATCGAGCCGTATCACAGCTCTCAGCTGGGCAGTGACCGCGATACCATCGAAGGCACTGTCATGGGTACGTATCAGATGACCGTTGTGCCCGGCACCTTCTGCGGCGCATACGTGGACAATTTCAATGTCTTTGAATTTCCCTACCTGTTCTCCTCTGCCGACCATTTCTTTGACACTATGGAAAGCGACATCGCTGCCGAGATCGGCGCCGAGCTGGAACAGTATAACCTGCACTGGCTGGGCAACGGCATGAACGGCATTCTTTCCGTCATGAACAACAAGCATGAGATCCGTACCGTTGAAGATTTCAAGGGTCTGAAGCTGCGCGTCATCGATTCCCCCATGCAGGTCGGCGCTTGCGAGTGCTTGGGCGCTCAGGGTGCGGTGGTCAACTGGGGTGAAACATACACCGCCTGCCAGCAGAACACCATTGACGGTGTCATCACCACCGGCTCCGGCTTCCTCAGCGGCAAGATCCACGAGGTCAGCAAGTACCACACCGCCGCCAACATCTTCATGACCCCCATCTCCATCGTTATGAACCTGGAGTATTGGAACTCCCTCCCCGCCGAGGATCAAAAGCTGATCCAGGATGCCGTTACCAAGGCGCTGGCCTGGCATCGTGATACCGCTGTGGACGCTCTGAACACTGACCTGGCCACCAGCATCAAAGAGGGCAACATCGCCAATGTTACCTACGATGAGTTTGACCACGAGGCCGCTGCCGCCGCTATGGCACCCCTGTACGAGAAGTATAACGACAAGTACGGCGCATATTTTGACAGAGTGCGCGCCCTGGCCAATTAAACACCGGCCCAGGCGCGGTCCAAGCACAATGATACAGGCGTCCGCTTCGGCGGACGCCTGTGCAGAAAGATAAAGAGGTCGTTTTATGAAGAAAACACTGCACATTCTGGAGACGATCTATCGGATCATACTTGTTATATTGACCGCACTCATCGTGATCATCGGCATCTATCAAGTCATTGGCCGGTTTTTCGTGTTCCTGCACCTCCCCACAAGCTGGACAGAGGAGAGCATGAGGTACATCTACGTGGGCATCATCATGCTGGGCCTGGCCACAGTCACCCGCGCTGAAGCATTCACCACCATCACGGTTCTTCCCGACATCATCAACCGCCACAGCCGCGTGGGCGGCGTGATCCTATATTGGGTACAGAGCCTGATCCAGATCCTGTGCTTCGGCCTGATGTTTTGGTTCGGTTTGAAGCTGGCGCTGTCCGCGGGCAACCGTGTGGCCGCCGTGACCCGCATCCCCTTCAGCATCATCTACGCACCTATCCCTGTGGGCGCTGGCCTGTCCACCGTCATCAGCATACTGAAGCTGATTCAGAATCCCCGCGGGAATACCGCCATCGCCACAAAGGAGGAGGAAGAAATATGAATCCTGCGCTGTTGCTATTTGTCCTGCTCTGCGTTCTGATGTTCCTGGGCATTCCCATCGCTGTCAGCCTGTGTATGTCCACTGTGGCGGTCATGGTGTTCTGCCTGGACGTCAATATCATGTCCTTCCCGCAAAAGCTGTTTGCCGGTGCGGACAGCTTTCCGCTGATGGCCGTCATCTTCTTTATGATCGCCGGTGAATTGATGCTGCAAGGCGGCATCTCCAAGCGGCTGATCAATGTGTGTAAACTGTTCCTGGCCCGTGTGCGCGGCAGCCTGGCTATCATCTCCTTTGCCGCCTGCGGCTTCTTCGGTGCACTGTCAGGCTCTGCCTTGGCCACCACCGCGGCTATCGGCGGCATCATGTACCCCGAGATGCAGGAGGACGGTACGTATGACGACAGCTTCTCCTTGACCGTGCAGGCCGTTGGCGGCACGCTCGGTCCTATGATCCCTCCGTCCATTCCACTGATCCTGTTCGGCATGGTGGCCAGCTGCTCTGTTGGTTCACTTTTCGCCGCCACCATCGTCCCCGGCCTGATCGTATGCCTCGCCTACTGCTTATGCGGCTACGCGATCCTGAAAAAGCGGAACATGGGCACGCGCCACTACGTGCGGCCCGAACGCAAGCCCGGCGAGAAAAACGTGTTTTTGGACGCCATTTGGGCACTGCTCACCCCTGTTATCATTTTGGGCGGCATCTATTCCGGCGTTTTCTCCCCCACCGAGTCCGCGGCAGTGGCCTGTGTTTACGCGCTGATCGTTGGTACGTGCATCTATAAGGAGCTGACGCTGAAGAAAATCTACAACGCCTTGTTCAACGCCATGAAGGGCAGCGTAGCCGTCATGTTCCTATGCACCTGCGCCACCTTCTTCGGCTGGCTGCTGACCTACCTGGGCACGACCAACCAGATCATCAACTTCCTGACAGAGACCATCAGCAGCAAGCTGGCCCTGTTCCTGATCATCGACCTGATCGTCCTTATCTCCGGTATGTTTGTGGATGGCGGCACGATCATCCTGATCGTTGGGCCGCTGGTCTGCCCCGCCGCCGCTGCCCTGGGCATCAGCATGATCCACCTGGGCGTTGTGTTCTGCATCGGCATCGCCGTAGGCAACATCACGCCCCCCTTTGGCGCGTGTCTGTTCGTGGCCAACAGCCTAGACAAGTCCATCAAGGTGGAGAAGCTCTTCCGGGAAGTCATTCCCTTCTGCATCACCGCCACGATCGTCGTCATACTGCTGACGCTTTTGGAGCCGGTGTGCACTCTGTTCGCTTAACTTCGATCATCATTACCTCCTCTTGATCGTTTTCCTCCCCTAAGTGTTCTTCCTTCCGTTGAACACGCAACAACACAAAGCCTACCGCCCCCTTTTGGGGGCGGGAGGCTTTGTCAGTCTGTCGATAAACCCATCTTGTCATTCCGAGGAGCACCCCAAGGGTACTTGCTTCGCGGCGCGAAGCGACGTGGGAATCCGTAATCTTTTAGCTGCAAATCTATGTTAAAGCGCAAAAATCATGTGTTTTGAGAACGGATTGCCACGCCAGTCTGCGGACTGGCTCGCAATGACAGGCTTTTCGACAGCCTGAAATAATGTCGTTATTTTGTGCCGCCTTGCGGCACGAAAATAGTCGCTTCGCTCCACGCACGCCTTGCAGGGCAAGGCTTTGCGCGACATTTGATCCGATTCGAGGCAGGCTTTGCCCCCTCGAGCTCCCCCTGCGTAAAAGAACCTCTGACCACATAGAGAGGGTTTCTCGACAAGCTGAGGGCCTGCCGTCAGGCAGGCGCTGGGGAGGTTATTTTAGACCAAGCGCGTTGCGTACAGCGCTGTCCAGTTCCTCGGCAGCAGGCAGATTTGGCCCGGTTATAAACCTGTCTGAGAAGTCTTGCATCTTGAAGCGCAACTGTCGGACAGGGACCAGATCCCTGATATGGGCCTCGGGAACATGGTCGCCTAAGGCATAAGTATGTACGGTGATCACATCGGGAGCGCTCTCTGTTACGAGCGGAATATCCGCACCTATGATGTCCTCAAACTTTTTGTATACGATGTCCGGGACGATAAAGTATAGACCGTGGTGAACAAGTGCGGAACGAGAGTATATGAGGCTCTTTCTTATAATTTGAGGAATAAGACGTTTATGGACGTTTGCCCAATTCATGCCATGAAGAGACTGGGGGATGACAGTGCTGGTTTCGATATGTTTGTATGCATACCAGTTATCGCGGTAATTATTTGTTATATCTATGCTTTGGACTTCGATACCAGTATATTCCAGCAGGGTGCTATTTTCAATTTTTGCCAAGACCCAGTCCATAGAGCAGGACTGGCCGAGTTTAATCTCGTGACCTGAGTGCATACCCAAAGCAACGATGCAGGGAGAGGGATCGCTTCTGTGCGAAATGAACTCGGGGTAGGTGTAAAACGGGAGGTCGCCAAAAGCGTCAAGACTAACACGCTTTAAAGTGGCGTAATGGTTCGCATATAACCGATTTGGGCAAATAATGCAGTCGCCGAACTTTGTGGTAACACTGCACGTGCCATATACGACGGTCTTATCATGATTGGTTTTGGAACAGGGCGCGGCGACAAAGGGACAGCCGCCCAAAGCCCACAGGGAGCGGCACTCTTGTGTGGTGTCATCAGGCGCATATCCAAATATTTCCACTATGTCGTTTTTGGGACGCTGTATTGCCATCTCTCTTTCTCCTATCATCTCATTTATGCATTCTCCGACCGCCTTTGCCAGTAATGGTGGAACAGCGTTTCCGACTTGCTCATACTGCTCGGTCATATTGCCGGAGAATTGGTATGAGTCTGGAAAGCTCTGTATCCTTGCAGCTTCACGAACAGAAATTGGCCGCGCTTGCGTTGGGTGAAAGAAACTGCCCCAGTGGGGATCACACTTTGTCATGATCGTAGAACAGAGGGAGTTTGGATCTAATCGCCCGTAACGTTTCGTATGGTCGCTTCGCCGTGCGCGGCGTAAACCCTTCGGTAAAAGATCAACGGGAATATCTCGCCAACTGCCGCCTATGGGGATATACTTTAATCGCTCCTTGTTGATTTCGGAGAGCCGTGAACACCAATGCGACGTTATGCGAGATGAGCCATCTCTAAGAAGCCGCTGGTATTCACCTTGAGCGGGTTGAAGGTAATCGTATTCGGAAATCTTTTCGCCGCCACTGATTTCAGGCATGTCGCCAATGGCATCCCAAACTGTCACCTTTGGCTTTAAAAAAGCCGCATCCTTGGGGGATAAGAAAAAGCACAGCTCTTTGGATTTTTGAAAATTCGCGGTGGCTGTTGCGTAGTACTTAGGGGAAGGGAACACAATACTGCCGGAATAGTTGCGCACACCAATGATTATCGTCCTGAAGCGGAGTTGAGGGACACCATAGTGACCAGCAAAGAGAATCTTGTAATCAACGTTATAGCCCATGCCGTTCAGGGCTTTTCTTATCTGTTCCACGACAGTTCCTTTGCCCAATGAAACGATTCCAGGAACGTTTTCAATCAGCACGGCTTTAGGAAGTATTTCAGACGTTATTCGCAAAAAATCCTCAAAAAGATGATTGCGCGGGTCATCTAGAGAGCGAATAGGGGCATTTACAGAAAAGCCCTGACAGGGAGGGCCGCCAGCGATCAAGTCTATTTCGCCGTATTTCCTTACAAATTCATGTATTGCTTTTTCGTCAACGTTTTGAATGTCGTCGGCAATAACATTTACGTTTGGATGATTGATTTGATATGTGCGGGCAAAGCGTTGTTCCTTCTCTATGGCGAGGACAGGGGTGAAACCGGCTTGTTCAAGACCACATGACAAGCCGCCGGCGCCGGCAAAGAGATCAATCATGGTTCGCTTGATGTAGTTATCAGGATTATACTGCATATGAAAGACCTCATTGTAGTGGCTTAACACTGTAAATTAGATAACGTGCCATTATACTATACCACGATTTTTCGCCGCAGACAAGCTGCTAATGACAGTTTTTTCCCTGGCATTGACAGCCTGACCGCAGGCAGATATAATCTAATCTGTATGCGTGTGTGCAAATCTATCCGAAACGAGGTGAGGGCTGTGGGCGATCCGTTTTATGACTGCCATCCGGCGGTGAATTTTCTCTTTTTTGCCATAGTCATCACCTGCTCCATGTGTTTGATGCACCCGGTGTGTCTGCTGTTTTCCCTGGTGGGGGCGGTGTGGTACACGGCGCGGCTGCGGGGCACGAAGGCTCTGATCGGCTACCTGCGGTGGATCATCCCCATGATGGTCATGGCGGCGCTGGTGAACCCGGCCTTCGTCCACCAGGGCGTGACGCTGCTGGCCTATCTGCCCTCCGGCAACCC
>OQWA01000312.1_pt1 | contig 13884 bp, 14 predicted proteins | sample 1691581 | NCBI WGS metagenome assembly OQWA01 (sample SAMN03418264, study PRJEB22391) | human gut metagenome | biome: human-gut; feature: organic feature; material: feces | host: Homo sapiens | place: Tanzania | collected 2013-01
GACAGCGATTACGAGGTTATGAGCAGCCGCACCGTGCGCGAAGTACCGCCCGACGTTATCTGAACGCCGTCCGTTCCGACATAGCTCGGCGTGGAAATCGTGCCGTCCTCGGCGATAGTGATATTCGTTCCCGCCTTGACTCCGCCGATAGCGGACGAAGTCGCGGGCTTCATGCTTGCTATAAGCGCGTTGTTCGCGTCGAAATCAAGTCCGTCGCCGAGCTTCACGCTCACGCGCTTATGATAGGACGACTGTGAGCCTTCGTCCGAGGGAACGTCCACAAATTCAAGCCCCTGACCGATAGCAACGGCAGTGCGCTGATAGTCTATTCCATTTTCCGCCTTGATATTTTCAAGCCCCTCGCCGAGGCAGATCCCGCCCATAAAATTTCTGTATCCCGACCCCGTAAAACCCGCGTATTTAAGCGCAAGAGCGCTCAAAGAACCGCTGTCGACTTCGTATTTATCACGCGGATAGTACAGCCCCCAGCCGTTGATACATATTCCGCCGATATTCGCGTCACCTGCTCTGCTTGGCCCTTTCAATCGCCCGACGCAGCTCCGCCAGCTCCTGACTGATAATCCTTTCGGCATCCTTATAGCGTGCTTCTAAATCAGTAATAGTTTCCTCGTCGATTTCCTGATTTTCGTCAGCAAGATTCTGCACATCCTGCTTCAGGTTAAGCAGCGAAAAATACTTCTCGGGATAGGTAGCAACTTCTTCCTCCTCATCGCGTCCGAAGGTAATATATCCGTATTCTCCCTGCAGCGGATAGTTATAACGCCATCTGTCGTATTCTTCCCTGCTGATTTCACCCTTTTGCAAAGCGGAATATATGTCAACCCATTCCTGTAAAACCGCATTTCTGACACCGGTTATAGTTGGGTGCTCAGGATAAGTCTTTTCAATACGCAAGTAATATTCATCGTCTATCTTTTTGATTTCCGCGCCGTATTTATCCTCCATAGCAAAGAAAATATGCATTCTGCTGGCCCAAGTCCTTATATTCGGTATATTTAAAGCGTAAGGACTGATCCCGAATATAGCGGCAATTTTTTTCAGCATCTCTTCTTTGGGCACTCTGTCACCCGATTCGTATTGGGCAACACGCACATCACAGGTTTTTGCGCTGAAGCCCAGCAATTCTCCTAATTCCCTTTGGGTGTAATTATGTAAACGGCGAAAGAAGCTGATGCGTTCACCGATATTATTTCTTATAAACATAGGGCTGCTTCCTCCTACTTAATTTTTTTGTTAAGTATAGTATAACACCTTTTCTTTTGATAAGCAAAAAAGTTTATGAAATTTTCTTTTTTCGCTTGACTTTACTCTAATAGTTTAGTATTATCAGTGTAAGCACTAAACTGGTTAGTAATTTACTAATCATATTTGTTAAAGGAGTGTATCAAAAATGCAAAAAGACAATGTATTCTATCCCAACAACAATCCATCCCCTTCTTTCTCCTCTTCTCTGGAAGCAGTCAGCCTGCCCGAGCTGTATGACACCACCTACACACCGGCCACAGCCTTAATCGACAATTTTTTATATAGCGGTGTGTATATTTTGGCAGGACCGCCTAAAACAGGCAAATCCTTCCTTATGGCGCAGCTTGCTTACCATGTTGCCGCAGGCATGGAATTTTTTAACCATAAGGTAACACCTGCTTCCGTACTTTACTTATCATTGGAGGATGACTTGGTACGTCTGCAAAAACGCTTTTCGCGGATGTTCGGTGTAGAGGGTAACGCCAATTTATATTTAGCTACCAAGGCCGACAGCTTAAATCAGGGACTGGAAGAACAATTAACGGAATTTCTGCAAAGCAAGCCTGCTACTAAGCTGATAATTATCGATACCCTGCAAAAAATCCGTGAATTCAGCAGTGCTGCCTACAGCTATGCTTCGGATTATCACATTATTAACCTGCTCAAGGAAATAGCCTCCCGCCATAATGTTTGTATTATTGTCGTTCATCACACCAGAAAAATGGAATCGGAAGATAAGTTTGATATGATTTCCGGCACTACCGGCCTCTTAGGTGCCGCTGACGGAGCGATGATGCTGCAAAAGAAAAGCCGTACCGATAAGCGTGCCCAATTAAATATTGTCGGCAGAGAGCTGCCGGACCAGGAAATTATTATCGAATTTTCGCCGGAAAGCTGTACCTGGCAGTTTATCCGTTCCAACCAGCAATTATGGGAGGAGCCCAAAGACATGCTGTTGGAACAGGTGGCAGCCTTAGTAAGCGGTAAGAATAAAATTTGGCGCGGCAGTGCAACGCAAATGCTGCATGACCTTAATATAGATGATATGAAATCACACATTCTTACCCGCAAGCTCAATGTTAAAGTTGACAGGCTTTATCAAGACTATGGAATTTATTATCATAATAAGCGTGTTAATAAAGGCTCTGATATTACCTTGCAAAAGCTGGAAGCCAAAACTGCGTGACGCTTGGTGACGCTGTGACGCTTTTTTAGCTATAACACTATCATCTGCAGGCGGCTTATACTAAGCATCCGAAACATAACATGGCAATTTCGTTTTCCGCGCAATACAAAAACCCCCGCCCTGACGGACGGGGGTAATTTTTTTGGCATTGTCGCAATGCTTATTACAGCTTGTGAGTAGTACGCAAGCGGGCAACAGCTCTCTTCAGCGCGTTTTCGGCACGAACAGTGTCAATGTCTTCGCTCTTGGAAGCAAGACGTTGCTCTGCACGTTCTTTAGCTGCAGTTGCACGAGCGGTATCAATATCTGCATCAGCTTCGGCAATAGTTGCCAGAACGGTGCATTTATTGTCTTTCATTTCCAGAAAGCCGCCGCAAACAGCAAATTCTTTAACGCTGCCGTCGGTGAACTCCAGCTTCATCGGCGCAATATCCATGGTCGCAATGATAGGCATATGTCTAGCTTTGAGGCCCAGATTACCGGACAAAGCACGGAAACCCACATAAGTTACTTCTTCAGAAGCGAACAGCATCTTATCCGGCGTGACAATTTCAAAAGAAAACGGAGTAGCCATCTATTAATCCTTCATAGTTGCAGCCTTGGCAACAGCGTCATCAATGGTACCAACCATGTAGAAAGCGCCTTCCGGCAGGTCATCATGCTTGCCTTCGAGGATTTCTTTGAAGCCGCGGATGGTTTCCTTCAGAGGAACATATTGACCGGGGGTACCGGTGAACTGTTCAGCAACGAAGAATGCCTGGCTGAGGAACTTCTGAATCTTACGAGCACGAGCAACAGTTACTTTGTCTTCCTCGCTCAATTCTTCCATACCCAGAATTGCGATGATATCTTGCAATTCTTTGTAACGTTGCAGGATAGCCTGTACGCCACGAGCAACATGATAATGCTCTTCGCCGATTACCAGCGGATCGAGGATACGGCTGGTGGAGTCGAGCGGGTCAACTGCCGGATAAATACCAAGCTCTGCGATTTGACGAGACAATACGGTGGTTGCATCCAAGTGAGCGAAGGTGCCTGCCGGAGCCGGGTCAGTCAAGTCATCCGCAGGTACATATACAGCCTGTACGGATGTGATAGAACCGGTCTTGGTGGAGGTAATACGCTCTTGCAGTGCGCCGATATCGTTTGCCAGGGTAGGTTGGTAACCTACTGCGGAAGGCATACGGCCGAGCAATGCGGATACTTCGGAACCAGCCTGAATGAAACGGAAAATGTTATCGATAAAGAGCAGTACGTCCTGGCCGCCAACATCACGGAAGTATTCTGCCATGGTCAGGCCGGTCAGACCAACACGCATACGTGCTCCAGGAGGCTCGTTCATCTGGCCATATACAAGAGCAGTCTTGTTGATAACGCCAGACTCTTTCATTTCGCCCCACAGATCGTTGCCTTCACGAGTACGTTCGCCAACGCCTGCGAATACGGAATAGCCGCCGTGTGCAGTAGCAATGTTATGGATAAGCTCCATAATAATAACGGTTTTACCTACGCCAGCACCGCCGAACAGACCGATTTTACCGCCCATTGCATACGGAGCGATAAGGTCAACGACTTTAATGCCGGTTTCCAAAATTTTAGTAGCTGTAGCCTGTTGGTCAAAGCTCGGAGCCGGTCTATGAATAGGCCAGTGATCAGCTGCTTCAACCGGAGTGTCATCATGGTCTACAGTTTCACCTAAAACGTTGAAGATACGGCCCAGTACACCAGGACCAACCGGAACGCTGATAGGAGCGCCGGTATCTACAACTTCCATGCCACGAACCAGACCGTCGGTGGAGCTCATAGCAACAGCGCGGACAATGTTATTGCCGATGTGTTGCATAACTTCTGCGGTCAGGTGGATTTTTACTTTACCCTCATCGGTGGTGCCGTCAATGTGCAGTGCGTTGAGGATAGCAGGCATGCTTTTAGGAGGAAACTCTACGTCGATAACAGGGCCTACAACTTGTACGATTCTACCTGTATTCAAGGTTTTAGCCTCCCTACGAAATATCTAATTAGTTTTGTGCCTGTTTCAGAGCTTCTACGCCGCCAACGATTTCGTTCAGCTCGCGGGTAATGGATGCCTGACGTGCCTTGTTATAGGACAGCTCCAGGTTTTGTACCAGCTTGCCTGCGTTATCGGTAGCAGAGCTCATAGCAGTCATACGAGAACCCAACTCACTGGCAGCAGATTGTACCAGTGCAGCGTAAACTACAGTTTCCAGATACTTAGGTGCAAGTACCTGCAGAGTTTCGTCTTCATCAGGCTCGAAAATAAAGCTTGCGCTAGCTTTGCCTTTCTCCTTTACAGGAGGCTCTACCGGCAGAATCTTATCGCTGGTAGGAATTTGGGACAAAGCGGTTTTGAAAAGTGTAAACACAATATGCAGCTCGTCGAAATGCTCGTCAGCAAATTGTTTGATTGCATCCTGAGCAATTTCTACTGCATTTGCGTAAGACGGTCTGTCGGAGTAGCCGAAGTGGCTGCTCAGCACTTTATAGCCGCGACGTTGGAAGAAATCTCTAGCCTTACGGCCGCTGGTGATAATGACTACGTCATGCTCACATTCGGAAATCTCCGCAACTGCTTTTTTCAAAGCGTTGGAACTATATGCGCCTGCCAGACCTTTATCAGAGGCGAGCACCAGATAACCAACTTTTTTAACATCACGATGTTGAAGCAGCGGGTGTTTTTTGGCACTTAAGCCTGCAAGGATGCTCGGATCGCTCACAACGCTGGATAACACTTCTTTGATCTTGATGGCATACGGACGGCTTGCAGCAGCTCTTTCCTGCGCTCTTCTGAGGCGGGCAGCAGCAACCATTTTCATAGCCTTCGTGATCTTGCCAATGTTACCTACGCTTTTCATGTGGCGATGAATCTCGCGTGCAGTAGCCATTAGTTAATCACCTACCTTCACTAACAAAGGTATCCTTGAACTCGGCGATAGCTTTCTTCAGAGCTTCTTCGTTCTCATCAGTGATTTTCTTGGTTTTGATGATGTCTCCGCCAACTTCCGGATGGTTAGCTTCCATGAAGTCCAGGAATTCTTTTTCGCAGCGGGTTACATCTTTAACTGCTACGTCATCCAGATAGCCTTTGGTACCAAGGTAAATAGCCATAACCTGTTTTTCAACAGACAGCGGGCTGTATTGGCCTTGTTTCAGAACCTCGGTCAGACGTTGACCACGGTCCAGCTGTGCTTTGGTAGCTTTATCGAGGTCAGAAGCAAACTGAGCAAATGCTGCCAGCTCGCGGAACTGAGCCAGATCCAGACGTAAGGTACCTGCAACCTGCTTCATAGCTTTAATCTGAGCAGCACCACCTACACGGGATACAGACAGACCGGAGTTGATAGCCGGACGGATACCGGAGTAGAACAGCTCGGATTCAAGGAAGATCTGACCGTCGGTAATAGAAATTACGTTGGTCGGAATGAAGCCGCCTACGTCACCTGCCAGGGTTTCGATGATCGGCAGTGCGGTGATGGAACCGCCCTTCAGTTCATCGTTCAGCTTAGCAGCGCGTTCCAGCAGACGGGAATGCAAATAGAATACGTCGCCAGGGTATGCTTCACGTCCTGGAGGACGACGGAGCAGCAGGGACATTGCACGGTATGCAACAGCGTGTTTAGACAGGTCGTCGTATACGCACAGAACGTCTTTGCCCTGATCCATGAAGTATTCAGCCATGGTTACGCCAGCGTACGGAGCCAGGTATTGCAGCGGAGCGGAGTCAGCAGCAGTAGCAGCAACGATGATGGTGTATTCCATAGCGCCGTGTTGTTCCAGAGTACGAACAATACGAGCGATGTTAGAAGCCTTTTGGCCGATAGCTACATAAATGCAGATAACGCCCAGGCCTTTTTGGTTGATAATGGTGTCGATTGCAACTGCAGTCTTACCGGTACCACGGTCGCCGATGATAAGTTCGCGCTGACCACGTCCGATAGGAACAAGTGCGTCGATACATTTAATACCGGTTTGCAGCGGGGTATCAACGGATTTACGATCTGCGATACCATGTGCAGGAGATTCAACCGGACGACGAGCAGCAGCAGCGATTTCGCCTTTGCCGTCGATTGGGTCACCGATAGCGCTAACTACACGGCCCAGCAGGTTTTCACCAACAGGAACCTCCATGATGCGGCCGGTACGGCGAACAACGTCGCCTTCTTTAATTTTGGTCTCGCCGCCCATCAGTACGATACCAACGCTGTCCGGGTTCAGGTTCAGAACCATGCCGGATACGTTGTGAGGCAGTTCAACTAATTCGCCAGCCATAGCGTTTTTCATACCGATAACGGTTGCGATGCCGTCACCGATTTTTTCTACGATACCAACTTCTTCCAGATCAGCATCCACATTGTAATTCTCCAGCTTGTTGCTGAGAGCATCACCCAGGGCTTCCGGTTTGGTGTACTCGTGAACGTCGATGCCGTTCAGAGCAACTTCCATTTTCTTCAGCTTGCGCAGTGCGGAAGCGTCGAATACCTTATCGCCAACTTGTACGATGATGCCGCCGAGGATAGACGGGTCAACTTTCTTGTTTAAGAAAATTTCGCGGCCCAGTTTCTCGGTCAGGATTACAGAAATGGATTGATACTCGTCAGCCGACAATTTCTTGGCGGTAGTAACGTTTACATCTAACAGCTCTTTAATGGAGCCCAGATCGATTTTGAAGTCGGACAATTGTTGCTTAATTAAAGCAATATTTTCTTCTGTCTTCATATTGTACCAATCACCTCCGAATACCGGGGTTTTGCCTGCTGTTTCGCATTTCAGCGGCATACTTCCGGCTTAATAGGGAAAGCAGCAAAATTATTTCATGATAGAATCAACGATTTTGCTAGCCATTTTTTTGTCTTCTTCAGAACCTAACTTTTGTTCTACGATCTTGCTAGCAGCAATCATGGACAGGTTGATAACTTGTGCACGAACTTCGTCCATAGCTTTCTTCTGTTCCAGTGCGATTGCTTCTTTAGCAGTTGCAATAACCTGATCTTGTTCAGCTTTGGTGTCTGCCATGATCTTGTCATGAGCAGCCTGAGCAGTTTTGCGGGCAGCATCAACAATAGCTTGAGCTTCTTGTTTAGCTTCAGCCAGCTTTGCAGCGTATTCAGCTTTAACTGCTTCTGCGTCAGTCTTAGCCTTTTCTGCAGCTTCCAGATCGCTTGCAATTTTGTTCTTACGCTCTTCCATAATGTTGCATACGGGTTTGTAAGCGAATTTTGCAAGAACGAAAACTAAAACCAAAAAGTTCAGGATCTGCGCGATAAGTGTTGCATTGAAGTTAACCAATTATAGCACGCTCCTTTTTGTAATATCTTGCAAAATTAAATTATTTAATGAACGGGTTAGCGAATACCAGAACGATAGCGATTACATAGCACAGAATAGGCATGGATTCGATCAAGCCTACGCAAACCAGCATGTTGGTAAAGATTTTACCAGCTTCTTCCGGTTGACGAGCCATGGATTCAATAGATTTGCCGCACATGTTGCCGTTACCGATACCAGCGCCAGCAGCAGCACCCAAGCAAACAAGGCCTGCACCGATTACAGATGCAGCAGTAATGATTGCATTTTCAGACATTTGTTTCATCCTTTCGAAATTGTGATTTTAAATTTTTTTTGCTTAAAAAGCTTAGTGTTCGTCGTGGCTAGCAAATGCCAGTGCATAGCTGCCCAAAGACAAAATGGTAAAGATAAAAGCCTGAACGAAGCCAATGAACAGGGAGAACATTACCCACAGTTCAGGAACTACCCACGGAGCCAGCTGATACAGTACGATCAACAGGATTTCGCCTGCCAGGATGTTACCAAAGAGACGAAGAGCCATGGTCAGCGGTTTAGTCACTGCATCCAAAAGATGCAACGGCAGGAATGCCGGACTCGGGCTGATGAAATGTTTAAAGTGGCCGATACCTTGTTTCGCCACACCAACGCAGTACGCGCTAAACGCAATTAGCAAAGAAAGCGCAAAGCAGGTATTAATGTCATTGGTAGGTGAAGTCCAGTGAACGCCAATCTGCGGAAGCAAAATGCCCAGTTCGTTTGCTACCAGGATAAACATAAACAAGGTAACGATGAACGGTGCCATAAATTTACGGCCTTTGGATCCCAGGTTGTCTTCCATCAGACCATTTAAGAAATCAAGAATGATTTCCATTGCATTCTGCAGTCCGGAAGGAACCATTTTCGGGTTCTTACAAACCAGAAGGAACAGTACGAAGACGATTGCCATGGTTACCCAGGTCATGTACATGGTTTGCATGTTAACCTCACCTAAAAAGGTAGATTGGGTAAGGTAATGGATAATCTCTCCGGATTTTTCTGCACCTTCAGCTGCTGCATTTCCCATTTTTACACACTCCTTTCTTCACGCCCTCTCATTTTGATGTTGGTACGCGATAAATAATAGATTTAAAATAAAGAATATATGTATCAGAAGAAACCCGCCAAATGCGCCATGCACAGCAAGCTTCATCCTTAACATCGTAATAATAAACGCGGCCGCAGCGGCCAGACGGGCCCAGCGGAAACGCTTCATGATTTTCAGTCCCTGCTTTGGCACCTCTACGTAAGGCAGAGATTTTTTGATGCCTAAAAACAGAATGGACAGATCTATCGTGCCTGCCAGCACGCCGCAAAGCACGCCGTGGGCAAAGGCACTGCGCTGCCATAACCAGAGCGGCACCGCTACGAGCAGCGCACACATACAGATGCGCGCTACGAAAGCGTTCGCGCCGTTTCTCGCTATGGGCGTCAAATCAAAGTTACTTTTCATCCTTCTTGTGTTCGGTGTCCCGCGAAAGGACGCTCCTCTGAATCAGATTATAGTAGGTCATAACAAGTGAAACTATTGCCAGACCGATGCAGATGCCCCGCATCGTATGGTCGCCGGTTTCCAGATGACGGTCGAGCCAGTCGCCGCCGAAGTACGCCAGCAGAAAATCAATCACGGCCATAAACGCCAGAGAGGACACAGTAGCCAAAGCTTCAAGCATCCGCATATGCTCCTTATCGGGTGTTTTGTTAGTCATGATTTTTTCACCACAGCACGAATTCACAAATTAATCATATTTACTCTTTTAATTTTAATATTTTTCACAGTTTCTGTCTACGCCTTAGACGCAAATTCCGGCAAATTTTCTACATCAAAGCCATTTTTTCTTAAAATAGCATGGATAATACGCTCGCAGGCCTTGCCGTCACCGTAAGGATTGGCAGCCTCTGCCATGGAGCGATAATGCTCGGCATCATCCAAAAGCAGATTGGTTTCGCGCAGCACATCATCATAAGCTGTGCCTACGAGCTTAACCGTACCGGCCTCAACAGCCTCCGGACGCTCGGTGGTATCACGCAGAACCAGAACCGGCTTGCCTAAGGCAGGAGCCTCCTCCTGAATTCCGCCGCTGTCTGTGAGCACGATATCAACCTTAGCCATCAGATTGGCAAACGGTTCATATTCCATAGGCTCAATCAGATGCACTCTGTCTAAGTGTCCCAGCTCTTCGCTGACGATTTCACGCACCTTGGGGTTTTTGTGTACCGGGAAGATTGCTTCCACATCGGAATGCGCTTCCAGTACGCTCTTCAAAGCGCGGTAAACATGACGCATAGGCTCGCCCAGATTTTCACGGCGGTGGGTAGTCATCAGAATCAGACGATGACCGCTGGCAAACACCTTGTTGAACTCCTCGTCCTCAAAGCGGTAGCCTTCCTTTACCGTAGTCTGCAGAGCATCGATAACAGTGTTGCCTGTTACCAGAATCTGCTCGGGGCAGATGTTTTCCTTCAGCAGGTTCGCCTTGCTGGTAGAAGTCGGCGCAAAATGCATATCTGCAATCGCACCGGTCAGCTTGCGGTTCATTTCCTCCGGGTAAGGAGAATATTTATTACCGGTACGCAGGCCTGCTTCCACATGGCCTACGGGAATCTGCGCATAAAAGGCAGCCAGAGCACCGGCAAAGGTAGTCGAGGTGTCACCATGCACCAGCACCATATCGGGCTTTGCTTCCTCCATTACGGATTTCAGGCCCATCAGCGCGCGGGTAGTAACATCATACAGGGTTTGACCTGCCGACATAATGTTCAAATCATAATCAGGCGTAATGCCAAACAAATCCAGTACCTGATCAAGCATCTCGCGATGCTGTGCGGTAACTGCCACAATCGGCTGGATATATTCGGGATATTTACGCATTGCCAGCACCAGCGGGCACATTTTGATGGCTTCCGGACGAGTGCCGAAAACTGTCATTAACTTTATCTTCTCCACGGTTCTTCCTCCCCCTTATCTGTCGTTCAGAATACCGATTTTCTTAGCACCAACGGCAACTGCCGTAATAATAACCGCTATAATAAGTGCGGCGTAGAAGCCGTCAAACTCTGCCCACAGCACAGCTGCGATACCGAGCACGGCTGTAATAGCATACATCAGCAGAACTGCCTGCTTCTGGTTCATGCCCATCGCCAACAGGCGGTGATGCAAATGGCCCTTATCGGGCTGGAAAATTGGGCGGCCGTTGCTGTAGCGGCGCATAATCGCAAAGGCTGTATCCATAATCGGCAGGCCCAGTGCAATCGCCGGTACAATCAGCGCTACGGTAGCAGCAGTCTTAACTGCGCCGTAAACCGAAATAGCTGCCAGCATATAGCCGATGAACATACTGCCTGTATCGCCCATGAAAATAGTAGCGGGATTAAAATTATAGCGGATAAAGCCGATAATGCCGCCGGCCAGAGCCGCAGTCATTACAGCTATATGGTAATAACCCATCTGAACCGCAACCAGAATGACCGTCATCGAAGCGATAGCAGATACGCCTGCTGCCAGGCCGTCAAGGCCGTCAATCAGGTTGACAACGTTCGTAAAGCTGATAACCCAGAAAATTGTCAGCGGTACGGAAATAAACCATTCATTAAGATAAAAATAGCCGCCGAAGGGATTGTTCAGCCATTCGATACGGATATCAAAGGCCACAAGTACGCAGGCAGCAAAAATCTGCCCCAGCAGCTTGACCTTTGCCGGCAGCTGATATTTGTCATCCAGTACGCCTACGATGGCAATCACGCTGCCGCCAAGCAGAATGCCGACAATATCCTTCGTCATTTCCAAGCTTGCCACTGCGGCAATCATAAAGGCAATATAAATAGCCAGACCGCCAAGACGAGGCATAATCTTCTTATGCACCTTGCGGTTATCGGGCTTGTCAATCGCGCCGATTTTAAAGGCTAATGTTTTAATATAAGGGGTCAATATATAGCTCACCAAAGCGGCAAGCAGAAAGGGAAAACCATAAGCACTTAACATTTATTCTTTCTCCACCGGAACCTGATTCGTTGCACACAAAAAACACTAAACTATTCGTTCCTTATATAGTATAACATTTTTGACACTTGCGTCAATTACTTTTATTACAAAAATGATATAATAAGGCTTTTTTTCCGCAAAATTCTCCCGAATTATTCCCATTTATTATAGCATAATATCATTAAGGGAATATATCCTTTTGGCATAACTTATATATTGTTTTGTTTCAGCAACGATTCCTGCCGAAAATTATTACGGATTTATCTCATATCGCAGACTTTTTACAGATGATTTTTCCGAAATAATCACCGTTGAGGCTTTTTTAACCTCACTTTGCTTCTATCTGCTGTAAATCTGCTCTGGAAAAAAGTCAAGTAAACTCCTCTATCGTAACACAGCGAAAATTTATGTTAAAATTATAGTATTTTTATCCACTTTCTGCTAAAATTAAATTTAAGAAAGGGAGGGATGAGAATGCTGTCCAAGAGCTCATTTTTCACAACAATTCTGCTGCTCCTGCCTGCTCTGGCAAGCGCACAGGCAACAGATGATGATCTGCAGCTGGAGCTGCGTTATTATGCACCTAAGCTGAAATTTACATCTAACGGAATTGTGCCTGCCGCTTACAGTAATTTTCGCGATACGCTCAACATTAAAAACGGTAATGCACCCGAATACAGGTTAAGCGGCAAAAACTGGTATGTAGATTACATAGCTATCCACGAAAAAGGCTATGCCTCGCACCACATCCCGGCACAAGGCAGCCTGATTCCGGCGGACAGCCGCACCAAGCTGAATCTGGACTATGCTTCCTTTAACTACTTATCTCCCATCAAAACAACAGAAAACGGCACCGCCTACTGGCTCGCAGGCCTGCGCTGTTACCGCTTCGATACTGCGTTGCAGTTCAGCAGCCCCGTACCGGCACTTAACAAAAAGTATGCTAAGCAGCTGAACCAGTTCGCTCCTGCCTTCGGCATCGGCGGCAAGCATTACCTTGATGAGGCACACCAACTGCAGCTTTACAGCGAGCTTTCCGGCTTGCCCTTAGGCGGCCGCGGGCACACCTACGACCTTGATATCGGCGTAAAATACAGTCCTTGTAAAAACCTCAGCGCCAACGCCGGCTACCGTGTTCTGGATTTGAAAATCAAAAACGACGACGGCACCGGTCTGTACAAGCTTTCCGGCTGGCACGGCGGCCTGAGCTACAGCTTTTAACATTTTATTATGAAAACCCAAGAGGAGGTTCCGGCATGAAAACAATCACCGCTTTACTTATGGCAACGCTTATTATGTGTCCCTGCAGCAGCATCATGGCTAAAAATCCTGCTGCCTCTGTAACCGACAAAGCGCAAAAGGCATCAATTTCTACCATTAAAGATTTGGATAACGGGCGTTTATACGTAATGGATTATACGGCAGACTATAAGCTGGACAAAATGCTGCAGCAGAATGTCAACAGCGTTGACACCATGCTGGCCTTCGTCGGCAGGGAGCTTCTCGGCGCAGCTAAACCGGCTCCGGGCGCTATTGATGCCGGCTGCAGTGCCTTCGCAGGACGCACGGAAGAAGGCAAGCCTATCTACGGACGCAACTTTGACTATAAAATGAAAATGACTGCCGTAATGGTACGCACTGCTCCTAAGGACGGCTATCGCTCTATCGGCATGGCGGATGCAGGCTGGGTAGGATACGATATCGGCAGCCTCAGCGACGGCAAGAGTGATTTGTCGGCAGCAGTAGCAATGCCATACCTGATTATGGACGGTATGAACGAAAAGGGCCTTGCTGTCAGCGTGCTGAAGCTGGACGGCAAGCCTACGCACCAACGCACCGGCAAGCCTCAGATCACAACAACAGCTGCTCTGCGCCTGATGCTTGATAAGGCAGCCAATGTAGACGAAGCTTTAGCATTATTGGAAAAATATGATATGAATTCATCTATGGAAACCGCCAACTTCCATTTTCTGCTCAGCGATGCAGACGGAAAAAACGTTGTTCTGGAATATACTATTGATGATATGACCGTTATCGATACCAATTATGTTGCCAACCATTATCTGGCACCCAAAATGCATGGATTGGGACACGCCTATGACCGCTTTGC
>OQWA01000314.1_pt1 | contig 13873 bp, 10 predicted proteins | sample 1691581 | NCBI WGS metagenome assembly OQWA01 (sample SAMN03418264, study PRJEB22391) | human gut metagenome | biome: human-gut; feature: organic feature; material: feces | host: Homo sapiens | place: Tanzania | collected 2013-01
CCGTCCCCGGGTTTTTGGCCGGTTCATTGCCCGCCGCCGTGCTCGGCATCGTGAGCTTCCTGCTCGTGCTCCTTATCATCGTTCTCGCCTCCAAGCACGCCGTGAAGCCGATTGCGGAGAGCTATGCCAAGCAGAAGCAGTTCGTCACGGATGCCGGGCATGAATTAAAAACGCCGCTCACCGTTATTTCCGCAAACAATGAACTTGCGCGGATGATATACGGCAGCAGCGAATGGTTTGACAGCATCGACAGACAGGTCGGCAGGATGAACCATCTTGTGCGGAGCATGATTACGCTCGCAAAGATGGACGAGGAACGGAAGGAGATCTTCACCGCCTTCGATCTCAGCGATGCCGTCTACGACACGGCAAAGTCCTTTGAGGGACTGCTCCACTCGCAGGGAAAGCTGATTACCTTCGATATTCAGGAAAAACTTCAATATACAGGGGATGAATCCAAGATCAGACAGGTCGTCTCGATCCTCTTGGACAATGCTGCGAAATATTGTGATGAAAAGGGAAAAGTAGCCGTCCGGCTCAGCTCCGGCGGCAGACAGATCAGACTACAGATCATCAATGATTATAAAAACGCGTCCGACTGTGATTTTACGCAGGTCTTTGAGCGCTTTTACCGCGCAGATAAGGCACGAACCTCCGACGGCAGCTACGGTCTTGGACTTTCTATTGCAAAATCCATCGTAGAACTGCACAAGGGGGAGATCCGTGCCAAAGTTTTAGAGCATGACCGGGTTATGTTTGAGGTGATCCTTACACAGTGATCTCTGCTTTCACGCCGAGAAGCTCCTTGTTCTCGTCCAGCACCGGGCGGATGACGTTGTTCAGGAAGGCTGTCACCTGTTCCTTGGAGCGTCCCACATACTTTGCCGGATCCATGGTCCTCTGCAGATCCTCCAGCGTCATGTTAAACGCGGGATCGGCTGCAATCAGCTCAAGCAGATTGTTCTCCCTGCCCTCGACCTTTACATTGCGGCCCGCTTCCATGGAAAGCTCCCGGATGCGTTCGTGGAGCTCCTGACGGTTGCCGCCCGCCTTGACAGCATCCATCATGATGTTCTCCGTCGCCATAAAGGGCAGCTCGCTCCGCAGTCTCTTCTCGATTACCTTCGGGTAAACAACCAGTCCGTCCACCACATTCAGGCAGAGATCAAGGATTCCGTCGATCGCCAGAAATCCCTCGGGGATCGACAATCTCTTGTTCGCGGAATCGTCCAGCGTTCTCTCAAACCACTGCGTTGCGGAGGTGATCGCCGGATTCAGGGCATCGATCATCACATATCTCGACAGGGAAGCGATTCTCTCGCTCCGCATAGGGTTTCTCTTATATGCCATCGCCGAAGAACCGATCTGGCTCTTCTCAAACGGCTCCTCCACCTCCTTCAGATGCTGAAGCAGACGGATGTCGTTGCTCATCTTATGGGCGGATGCGGCGATTCCCGCCAGCACATTCGCCACTCTTGTATCAACCTTTCTGGAATAGGTCTGTCCGGATACCGGGAAACATTCCTTAAATCCCATCTTCTCAGCGATCATGGGATCGATCTTGTCAATCGTCTCCTGATCCCCGTCAAACAGCTCCAGAAACGAAGCCTGTGTTCCCGTCGTTCCCTTCGAGCCGAGGAGCTTCATCGTGCTGAGCACATAGTTTAGATCCTCATAGTCCAGATAAAATTCCTGCAGCCAGAGTGTCGCGCGCTTTCCCACGGTCGTCGGCTGCGCAGGCTGGAAATGCGTGAATGCCAGTGTCGGCTGCGCCTTATATTTCTCAGCGAAATCCGCCAGCTCCGCCATAACGTTTACCAGCTTCTTTTTCACAAGCTTCAATGCCTCTGTCATGACAATAATATCGGTATTGTCGCCCACATAGCAGGAGGTTGCACCGAGATGGATGATGCCTGCCGCCTTCGGGCACTGCTTCCCGTATGCATACACATGGCTCATGACATCATGGCGCACTTCCTTCTCTCTCGCCTTTGCGACATCATAGTTGATGTCCTCCGCATGTGCCTTCAGCTCCTCGATCTGCTCGTCCGTGATGACGGGCTTTCCGTTCTGGGACAGTCCCAGCTCCTTCTCCGTCTCCGCAAGGGCAATCCAGAGCTTGCGCCACGTGCGGAACTTCATGTCAGGGGAAAAAATGTACTGCATCTCCTTACTTGCATAGCGTTCCGAAAGGGGGCTTTCATATCTGTCTGTACTCATAATTTCATCTCCTTTTGCACTATATACGTCCTATCGCTCATATTCGCCGCGGATGTCCTCCGCCGGAGGATCAAGCGGGTATTTTCCTGTAAAACAGCCCTTGCAGATCCCCAGTCCCTCCACGATCTCCTCCAGCCGCTCCACATTGAGGTAGGCAAGGCTGTCCGTTCCGATCACCTTGCGGATGTCCTCCACCGAGCGCTTGTACGCGATCAGCTGCTCTCTCGCCGGAACATCCGTCCCGAAATAGCAGGGCCAGAGGAAGGGTGGAGAGCTGACGCGCATATGTACCTCCTTCGCGCCTGCCTCCCGGAGCATACGGACAATGCGGTCAGAGGTTGTTCCCCTTACAATGGAGTCGTCGATCATGATGATCCGCTTTCCCTCGACAGCCTCCCTGATCGGGTTCAGCTTGACCTGCACACTGCTCTCGCGGTTTTTCTGCTTCGGCTTGATAAAGGTTCTTCCCACATAGGCATTCTTGACAAACGCCGTCCCATAGGGAATGCCCGACTGCAGGGAATAGCCCAGCGCCGCAACATTTCCAGACTCCGGCACGCCGACAACGAGGTCAGCCTCGACGGGACTGTCCTGCGCCAGGAACTTTCCCGCCATCATGCGCGAATGATAGACGCTGACATTGTCCAGAATACTGTCCGGTCTTGCAAAGTAAATATATTCAAAAACACATCTCGCATGCTCCGAGACAGGAATCGCATGACTCATATCCGACTCGATTCCCTTTTCGCTTGAAATCGTCACGACCTCTCCCGGCAGCACGTCTCTCACAAACTTGGCGCCCACCGTGTCAAGCGCGCAGCTCTCGCTGGCGAGCAGATAGGCATTGTCACGCTTCCCGATACAGAGCGGACGGAATCCGAACGGATCGCGCGCACCGATCAGCTTTCTGGGTGACATGATGACAAGGGAATACGCACCCCGTATCTTATCCATCGTCCTGCCGACCGCCTCCTCAACCGTCTTGGAATTCAGGCGCTCTCTGGCGATATAATATGCAATTACTTCCGAATCGATTGTTGTCTGGAAAATTGCTCCCGTATAGGCAAGCTCCTGTCGGAGCTCGGGAGTGTTGATCAGGTTTCCGTTATGGGCAAGCCCTAACGTTCCCTTGACATAATTGAGAACCAACGGCTGCGCATTTTCGCGGGTAGAACTTCCCGCCGTAGAATAGCGCACATGTCCGACACCGATATTTCCCTTCAGCTTTTCAAGCTGTTCCGGGGTGAATGCTTCATTTACGAGTCCCATATCCTTTGAGGAACGAACCAGCCCCTTCGGACCCTTCGTATCGCTGACCGCGATACCGCAGCTTTCCTGCCCACGGTGCTGTAACGCCAGCAGTCCGTAATAGATCGTCGAAGCGACATCCTGTCCGTCAAAATCATAGACGCCGAATACGCCACATTCCTCTTTCAGCTTGTCCTGAGTTTCTGTCTGAATATAAATAGTATCCGCCACTGCTCTTTTCCCTTTCCGATGTGTAATGCCAACGGCATTATCATAGCCCACAGAATGTCAGAAGTCAAGCGCAACCGCCCAACTCCGGCTGTTTAACCGTTCAGTTTCCCGCGTCGTATTTCCCTACCATTTCCAGAATTTCTTCTGCGTATGAAGGATAGCGGTTCGCTATCTCCATGACCTCGTTCCGCGCCGTCTCCGCGACATGGGTATTATAGTCCAGCTGCTTCCTAAGCGCCTGTCTTCTCAGAATCAGCTCATGCCGCATCTCGACCATTTCCCGCTTATCCAGAAATGCGCCCGGATGCGTCGTCCATCTCTGGCTGTCGCTGATGTGGTAATTGTTCAGCTTCATCACAAGCTGCTTCCGGTAATAGTCCGTCTTTGCCTCCGCCTCGGCGAACTCCTTCCGCTCCTCCTTCTCCTGCTGATACTGCTGCCACAGCTTTTCCAACGTGGCAGCGCTGTCCGTACTGTACTTGATGCGCAGGTAATCCTGGAGATTATTGTTGTTCACATAGCGGATCTTCACTTTATTCTGTAGCTGTATCAGCCGGTTGATCGCACCGCTGACGCGCTTCTGCTCCTTCTCGCTGTCCATGTATTTCACCATCAGAAGCGTCACTGCCACCGCCACCGCACCCGCGGCAAGCAGGCATCCAACCCTCGTATCCATCTCAAAGCCGAACTGTAAGACAAGCAGCAGAATGATACACAGGACAAAAGCCGTAAAGAAGATGACTGCCATGCCCCGGAAGTTATTCATCATGACCTCCAGCTCATTCCGTCTGTATTCGTAGGCATGTCTCTCCCTGTCGAGCCGCTTGAGATCCTGGCGCACCAGCTCGCCGTATTTCTCGCACTCTCTCAGCTTTGTAATTCCCTCCTGTATCTCGTTCTCCTGCTTGCGGATCCGCTGGTAATCGCTGTCAGCCATCCTGTTCTTTTTATCGCGGTACCGCTCGCACTCCTTTTCCAGTGCCATCAGCCGTCTCGCAATGTCCTCAAGCCCTTCCTTCTCCTCGGCGGGAAGTGCCTCAATCTCCTCCATATCCGTCAGATAAGCCGTCACAAGCCCGTACTCGCCCGCCAGCAGATCTGCCTCCCTCGATGCCTCGGCGATCTGCTCCAGACAGTTTGTGATATAGCGGCTGCGCTGCTCTTCGTCCTCGAAGTTGACATCCTCCCTGTCATAGACGATGTTCTCCCAGTCCTCCTGCGGCTGCTCCTGTTCCTTCTTTTTCCTTCTGAATAAATTCTTCCAAAAGCCCATGTTGTCCTCTTATCCGTCTCAGAGAGAGACACTTCTTCTATAGCTGTCCTTCAATGTCTGCGTGTATTTTTCACATACGTCATAGTACTTCTGCTTCTGTTCTCCGCCCCTGAGCTCCCTGAAATGATTGAGCTGTAGATATTCCGGCTGCTGTTCCCATTCCTCCGCCAGCTGCTCCAGCTCCTTCTCCACCTTGAGCGTCAGCCCGTACTGCCTCGTCTTGTCCGCCGCAAATGCCACATATTCATTCTCCGGCAGCTCAAGCCTCTTTGCCTCCAGATATTCCAGATAATAGTCCTCTCGATCCTCTATCTCATATGCCTTCCGGAAGCACTCCGCTGCTCTCGCATAAATCATCAGGCCTGCCATTGCCACGCCCTTATTGTGCCAGATTGCCGCCAGGCATTCCGCCCCGGAAGCCGCCTGTTCCTTCCGATCCTGCTCCTGCCATTTTGCGATCAGGTCATCATACCCTCTGATTGCCGCAGCATATTTTTTCTTTTTCACAAGATAGTCGATCTGGCTTTTCTTTCTCTCGATGCCGCTCAGCCCCGCTCCCATTTTCAGAACCCGCTCTATCTCCGAAACGGTCTGCCCATCGTAAAGCCCGACGAAATTCAGGATGGAGACGACGAACACGCTGAGCGAGCCCTTCTTATGTACAATCGGATAGAGCGCCCGCGCCAGCTCCTTCAGTCCGCACTGCTGGTCGATCCAGTCAAGCAGCCCGTCATTTAAGAGGGAAACATCCAGCAGAAAGGCATTCTCCCTCATCACATAGCAGAGCTCCTCCATGCAATAGACGTTAATTCCAAGTCCCGGCACACAATATGAAATTGACGCATAGTTACCAACACAGACACTGACGCGCATAATGCCTCCTAATACATTTCAATCTTTTCCTTCCAGATTTTGCCGGTGGCGGGACGGATCTCTCCCAGCCCCTCATCCTCGACCTCGACGGCAAGCACATTCTCCGATTCCAGCCTGAGCCTTACTCCCAGTCTGGCGATCGTCCCGGGGAAATCCTCCAGCGTTATCCGGGCAACCTTTCCCTTCTGTCCGATCAGCGGCGTGATTACCAGTTCAAGCACATTGCCATCCTGCAGATAGAACTCCACCTGATTTTCCGCCTCGTACCAGTTGATTCCGGCATCCAGCAGTGCGTAATAGGATTCCTCGCCCTGCCGCAGAACCTTCATCCCGATATTTGCTTTCAGCTTATCATTGCCGAGAAACACATGCTGCTTACCGGATTCGCTCGCACACAGGCGCTCCTGCATTCCGAAGCATGCGCCCTTGCTGAAAAGATTGTTTCCCTGGAACACCCGGCTTTCCTTGCAGAGAAGCTTTAAGGACTCCTTCAGCCACTCCTGGTCAAAGCCGTCTCCGATCAGGAAAACACTCCCAAACATTCCCCCTTCACAGATCTCCCCGGCAATTTTCAGGAACTGCCCATCCAGCTCACTGAGCCTGCTCTGCCTTGCAGTTTCCTCCTCCGGAACCGTCTCCCACGCCGGAAACGGAAATTCCCGCTCCTCAATAAAGGCGACGACCGGTGTCGTGTGCTGGTTACACTCTAACCGGTAAGCCCTTATGCCCCCGGCATTATAATGGAACAGCACCGAGCGGTGCATCCATAGCTCCTCCGGCTGGTGGATCATATAGTTATAATAGCTCTCTGTGTGGCTCTCGAACGCAATTTTATCCGTTTTCAGATGCAGACCCTGTATCAATCTTCCGAGCACTTCCAGAATTCTGTGATCCAGCGTCTCACAGGTAATCATCATGGCGCTGATCCTGTCGGGGGACGCGATCTGGGACAGCATTCCAAGGCTTCTCTTCACAAACAGTGTCAAAAGTGCCACCGGATCAAGGCTTTCTCCCTCTATCAGAACGGGTTCCCCATCCAGTGCCAGCGCCAGAAGATTATCTACCAGTATCCCCTGCTGCTCTGTGCTGTAGCGGATCGCTTCCTTTCCGTAGAACCACTGGTTTACCCCACATCTCTTGCAGAGCACCGTCGGAATATTATAATGCTCCGCCCCCGCGACCTGGGACAGGGTCTCCACCTCCCCCGATTCCGAGAGACTGTAGCTGATCTGTGAGACTTCATTTCCCAGATCATAGCCAACAATGATTCTGTCGCCGCTTAATAACCCCATTTCCACACCCCCTATCTTAATTTGAAGAACCTGCTGCTGAAAAACTCCTTCCGATAGTACTCTTCAAGCAGCTTCTCCATTGTGTCGTAATCCTGAAGCGTCTTGCTGATCACAATATCGTTGACAAGGTGGTATCTGCTCTCCATTTCCCTCCCCCGGATGTCGCTCCTCTGCAAAGTTCCGCTCTCCGTCAGCTGCTCCTCCCCGTTCTTCTCCTCCGTGATATAATACTGGAGGCTCTCTCCGAAAAACAGGATGAACTCCTTGAAGAACACTCCTCCGTACGCCTCCTGCATATACTCCGCAGTATATTCATCCGCATCTCCGTTCTCGTGCAGAATCACATAATGGATACAGGCCTTCGACTGGGGTGCCGCGTGGTACTCGATGATTGTCTTGTCCTCCAGTTCCTGCGCCACACGCTCGTTGTCGCTATATTCCCTGAAAAATTCCAGATGAATCCCCTTATCCATCATCTCTTCCAGAAACTTTCCGGTAAGCTTTGCCGTACCTTCGCCCAGCTCTCCGCGGTTCTCCGCATAAAATTTTAACAGTGCCAGCTTGCAGACTCTCTGCACCGGCTCCCCGCGCAGATACATGTGCTCGATTTCATCAAACACATCCTTTTCCGTAACTCTTTCCTTTACGAAATAATCATAGGCACACTGTGAAAGGAAGGCTCCCTCCACCTCCGGCTTTGCCCCCTGTGAAAGATAATAATGAAAAATCTCCATCTTTTCCCCGACAAAGGAACCGGAATAGAGCATCTGCACCAGAATGTTTTCGCAGATCGTATAGCAGTCAAGCTCAAATGACCTCGCCGCCTTCCAGATGTCCCGCAGACTCTTTGTCGTTCCGCGCCCATACATCGTCAGATAGCGCAGAACCGTGCTGTCATATTTTCCTTTCCGGAACACATACATTGCCGCCGCCTTCAGCATCTCATTCTCGACCATATGGTTTTTCTCCATAAGCGGGCCGATCAGTCTGACAAGCAGCTTGGGATCAATAAAATATGGACCATACTCCTCCAGCCACTGCTCTGCAAGCTCGAGCTTTCCTCTGAGTACCGCAAAACGGACAATCGTCGCGCGCTCCTCCACGCTGAGTCCTTCCATATCAAGCCTTGAAAGATATTCGTCGAGATCGCGCAGGTCATCCATATCGTAGTAGCATTGCAGAAGGAGCATTGTCAGCTCTCTCCTCGTCCTGCTGTCCACATAAGGTGCCTCCACGACTCTCCGGATGCGGGTTACGCTCTCCTCCGTCTTTGTCGGCTCTTCCTTTTCATTTGCACAGTAATAGAGATCAAGCTCCCTGTTATTCACCGTAAAAGGCGAGAGCATCCGCAGGAATTTTCCCGAGATCATCAGCTTTTCTATCGTGTACTCCGCATTCTTGATAAAGCGGTTCCTGCAGGCATCCTCCAGGACCACGGTATACTCATTTCCGTACAGAGAGATCCATGCCTTTCCGTCAACCAGCTGATACTCTGTCGGATCAAGATTCCCCGGCTGATATACATACACCTTGCACAGCCTGTCATCCTCCACACGGATCATGTGCGCGAACAGGAGTCTCGACAGCGGCTCAGCGGTCTGCTCTGTAATCATCCCCGGCTGTAAAAGCCGCTGGTACAGATTTGCAAGGTGCCTGTTGATGTGCAGCTTTATGATCTGATCCACACAGAAATATTCCATGCGGCGGCGATAGACCTCACAGAGCTCTCCCAGCCTGTCCTCATTCTGCAAAATATAGTCATACAGGTAAGCTGTGCGCTCATAATCCAGATTATTCTGGTAAGAAAAGTACATCAGGACGACCTTGGGTATCTCAATCGGCTTATCCAGATCCACCGACAGCATATAGTACTCGTACAAGTTTGTAATCCGCAGATTGTTCTCGACACCGAGCCTGTACCATTCAAAATACCTGCTGCCCGTCCTGTTCCCCTTAATCAGCTGGACGCAGATCTGCTGCAGGAAACGGACATCCTTCTTCTTTGCGTACAGGCTGACCAGACTCTTATACAGAAGCCCGGAAAAGCCCTTCGCTCTCTCGACAAGATATAACAGCTGCTCTATCACCTCTGACTTCAGCAGCTCCTGCCGGATGCCGTACCAGACCACCTGAATTTCAAAATCCCCCAGCCGCCGAAGCAATGCCGGATTGCCGTTCAGGAGAGCGACCGCCTCGATATACAGAATCGGGCTGGTACAGCCGATGGTAAACTGCTTCTCCAGAAAGACCCACTTACCGGTGACCGATTTATGATATTCCTCCGAAAGATAAAGCAGCAGCCATGCGACACGCCAGTCTGTATTATTCTTCCGGTAGATATGCTCTACCTCCCCCGCCACACGGTTCACATACTGCTCCTCCCGATGGATCAGCGTTGTAAGATAGAGATAATATGCGTATAATGTATCATTTCCGGCACCTTTCTCCAGCAGCTCCGAGACATGATCCAATATCCATCCCGCCTCGTTGTAGCTGTCCTCCGTAATGAGGAGCTGCGCCTGGAAAAGTCTTGCCGCAATGTCGTTCTCGTCGAGTGCGACCAGCTTCTCCACGAGCTTGCCGGTCTCCTTCAGCCATGTGTTTGTGCTGATCTTCTTTGTGCGGAAAGCCTGATAGAATTCCATCAGCTGTACGGTACACCGCTTTCTGGTCATATCCTGCGCTCTTCCCGCCGTACCCTCCCCGATTCTTACCGTCACGGGAATTGTCAGTGAAACATAGGAATTATACAGGAAAATCTGTCCGTAATTCCTGCCGTTTCTGCAGAGACTGCTGTCAATAAAGACAGGAAGCGTACACCGGTTGCCGAGGAAGTCATCATCTGTCAGTACCTCCTTCTCCGTAAACAGGAAATCACCGCTGCACTCCACATACAGGCAGGTGTAGCCCCAGCCGTTCCGCACGATTGAAAGCTCACGCTCGATCACGGCGCAGGCATCTGACGTTCTCGCCGCCTCCAGCATCAGCTGCTCCTCCTGCACGAGGAACTCCACCTTCTGCTTCTTGTTGATCTGGATCAGGAATTCCTCCATGTTCTGTTCCGAGCCGGGATATGCGGAAAGCGCCCTGTAATCCTCCGCATGCTGCATGTCGCTGCCGGTAAAAACGATGGGAAATTCCGGGGAATAAAACAGTCTGAGTGCCTCCTGCCAGTCACTCTTCGCCAGATTTGCGAAGTGGAAAAGATTCCTGACGACCCCGACGGAGGATTCCAGAACCGTATGCTCCACGGATGCCACAAAGGGAAGATAATATTCCCCGTGATTGCTGATAATGTAAAAATTCCCCTTGACGACGTCCCCTTCCTCCAGCTTCTCCCCATGGAAGCAGAACGCAATTTCTTCATCGCAGCCGACAAACTCCGTCGTCAGGCATTCCATCCTCAGATCGGAGGAAAGAACCGTGCCGCTGGTAAACTGTCCCTGGGTCCCGCAGACATGGAAGGTGCCCTCATAAACCTCGCCCTTGTGTATGGAAATCTCTATTTTTGCGCAGGAGAAATCAAGAGAACCATTCTCATAATCGAAGTTTCCCTCCAAAATCTGATTGATTATCTTCTGCATTTATACTCACCTACTTCTGCTCTTTATTCACGCAAAAAAGCCCTATGATTGATTATACCAAAGAATCAACCATAGGGCAAATTGAATTTATTCGTGCTCTCTGCACATAATCTTACGGTAGCAGAGGGTAAACACTGCTGCCGCAGCCAGCACCGTCAGTATGAATGCCGCAAGAACATATTTTTCGGGGAAGAGCGAATAATATGGGCTCACCAGAATACCGGAAAAATTCATCGCTGCATGCAGAAGCATACAGAGCCAGATATTCTGAAACCGTCTGTACACCAGTCCAAGAACGATTCCCAGAGCAAAGGCATAAATGCCCTGTACCCAGTTTGCGTGCAGAATACCAAAGGACAATGCCTGTATGATATTGGCAACCCAGAAGTTCGGGCTTACCTTTCCCGCCAGCTTAAACACGACTCCCCGGCATACCAGTTCCTCGCTGACCGGCGCAAGTATCACGGTCGACAGGATGCTGAGCAGCGTTGTCTCTGTAATTCCCGCCATCTCCATCAGCTGATCGTATTTTTCCAGCATGCTCGGCGCGAGCGACTCCACAACAGAGAGCACGCCGCTGATCGCAAACTGCGCTGCCAGTCCGAGCACCAGAATCAGCAGGATATGCTGCAGCTTCGGCTTATCCGTGCCCTCGGGTCTCGGCTTTCTCCCATAGGCGAAATAATACCACAGTCCGAACACAAGGATCGCCAGAATCTGGCTGACCATCAGGATCGGAATAATGTTTTCCATGACACGGTTGCTGACATATACTACCAGCTCATCCGCCGCCATGCTGCCTCCCTGCTGCATCATTGTAATTACAGAAATAAGAACCGATGCTGCAACCGAGCAGCCTATCTGAATTACCATAAAGCCTGCCATCGGCAGGAGCGAGACCACCGTCCAGCCAATTTTCTTCATTACACTCTTTTTCCCAGTGCCCATCTCTGCCCTCCTGCAGCCTTACTCCATGTTAAGCTTTTTAGTCATTACAAGCCATGAAGCCATATACAGCGCCACTGCAATAATCAGATTCAGTCCGAAGCTGGTAATCATGTTCACATCAATGTAGCTGCCAATATCCGTACTTGTCCGGATAACGTCGTCCGTGCCGATCACAGACTGTACCACCGAGCCGAGGAAACCGTTAAGAACAGCAATTCCGATATAGCTTACGATCGCCATGAGCACTCTGTGTCTGGTGAAGAGCTGTCCCAGTGAAATTGCGCCATACACCGTCGCCATCGCTATAAAAGGGCCTATCAGCAGAGAAAGCAGGATAAATACCCTGTATATCACAAAATTCAGTCCAAACTGCCCTTCCAGCTCCATTCTCAGTTCCGTCATCAGGTCACCGAATTCACCCCAGAAGCGTGCAAAGGTATAGCCATCCGGCAGAATCATACGGACCAGAGACACTCCCAGCGCGAACAGCGACAGATATACCATCACATAAATAATCATCACCCAGAGCCCGCCGACCAATATCTTTGAAAAGAGCAGCTGATGCTTCGTCACGGGAAGCGTGTGGGTCAGATAGCCCTCGTCCGTGTACACTGTCTTATAGAAGTGGACTGCCAGATAAACCACGATTCCGACAAGCACAACGATCAGCATGACAAAATATAACACCAGGGTAAATATACTTAAAATATCCAGAAGCTCTACCCCTGTCGTAAAGGAGTAATTATATGTATCACTCGTCGCCTGCTTCCACATCGGCGACTGGAATGCCAGCCATCCGAAGAAGGTGATGCCTGCCATCAGCAGCATCATGAGGCAGCCTACCCTGTAGGTTCCCTTCCATTCGTGCTTTATCAATTTTCCTAACATGCGAACACCTCCCTGAAATATGCGTCCACAGACTTACCGTGCTGTTCCCTGATGTTGTCTACCGATGTGTAGAGCACCAGATGCCCATAGCGCATAAAGATCACTTCATCCAGCACCTGCTCAATGTCCCCGATCAGATGCGTCGAGATAATGACCGTCGCATCCGGGTTATAGTTGTTGATGATGGTCCGCAGTATGTAATCTCTCGCCGCGGGGTCGACACCGGCGATCGGCTCATCCAGAACATACAGGCTCGCCTGTCTGCTCATAACAAGGATCAGCTGCACCTTCTCCTTGGTTCCCTTGGACAAGGTCTTCAGCTTCACGGAAGGGTCAATGTTCAGGCTCCGCAGCATCTCGATTGCCTTTTCCTTGGAAAAGTCTGCATAAAAGTCGCTGAAAAAGTCCAGTATTTCACTGATCTTCTGTCCACCCGAGAGATATGTCCGGTCGGGAAGGTACGCGACCTGAGCCTTTGTATCCACACCTACATACTGTCCGTTAATCTTGATGCTTCCCTGTGTCGGAGTCAGCAGACCGTTCAGCATCTTAATCAATGTCGTCTTTCCGCTGCCGTTAGGCCCCAGAAGTCCGATAATCTTTCCCTTCGGAAGTGTGAGCGTAATGTTATTTACCGCTATATTCTTCTTGTCGTAGGACTTTGTCAGTCCCACAAGTTCTACCAGTTCATTCATTTCTATTCTCCCTCATGATTGTCTGATGAAAGCTTTCCCGCACTCAACAGTTCGATTGCCTCCTGTTCAGTATAGCCCAATTCCTTCATCTTTGTAAAGAAATTGTTCACATGCTCCTGTGCCAGTGCTTCCTTAATGTCCCGGATTTTCTGCTGATCCTCCGTGACCGTTCTCCCATTCGTCCGCTGCGTGATAATCAGTCCGCTCCGTTCAAGCTCTGCAAATGCTTTCTGCATCGTGTTCGGATTCACCGCCGCAACCGCTGCCAGTTCTCTGACACTCGGCAGCTTTCCGCCCGCCGGGTACTGCCCCGATACGATCTGCATCTGAATACGCTCAACAAGCTGTGCGTAAATGGGTCTGTCCGCATCCAAATCCCATGCCATCCTGCTCATCCCTTTCCTGCATTTGTTGCATTGTCCTCTTGTATTAGTTCTGTAATACAATGGTACATGTTTTTTTCAGATCCGTCAAGCACTTTTTTTACAAAATCATCGTCATTGAAACCATATCCAATAAGAACGCAGACGAGTCCATTTTCGTCTGTCCAAAAATTTTCTTTTAATTCAGAGGAACTTTCGCGCGGCTGAATTTCAATAGAGTCGTCTGAAGCAATTTTTA
>OQWA01000317.1_pt1 | contig 13835 bp, 10 predicted proteins | sample 1691581 | NCBI WGS metagenome assembly OQWA01 (sample SAMN03418264, study PRJEB22391) | human gut metagenome | biome: human-gut; feature: organic feature; material: feces | host: Homo sapiens | place: Tanzania | collected 2013-01
GTGAAGAAGGTGTACTGGAAGGTATGCTGGAGCTATCAGAAGTGCGAATGCTGATCCGTAACACCAAGCGCCTTCACGGGCGTTTGACCGGTGTGCACAACGCTGCCGCCGTTATCCGTGCGCTTACCAAGGCTTTCCGCCCAAAGCTGCGCATACCAATCGGCAATGTACTTTAGCGAATCGGCATATGGCATCATAACGCTTATGTTGCAGCCCTTTTTCATAGCTTCCGTTTCGCATATGGCTGCCATGTAGGCCATGTTATTGCGGTAATCTGGTTCAGAGCAAAGCTCATCCATATATGCCGCACCGGCAAGCAGCTCCTCTATATCTATTCCGCATACTGCCGCCGCAATAAGACCCACGGGGCAAAGCTCCGAAAATCTTCCGCCCACACCGTCCGGCACATAGAATGTTTCCAGTCCGTCCGCCTTGGCTATCTTTATCAGGTTGCCCTTTGGGTAAAGCACATAGACGTGAATACCATCTACGCCCAAGAAGCCATTAGCCACGGCTGAGCCAGTGTCTCCGGAAGTGGCAACGAGAACATTGACTTCCGACTTAGAATTGGAGTTTTGCTTTGACGATACATACTCACCTCCTTGCTTGAGGAAATATTGCAGAAGGCGTGCCATGAATCTTGCTCCAACGTCCTTGAAGGCGAGGGTAGGGCCATGAAAGAGTTCGAGAGTATAGATATTCTCATCTACTTTTACGACAGGGCAGTCAAACTGTAGAGTGTCATAGACTATCTGCTTGAGGGATTCTGCATCTACGTCTTCTCCGAAAAAAGCGTCAGCCACAGTGTATGCAATTTCCTGGAATGACATTCTCTCGATGTTTGCAAAGAATGATTCAGGCAAAGCCTTTATAATCTCTGGCATATAGAGACCGCGGTCTTCTGCAAGTCCTTTTACTACCGCTTTCTCTAATGTCGCCTCCGGAGCTTTTTTATTTGTGCTATAGTATTTCATTGTAGTTTTGTTTTCTGATAATTTATGCTTTAATATTGCATTAGAACCTCCATAAACTGACGCAGGCGCAAAAGACCATAACCGCCAGTCACGCAGGATATTTCATCGTATCTCTCAACTTCATCCGGAACGATGCCTGGATACCAGATGATAAAAGGTACAGGTTCTCCGACGTGAATCCTTAATTCTACGGGAGTGAAGTGATCAGGAAGGATGGCAATGCAAACAGGTTCTGACCATGTTTTCACCTCTTCATATATTGGCCCTATCATTCTCGCGTCAAGGTTTTCTTTTTCGTTCTTGACAAGCGCGCTTTATGATAGTTATAATAATGTGTATAAGAACTATCAGAGGTGTTTTATGAAAGGTCTTGCATTGGAAGGCGGCGGCGTAAAAGGCGCGTATCACATCGGCGTTATGACCGCCCTTCGCGAAATGGGGCTTGCCGATTTTGACGGCTACGTCGGCACGAGTATCGGCGCGATCAACGCTGCTATGTTCTGCGCCGGCGACTGGGAAAAAACCCTGGAACTTTGGGACAATATCAATATGCAGAACGTCCTTGATATGGACGAACTGTCGATAAAGGAACTGATGCAGGGACAATTCAACGCGCAGCTTATCGGCAACGTCGGGAAGCTTTTGAGAAACTTTGGCATGTTCGTCGATACGACGGCGGACAAAATGCGCGCCTTTCTGAAACAATATATCGACGAAACGGCAATCAGAAAAAGTGATAAAGACTTCGGACTTGTGACCTATTCCGTCCCCGATTTCGCGCCGCATTACATGATGAAAGAAGATATCCCCAAAGGGCAGATTTACGATTACGTCATGGCGTCGTCGGCGTACCCCGCATTCAAATGGCAAAAAATCGAAGGCAAAGAAAACAAGTGGTTCATCGACGGCGGCGTTTACGACAATATGCCCGTGAAAATGCTGGTCGACAAAGGCTACGATGAAATCGTCGCAATCCGCACGAATATCAAAAAATACCGCGCGTACCGCGACGTCGACTTAAAGGGCGCGAAACTTCTGGTGTTTACCCCCAGCGAAAAGCTCGATTACGCCGTAAACTTCACGAAAGAAAATATCGACAGATTCAAGGAAATGGGCTATTACGAGGCAAAGCGCACAATTCTGGGCTTGCCGAGTTTCAGATTCTGCGTGCGCGCCGTCGACGATCAGGCGTTTTCCGACTTCATGCACGGCATCGACAGAAAAGCCATCGAAGAAGTCGTCACCCTTGCGAAACTGAAAGTGCATAAGTCGCAGGACGCGAATATCGAGGACGTCATCGACACGCTGCGCGATATGCTTAAACTGTCGTCGAAGTCTTCGGACTTGCAAGTGTTTGAAAACTTTCTGGAAGTTTTCGCCGTGTATTTCAACGTCGACCGCTTCCGCTTTTACGATATCGACGAGTTTTACGAAGCCGTTTTCTCCGCCGCGAAAAAAGCCGCAAAGGGCATTAAAGGCGGCATAGACGAGGTCATCAAAAACGACAGGGGTATTAAAAACGAATTAAAGGAAATATTCATAGCGTTTTATAAGTGCTATCACTCGCCAAAACGCCTTAATAAATAATGGAAAAACTTTTACTTCTCGACAGCAACAGCCTTTTGCACCGCGCGTATTACGCGCTCCCCGGTCTTACCGACAGCAAAGGAAACCCAACCGGCGCGATCTTCGGATTCGTGTCCATGCTCGCGCGGCTTATCAAAGAAGAAAAACCGACGCATATCGCGGCTGCGTTTGACCTGAAAGCGCCGACGTTCAGGCATAATATGTATGCGGGCTACAAGGCGACCAGAAAACCCATGCCCGAAGAACTTGTGAAACAAGTGCCCGTCCTTAAAAAACTTATCGGCGACCTTGGGATAAAAATCGTGGAACTTGAAGGCTACGAGGCGGACGATATTATCGGCACGCTTGCAAAAAGGTTTTCGTGTCCTACGGATATCGTCACGGGCGACCGCGACAGCCTGCAACTTATCGACGACACCACCAACGTGCTTTTCACAAAAAGGGGAATCACCGAAGTCGTGAGATACGACAAGGAAAGGCTTTCTGAAGACGGCTTCGAAACGCCGTCGGCGATTATCGACTACAAGGCTCTTCGCGGCGACGCGTCCGACAATATCCCCGGGATTCCGGGCATCGGCGAAAAGACCGCGATGGAACTTCTCAAAACCTACGGCACAATGGAAAACGTCCTTGCTAACGCCGACGAAATCAAAGGGAAACTCGGCGAAAAAATCAGGGACGGAAAAGATATGGCGCGGCTTTCTTATACGCTTGCGACAATAAATACCGCCGTGCCGATTGATATCGGAATGTCGGATATTACGTTTTCGTATCCGCTTTCAAAAAGTGCGAAAAACGCGCTTATCGCGCTGGAATTCACGTCGCTTACAAAGCGTTTCGCGTTCACCGACGAAGAAGAAAAATCCGACGAAAACGACACTTCACAGGTCAAAATCGAATATACAACAGTTGAAATTGACAATATCGACGATTTGAAGAAGTTGTTTGACGACAACAAAGGAAAGCCTTTCGCGCTTAACGCAGGGGCGGACGTCGACGTTGCGTTTTCTGCCGACAGACTTTATGTGATTAAACAAAATTACGACCTTTTCGGCGGTATGACGATGGACGACGTACTGAAAGGAATCGCGCCGCATTTGACAAGCGAGTGCGTCGTATCCGACCTGAAAAAACTTTTGCATCTTTTCAAGGACGCCGGCGTCGAAACGTCGGCAACGCCAAAGGACGTGGGGCTTCTTGCATATCTTGTTTTCGGCGGAAGAAGTTTCAAGGATATTGATACTCTTGCAGCCGCCGCAAACGTTTCGGGCGACTCGGTTACGGCGTTTTTCGCAATCTGCGACTACCTTGAAAAGGAACTTGAAAGTAAGGATCTTTCGTCGCTGTATCACGATATCGAACTGCCGCTTGAACGGGTTTTGTTCGATATGGAATGCGCGGGCGTGAAAGTCGACGTCGGGGTTCTGGAAGAACTTCGGAAAAAATACGAGGACGAAATCGAAACGCTCACCGCAAAGATTTACTCGTACGCCGGCGAAACTTTCAATATAAATTCGCCCAAACAACTTACGGTGATATTGTTTGACAAACTCGGGCTGAAACCGTCCAAAAAGAACAAGACGGGGCTTTCCGTCAACGTGGACGTACTTGAAAAACTTTACGAAGAACACCCGATTATCCCGCTTATTTTAAGGTACCGTCAGATTTCCAAACTGTTGTCGACTTACGTGCTGGGGCTTGAAAAGGCGGTGTCGTCCGACGGGCGTGTGCATACCGAATACAAGCAGACTCTGACGAACACGGGCAGGCTGTCTTCGACCGAGCCGAACCTTCAAAATATCCCGACTCGCACCGTCGAGGGCAAGGAAATCCGCCGTGCGTTCGTCGCGGAAAAGGGCAAAGTGCTGATTTCCGCCGACTATTCGCAAATCGAACTTCGTCTTATGGCGCACATGAGCGGCGACGAAAACCTCATACGGGCGTACAACGAAAGCCGCGATATTCACGCATCGACCGCTGCGGAGATTTACGGCGTCGATATTGCCGACGTAACGGACGAAATGCGCCGCAACGCAAAAGCGGTCAACTTCGGAATAATTTACGGAATAAGCGACTTCGGGCTCGCGCAAAACCTGTCGATCAGGGTTGCCGACGCGAAAAAGTATATCGAACGGTATTTCAGGACTTATCCGAAGGTCAAAGAGTTTATGGACGGGCAGGTCGAATTCGCAAAAGAGCACGGCTTTGTAAGAACACTTTTCAACCGCATACGTCTTATGCCGGAACTTTCGTCAAGTAACTATGCCGTGAGAGAGTTCGGCAAGCGCGCCGCAATGAACTTCCCGTTGCAAGGTACCGCCGCCGACATTATAAAAATCGCAATGCTGAAAACGGCGAAAAACCTGGAAGGAACAAGTGCGAAACTTCTTTTGCAGGTTCACGACGAACTTATCGCGGAAGCCGACGAAAACGAAAAGGACAAGGTTGAAAAAATCCTGAGAGAAAGCATGGAAACCGCGGTAAAACTCAGCGTCCCCCTTACGGTAGGCGTCGCAAGCGGCAAAAGCTGGTACGAGGCGTAATATGAAAGTTGCGGTAACGGGCGGCATAGGCGCAGGTAAAAGCGAATTTATGCGCGCCGTGAAAGAACTTGGGATAAGGACGTATTCCGCCGACGAAATCAATGCGGAACTTTTGCGCGACAAAGGATATATCGAAAAACTTTCGGCGGCATTTCCGATTGCCGTAAAAGACGGGAAAGTCGATAAGGCTGCTCTTTGCGAAGAAGTGTTTTCAAACGAGGAAAAGCGCAAAACGCTCAACGCGCTCGCGCACCCCGAAATACGGCGGAAAATCGAAGAAATCACGGGCGACGCCGTCGTCGAAGTGCCGCTTTTGTTTGAAAGCGGAATGACGGATTTGTTTGACAAAGTAATCGTCGTGACCGCCGGTGAAGACGTGAGAATAAACCGCATCGTTTCGACAAGGAATATTTCAAAAGACCTTGCGAAAAACATAATAAAAAACCAAGCCACGGACGACGAAAGAATAAAGCGGGCGGACTACGTCGCGATAAACGACGGCACCCGAAAAGATTTATACGAACAAGCGAAAAACATTATAAAAAGGATTTTTGAATAATATGGAAAACGTTCTTGACATTCTCGGCGGCGTGAAAGACTACGCCCATCGCGGCTGTTTCGACAAGACTTTGCCCGAAAACTCGCTCACTGCAATCCGCATTGCGGCGGACAAAGGACTGGGGCTTGAAATCGACGTGCATCTGACAAAAGACAACAAACTCGTCGTGTTTCACGACCACACGTTAAAGCGTATGTGCGGAGTAAACGGCATTGTCGAAGAAATGACGGAAAGTCAGCTGACTGCGCTTAAACTCAAAAACACTTCGCACACGATTCCGACGCTGAAAGACGTGCTTGCGGCGGTTGACGGGCGCACCCCGATATTGATTGAGTTGAAGTGCCGAAACAACGAAATCGCACTTTGTGACGCACTGATTGATGAGTTAAAGTCCTATAACGGCAAATATATGTACATAGGCTTCAACGAAAAGGCGGCAAAGTATTTTAAGGATAAGGGATATACGATTGCGCTCTCGTGCTTTAAGCCGAAGACGCCGAAACTCGATTTCAAACCCGATTTTCTGCTTTGCAATATTCTGGGGATTCCGCGCAGCAAGAAAAAACGCGCGAAATATCCGCCGTTCATATCCTGGACAATCGAAAGCGAGCGCGGCAGGAAAAAATCGGAAGAAACGTCGGTCGCGACGATTTACAACACGGCAAATTTCAATTTTTGAAAATAAAAAAGATAAGAGGTAAAATTATGCAAAACATCACAAACGGCATTCTGGACGTAACGGTCAACGAAAACGGCAGCCTTCTCGACAGCGTGAAATATCGCGGCGAGGAATATCTCTGGCAGGGCAGCGAGAAATCGTGGAAATCGAAAGACATCGTCATCTTCCCCTTCGTCGCGCGCCTTAAAGACGGCTGGTATACCGTCGACGGAAAACGCTACGAAATGAAAAATCACGGGCTTGCCCGCTACAACGTCTTCACGGCGGAAAGCAACACCGGCGACACGCTCGTCATGGACTTTAAATCGACGGAAGAAACCAAAAAACAATATCCGTTTGATTTCGATTTCAAGGTGAAATACGCACTTGTCGGAAACAGTATGAAAATCACGTACACCGTCGTAAACACCGGCGACGTCGATATGCCTTTCGGGCTCGGCACGCACTTTGGCTGGGCGCTTGTCGGCGACGAAACCGACGATACCTGCGACGTATCCGGAAACTTTGCGATTATCGACACCGATAAACCCATCGAAGAATATGAATTCGACGACGATCTGCACCTTGTTAAGGGCGAGAAAAAGTCGGAGTTTACCAACAAAATCCCCCTGGTGAAATCGACCTTTATCCACGACGCGGTCGTCACGAAAAACAACGCGAAAAAAGTAATCCTTCTGCGCCGCGACGGCAAGAAAATCACGTTCGACATCGGCAACGTTCCCGTGCTTGCGATATGGTCCAACAACAAAATGGGCAAATACGCCTGCATCGAAGCGTGGTGGGGGCTTCCCGACACCGTCGATTGCGACAGGGAACTGAAAAACAAATTCCTTATCAACACTCTCCCCGCGGGAAAGACGTTCGAATATGAAGTAACCGTTACGTTTTAATAACTAAACGGCGTTTATAATTGAAATTTTCAAAGGCGCGTGCTACAATTTAACGGTAGCGCGCGTTTTCGCGCAAAGGAGTATTTATGCAAAGAATGAAAGTTTCGGAAATTCCTTATGAAAGAGCGGACGCCGAAAAGGTATGCGGCGTCATTGATAAAGCGGTTGAAAAAATCAACGCGGCGAAGTCCGTCGACGACGTGCTGGAAGCAAGAGAACTCGTGAACGACGCTTTGCGCGATTTTTATACGGAGTCGTCGCTTGCGAACGCCCGTTTCACGCTTAATACCAAGGACGAGTTTTACAGCACCGAAAAGGACTATTACGACGAGAAAATGCCCGTGGTGCAGGTGAGTTATCTGAAATACGCCGACGCGATTTTAAGAAGTAAGTTTTTGGACGAACTCAAAACAAAAATAAATCCCGTCATCATTAAACAATTCGAGTTGCAGAAAAAAGCGGTGAGTGACGCGATCGTTCCCGAAATGCAAAAAGACAACGCGCTTGTTACGGAATACTCAAAGTTCGTGTCGGAATGTACGTATAACTTCCGCGGCAAGGATATTACGCTTGGCGAACTTCGCAAATTCACACAGGACAGCGACCGCGCAACCAGAAAAGAAGCGTACGTCGCACTTGGAAAAACGCTGGAAAAACACAGCGATTTTCTGGACGACGTCTTTGACAGAATGGTCAAAAACCGCGACCTTATGGCAAAGAAAATGGGATACAAGAACTACGTCGAGTTGGGCTACTACAACATGGGCAGGCTTTGCTATGACGAAAAAATGGTAAAGGTTTTCCGTGAAAACGTCTTAAAGGATATCGTGCCCGTCGTGACGCGTCTGAAAAAGCAGGTTGCGGAAAAACTCGGCATCTACCACATGCGTTTATACGACAACGACACGTATTTTCAGGAAGATCCGAAACCCGCTCTCGACGAGCGCGGCATTCTGAAAGCAGGGCAGGAAATGTACAAGGATATGAGCCCCGAAACCGGCGCGTTTATGGATATGATGATGGATACCGACGCGTTCGACGTGTTCACTCGCGAAGGCAAATGGACGGGCGGATATATGACGAGTTTCGATAAGTATCACCAGCCGTTCATCTTCGCAAACTTCAACGGAACGACCGCCGACGTCGACGTCGTAACGCACGAGGCCGGACACGCTTTTGCGTATTATATGTCGGAACCCGTCGTGCCGTGCGAACTCGGTCTCGGCGCAATGGAAACGGCGGAAACACACAGCATGTCAATGGAGTTTTTCGCCTGGAAATATATGGATATGTTTTTCGGCGAAGATGCAAATAAGTACCGTTATAAGCACCTTTTCGACGCTTTAACCTTCATTCCGTACGGAACGATAGTGGATTACTTCCAACATATCGTATACGAAAATCCCGATATGACGCCTAAGGAGCGCGACGACGTCTGGCTGAAACTTGAAAAAGAATTCCGCCCGTGGATGGACGCCGACGACGTGCCGTATCTTTCAAAAGGTACAAGATGGCAATACCAGAATCACATTTTCGAAAGCCCGTTTTATTACATCGATTACTGCCTTGCTCAGACCGTCGCGATCGAGTTTCTGGAAGAATCGCAAAAGGATTACGACAAGGCGTTCAAGGCGTATCTTGCACATGCGACGCGCGGCGGCTCGTACGTCTTCACCGATCTTGTTCGCCTTGCGGGGCTGAAATCTCCGTTTGAAGAAGGCGCGCTTAAAGAAGTCGCGAAAACGTCCGAAAACATTCTTTCGTCGCTTCAAAAAACGTTTTAATTTTTACGGGGATAAGAAATTATGAAAAAAACAAAAGTCAGGACAAGTAAAATTCTGTTGTGGGTTGTGTCGGCGGCGCTCGTAGCGATACTGTCGGTGTCGCTTGCCTTTATGGGCGTTGCGCTCAACCGCACGAAAAACCTTTATAAAACCGATTTTTCAGACCTTACCGGGCTCGCAAGCAAAACCGTGTTGTTCATCGGCGACGGTATGGGCGAAAACCATATTAAAACGACGGAAACGTATTACGGCGAAAGGGCGTTCATGCGCTCGCTCGGGGCAGACGGGTTCGTAACGACGTTTTCAAACAACGTCGGTATTCCCACAGACAGTGCGGCAGCCGGAAGCGCGCTTGCAACCGGACAAAAATTCAATAACGGCGAAGTCGCGCGCCACGGCGGAAATAACGTCAAAAGCGTCGCAGAGTACGCCAAGGAGAAAGGGCTCGGCGTGGGTATCGTGACGACGGACAATCTTTACGGCGCGACGCCGGCGTCGTTTTCGTCGCACGCAAACAACAGGGGCGACACTTCCGAAATAATAAAAGGGCAGATTAACGACGTCGTGGATTTGTATCTCGGCGCGGGAAAAGGCGAATACACGAAATATAAATCGCAGTTTGAAAGCAAGGGCTTTACGTTCGCAACAAGCTTTAACGACGTCGGCGGAAGCGTTTTGAGCAATAAATTGATTATGCCGTTTTCGTCGCTTCCGTCGGAAGACGGCACCGCCGATACGCCTACGCTCGAAATGTGCACCGAGTTCGCGCTGAAATTTATGGAAGCCCGCTTCCCGGGCGGATATTTTCTGATGATCGAGGGCGCGCATATCGACAAGAAAAGCCACAAAAACGATATTATCCCGATGACAAAGTACCTTAAAAGCTTCGACAACTCCATTAAAATCGCATACGACAGGCTAAAAGACCTCGACAGCGCGATTATCGTCACCGCCGACCACGAAACGGGCGGGCTGAAATACAAGGACGGCGAAACCAAGGACGATATCAAAAACAGCCTTTATACCACGAAAACGCATACGGGCACCAACGTGAAATACTTCATTTTCGTGAAAGGATTGTCTGCGGACGAGCTGAAAGCGATTATTCCCGAGAAAATCGACAACACTGACGTAAACCGCATTGCGCGCGCTCTTCTCGCCGCTTAAACATAAATGGTTTCAAATACTTGACTTTATGCGGTTTTTAAGATATTATTTTATCCGTTGTGCGGACATGGCGGAATTGGCAGACGCGTAAGATTCAGGTTCTTATGGTCGCAAGGCTGTGCAGGTTCAAGTCCTGTTGTCCGCACCAAAGCAAACAAAAACGAACCGTTAATTCGGTTCGTTTTTTCATATCTTTGGTTTGCAACAGGACTTGAAACAAAACTACGTTTTGTCGGCAAACGACACTGCGTTTGTTTGCTCCTGCACGCTGTGCAGCTGGCGCAACGCTTTGCAAGTAAACTTGCTCGCTTATGCTATTACGCTCGCTCCGCTCACTACAAGTCCTGTTGTCCGCACCAAGATAAAAAGTCGACATTTTGTAGAAATAGCAAGCGTCGGCTTTTTTGTCGTCCCAAAATGCGTAATAATGTAATTAATAGAGAGGTTTTAGCTAATTTAAGGAGGTGAGAATTTGAATTATACTAAATTGGTCAGAGAATATTGTAAGAACAATGGCGGTGCAATTTTTGATGTGTCAAAGTTGAAAAATACGGAATTTGCAGAAGTCCCGTATAAGACTTTGTTAAAGATATTAAATAGGCTTGAGGAATAAGGTTTACTTAAGCCTGTTTCTAAAGGTGTATATTTTATAGGCGAAAAGCCGGTGGACGAAGAGTTGGTTTTCGACGAATATGTAGACGATGGTAAGGGAATGTTTGTCGGATATCAATTATTCAATGACGTGGGGATATCCAATTACGTTGATTGTAAAACAGAAATTTATACGAATAACATAAAGTCAAAGCAAAAGAGTGTAGGTCAGTATCTTCTAAAAAGAGTCGATTTAGAGTTTGATGGCGATATAGTAGATTTAGTTGCATTATTAGAGATAATAGACGTTGGGTATTCTATGAAAGATTGTGATTTTATGGCTTATAAGAAAACGGTGGATATGCTGCTAAAATCATATTCTGATAGAAATTTTGAAAAAATTATAAAAGCAATACGATACAAGTTTTCTACTATAAAACAATTAAGTGATTTGTTAGAGGCAAATAGTATAGACAATAACTGTTTGGATATTTTTGAAAGTACTTATAAAAACTTAATAAGATAGCGGTTAAATGATAATGAAGAAGTCTAAAACACCTGTTTTGGACTTCTTTCTATGTGTTGTCAAAACGACTTGAAAGAAATGACGAAATATGGTATAATATAATAAATTAAACAAGTATGATATAATTTATAAAAACAGGTTCATTGTAAAGCACTAAGAAGTAAGGAGAAGCACAAATGAATGAATTTGATCAGAATATTATTACTATAAGTGCTAATATATGTAAGAATATTTCCGCTATGCCCAATAGCGAGCGTGGCTTTGTTTCTCAAAACATATTAGGCAATTTAAGAAATCTTGTCGAAGCTGTAGATCAACGTATATTTAGTGACGTAGAAAATATTGAACTTAATTGTTATAAAGATATCGAGAGGGCTATAAAATATGTTGAGTCGCGCGGTAATTTAAGATTTTTAAGCAAATTTCATGATTTTTTGCAGGCGTCTGTTTCTCACTATACGCCGGATGAGGACAGTTCAATCAGATTGATGCTCAAATACTATGACTGGCTTCTTAAAATACGAGATTACTGCAAAACTGTTTATTCACTGAATATTTTAGACAATATGGAAGACTATTTATTGTTTAATGATGATTCATTGAAAGAATATTATGAAAAGATTGCAGAACAATTAAACAATGCAAAATATTGTAAGAGCAAACCGAGTGACAGATATTATATTCAGAAAACGAAGCCATTTTTTGTTGCAGGTAAAACATATTATCAACTAACGGTAGTTCCCGCTGATGACTTTTCCAGTAAATTTGATAGATTTATCGTTTTTTCAAATCGCGATATACCGTCATTTTACTCAATAAAACTTGATTTCATAGATAGTTCAATCGATATTATAAATCGAGAAATGCCAATTAAAATTGTTAATGATTATATTGTTGCTATCCGTCCCGTTGAGCTTGAGGATATAGCGACTATTTTATGCGTTAATAAAGTAAATCCCGGAACAAAAGAATATAAAATTATTATGGACTACCTTTCGTCAACAGGAGTTAGCCTTACTGAATTACTTGATTATGATACGAAATATTATGAACAATTAAAAAAAGAATTGGTGGCTAAATGTAATTCAAATAATTTTTTCACGCTATTGGATAAATGTAGATATTTATCTATAAATAATAAATCCGGGTATAATATTATTCGTTATTTGCTGTTGCGTTTACGTCATAGTATTATGAAACAGCAAATGGCACCGAAAGAGAACAATTGGATATCGAATTTGCGATTGCTAAATGAAAGTTTGCCTTTTGATAAAATGCCATACGATGCTTCATTACACGACCATAATCCGCCGTTGTTTGACGTCTTTTATAGTATTAAGATTAAAGGGCACGAGGATGAAATGTTGTCTAGAAAAATCCGTATTAATACGGAGCAAAACGTGCAACTTTTTACGCCTATTGATGAAGTAGAGAAATATGGAAACATCGAAGAACTTGTTGAGAAATTTAATTCGCGTCTTATAGAAAAACATAAAAAGACGAGGAGTTTGATAATAGAAAAGGGGCACATATTTATAAATGGGTACGTATCTGATACGGTTTGGATTCTAAATAATTTAATTAGTAGAAAAGGTGACGGGTTAATTGGGTATAAAAACTCAATGATTTCTTGGATTTCATCTAACCCCGCTGTGGATTCGGAGGAAAAGAAGAAACTTTTGCCGGATTTTTTTTCAAATTCAAATTTGGCAATGATTTATGGTGCTGCAGGAACAGGTAAAACGACGTTGATTAAGTATTTGGCAAGTTATTTTTCGGATGAGTGTAAGTTGTTTCTGGCAAATACAAATCCTGCAAAAGAACATCTTCGAAGAGAGATAAAAACCCAAAAAAGTGAGTTCAGCACGATTGCGGGAAGTAAACAATTTTTAAATCAAAGTTATGACGTTGTTTTTATAGATGAGTGCAGTACAGTAGATAATCATTCAATGAAGGACTTATTGCAACATTTATCGTGCAGATTATTGGTTCTTGTTGGGGATGTGTTTCAAATACAATCAATATCTTTTGGTAATTGGTTTGGTCTTGCGCGTTATTTCTTACCTAAAAATATTATTTTTGAACTTTCAACCCCTTACAGAGGCAGACAAAATAACAATTTAATTGGATTATGGAATCGAGTACGTGAATTAGATCCTAAAATTACAGAATATATTTATAGAAATAAATATTCGGCGAAATTAGAAGATGGGACAATTTTCTCGAAAGACTCTGATGATAATATTATTCTTTGTTTGAATTACGACGGATTATATGGGATAAATAATATAAATCGCTTTTTACAGAACGACAATGGCAGTTTATCGGAAGTGTGGGATAATAGAATATATAAAGTTGGAGATCCAGTTTTATTTAATGAAAACAATAGGTTTTATCCTGTGCTTTATAATAATTTAAAGGGATGGATTCGTGATATCGGCAAAAGAGAGAGTTCGATTACTTTCACAATTGAAGTTGATATGGCGATTAATGGATTTGGCGCGTCAGATGCTGGTTTTGAGTTGCTTGAGTGTG
>OQWA01000319.1_pt1 | contig 13780 bp, 12 predicted proteins | sample 1691581 | NCBI WGS metagenome assembly OQWA01 (sample SAMN03418264, study PRJEB22391) | human gut metagenome | biome: human-gut; feature: organic feature; material: feces | host: Homo sapiens | place: Tanzania | collected 2013-01
CTACTCTCGTCAGTGAGAATAGGTAAGTCAGGAACTATTTTGCCAGATTGAACCCCCTCGAGCCATTTTATAGCTCTTTCGTATCTCTCTTGCCTGGTTTCGTAGCCCATTCGGTTAGGGAGTGATGCCGTCATATTATATAGAGCGATATCTGCTGTATACATAACGATTTGTCTGTTTCGCAGATTTCCCTCCATGGCAAAGATTTTTTCGGTGTCGTATTTAGGTCGCAGATATCCGGCAACTTCCTCTTGCGCTTCTGCGATGGCGTTATCTATATTATCCTGACTAGCGCCTGTAATGGCCTTGAGTGAAGCTTCACTGCTGACGACCTTGAAGTCTTCTTTTGTTATAAAATTCATATTACCATGTATTTTTAGATTTCATTCTGTTTACTATTCGAGGTACGAAGTTTGCTATTCGTCCTTGTTTCTGAAGGGTATATATGGCTCCTTCGTCGGCATCAGGCGCATCGTCGTGTGCACGGCTTCCATGTTCTAGAGACAGTGTTTGGTCGATACCTACCTGCATATCTTCAGATTCCTTGAGGGCTTCGTTGTAGAAAACGACGCCTCTCTCCCATAGAGGAGCTATAGATTCGATACGCTGCAGTTTGTCTGGCTTCTTTCTATTATCGGCAGTAATGGGCAGTTGGTAGCCTCGCAGGTCGCCTTCAGCAGCAAATTCATCGAGCGCAGTATCCTGCATGAGGTTTGCTTCCATGAGGAACTGAATGCTGGCACCCTCTTCCAAGCTTCGTTCGTAGAGATTATAGAGCCATCTTACCATGGCACCAGTGGTATCCTGACGCACGAAGCAGTCTATGAGGTGGAGTTCCTTACCAATACTTCCCCAAAGACGGCACGCCTTGTAGTCGTTCTCGGTAGTGGACTTCCAGGACGGGTCTGTATAACAGACGAGTGCATCATACTTCGAGAGTCTGGGCATACGCTTGTACTTGATCCATTCGTGGCGGAAGATAGTTCCATCCTTAATAGGGTTGTGCATCATCTCCTTATTCCAATCGCGGTAGCCAACGAATTCTCGATAAGCGTCCACCTCCTCGCGTGTCCATTTTTCTTGCCATACAGGGTTGCCGTCTTTATCGACAGCATAGATCTTAGACAGGAATACCCCTTTAGTATGAGCAATATTGAATAGTACCGAATTTTTAGCTATTAGATTGCCCACCATAATGAAACGACCACGTCCGACATCAAGTGAACCGAAGAGTGCCGATTTGACCCACGAAGTGAGTTCTCGAACACGCTTTTCGTTTTTGCATAGCTCATCGTCGTCAAGGTCGTCGATAACGATATAGTCAGGTCGTGCCTCACGATCACGAAGACCACGCGGGCTTTGTCCACGACCACATGCGAGAAACTTGACACCGCATTGTGCCTTGAATTCGCCATCAGTCCAATCTCCGGTAGATGGTTTCTGTTGTCCGAAGTCACGTTTTAATCGGTCATTATATTCGAGTTCTGCCTGTATGTCTCCAAGCAATCTGCATGCAGCCTCTTCGCTCTTGCCGACAATGACCATAAAATTGATGAGTCTTTGTGGCTGGAACATAAGCCATAGCGGTAAGAATACATCGAGATGTGTGCTCTTGGCATGACCTCGTGGCCACATGAATACCGCTTTGAGGTTAGGTGTGGTTTTTACCTTGCGAGCAGCCTGGTTGTGGAATGGAGCATTGTGTATGGTACGTATGACCTTTCCTGTAGTTTTATCCTTGAGCTGTAGAAAATGCGGAAAATAGTATTCGCAGAAAGCTGCATAGTTATTTTGAAGTCGGCGAATGCGCTCCTCTCTCTCCCTCTTGGTTTCTGCAGCCATGATGGAGGTATCTGTAAGAGCTTTGATTTGCTTACAGTGCTCTTTCCATGCCTCGATTGCTTGTTTTTTTTCTGATAGTGTTGGCATGATCTGAAATTAGTATTATTATAAATTGCAGGAGAATCCGTTCTGCATTTTTTCAGAAATGAATAAGTCCTGATAATAGTTGAAAGTCTTGAGTAATTCCGGTGTGATGTTGTGGTCATTCTGTGCTCGGTATTGCATCCATTTTGAGAAAGCCATGAATACCTCAATAGCATCGACCACATTAGCCTTTTTGTCGAGTTTTTCAATGACCGCCGAAAGCTTAGCTAACCGGTCGCCTAATCCAGCTATGAGCTGCGGATCTTCAGAACTGTTGACTTGTGTTATTAAGGTGTCAATGGTGAGGAGCAATTTGTTGACAAGTTCAGGTCGTGTGACACTTATGGCAGCGCGCTGCTCTTTCCATCCTTCGCTATTTACCCATTTTGAGATTGTCTGACGACTTATTTCTACTTGCTCTGCTATCTCTGCCTGTTCTTTGCCTGCCATATAAAGTGTTCTTGCGAGGCTCTTTTTACGTTCTAACTCTGTTTTGTTCATATTGATATATTAATTAGTGATAATGCAAAGGTGAGACAATTTTCGTACAGAATCAAAAATGTATGAAATGGTTGCATAGATGTGTGCAATGATTGCACACTTTTTTGGAGTTGTGATAATTAACCTGTAATATTGCAAGAAAATTCAGGACGACGGTAAATATGCTGTTGAAGTGAATAAATAAGTATAAAGATATGAATTAAAGATGGGTAAACGAGTAAGAATTAGTAACGAGAGTGTGAATTGCTACGGCACACGTATACTGACTAGTGGTATAGATATTAGCCAATATATACGCAATCCTGTACTATTATATATGCACGAACGCGGGAAGGTGATAGGCTATGTGAAAGACATCAAGATAGAAGGTCAGGATGTGACTGGTGAATTGGTGTTTGACGAAGTCTCAGAATTGTCGAAACAATTAAAGAAGCAATGGGAGTTCGGCAGTGTGAAGATGGTTAGTGCCAACTTTCAGATATTGTCGACAAGCGATGATAAACAACTTCTAATAGAAGGTCAGGAACGTCCGACTGTAACAAGATGTAAGCTTGTTGAGGTAAGTGTAGTTGATATAGGCGGTAACGACGATGCAATAGTTCTTAGCCACGAAGGAGAAACTATTTCACTTTCAAGACAGAACTCTATAGATGGAGTTCTCCCTTTAATAAATAATAAAGAACCGATTAAAAAAAAGAAGATGGAATTAAAAGAATTAGCGATTAAGTTGGGTCTAAATGAGACTGCAACGGAAGAAGAGGTAAACTCAAAGATTGTATCTCTGTCAGCGACAGCAAACAGGGTGAATGAACTTGAGGCGCAGGTGAGCACCCTGTTAGCAGAGAAGAAGAATGTAGAGTTAGCTGCTGTTACAACTGCAGTTTCGACGGCAATTAGCGAAAAGCGATTGCCGGCAAGTATGAAGGCTCATTTCGTGGAGCTCGGTCAGAAGATTGGATTGGAGCAGCTGAATGTTACTTTGTCGGCCATGCAGCCACAAGGCAAGATCTCTACAACATTGCATCGCAGTGAGAATGGGCAGATTGTTTCAGAAGCTGCTGATTTCTCGAAGTATGAGAAACTGAGTTGCGTTCCATCCAACCTTATGATGGATTTGCACGATAATCACCGAGATGAGTTCGTGAGACTCTATAAGGCAGAATACGGATTCGAGCCAGAGTCTTAGTGATGATGGCGTAGAAACTCCAACTAAAAGGATAAAAAAGTAAAAGATGAAAACGAATATGAGAAAGGTTATTTTAGGATTGCTATTTAATTGTATCATGGGTGCAATAATAGCCAGTTTTTTAGGTTTTGACGCTCTGGTGGGCGCAGTTGTTGCAAATATGTTGGCTATAGCCGTTGGTCAGTTTGTACCTAAAGGTGTAGCTTGCGACGGTGTTCTTACAGAGGTATGGACAGGAGAGTTGATTAGAGCTCTACGAGCAAACCTCGAAGCGTCATGGTTGAATGGTGTGCCAGACCAGAGTTCGGTGGTGGATAATGACGTTATCCATATGGTGGATGTTGGCGCAGATCCTCAAGTATTAGTTAATAACACGACATATCCAATAGATGTGCAAGAACTTGAAGATGGTGACAAGACATTCTCACTGGATAAATTTCAGACCAAGGTTGTGCCAGTGACCGATGACGAGCTATATGCACGAAGTTATGACAAGATGGCTCGCGTGAAGGAGAGCTGTGCAAATGCTCTTAACGATACGAAGTATGCTAAGGCTGCTCACGCTTTGTGTGCGAAAAAGTCGACAGAAACGACCCCTGTTCTTGTTACTACAGGCGCAGTAGACCCTGTTACAAAGCGTGTCAAACTCTGTTTGCTGGATGTAGTGAATTTGAAGCGAGTGCTAGACAATCTTGGCGTTCCTTCTACACAGCGCAGATTGGTATTGTGCCCAGACCATGTGAACGACCTCTTGGAGTCAGAGCAGAGCTTCCGCGAGATGTATAACATTAATCGCAGTGATGGTACAATAGGCAAACTGTATGGTTTTGAGGTGTATGAATATGGTGGAAACCCAACCTATAGCAGTACAGGAGAGAAGAATGCTTTGGGTGCAGTGCCAAAGGCTGGCGAGTTCCAGTGTTCATTTGCTTTCTATGTTCCTCGTGTGTTTAAGGCGACCGGTAGCACAAAGATGTATTACAGTGCAGCAGAGACAGATCCTCAGCAGCAACGCAACTTGGTGTCTTATCGCCATTATTTTATCTGTCTGCCTAAGAAGGAGGATGCTGGTGCCGTTATCTATAGTGGATACAAGAATTCGTGACTAAAGGCGATGGTGTAAAAACGCCACCGCACGAGGAGAGGTAGATATAATAAATAGGGAGATTATTTTAAAAGTAATATTGCTGTAAGCAAATAAAATATAGATTATCAGGCTATGGCAGAGACTATAATGCAGATTCTGATGTGGGCAGTTCCCAGTGGCGGCATAGGTGCTGCCATAGCCTGGGTGACAAATCGGAAAACAAGAGCGGTTCAAGATGCTAAGGTTGTTCATGACACTTACAAAGGTATGTACGAAGATGTGAGTCGAGAACTGCTTACTATACAGAGGAAATCAGATGAAAATACAAAGGCTATGGAGGCCCTTAAAGATGAGAATGTTCGTACGCGACGTGCTCTCAATCGTCTTAGTCGAGCTATTGAAGCCATTCAGAGTTGCCCTCATCGCGGTTCTTGCCCTGTTAGTAGTGAGCTGTCGCTCGACGAAGCAGATGGAGAGTCAGACGAAGTTCACAGAACGCCACGACAGCGTAAGTCGAAATAATAAAGAACTGTCGATGAGGAAAACTCAAGTGGCTATATGGAAAGAGAGCATTAGCGGCGACACTACGCATCTTAACATTCCTGTGGAGGCTATAGCGCGATTGCCAGATGGTGCCAGTTTTGTTAGTAGTCATGGGCGAGCGCATGTGAAGGCTTCAGTCAGCCGTAAAAGCAAGGAACCTCAGATAGAGATTGTTGCATCGTGCGATTCTTTGGAGCAGATGTGTATCTGGTATGAGAGTCAATATGATTCGCTGCAGAAGCAAGCAGATTATTTGGGTAAAATGTTGTCTGAAAGCTATTCGAAGGATGTTGAAAAGGCGTTAAAAACTGACAGAATGGATGGAATAGACGACTTGTTGACTTGGTTGACGCTTATAATAGGAGTGATATTAGGATTTACAATAGGATTAAAAAAACAAAACAAGTAAGATTATGGAATATAATGTATTAGACGGAACCGACCTTATACTGAGCGTCGGAGGTAAAGCCCTTGGCTTCAGTACTGGCTGTAAGATAGACACCAGCACAGAAACAGGTGAGCGCGTGACAAAAGAAGCAGCAGCAGGCAAATGGAAGGAAACCTATGTGAAGAGCTTCTCGGAACAGATTACAGCCGATGGCTGCATATTGACAGATGGCGACACGAACGTGCCTACCTACGACCAGCTGAAAGACTTGCAGATGGCAGCTACTCCGATAGAGGCAAGCTACTCGGTGAGAGAAGAAGCCTCTCGCGAGGGCAAGACTGCAGGGCAGTACAAAGGCAAGTATATCATTACTTCGCTATCGCTAGATGCTCAGGCAGGCGACGATGCTAAGTATAGCGTAACGCTTCAGAACTCGGGCAAGGTAGAGAAGGTTGGTACTGGACTTAAAGGCACTGCGGAATAATGAGCAGCGGCAAATATGCCGCTGAAATGAAAAGATATAAGGCTATACGCTGAAATAAAGAATGTAAGGCAAATGAAAATGAAAGAAATGAGAATATCTGTAGGCGGCAGAGAATTGCCATGTCGCCTAACTATGGGGGCAATGTTGCTCTTTAAGCGACAAACAGGTAAAGATCTTAATCAGATACAGGGTGAAGATTTAGAAGCAATGTTGACGTTGTTATGGTGTTGCGTGAAGAGTGCTTGTAGAGCTGAAGGCGTAGAGTTCTGTCTAGACTTCGACGACTTCTGCGATCATGTTACTCCCGACGATCTAAACCGCTGGAACGCCCAGATGGCAGACGACGAGGGAGGAGAGGCAAAAAAAAAGAAGCCTTAGAACTATCGGACGAAGGCGAAAGCACAGGGGGTAAGGTTACGATAGAAAGGCTAATGGGAATAGCGATGGGGTGTATTGGTATGAGTATGGATGACTTTTGCCGATGCACCCCGTCGGAGTTTTACGCCATCCACAACGCTTGGCAAGAAGCACGAGACAGTGAAGCCCGAAGCCAATGGGAACGCACCCGAATGCAATGCCTCTGTATGCTTCAGCCATACTCGAAGAAGCGTCTGAGGGTGCAAGACGTGATGCAGCTACCCTGGGATGCTTTGAGTGAAGGGAGAAGAGAGAAGATTGGAGAATCCGCTTGTGAGCTGAGCTACGAGGAAATCATAGCAAGGTATAGGGAGGCAAAGAAGAGAATGGGCTTCTGAGAGTGGAAACTTCAGTCGTTATCCAAGCCAAAGTGTTTTTTATCGCCTTTACGGCATACAATGCAGATAAAGGAGATAGTGCATAGGAAAAATCCCAATCTCGACATAAGAACCACATCCAGGATGTAGCCCGATATTATACTAACGATACCTGCATAAGCTAGCCATCCAATGGGATAAGGATATTTATTGTTTTTACGTCTTCTCATAGTGTTTATATTTAAATGCGCATCAAAGATAAATATAAATAAAATAACAACAAAGCAAATAATAGAAAAACATGGCACAGAACGTAGCTTTTAACATAAATCTAAAGGTAAATGGTAAGGATGCCATACAGAAGGTGACGATGAACGTGGACGAATTGCGCCATGTTATAGACGAGGCTAAGAGTGCATCTGAAAAGTTTGCCGCTTCTCTTATCAACTTTAACCAAAAGGCAGAGAGATTTCGCACTATCTCGGATAGTGTGGAGCAGCTATCCAACACTCTCAACTCTCTAACCGACGAGAGCCGTACGTTTGGTTCCGCCATGGCAGCCGCCAACACAATGGCTGGCAAGAGCGGCGAGGATTTTGGGAAACTGCAAGATCAGGTCGCTGAGTTGTCAAAGACGCTGCCTGTAGCTCGCGAAGAGCTTGCCAATGGCTTGTATCAAGTAATCTCGAATGGTGTTCCCGAAGACAACTGGCTAGAATTTTTGAACAAGAGCGCTCGTGCAAGCGTGGGTGGCTTAGCCGACTTGAACGAGGTAGTGAAGGTGACATCGACAGTCATCAAGAACTATGGTCTCGACTGGTCTGATGCTCAAGAGATACAAGACAAAATACAGCTCACGGCAAAGAATGGCGTGACCTCGTTTGAGCAGTTGGCGCAAGCACTGCCACGAGTAACGTCGCAAGCATCTAACCTTGATGTGGGTATCGATGAACTTATGGCGAGCTTTGCTACGCTGACAGGTGTGAGTGGTAACACGGCAGAAGTGTCGACACAGCTTGCAGCCATATTCACGGCACTGATAAAACCATCGAGCGAAGCTACGGAGATGGCGCAACAGATGGGCATACAGTTTGATGCGGCAGCAATAAAGGCTGCAGGCGGCATGCAGCAGTTTATATCGCAACTCGACCAAACCGTAAAGCAATATGCAGCATCGAGCGGTATGCTGGAGCAAGAAATCTATGGCAGACTCTTTGGCTCGGCAGAGAGCCTTAGAGCACTGATACCACTAACAAACCAACTGGCAGAGAAATTTAAGGAGAATGTCGGCAATATGGCCAATAGTACTGGCACGATAGACTCTGCGTTTGAGGCAATAGCTGCTACGGGCAAAGCAAAACTTCAGATGCTGAACAATAAACTTGGCGAGGTGTCCGACTTTATTCAGTCAGTGTTTGGCAATGCCGTGCCATATCTCGACTTTAGCTCACAGATACTGATATCCATGTCGTCAGTAGCGCAGCTCGCTGTGTCGCTACGCTCGCTCGGTGTGGTAATGACTATCGTTAGCAATGCTACCAACGCTATGCGCACAGCCAAGGTTGGCGCTGTGGCTGTGGGCAGAGTGATGACGGCTGTGATGCGTGGCGAGAGCGTGAGTGCCACTACAGCAACTGTGGCGACGAGATCGCTGAGCGTGGCTGTTAAGAGTTTGCTCGTCTCTACAGGTGTAGGCATAGCCATCGTAGCCTTGGGTGAGGCGATAAGCTATCTTTCGCAGAGCAGTGCCGAAGCTGCCGACAATGTGCAACAACTTGACGCTGCAGAGCAACAGTCGCAGGCAGCTCGTCGACAGGAAGTACAAGACATAGCTCAGGTGCGCACGCAAATGGATATGAGCATTGCGACACTTAAGGCTTTCAAAGGAGGCAAGGGGGAGGAACACGCCCTGGTGCAGAAGATGAATCAAACCTATGGGCAGACCATAGGCTACTATTCGACAGTGGATCAATGGTACACGGCTCTCACCGCCAACTCGGAGGCTTACTGCAATCAGATGATTAATGAAATACGTCTGCGCAACCTTGCCAACAAGGCTGCCGAGCTGCAAGCTAAGCAAAGGGAAATAAAATACAATGACGATGGCTCGCTGAAGCGATATAGTAAGAAAAGGCAGACTCGCACCATTACACACGTAGGTGGCTCTGATCCTAATGCTCCAGATATCACTACTGAGACGATAGAGGTGAAGGGTACAAGCGCACTCGAAAAGGCTAACGCTCAATTAACTACGCTATACAGACAAGAGGTGGCGGTGAAAAAAGAGATGCAGGAGATTATCAATACTGCAGCCAAACCTATCAAGCACACAAAAGGATATAGTTCGACAATGCCTACTTTCTCCTCAGGCAAACCCACAACACAACCTCCTTCACCCACCACCACTACCACCCCTACCACTCCCGACCCACTGGAAGGCTCAATCGACTACTACGAGAAAGAGATAGCCGAACTGCGAAAAAAAATAAGCGCCACTGCCGACGAGGGTGCTGCTGCCATCTTGCAAAAGGAGTTGGAACAGAAGGAGACTGCGCTGAAAGACCTGAAGATACGCATAGGTATAGAGAAACCCGAACCTAAAGAGGCTAAGACTGCTCTGCAACAGCTACAAGACCAGCTGCAGGTGGCACAACAAGATTTCGATAATGCCGTAGACGTAGAGGCTAAGGTGAAGGCACAGGCTAAGGTGGTGGCACTACAACAACAGATAGACGAAGCTACCAACGGCAAACTCACCATCAGTGCCGACGTAGAACCACAGTATATAGAACAAGGCTCAAAAGCCGACAAGCGTCAAAGTTATCAGAACGCTCAGAATCGAGCAAGTCGCATACAGCAAGACTACGAGATAGGACTGATAGGTAAGGATGAAGCTCAGAAGCAGATAGACGAGCTAAACAAGCAGATAGCATCAATGAGCAAGGGGCTAAAGCCTATCGAGATAGATTTGGACACGAAGAGCTTTGATAAGGTATTTGGTGACATCAAAAGTGGTTGGGGGAGCGTGGAGGGCGTTGGTAACGGCATACAGGGCATATCGGATGCTTTAGAAGAGAACGGTGATGCCTGGAAACAGATAACAGGTGTTATCGGCGGCGCTCTGGAAGTGGCGGACGGCATTGCAGGTATAGTGAAGCTGATAGATATGCTTACGTCATCGACAGAGGCTGAGACAGCAGCAACTGCAGTGAATACGGCTATTACTGCATCTAATACAGGCGTGAGTGCTGCGAACACGGCTACGAAGAGTGGCGAGGCTGTGGCAAACGCCACGGCGAGCGGAGCGAAGTTGCCATTTCCAGCCAATTTGGTTGCAATAGCTGCAGGCGTTGCAGCCGTGGTTGGTGCATTGGGCATGATAAGTGGCGCATTTGCTGATGGTGGCATAGTGGGCGGCAGTTCCTGGACAGGAGACAAACTTATGGCGCGAGTGAATTCTGGTGAGATGATATTGAATGGAGCTCAACAGTCTCGCCTGTTTGCTATTGCTAATGGTGCATCGGTGTATGGTGCGGCATCTGGAGTAGGCAGAGGTTTGGTGGAAGGTGTGAAGGTAGGCCCTGAGATTGAGCGTTTGCGAGCGGTGGTTGTTAAGGATGAGAATAGGTTTGGTAGTATAAGTCTTCGTTTGCGTGGTAGCGACTTGGTTGGTGTGATAGCTAACGAAACTCGTGGAAACCGCAGGCGTAGCAATATTAGAATATAATTCGAATGAGATACTAACGATATTAAAATTATGTATATACACGGACATTTTTACAACCGTAACGAGGAGAAGATAGAGGTTCTTATCGTTACGAATGGTGACAGAAGAAAGGAGTTGTTGATAGGTGATGACTCTCGTAGTGATTTGTTTTTTAGCGCGGATAGTGTGGAGCTCAAGGATGAGTCGACAGATACTTTTGACCATTTACTTAAGAACCAGGCAAGGATAACGCTACTATGTAGGAATTATATTGGCGAATTGTTTACGAAGAATTGTAAGGATGCGGTAGTGAATATATATCGTGGCGAAAAGTGTTTGTTTGCGGGCTTTATTGAACCGCAGTCTTACTCTCAAGGATATAATGAAGAGTATGACGAACTGGAACTGACTTGTGTAGACGCTCTATGTGCGCTTGAGTATGGTAAATATAAGAAAATAGGTTATGGAGAGATGACGTATGGTAGGGCTGTTGGCGAGGCTTGCCAGCGTAGCTTCGGAGAGGTGATGGATGAGATATTGACGGATGTTACGAGAGAAATAGATATTGTAGGTGGCGGAAGTGTTAGATTGATGTATGATGGTAGTAAGGCTTTGACAGGAAAAGAGGAGTCGAAGTATTCGATTTTGAATGATATAAGCATTAATGAATTGCTATTTATGGGCGATAGCGAGGATGATGTGTGGACCGAGGAGGAGGTAGTGGTCGAGATGTTGAAATATCTGAACTTACATATGGTGCAGGATGGCTTAACGTTTTGGCTATTTGACTGGGAGACCATGGTTCACGGACTTCGGCGTGAGTTTAGGCAGATATGGAAAGGTAGCGATGGTGTAGAAACATCAACGCACGAGGAGAAATGTGGCGATGTGGTAAGGATAAGCAATGAGAATGTTGCAGACTGTGATACTTCGATTAGTGTCGGTGAAGTGTGGAACGAGATGCGTTTAAAATGTGATGTAAAGAGTATATCGAGCGTAATAGAGAGTCCGCTAGATGAGGAGTTGCTTAGAAGCCCGTTTATAAACAAACAGAAGTATATGACAGAATATAGTTCGGATGGTGAAGGCGAGAAAGCTTTGGCGGGGTTTGTGGGTATGATTTTTAATCCTGAGCATGTAACGTATGATGCAGCAACGATGACAGACTGGTATGTGTGGGTGATGAGTAATAAGGCTTGGCGCTTTAAAAATAAGAGGTCGGAAGATTTGATGGCGGAGTTTTGTGTTGGCGGTGTACACCAGGAACGTTTGCTTAATGCTTCTGCTGCGGAAGCTATGGCTATGGTTCTGAAAATGGGTAAGATTGAGACTAAATGGCCGATTACAGATAATTCGCCAAAACGAGCTACAATGAAGACGTGTATGGTGATAAGTGTGAATGGAAATGGTAAAGATAGTGAAAAGGATTGTTATCCGAATGAGACGTCACTATTGGAGAATGCCCCATTGGCTGTGTATGAGGGTCAAACTTCTGGCGGTGTGTATTCGCCTGTGGATGATGTTACGACGAACTATATTGTGATAAGCGGTAAAATTGGGTTGACTCCTTTGTCGCAGATGACTGCAACTTTTAAGGAGGTGATGGAGCAAGATACTTATGACCATTGGCACAAGACGGTACCATCGCGAACGAATGGTGATGGCAGGTATTACACTCAGAAGTATTGGTGTGCCGAATTGCCTACGGATGTGGCAGTATGGGATGAAGGAATTGATCATGGGATGATACCTCTTACGGACAATGGTCCTCAGGAGTATAAGTTTAATTATAGCTATAAGGGTGACGGTGGGGATAAAATTAGTAAAGTGCCCGTGATAGCTTGTATGCTGAGGATAGGCGACAAGGTGTTGGTGGAGGACGAGTCTGAGCCTGCAGGTGCTGTTGAGAAATTGAAGTGGCAGAAATTTAAGGAGCGCCAGGAATGTGAGAGCGATGATGAGTATTATCAACAGTGTTTTACGATAGGGTTTGATCCGAAGATAGGCGACTATCTGATAGGTGGAACTTATGATATTCAGAATAACATAACGGATGCTATGAGTATTGATGCTTCTGGAATGGCTATACCAATTAGGCGTAGCGATAAGTTGAGCGGAAGAGTGAGGTTTGAAATCTTAGGTCCTGCCAATTTAATGTGGAACGAGGTGGTAAGGCATCATCCAAGTTTTTGGCGTCATACAAAATGGGAGACGAAGAGTGTGCCACTGATGTCGCATGTGAGCAATATTGTGATAGAAGACTTTGAGATGAAGTTATATAGCGATAATGGACAAATATGTAATTGGGATGAGAATGCAGACTTGGTTTATGTGAGCAATACAGACGAGAAATACGTAAACTGCAAGGATGACATTGAGATGAAGATATCATCGGCTTTAACATCAGATGAATGTAAAGCTCTAAGCGTGAAGAATACTATTGCAATGTCTACTCCATTGGATGTGAGGACAGGTTATGGATTGACATCAATATATAATCAGATACTTGGCTGCGAAGATAAGGCAGAGAAGATGTATGTAGATAGTTATTGGCGCGAGTGTCATGAGCCGCGAGTTGTCATGTTGCAGAACTTTGTTGACAAATCTGACGTGGTAGATAGATTCTCGAGATACGTACATTCGTATATGGGTAAGACATTCTATGTGGTAGGTGTTAGTAGAAATCTGTACGAAGGAACGGCACAATTGAAACTTAAGGAGATATGGCAATGATAGGAGTAAAAATTATAAAGGTAGTAAAAAGCAAGGATGGAAGTTTGTCTGCAGGAACAGGTTTTGCTGTATCATCATATAATGATGTGGCGCATGCTATGACTGCAGATTATGCGAAAGAAGCATCGAAGTTAAACAAAGAAGTGAAGCTGTGGGGGCAGAAGTTTGATGGCACGACAGATATTAGCGACAATATTTTTGTACCTGGTGATAAGTATATCTCTATTGGCAACATCAAATTGGAATATGACGCAAACAATAAGGCTCTGAAGATTACGAATACTGCGACTGGTGAGATGGCAAATCTATATACAAGTGGCGGTATAACGGCTTATGGTGTAGGTACAGGCAATGGTTCGGGCGGTGGAGGGCTGAATGGTTCGGTGCAGACGTATGCTAATGCTATCAGTTTGACGACTGCAGGCAATGAACTGTCTCAGATAGCCAGTGCTTGGAGTATTAAGAAGCTCTATGACAAGATAGAGACTATTG
>OQWA01000323.1_pt1 | contig 13750 bp, 8 predicted proteins | sample 1691581 | NCBI WGS metagenome assembly OQWA01 (sample SAMN03418264, study PRJEB22391) | human gut metagenome | biome: human-gut; feature: organic feature; material: feces | host: Homo sapiens | place: Tanzania | collected 2013-01
TTATTTTTCTCTATTGATATTTTATTCAGCCCCCTACCCTACTCTTTGGCTTTAGCGCCGAGCTTGACGAGCCATGGTCCGCCGATGGTGCAAGCCACTCCGATGATGATGAATGGGATGGAGAGAATCTGTCCCATGTCGATAGGAAGCCCTGCTTCGAAGGCTACCTGCACCTCCTTGGTGTATTCGATGAAGAAACGGAAGGTGAAGATGAGTGCGAGGTCGAGGCCGAAGAAGAAACCTGTGCCTACCCAGTTGTGGTGCTTCTTCCAGAAATACCACATCACGAAGAAGAAGCAGGCGTATGCTATGGCTTCATAGAGCTGTCCCGGATGGCGCGGCATCATATCTACTCTCTCGAAGATGAATGCCCAAGGCACATCAGTCACCTTGCCTATTATCTCGGAGTTCATGAGGTTTCCGAGGCGAATGAAGCACGCTGTGGTGGGCACGGCGATGGATATCGTGTCAACGACAAACCATGCATTCATCTTCATGTTTTTGCAATAGAGCAGCAATGCGAGGATGATGCCGAGTGTGCCGCCGTGGGATGCCAGTCCTTCGTAGCCAGTGAAATGCCATGACCCGTCGCTTGCGAAGCGTATCGGCAGGAGCATCTCCACCATGTGCTGTCCGGAGGAGAGGAAATAGCCCGGCTCATAGAAGATGCAATGCCCGAGGCGTGCTCCTATGAGAATGCCTATGAAGCAGTAGAGGAAGAGCGGGTCGAATTTCTCGTCAGCCACCTTCTGCGCTTTATAGAGGTGCTTCACTATGAGGTATGCCAGCAGCAGGCCGATGAGCCAGCATGTGGAGTACCATCTTATTGCTATTGGACCCAGATGGCAGATGATTAGATCTGGATTCCAGGAGATGAATAATTCATAATTCATAATTCATAATGCATTATATTAAACATTAAAGCGGAAGTGCATGATGTCTCCGTCCTGCACTACGTATTCCTTTCCTTCAATGCCGAGCTTGCCTGCTTCCTTGATGGCGGCTTCAGATTTGTACTGCATATAGTCGTCGTACTTGATTACCTCTGCGCGGATGAAACCCTTCTCGAAGTCGGTGTGGATAACGCCAGCGCACTGTGGAGCTTTCCATCCCTTTTTGAATGTCCATGCCTTTACCTCCATCTCACCAGCAGTGATGAATGTCTGGAGATTGAGCAGAGCGTATGCCTTCTTGATGAGACGGTTGACGCCGCTCTCTTTGAGTCCGAGTTCTTCGAGGAAGAGCTTCTTGTCCTCATAGCTGTCAAAGCCAGCGATGTCTTCCTCAGTCTTGGCAGCAACAACCATTGATTCAGCGCCTTCTTCCTTAGCGAGCTCCTCTACCCTCTTTGTCCATTCGTTGCCGTCCTTTGCGGAAGATTCATCCACGTTGCAGACATAGAGCACCGGTTTGGAAGTGAGAAGGAAGAGATTGCGTGCCGCGTCCTGCTCGTCCTTGCTCTCAAATTCCACTGTACGGGCGTTCTTACCCTGAGAGAGACACTCCTTATATGCGTCGAGCACAGCGAGTTCCACCTTTGCTTCCTTGTTTCCAGCGGATGCTGTCTTCTGAGTCTTTGAGTAACGGCTCTCGATGGTTTCGAGGTCCTTGAGCTGCAGTTCGGTGTCGATGATTTCCTTATCGCGTATTGGGTCGATGGTGCCGTCAACGTGGGTGATGTTTTCATCGTCAAAGCAGCGCAATACGTGGATGATAGCGTCGGTCTCACGTATGTTTCCGAGGAACTTGTTTCCGAGTCCTTCACCCTTTGACGCGCCCTTCACGAGTCCGGCGATATCTACTATCTCACAGGTGGCAGGAACGATTCTGCCAGGATGTACTATTTCAGCGAGCTTAGTGAGACGCTCGTCAGGTACTGTTATCACGCCTACGTTAGGCTCAATTGTACAGAAAGGAAAGTTTGCTGCCTGCGCCTTTGCGCTTGAGAGGCAGTTAAAGAGCGTTGACTTACCTACGTTTGGCAGTCCAACGATACCACATTTCAATGCCATTTTCTTTTTTTTATTGTTGTTGTTTCTATTCTATTGTCATACTATCGGGCGGTAACGCGCCCGACACGGTGGCCATTTCTCTTGCTTCTGTCTTTAGAAGAGGGCTTTGACTATTGCCTGCACTTGCTCTGTGCGGGTCATGGTGTAGAAATGGAGGATTGGGAATCCAGCCTTCAGGAGGGCTTCTCCTTGACGTATAGCCCACTCTATTCCTACTTTCTTCACGTCAGTGTTGTCTTGACAGGCAATGACTTTCTCCACGAGTTCCTGTGGCAGATCTACTGCGAAGGTCTGCGGAAGGACTGTCAGCTGCGTCTTTGTGGCAAAGGGCTTGAGACCTGGGAGTATCGGAACGTGGATTCCGGCTTTGTCGCATTCGTCGCGGAAGCGGATGATACGCTCGGCATCATAGCATATTTGCGTAGCGATATACTCTGCTCCAGCATCAATCTTCTGCTTGAGATAGCCCATGTCGGTGAGCATATTTGGCGATTCCACGTGCTTCTCTGGATATCCAGCCACACCGATGCAGAAGTGGCTGTTGTGACGTGTGTTAGGCTCGCCGTCGATGAAGCGTCCTGCATTCATGTCCACTATCTGCTTTACGAGTGCATCGGCATGCGCCAAGCCTTCAGGATGTGGGCGGAAACGGGAGTCGCCGTGCATAGCATCGCCTCTGAGAGCCAGCACATTATGTATGCCGAGGAAGTCGAGGTCGATGAGGGTGTCTTCGATGTCGTAGCGTGACTGACCTCCACAGATGACGTGTGGCACCACCTCAATGCCGTATCTCTTCATGATGGCGGCAGATACTCCTACGGTTCCAGGGCGTCGTCTCACGATATGCTTCTCGATGAGACCGTCAGGTCGCTCGGTGTATTTTATCTCTTCGCGATGGCATGTCACGTTGATGAATGCCGGATTGTATGGCATGAGCGAGTCAATCGCTGTGAAAATCTTGTCGAGACCGTCGCCTTTGAGGGGCGGGAGGAGCTCGAATGAGAAACGGTTTCTCTTGGAGAGCTTCGCTTCTTGGATTATGTCTGTTATTCTCATTTGTGGTATGTGTTGTTTTTTTTCCTTTTATATCCGCCGGTAACGCGGCGGACACAGTGGCGGCAGTTCAGGGAATAGGGAATAGAGAATAGGGAATAGGAGATTAGCCTTGTTCCCTTTAGGATTTCCATAAGAGAAAGCACTTGTAGCGAGTGTAATCTCCTATTACCTATTATCTATTACCTTCAAGGGGGTCTATACGTTGAAATACTTCAGCGGCGTGTTAGCGAAGATGAGTCCGCAGATGCTTTCGCCTGGGTCTATCATGTATGTCTCGGTGAGTGAGAGGGGCAGATGCGCCTTTACATCGAGGATATCGAAGACCTGCTGCTTGAGGGAATGGTCGGGACAGGCTCCGTAGCCGAAAGCCATACGGATGTTGCTGTCGCCCCATTTCAGCGTGGAGAGAAGTTCGCTGGAGAGATATTCCGCGAGAGCTTCAGCCAGACGGTCGGCGAGGAGCTTGACCATAATGGCGTGATACTCATCGCCTTCGCTACGGAAGCGGTCCTGCAGTTCCTTTATTCCTATGCCTGCCGTCACTACGAATGGACAGATGAAGTCGGTGCGATGCGGACGCTGGCAACAAGGACATTCGCTGATCTGCAATGCTTGCAGCGGACGTGCTATGTAGTCAGCGAGGCAATGCGTCTCAGCCTCGTCCTTCAGCGAGCGTGGCATAGGCAGATGGAAGTCCTGTCCGTCGCGCTGGATGATGATTTCGTCATCGTCATTGCTATATGCAGGCAGAATCTGAGCCACGATACCGAGGCGTAACAGCTTCTGTTTCTGCATCATAGTGAGCAGTTGCTTGGCATCATTCAGTAAGCGTTTGCCTTCCTCCTGCTTTCGAGTTTCGCCTTTTATCTGCCATGCTTGCAGGAAAAGATTCCAGTTGATGAAAGGTTTCACCTTGTTTAACCTCACATCGACCACCAGTTTTTCAGTGCTTTTAGGCACAGCAATTTCCGAAACAGTCTTGTGATGTCTCCTTTTTCTTGCTTCTTCGATGGAGAGACATTCCGGTTTGGAAGTCTCTGCACGAAGGTAATTCTCACGTATAATGCGCTGTTGCTGGCGCAATTCAGCCTTGTATTCCTCGCTGTCATCAGCCAATAAGCGCCTGATAATAGCGGGATTATCGGCTGCTGCATGGGCATGGATTACTATGCCGTGCGGATATTCCGGTGCCATCTTCACGGCGGTGTGGAGTGGGGAAGTGGTGGCTCCGCCGACCAATACCGGCGTTGTCATACTGCGACGTTCCAGTTCTCTGAGCACCTTTATCATTTCATCGAGCGAAGGAGTGATGAGTCCGGAGAGTCCTATCACGTCGGCACCCCATTTCTGTGCTTCATCGACGATGGTCTGTGGCTCTACCATGACTCCGAGGTCCTTGACATCGTAGCCGTTGCACAGGATTACTACGCCGACAATGTTTTTTCCTATATCGTGTACATCGCCTTTTACTGTCGCCATGAGGATTTTGCCGGAGGCAGAAGATGATGTGTTTCCGCTCTTCATGTATGGCTCCAGCACGGCTACTGCTTTCTTCATTACCCTTGCTGACTTCACTACTTGCGGCAGGAACATCTTGCCTTCACCGAATAGTTTGCCCACTTGCTCCATTGCAGGCATGAGATAATCGTCAATGACGGCGAGTGGTGTGCCGGCTTCGGTGAGTGCTTCCGCTGTGGTCTCCTCAATATTGGCGTCTATGCCCTTTAGCATGGCGTGGGAGATGCGCTCGTGCAGGCCTTCAGGAGCCTTTTCTTCAGCCATTGGTTTGCCGCCGTTGGCTTCCTTAGCAGCGTCCTCTTTTTCCTTGATTTGCTGGGCAAAAGAGATGAGACGCTCAGCAGCATCCTTATCTTTATTCAGAATGACGTCCTCCACATGATTGCGCAAATCGAGCGGAATATCGTCGTAGATGGTCAGCATGGCAGGGTTTACGATGCTCATGTCGAGTCCTGCGTTGATGGCGTGATAGAGAAAGACGGAGTGCATCGCCTGTCTTACCGTGTTATTGCCACGGAAAGAGAAGGAGAGATTGGATATACCTCCAGACATGTGTACTTCAGGCATCTCCTGATGTATGGTGCGGCATGCTTCGATGAATGCCCTTCCGTAGTCGTCGTGCTCCGGCATACCAGTGGCAACGGCGAGGACGTTAGGGTCGAAGATGATGTCTTCACCAGGGAATCCGATACCTTTGAGCAGTCTGTATGCCCTTCTTGCCACTTCCATTTTCCTCTCGTATGTGTCTGCCTGTCCATTTTCATCGAAGAGCATCACGACGGTGGCTGCTCCCATAGCGTGGATATAGCTGGCTTTCTGGAGGAATTTCTCTTCGCCTTCCTTGAGAGAGATGGAGTTGACGATGCTCTTTCCCTGCACGCACTGCAGTCCTGCCTTGAGGATTTCCCATTTGGAGGAGTCGATCATTACCGGCACTCGTGCTATCTCAGGCTCGGAAGCGATGAGATTGAGGAATGTGGTCATGGCTTTCACGCCGTCGATGAGTCCGTCATCCATGCAGATGTCAATGACTTGAGCACCAGCATCTACCTGCGCTCTTGCTACGGTGAGGGCTTCTTCATAGTTGCCTGCCTGGATGAGACGCTTGAATTTAGCCGAACCAGCGACGTTGGTGCGCTCGCCTATATTGACGAAGCCTGTGTTGCTATTGAGCACCAAAGGCTCAAGTCCAGATAGGGTACAGGCGTGTTGTTCCTTTGTTTTTATCTCCCTTGGTTGGTATTTCTTTGCTATTTCGGCTACCGCCTTGATATGCTCTGGCGTTGTGCCGCAGCATCCGCCGTAGATATTGACGAGCTTTTCGCTGAATACTTCCTCGGCTACAGCTGCGAAAGTCTCTGGCGTTTCGTCGTAGCCACCCATCACATTAGGCAATCCTGCGTTAGGATGCATTGAGATAGGGCAGTCAGTGGCTGCTGCGAGACGGCTGAGCCACGGCTTTAATTGCTTGGCTCCGAAGCCGCAGTTGAGGCCGATAGAGAGGAGATTGGCGTGCGAAAGTGAAGCAGCGTATGCCTCTACGGTCTGTCCAGAGAGCGTTCTGCCCGAAGCGTCGGAGAGCGTTCCGCTGACCATGACAGGAATATCCGTCTGCCTTTCTCGGCAAATGTCATCCACCGCCTTGAGTGCAGCCTTTGCATTGAGCGTGTCGAATATGGTCTCAATGATGATGATGTCGGCGCCTCCGTCGAGAAGTCCCTTGATGGCGTCGGTGTATGTATCTACGAGTTGCTGGAAGGTAACTTCCCTTGCTGCAGGGTCGTTGACGTCCGCGGACATGGACGAAGTGCGGTTTGTAGGTCCTATGGAGCCAGCAATGAAGACTTCGCGGTCAGAATCCGCGGTTTCCATTTTTCGGCTTTTGTCGGCGCATTCCGCGCTTGCCTTGGCAATGTCATAGACCTTGTCTTCGAGTCCGTAGTCGGAAAGGGAGAAGAGATTGCAGTTGAAGGAGTTGGTCTCTATGATGTCAGCTCCTGCCTTGATGTAGTTGCGGTGCATATCTATGACCACCTGTGGATTAGAGATGCATAGCACATCGTTGCATCCTTTTAGAGGCACGTGATGATGGAGGAATGTTTCGCCTTGGAAATCTTCCTCTTTGAGCTGTAGTTTCTGCAGGTATGTGCCTATACCTCCGTCGAGGACGAGGATTCTTTTGGTCATTGCCTGAATTATTCTATCGCGTGTTGTTGTCATTTTTCTTTTTTCCTTTCTTTTTCTTCCTTCCTTCCTTTCTTATATCGGGCGGTAACGCGCCCGACACGGTGGCTGCTGGTTGAGATGGGTGTGCGCTGGTAATCGGGCGGTAACGCGGCTGACACAGTGGCGGTTACTTGTGATTGCTGTGCGCTGGTAATCTGGCGGTGATTGGAACAGCCTATTTGGGGTGCAAAGTTACTATAAAATCTGCAGATTACAAAATCTTTCTGGAAAATTCATGAAAGCGCCGTTATCGCGAAGTGAAAGCTATGCTTTTGCTTCGCGATAACGGCGCTTTTGCGTTGTAATAACTATGATATTGGGGGATGATTGCTATGGTATTACGATGGCAATGGTATGTGGCTGGTAATCAGCCGGTGACGCGACTGACACAGTGGCGACGATTTGAGATCTGTGGGGATGAGGTTATTTCTTGCTTTCGGTGAGGCAGGCCAGGAAATGGGGGAGGATGGTTGGGGTGGGGCGTGACCAGAGGTCGCCGAGGATGGCGGCGCCTTGGAAGCCGAGGCGGCGTAGGGTGGGGAGATTGGTGAGGGAGATGCCTCCTAAGGCGTAGGTCTTTTCGCTTAGGATGCCTTGGGTGGCGGCTTGCTGGAGTTCTTCGGTGGTGTAGGCTGATTGGTAGCCTTGCTTTGAGATGCTATCGAAGATGGGGCTTAGGAAGATGTAGTCGGAGTGGGGTAGTTGCTCGCTGGCTTCAGCGATGGAGTGGCAGGAGCGGGAGATGGTGATGGGGTGGGTCTGTGATTCTTCTGCTAACCATGCTGGTGGGAGGGGATTGCGGGAATTGAGGTGTATGCCTCCGAGGTGCATCTTGCGGACGAGGTCGTGGTGGTCGTGGAGGACTATGCGGCTGCGGTAGGCGGGGTCTATCTGGTTGATGTATTCTTCCATCTGGGAGGCCGTGGCTGACGGCTTGCGGAGATGGAGGCGCTGGAGGCCTTCCTGGAAGAGGGCATTGATGATGGCGGTCTCTCCCTGGCGGATGTCGGGGGTGGTTATTATTATTATTTTCATTCTGCTGGATGATGTAGATATCAGCCGGTAACGCGGCTGACACAGTGGCTCTTTCTTTTCTTTGCTTTTGTGAAAAGCTAAGAGTGAAAAGTGAAGAGTGAAAAGCGAAGAGTGAAAAATCGCGCTGACGCGGTTGGGTAATAGGGAATAGTAATAGGGAATAGGAGATTACCATTGCTCGCTTGAGTTACCAACGCTGGGTGTGGCTCGCTTGAAGAAAAGGTAATCTCCTATTCCCTATTCCCTAATTCCTATTCTCTTATTTCCTTATACCACCTTGAAGAGGTCGAAGGAGGCATCCCAGTCTTTCCATACTGGTTCGCGACCGAGGTCTTTGAGCCTTTGATTGATTTCTTTAGCTGTGCGCTCGTCGGATACAGAGAATTGTTCGAGGGCTTCTGGATATGTGTAGTAACCGCCAGGGTTTACCTTTGACTCAGCTGACATTGTTGTGACACCGAGGGTACACATATTGTCGCGGATGAAGGCTGGCTCACGTGTGGAGTAGGAGATGTCCACGTCGTGATCGAAGATACGCATTGCGAATGTGGCTTGCGCGAGCTGACGGTCGGTCATGAAGCAGTTTGGCTGGAAGCCTTCATTCTGTGCAGGTCGCATACGTGGGAAGTTGATGCTGTACTTGGTGCGCCAGTAGTGCTTCTGGAGATAGCGCAGATGGTATGCCATCATAGTGACGTCAGTGCGCCAATCTTTTTCGAGACCTATGAGTACTCCCATTCCGATGGAGTGGACGCCGGCTTGTCCCATGCGGTCGAAGCCGTCGCAACGCCATTCAAACTTGCTCTTCATGCCGCGTGGGTGATAGAGCTTGTAGTTTTCGCGGTGGTAAGTCTCTTGGAAGCATATTACTCCGTTGAGTCCGTGGTGTGTGAGTTCGGCGTATTCTTCAGTTGCGAGAGGCATCACCTCAATCTTGATGTTAGAGAAGTATTTCTTTGCTATGTCGATAGCTTTAGCGAGATATGGGACACCAGCTTTGGCAGGATTCTCACCTGTCACGAGGAGGATATTCTCAAATGGTGCGAGCTCTTTGATGGCTTTGTATTCATTCTCTATCTGCTCAGGTGTGAGAATGGTGCGTGCCATTGGGTTTTCGCGGTGGAATCCGCAATAGACGCATGAGTTGCTGCATGAGTTGGTGATATAGAGCGGAATGAACATTGACATGGTCTTTCCGAATCTCTCTTCTGTGTATTTTCTTGAGAGACGAGCCATCTGTTCGAGGTATGGCTCGGCAGCAGGTGAGAGGAGTGCCATGAAGTCATTGACGTCGCAGTGCTCTTTAGCTAAAGCTCGGCGTACGTCGGTGTCGGTCATGTGAGCTATTCGCTCTGTGGTCTCTTCCCAACTTATTTTTTTTAATTCTTCTGAAAACATATTTGTTGTGGTTATTTTTTTTGTTTTTTTATATCAGCCGGTAACGTGGCTGACACAGTGGCTGTTCTTAAATGAAGAATGAAGAATGAAGAGTGAAGAATGGGAGTTACCATTCTTTCCTTGAGGAATCTACATTGGAATGACGTATGGAGATAAGCATATCTTCATTCTTCATTGTCTTGTTATAAATCCACGGTGAATGACTGTAGGGAGCGCAGGTCGATGGTCCAAAGGCGGTCGATGAGGGGCGTGCCGAAACCGCAGATGAGCTGTAGGACTTGCAGTGCTTCGACTGTGCCTACAATGCCTGGTGTCACTCCCGTCACTTGCTTGCCAGGATGAGGCATGGAGATGGTCTCCTGCTCGTCAGGGAAGAGCGTGCGGTAAGTGGCTTTTCCTTTGCACAAAACGGCTACCTGACCGTCGAGTCCACATATAGCTCCATAGACGTATGACTTACCGAGGGCTTGGCATACGTCGCTGATAATGAAGCGAGTGGCGAAATTGTCGGTGGCATCCACTACGATGTCATACTGTGATATTATCGTGCTTGCGTTGTCCTTGGTCAGGCGATGAGGGTAGGCATTGATGATGATGTCGGAATTGAGCGCATTGAGCCTTTGCTTAGCGCATTCGGCTTTAGGCATATCGACTTGCGTTTCATCGTAGAGCACCTGCCTATGGAGATTGCTTACGCTGACTTTGTCATCATCCATGAGTCCTATGACGCCTACTCCAGCGCCAGCCAGATAGAGGGCTATGGGTGAGCCTAAGCCCCCCGCGCCCACTATCAGTACTTTGGCTTGGGACAGTTTGCGTTGTCCTTCTGCACCTATTTCAGGCAGAAGGATTTGCCTGTCGTATCTGTTGTCCATTACTTAAGTTTGCGAAGGTCGTGTGTCAGTTTGGCTGCGCAGAAGTTAGGACCGCACATGGTGCAGTATTCACCGTCTGTATGCCCAGCTTCTTCGAAGTATTTGAGAGCGAGTTCCGGATCGAGAGAGAGGTGGAACTGGTCGCGCCAGCGGAATTCGAATCGAGCCTTAGAGAGTGCATTGTCACGCACCTGAGCACCAGGATGACCCTTTGCGAGGTCTGCTGCGTGGGCAGCAATCTTGTAGGTCACAACGCCAGTGCGCACATCATCTCTGTTAGGGAGTGCGAGGTGCTCCTTTGGAGTGACGTAGCAGAGCATTGCAGTGCCGAGCCATGCTATCTGAGCGCCTCCGATGGCAGAGGTGATGTGGTCGTAGCCAGGAGCGATATCTGTGACGATAGGTCCGAGAGTGTAGAAAGGAGCCTCGTGGCAATGGTCAATCTGTCGCTCCATATTCTCGCGAATCTTGTGCATTGGCACGTGTCCAGGACCTTCGATGAATGCCTGTACGTTCTTGTCCCATGCACGGAGAACGAGTTCGCCCATAGTGTCGAGTTCGGCAAACTGAGCAGCGTCATTAGCGTCAGCGATGCAACCAGGACGGAGACCGTCGCCGAGTGAGAGGGCAACGTCATACTGAGCCACGATGTCGCAAATCTCGTCGAAATGCTCATAGAGGAAAGACTCCTGATCGTGGATGAGGCACCACTTTGACATGATGCTACCGCCACGGCTTACTATGCCGCAGAGGCGTGAGTCTGCGAGGTGTACGTTGTGGCGACGTATGCCAGCATGGATGGTGAAATAATCGACACCCTGCTCGCATTGCTCGATGAGAGTATCCTTATATACCTCCCATGAGAGGTCTTCCACTTTGCCATTGACCTTCTCCAGAGCCTGATAGATAGGCACTGTGCCTACAGGGACAGGGCAGTTGCGCACGATCCATTCGCGTGTCTCGTGGATATTGTCGCCAGTGGAGAGGTCCATGAGAGTGTCGCCACCCCATTTGCAGCTCCATACAGCCTTATCTACTTCTTCGTCGATGCTGGACGTAGTGGCAGAGTTACCGATGTTGGTATTGATTTTTACGAGGAAGTTTCTTCCGATAATCATCGGTTCGCTCTCAGGGTGATTGATATTAGCAGGGAGGACAGCTCTTCCGCTTGCTATCTCGCTTCTGACGAACTCCGGTGTGATATGAGTCTCTATGCCGAGCTGCTCGCAGTTCATGTTTTCACGAATAGCGACATACTCCATCTCCGGTGTGATGATGCCAGCCTTAGCGTATGCCATCTGAGTGATAGCCTTTCCTGCCTTTGCACGGCGTGGGAGCTGAATATGCTCAAATCGTAGGCTGTCGAGTGAGTGGTCAGCGAGGCGGTAAAGCGGAAGAAGCCGCAGGACGAGGATATTTCTCATTATCCCTACAGCTATGTGGTTGAGATTGACGGCATGACCTGTAAGAATTGTGCGGCGAGGATTGAAAATGCCTTTAATACCGATGACAGCGGAAACTATTACGCGAAGGTAAATCTCGGGAAAAAGAAAGCCTTTGTGCATACAAAGCATGTGACTCCGGAGACGGAGCTTAGCAGGATCGTTGCAAGAACAGGCTACACCGCGGTAAATGTGGTAAAGGAATGAGAAAATGAAAGAAAGGAGCTGCCCCGGCGTGGGACGGCTCCTTTTTTGTGGAACGAATTTTATTCTGCCAGCCTGAGGTGGAACTGGAATGCCTGATATTCCCCGGAAAGTGAAGAGACGGGAATACCGATGGTCTTCAGCACGGTACCGCTGTAGGTTTCCTGCGTTTCGCTGCAGTAATAGAGACGGTCTGCGAGCAGTCCCTTGCATTTCACATAGATTGGCAGGCTGTTGCCGTGCGTGTTGACCGTTACAAGGTTGAGCAGTGCCTCCGACTGATCCGGTGAAACCATATTCCACGCAACATACTCGCCATGGACTCTCGGGTCGGTGCAGCGGTAATAGCTGCCGTTGTGAATGACCTGCCAGTCTTCTTTAAAAGTCTGAATCTGGCCCTTAATCTGTTCCTTTTCGTCGCTGCCTAATTTCGTGAGGTCAAGCTCATAGCCGAAATTGCCGGACATGGCGACGACTCCGCGTGTGCGGATATCCGTGGTTCTTCCATTCTGATGGTTGGGAACCGCTGAAATATGGGAACCGATGACGGAGACGGGATAGCCAAAGGATGCGCCGTATTGGATGCTGAGCCGCTCAATGGCATCGGTGTTGTCACTCGTCCAGATCTGGGGCGTGTAGTACATCATACCGGCGTCAAACCGGCAGCCGCCGCTGCCACAACCCTCAATCAGCAGGTCAGGGTAACGTGCCTGGAGTTTTTCCAGAAAGGCATAGACGCCAAGAACATATTTGTACGTCAGTTCTCCGTAATTCTGCCGGTCCGCCACGGCAGAGTAGGCCTCGCAGATGCTGCGGTTCATATCCATCTTGATATACTCAATGTTGGCAGAATCGATGACCTGTGCAATCTGCTGGAAAATAGCATCCCGGACCTCAGGCCGTGTGAAGTCCAGAACAAGCTGCGATCTGCCGAGAACAGGCTGTTTTCCGGGCAGCCGGAAGGCCCAGTCCGGGTGGGCGCGGTAAAGATCGCTGTTCTCATTTACCATCTCAGGCTCAATCCATAGCCCGAATTTCAGTCCAATGCCGTTTATCTGGGATACGATGTCGGAGAGAGGTGCGCCGAGTTTTTCCTCGTTTACGACCCAGTCGCCCAGAGATTTATCGTCCAGATCACGATTTCCAAACCAGCCGTCATCCAGCACAAACATCTCGATGCCGAGTTCCGCTGCCGTTTTTGCTATCTCGATCAGCTTTTTTCCGGTGAAGCTGAAGTAGGTTGCTTCCCAGTTATTTACCAGAATGGGTCTGCGGATTTTCTTATATTTGCCCCGGCATACATTCTCCCTCAGAAAATGGTGGAAAATATGTGAGAGCTGTGCAAGACCCTCCTGCGAATATCCCATGATAACCTCCGGAGCGTAAAAGGATTCACCGGAGCACAGGCGGTAATCGAGCAGCTCATCGGAAATACCCATCTGTATGCGTGTCTGGGAATATTGATCCTGCTCTGTCTCCAGAAGAAAATTTCCGCTGTACATCAGGGAAAGACCGTAGCAGGCGCCGTAGTCCTCGGTGGTGTCCCGTTCTGCGAGGATTGCAAAAGTATTGTGCTGATGTCCGGAGACCCCACGGCGGCTTCCGATTGAGACGGACTCATGGCCGACAGGGGTGCGCTCAAAATGCATTTCGTTGTAGTGGCGCCCGTAGAAATGGATCAGGTCATATTTCCCGTCCAGAAAGTCCATCGACGCGCTCATTACCTTGTTTATGTAGAGGTCGGAGGTGCCGGAATTGCGCACTTCCACAGTTCTTGTTATGACATCTTCCTTTTCAAACACGCCATATCGGAGAATGACCTCCAGACCAAGCCGTCTATCCTCAAGAGTAATCTCACAGGTCTGTACGCCCTCTGTTCCGTAGGAGGACGGAAGCCCCGGTATCTGATATTTTCCGTCAAGGATACGGTGTCCGAGGTATCTTAAATCCGTTCCGGCAGAACCGTCGGCAGTGCGGATGCGGA
>OQWA01000324.1_pt1 | contig 13727 bp, 11 predicted proteins | sample 1691581 | NCBI WGS metagenome assembly OQWA01 (sample SAMN03418264, study PRJEB22391) | human gut metagenome | biome: human-gut; feature: organic feature; material: feces | host: Homo sapiens | place: Tanzania | collected 2013-01
ACGCTCGGCGCGCTCGGTTTTTCCGGCGGAGGTATGCAGACGCTCTGGGCGGCGGCGCTGGATGACCGTATCCGGAAGGCGGTTATCAGCGGCTATCTGTACGGCTACAGGGATTCGCTGCTCCGTCTGAACGGTAATTGCAGCTGTAATTATGTGCCCCATCTTTGGGAGCACTTCGACATGGGGGATATTGCGGCATTGATCGCGCCGCGGCCACTGGCAGTACAATCCTGCCGCAATGACCATCTGAATGGTTATCGGGGACTGGACAATGTGCTGGAACAGCTTGAGACTGTAAGACATGCGTACAGCCTGTATGGTATCGGGAAATATCCCTTCCATGACATCCGGGAGGGCGGTCACTGTTGGCACGAGGAGATATTGGATGAACTATATCGTAATGGATTTGGAGTGGAATCAGAGCAGTACCCGGCAGGAGGAAGAGGTGGCGGCGCTTCCCTTTGAAATTGTCGAGATCGGCGCGATAAAGATGAACGATGCGGGTGTCATGATAAGTGAGTTCAGCCGTCTGATTAAGCCTTCGGTTTATCATGAAATGAACCCGATTACGAGCAATCTGATCCATATACAGATGCAGGAGCTGGAGCGTGGACAGCCTTTTGCGGATGTTGCGGAGGAATTCATGGAATGGTGTGGGGAGGAGAACTATCTCTTCTGCACATGGAGCACGCTGGATCTGACAGAGCTGCAGAAGAACATGAGATTTCATAATATGGCGCCGTTGGCAGACGGGCCCATAGCCTATCTGGATGTACAAAAGCTGTTCAGCCTTGCCTATGAAGATGGAAAGTCGAGACATACACTGGAATATGCGATTGATATGATGGGGATAGAAAAGGATCTCCCGTTTCACCGTGCTTTCAGTGACGCTTATTATACGGCGCGGATTCTCGCATTGATTGTGGAACAGCACAAGGAGGTTCTGCAGTATGTTTCTTATGACTTGTTCCATCCCCCGCAATGCAGGGAGCAGGAGATTCATATCCAGTTTGATAATTATGCAAAGTATATTTCCAGAGAATTCCGATCTAAGACACAGGCGTTTGAGGACAAGGAGGTATGCTCCAGCAAGTGCTTTAAGTGTCATCGGAATCTGCGGAAAAAGCTGAGATGGTTCACGCTGAATGGGAGACATTACTACTGTCTGGCTTATTGCGAGCAGCATGGTTATCTGAAAGGAAAGATCAGGATACGAAAGTCAGAAAATAAGAAGCTATATATTGTCAAAACGATCAAGCTGATTTCACCGGAGGAGGCGGAGATGCTCAGGGAGAACAACCGTCATGCCAGAAAGATGCGAAGATGATTTTAAAGGTCAGGGATTACGAAATTAAAAGTCGTAATCCCTGAAATTGTCTGAGCGTCTGTTTCTGCGCCAGCGTCTGCGGCGGTTTCTTCGCCTTACGGGTGAAGAGAACTGATAATTTCTTAGGATGAGACGGACAAAAAGCACCACGAGAAGAACTGCTGCGGCAATGCCGGCCACGATCAGCACGCGCATGATGTTGATGAATACGACGGATTTTTCTTCCGCGTCGACTTTCGGCGTATCCTGCTCCTCGGGGAGCGTATCGAAGGAGTAGCCGTTCTCCTCCATGGAAAAGTTTACATGAACCGTTCCAATCGCCACTCCGTGATAGGTGTAAGCAATGACGGCGGCATCCTCCTCGCTGTCGGTCTCGTAGGAGATGGTAGAGCTTGTGTCCTCGAAGGAAGCGGTGCGGGGAAGGATGATGTAATCATTTTTGTTCAGCGTCAGCAGGGGCTTTGAATTTCCAAAAATATCGCTTCCGCCGTAAAAGCGGTTGGAGTCCTCCATATTGTATTTGGTTTCTGACTGTGAGACGTTGACCTTCTCAAAATTGCTGAAACCGTAGTTAAACAGCGAGATCGTGTCCTCGTACTGCAAGGGGGCTTCATCGCGCAGAACAACACAGATGAGCCGCATGCCGTCCTTTTCCGCACAGGATACCAGACAGCTCCGGGCAGCGTTTGTGTAGCCGGTTTTGCAGCCGACCAGATATTCGTAAGCGTATGCCCCGCCCGGTATGATCTGCATGGCATTATTCTCGATCTTTGCCTCGGGAATGGTATCGGAGGCGGGAATCTCAAGCCGTCTGGAGAGGCTGATTTTGCAAAGCATTTCGTTGGCAAAGAATGCCCGTCCGATCATTGCGAGATCGTATGCGGTAGTGTAATGATTTTCGTCAGGCAGACCGTTGGGGTTTACAAAGTTGGAATTCAGACAGCCGAGCTCCTTCGCCCGCTCGTTCATCATCTTTGCAAAGACGCTCCAGTCCGTCGTCCCCGTTATATGCTCCGCGACAGCAAAGCACACCTCGTTGGCAGATCGGATCAGAATCGCGTTCAGGCATTGCTCCATGGTCAGCGTCTGCCCGACATCCATGGCGATTCCGCTGCTGCCGGGCGGGTTGTCAAAGACGGCATCGTGGGAAAAGGTGACGATCTCGTCAAGGGAGCATTGTTCGGTGGCAATCAAGGTCGTGAGAATCTTTGTCGTACTGGCAGGGTATTCCTGTTGGTGAATATTTTTGGAATACAGGATGGTTCCGGTGTCTGCCTCCATGAGAATGGCAGCTTCAGCCGATACCACAGGGCCGGCCGGCCAGTTTGGAGTCTCATTCGACTGGATCGCCATGGCGCGTTGCGCCTCCAGACGCTCCTCGTTGCTCAGCGTGTCGGCGCAGACGGAGAGCGCCTGGGAGCAGAGCAGGCTGCCGCCCAGAAGCAATGTGGCGGCAGTGCGGATATATTTTTGAAACGGAAGTTTTTTCTTCGTCGGAATCATCGGACACCTCATTTCTGTGAACTCCTTTCAAGTATACACTATTTGCAGGAAATGCGAAACTAATGTTTTACAGGATGCCGGAGGTAAAAGCCCCAGCTGTCTGAAATTGTCCAAATTGTTTTCAGGGTTTCGGAACCAAGTTGTGCTAAGCGTTGACTAAACAGCTAAGAGCATTCACAAAAATCCTTAACTCGCTACGCTCAAACAGGCGGATTTTTGCTCATAACGCTCTTTTGTCACCACTAAGCACAACTAGAGGTTCCTTCACATTCAAACAATTCGGACAATTACAGCCCTTCGGAGCCTTGACTTCGGTATCTTTACAAGTGCCGTCGCATAGAATGAGAAACTTACAAATTTCAAGTAACAGTTGTGCAAGATGCACATGGCCGCAAGCAGCGCACTCTGGAGCCGCCGGCACTTAGCTGACGTACTTTGGCAGCTTATGTGCCGCTGCGTGCGGAAGGTAGCGAGAGCGTGCCTGCGGTGGCCTGTGCATTTTGTGCAACGTCCCAACGCATTGTCCCCGCGGGAAGCGTAAGTTAAAGAAAACCGGAAGCTTCCTGCATTGACAAGTCTGACAAGATAAAGTACAGTGGAGAAGAATAGATCAGACATGGAGGAAGCTATGAGATTACGCAATATAACAGGCTCCAGAGAGGTCATTGCTGAGAGCCCCTATGTCGTTCCGGAGGCTTCGCAGCCGGAATGCCCCGGAAAGTGGAAGGAAATTTTCGGAAATGACAGACCGATACATATTGAGATCGGTATGGGAAAAGGAAAATTCATACATACTATGGCTAAGGAGCACCCGGATATCAACTACGTCGGTATCGAAAAGTATTCGAGCGTTCTTTTGCGTGCAATTCAGAAGATGGAGCAGGAGGAGCTGCCAAATCTGAAGTTCCTGAGGATGGACGCGGAGGACATCACAGAGGTCTTCGGAGCCGGTGAGGTGGACAAGATCTACCTGAATTTCTCCGACCCATGGCCGAAGGACAGGCATGCCAAGAGAAGGCTGCCGTCAAGAGAGTTTCTGGCGCGCTATGACAAGATTTTGAAAAAAGACGCAGAGCTCGAGTTCAAGACGGATAACAGGGCGCTGTTTGACTTTGCCGTGGAGGAGCTGGAGCCTGCGGGCTGGAAGGCGGATGTCATTACCTATGATCTGCACGCGGATGAAAAATTAATGGAAGGAAATGTCATGACAGAATATGAAGAGAAATTCTCCGCAATGGGGAATCCTATCTGTAAATACATTATATGGAGGTAAAAGCTATGGAATATCGTTTCACAACGGATAATTTTGAAAAAGAGGTTCTGGAATCCCGGATTCCGGTGCTCGTGGACTTTTATGCGGACTGGTGCGGCCCGTGTAAGATGATGGCACCCGTGATCGAGAAGATGGCAGAGGAGTTCGACGGCAGGATCAAGGTCGGAAAGTGCAATGTGGATGACAACATGCAGCTTGCGCAGAAGTATCAGGTTACGAGCATCCCCGCGTTTATGATCTTCGAGAACGGGAAACCGGCGGCATCCTTTGTCGGCGCAATGTCTACGGCTGAGATGAAGCAGAAGCTGGAACAGGCTTTGCACTGAGATGAAGAAGGAAGAAGTAATTTACGAAATGAAAAGAGGTCTGATGAGTATCCTCGGCGCATTTCTCTATGCGGCGGGGATCAACCTTTTTGTTGTACCGGCAGGTCTTTACACAGGCGGGCTGATGGGTATCTGTCAGGTTATCCGGACGGTTCTGACAACCCTTCTGGGGATGGATTTCGGCAGTCTGGACATTGCGGGTATTATTTACTATGTCATCAATATCCCGATTTTCTTCATTGCCTTTCGCCGGCTGGGGAGAAAATTTTTCTTTAAGACGCTGGTTTCCGTCACCGCAATCACCCTGTTCATGTCGTTGATACCGCCGGTCGTCATTGTGGAGGACATTATGGCGGCGTGCGTGGTGGGAGGCATTGTTTCCGGCGCGGGTGTCGGGATTCTGCTGCGTATGGGCTCATCCGGCGGCGGGATGGATGTCATCGGAGTACTGCTGACGAAATGGAAGAAGAATTTCAGCGTGGGAAAGGTAAACCTTCTGATGAATCTGGTTCTGTACGGCACCTGTCTTTTCCTGTTTGACATCGGAGTTGTTGTTTATTCCGTGATCTATGCGGCGGCATACTCCCTTGCGATGGATAGGATGCACACACAGAATATCAATGTCGAGGTCAATGTTATCACGAAGGCCGACACGACGGAACTGGAGAAGGAAGTCTTTCATGAGCTGGGGCGTGGAATTACGAAGTGGTCGGCGCTGGGAGCGTATACCTATGACCGCTCGCACGTCCTCTATATCATGCTGTCCAAGTATGAGGTGAACCAGCTCAAGGCGATTATCCATAAATATGACCCCAACGCTTTTATTGTAGTAAACGAAGGGGTCAGTGTAGACGGAAATTATTTGAAAAAATTATAAGCTGTTCAGCTTGTTTTCCAGAGCAGCAGCGACAAAGCCCTTGAAAAGAGGATGAGGTCTGTTGGGTCTTGACTTCAGCTCAGGGTGCGCCTGCGTTGCCACATAGAAGGGATGCTCCGTGATTTCGCACATCTCAACAATCCTGCCGTCAGGAGAAATACCGGAGAGACGCAGTCCTGCTTCCGACAATGCGGCGCGGTAATCGTTGTTGACCTCGTAGCGGTGACGGTGGCGCTCATGGATTGTCTCTTCGCCGTACAGCTGGTACGCTCTGGAAGCTGTATCGAGGACACAGGGATAGGAACCGAGTCTCAGTGTTCCGCCGATGTCTTCGACGCCGTTCTGATCCGGCATCAGGGCGATGACAGGGTGCGTGGTGTTGGGGTTGATCTCGCTGCTGTGGGCATCGTTATATCCCAGCACATAGCGTGCGTACTCGACAATGGTGAGCTGCATTCCCAGGCAGAGTCCGAGGAGGGGCTTCTTATGGGTGCGGGCGTAATTTATGGCAACGATCATTCCCTCGATACCGCGGGAGCCGAAGCCGCCGGGGATCAGGATACCGTTGACGTCCGAGAGGATTTCATCTACATTCTCCTCTGTCACCGTCTCGGAATCCACCCATTTGATATGGACGGTGGTGTGGTTCGTGATGCCGCCGTGCTTCAATGCCTCTACAACACTGATGTAAGCGTCGTGCAGGGAGACGTATTTGCCGACCAGTGCGATTGTCACCTCGTTTGTGGGATGGCGCAGGTCGTCAACCATCTTTTCCCAGTCGCGCAGATCGGGCTCCGGGCAGTCGAGGCGCAGACATTCGCAGACCGCCTGGGCAAGATGCTCGCGCTCCATGGCGAGAGGCGCCTCGTAGAGGTATTCCACATCCAGATTCTGCAGAACGCGGTTGCTGGGCACGTTACAGAACAGTGCAATCTTATCCTTTAAGCCCTGATCCAGAGGGTGCTCACTTCGGCATACGATGATGTCCGGCTGGATTCCCATTCCCTGAAGATCCTTTACACTCGCCTGTGTCGGCTTTGTTTTCAGCTCCTGAGAAGCGTTCAGGTAGGGAATCAGTGTAACATGGATCAGGATGGCGTTTTCGTGGCCGACATCATGCTGGAACTGCCGGATGGACTCAAGGAAAGGCTGGCTCTCGATGTCGCCCACCGTTCCGCCGACTTCAATGATGGCAATGCGCGTATCCGTATCGGTGAAGTTGCGGTAGAAGCGGCTCTTGATCTCATTTGTGATGTGCGGGATGACCTGCACGGTGCCGCCGCCGTAATCGCCGCGGCGCTCCTTCTGTAAAACGGACCAGTACACCTTACCGGTGGTCACGTTGGAATTTTTGTCAAGACTCTCATCGATGAAACGCTCATAGTGACCGAGATCCAGATCGGTCTCCGCACCGTCGTCGGTGACAAAAACCTCTCCGTGCTGGATCGGATTCATGGTTCCGGGGTCGATGTTGATGTAGGGATCGAATTTCTGCATGGTTACCTTAAATCCTCTGGCTTTCAGTAACCGTCCAAGGGATGCGGCAGTGATTCCTTTTCCGAGACCGGACACAACTCCGCCTGTTACGAATACGTATTTTACTGGCATAAATTCCTCTTTTCCGCACTGCCTGAGGATGGTGTCTGTGCCGGGCAGTGCAGGGGACACAGACAGGTGGCTTGTTTCTAGTAACGTTTTTTAGTTGATTGCACAGGCTCACTCGTAAGATCTACGCCAAGACGTTTGTATATCTTGATATCCACCTCAGAGAGCATAACCGAGGTGTGTACCTGACATCCTTTTAAATTAGGAAGCTGTTCCAACGCACGCTTTGCATTGGGGTCTGTGACAGCGGCGAGGGAGAGCGCGATCAGAACCTCGTCCGTGTGCAGACGCGGATTCCTGCCGCCGAGATAACGTACCTTCAGATCCTGGATCGGCTCAATCGCGGCGGGCTTAATCAGGCGGGTGTCATGATCGACACCGGCGAGGTACTTCAATGCATTCAGCAGCAGGGCAGCGGATGCACCGAGGAAATCGGAGGTCTTTGAGGTGATGATCTGGCCGTCGGCAAGCTCGATGGCTGCGGTGGGAACGCCAAGCTCCTCGGCACGCCGCCTGCAGGCAACCGTCACACGGCGGTCGTCTGTGGAAATCTTTGCCTGCTTCATGAGCAGCTCGATCTTGTAGACCTCGTTTTCGGACGCTTCGTCCTTCATGACCCTGTTCAGTGCGGTGTAGTACCGGCGGATGATTTCCATGTTGGATGCCTGGCAGCATGCCTCATCGTCGATAATGCAGTTTCCCGCCATATTGACACCCATGTCAGTAGGTGATTTATACGGGTTGCTGCCATAAATGCCCTCAAAAATAGCATTCAGGACAGGGAAGATTTCAATGTCACGGTTATAGTTGATCGCTGTTTCCCCGTAAGCCTCAAGGTGGAAGGGATCGATCATGTTCACGTCGTTCAGATCTGCCGTCGCCGCCTCGTAGGCAAGGTTGATCGGATGCTTTAACGGAATGTTCCAGATCGGGAAGGTCTCGAACTTTGCATAGCCTGCCTTGATGCCACGGAGGTTATCGTGGTAAAGCTGTGACAGACAGGTTGCCATCTTGCCGCTGCCGGGTCCGGGAGCCGTGATGACTACCAGCGGGCGGGTCGTCTCGATATATTCATTTTTCCCGTAGCCGTCCTTGCTGACGATCAGGGGGATGTTGGAGGGGTAGCCCTCGATGGTGTAATGGATATAGACCTTGATATTCTTCTTTTCGAGCTTTGCCTTGAACTGATCTGCGCTGTTCTGACCGGAGTAATGCGTGATGACGACGCTGCCGACGTAGAGTCCCTTCTGGAGAAACTCTTCGCGCAGACGGAGCACATCCACGTCATAGGTGATCCCGAGATCGCCGCGCACCTTATTCTTTTCGATGTCGGCGGCGCTGATGACAATGACAATTTCCGCATAGTCGGAGAGCTGCATCAGCATGCGCAGCTTGGAGTCGGGAGCGAAGCCGGGGAGAACGCGGGACGCATGATAATCATCGAAGAGCTTTCCACCGAACTCAAGGTAGAGCTTGTCCCCAAACTGGTCGATGCGCTCCTTGATGTGTTCAGATTGCATTTTCAGATATTTTTCATTGTCAAAACCGCGTTTCATGTGTTTGTCCGTGCCTTTCTCTCGTTCGTTTCAAAATACGAAAGTTATTCTACCACAAAACTGTATGCGTTGGAATAACAAAGTTTAGAAATCTTTAAGAGATGCTGCCGTTTTTTCACATTTATGCTATTGATTTATCAACCTTCAATCTCTATAATAAAATAGATTCAGTGTAACAAGAGACAGAATTTATATTATTTTTATATTTTCATAGAAAAAACAGAAATGGAGCTACTATGGACAATCGACTCAGCAGATATGACAACGGTGGGGGCTATAACAACGGAAACCGCGGAAATATGCCCGGCGGAAACGGAGGAAATAACGGAAACGGTGGGAACAACGGGAATGAACCGCCGAAGTGGCCGAATATTGTAACAATGCTTCTGGCAGGACTGACCGTTGTCCTTCTGGTTCTCTTTTTCGTAAACTTTATCTTCGGCGGAAGGACTGACGGAGAGGAGATCCCGTATACCCAGTTCCTTCAGTACATTGAGGAGGACAAGGTCAAGGATGTGGAGGTTCGCTCCACGGGCGAGATTTATTTCAGCCTGAAGACAGAGGAAACCACGCAGAACAGCAATAACAACGGACAGTATCCGGGACTGCTTCCGGGCTTTGGACTGTACGGAATGCAGTCTACCCAGAAGACCTATTATACGATACTGATGGAGGATCTGGATACGCTGACAGGGCGGCTTGAGGCGCATGGCATCGAGGGACACCGCGTTCCGAGTGACAATTCCGGATTCTGGGAGATCATTATTTCGATCGTACTGCCGATTCTGCTGATGTGGCTGCTGCTCAGCCTGATGTTCCGCAAGATGGGCGGAGCAGGCGGACCGATGGGAGTCGGGAAGAACAACGCCAAGGTCTATGTGCAGAAGGAGACAGGAGTTACCTTCAAGGATGTGGCAGGTGAGGATGAGGCGAAGGAGTCGCTGGTGGAGGTTGTCGATTTCCTTCACAATCCGGGAAAGTACTCAAAGATCGGAGCAAAGCTGCCCAAGGGAGCGCTTCTGGTCGGACCTCCCGGAACAGGTAAGACCCTGTTGGCGAAGGCGGTTGCCGGTGAAGCACATGTTCCCTTTTTCTCGCTGACGGGTTCTGACTTTATTGAGTTGTATGTCGGCGTGGGTGCGAGCCGTGTGCGTGATCTGTTTAAGGAAGCAAACAAGAATGCCCCCTGCATTATCTTTATCGATGAGATTGATGCCATCGGACGAAGCCGTGACTCGAAGTACGGCGGCGGAAACGAGGAGCGGGAGCAGACATTGAACCAGCTGCTGTCTGAGATGGACGGTTTCGATACCTCAAAGGGTATTCTGGTATTGGGTGCGACGAACCGCCCGGAGATTCTGGACAAGGCACTGCTGCGTCCGGGACGTTTCGACAGACGGATTATCGTGGATAAGCCTGACCTCAAGGGTCGTGTGGAGATATTGAAGGTTCATGCGAAGGATGTCAGAATGGACGAGTCGGTAGATCTGGATGCAATTGCGCTTGCAACCAGCGGTGCGGTCGGCTCCGATCTTGCCAATATGATTAACGAGGCGGCAATCAATGCGGTCAAGGAAGGCAGAGAGTATGTTTGCCAGAAGGATCTGTTTGACGCAGTTGAGGTCGTTCTGGTCGGCAAGGAGAAGAAGGATCGCATCATGAGCAAGGAGGAGAGACGGATCGTCTCCTATCATGAGGTCGGACATGCACTCATCAGTGCGCTCCAGAAGAACTCCGAGCCGGTGCAGAAGATCACGATCGTGCCCCGAACAATGGGAGCGCTCGGCTATGTCATGCATGTGCCGGAGGAGGAGAAATACCTGAACACCGAGGCAGAGCTGCGGGATATGCTGGTGGGGCTTGTCGGCGGACGTGCGGCGGAGGAGGTTGTCTTTGACACCGTGACGACGGGTGCGGCAAATGATATTGAGAAGGCGACGGACATCGCCCGCAACATGATTACCCGCTATGGTATGAGTAAGAAGTTCGGGCTGGTAGGTCTGGCGACGGTGGAGAGCCAGTACCTTGAGGGCAGGACAGAGCTGAATTGCAGTGATAAGACGGCGGCGGAGATTGATGCCGAGGTGGTTGAAATCCTTAAGGAGAGCTATGAGAAGGCACTTGCCATGCTGCGTGAGAATCGCGATGTCATGGATAAGCTTGCGGAGTTCCTGATCGAGAAGGAGACCATCACGGGCAAGGAATTCATGGAGATTTACCGCAGGGAGAAAGGAATCCCGGAGCCGGAGGAGGCGAAGGAGGAGAATGCGGCGGGAAGTTCCGCGGAAGCGGCGGGTCAGACGGAGGCTGCTGAAGTAGCAGGAGGTTCTTCGGAAGCTGTAGGCAAACAGGAAACCGCTGCTGAGTTGAAAGCGACTGCGCCTGAACCTACGGTGGCAGGAACGCAGGAGAGTCCTGCGGAAGCGCCCGCAACAGGAGCAACGGCATCCGAACCTAAAATGCCAGCGGAACCGCAGCTTCGGCAGGGCGGGCAGGGACATCCTTCACAGGCTGGACAGGCGCCGCAGGATCGTTCCCCACAGGTAGATAACAGACCGACAGGCAGATTCTCGAACGGAAAGATAGACTAATTGGATGAGACACATTGTGGGTGCTTGCGCAATGTGTCTCAAATTATAAAGGGCGGCGAGCGAGGATATGTTTAACTTTGAAGAGGAATTGAAGAAGCTCCCCAAGGAACCGGGAGTCTATATCATGAGGGATGACAGGGATGTCATTCTGTATGTGGGCAAGGCAATCAACCTGCACAACCGCGTGCGTTCCTATTTCAGGGAGAATATCGGCAGAGGCCCGGCGATTGATAAAATGGTGACTCTGATCGCGCGGTTTGAATACATTGTGACCGATTCGGAGCTTGAGGCCCTTGTTCTGGAAAATAATCTGATTAAGGAGTATTCTCCGAAATATAACACACTTTTGAAGGATGATAAGACCTACCCTTATATTAAGGTAACGGTCGGGGAGGAATATCCCCGCATCCTTTTTTCGCGTACCATGAAAAAGGATAAATCAAAATACTTCGGTCCCTATACCAGTGCCGCAGCAGTGAAGGATACGATCGAGCTGCTGAACAAGCTGTATTTCTTAAGAACCTGTAACCGCACGCTGCCGAGAGACATCGGGCTGGAGCGTCCCTGTCTGAACTATCATATCAAGCAGTGTCTCGCGCCCTGTCAGGGATATGTCAGCAAGGAGCAATACCGGGAACAGGTCGATCAGGCGCTGGACTTTTTAAACGGAAATTATAACGGTATTCTTAAGGATCTTGAGAGCAAAATGCAGGCGGCGGCGGAAAAGTTGGACTTTGAGGCGGCGGCAGGCTACCGGGATCTGTATAATAGTGTCAAGCAGGTATCCCAGAAGCAGAAGATTACCGACAGCATAGGCGAGGACAAGGATATTATTGCGCTTTATCAGGATGAGGCGGAAGCGGTGGTGCAGGTGTTTTTTGTCAGGGACGGCAAGCTGATCGGCAGGGAACATTACTACATGACACATGTGTCGGGAAACAAAAAGCCCGAAATTCTGGGAGATTTTGTGAAACAGTTTTACGCGGGAACTCCCTTTATTCCGCGGGAGCTGATGCTGCAATATGAGATCGAGGACAGTGAGCTGATCGAGCGCTGGCTTTCCGAGCGCAAGGGCGGGCGGGTACATATCCGCGTGCCGAAGATCGGTGCAAAGGAGAAGCTGGTGGAGCTGGCGGCGCAGAATGCAAAGCATACACTGGAGCAGGACAGGGAGAGACTGAAACGCGAGGAAGGGCGGACAATCGGCGCGGTGAAAGAAATTGCGGCAATTCTTGGGCTGGAGCACATCGAGCGGATGGAGGCATTCGATATTTCCAATATCAACGGTTTTGAAAATGTCGGCTCCATGATTGTCTTTGAAAAAGGAAAGCCAAAGCCGAGCGATTACCGTAAGTTCCGTATCAGAACCGTTTCGGGACCTGACGATTATGCATGTATGCGGGAAGTGCTTACGCGAAGGTTTACACATGGCATGGAGGAGCGGGCGGAGCTCGAGGAGAAGGAGCTGGATAAGAGTTACGGCAGCTTTACGAAATTTCCCGATCTGCTGATGATGGACGGTGGCAGAGGTCAGGTGAACATTGCGCTTTCCGTACTGGAGGAGCTGCACATTGATATTCCTGTCTGCGGGATGGTAAAGGATGATAACCACCGAACCAGAGGACTTTATTTTCACAATGTGGAACTGCCGATCGATACGCGGTCGGAGGGCTTTAAGCTGATTACCAGAGTACAGGATGAGGCACACCGCTTTGCCATCGAGTATCACAGGTCGCTCCGTAGCAAGGCGCAGGATGTGAAGTTTTCTTTTTAGGAAACGTATGCCCTATTTTTCGTCCGAGGCGGCTTTTTTATGGAAGAAGAGCCAGATGTCCTCCGCCGCCCTCCGGTTGAGCTCGGGAATCTCCGCAAGCTGCTCCGCCGTTGCATTCTTAATGTCCTCAATGGACTTAAAATGGCGCATCAATGCTTTCCGTTGCAGGGTATAGTGAAGATGCCTCTAATGATTGAAGCAGGTTGGTTTCCAAATCATCCAGATTTGCATTTCTGTTTAACAAATTAAAGATCTCCTCATCGGAAATTCCAGGGCCGGAGTGGTCATACTGTACATTAAATGTATAGTAGTCTTCTCCATCGTCAATACGCTTTATTTCCCAGAAATCATTGTTCATATATGTATTGTGTTCAAAACTGTATTGATCTGCATCAAAGGCTGCTTGAAACAAGTTTTCTCGTTGAGATTCGCTAATGGAAGACACAGAATACTCATAACAGCCAATGTGCTGTACATCAGGCACAGATACATCGCCATCAATTACAATATTTTTTTCATTATAAGGTATACATAACTGAATCCTTTTCCCCCGTGACTCCGCAATTGTTTTTAAATTTGTTTCCTCAACACTGTCAGAGTGCTTTTTTGTCAGTGTTCCATCCCGCTCTTGCGCTGACGCACCAACATCTTGTATTTCATCTCCATCAGGGCGGAGCACAGCAGAAGTCTTGCAAGAGACAAGCATAAATATCAGGAAGGTAAAAACAATCGTACGGCAAAGTGGCTTCATCATTTGGTCCCCCTTGTGAAAATACGAGGATAGGTTTCACCCATACAGTTAGAATCATTTCACTACATTTACTGCTATTCTACTACATATTCATTCCAATAGCAATGGTTCCGGCGCAAAATGATAATTACTGTACCTAACAAA
>OQWA01000326.1_pt1 | contig 13721 bp, 14 predicted proteins | sample 1691581 | NCBI WGS metagenome assembly OQWA01 (sample SAMN03418264, study PRJEB22391) | human gut metagenome | biome: human-gut; feature: organic feature; material: feces | host: Homo sapiens | place: Tanzania | collected 2013-01
GGCGGCGAAACGCTTGCCTCCGGAGTTGCGGAAATAGTCTCCTGCGAAATCCAGCATCCCCTTTTCATCGAGTCTGCGGCGGAATTCCGCCAGATTGCGTGCCTTGAGGACGCCGGTATAGCGGTCGATCTCGCCAAAGTCCGGGAAGGTCTCATACTGACCGATCTCGTGGGAGACAACGGGAATTTCCGGTATCAGTTCTGCCTGTGCCTCTGTCAGCTTCACGCGCTTTACGCCTGTTCCGTATTGAATTTCAATCGTGCCGTCGGCGGATACCTCCGGTGCGGCGGTTACATAGTCCGGGCAGATCGCAGCATCATAGTTGAAGCGTGTGCCGGGAGCATCCGTCTGGACATGACCGAGGGGCTTATCGCACATAGCGTAGGAGCCACGGATCTGTCTGTCGATGGTAAAGCGGACGCCGGAGAAAAAGTCGTCGTGCGGCTGGATGTTCGGCACCCACTGGAAGTTGTTTGAGCCCTGCGTAAAGAGAACATGCGGGCGGTATGCCTTATATTTGGCGAGGAGCACGTCGAGCGCGGCTGCATTTCCCCAGAGTTCATTTCCCATGGACATCATGCAGTAGGAAGGGTGGTTGCTGAAGGACTCCAGCATACGGAAGCCCTCCGCCTCGAGGAACTCCTGCGCCTCCTTCTGGTAGCCCTCATCCTCCGGCCCGTTGAAGGTTCCCCAGAACGGAAGCTCCGGCTGCATATAGATGCCGAGAAGGTCTGCGGCGATAAAGGCAGCCTCGGGAGGACAGCAGGTGTGGAAACGGTAATGGTTGATACCGAAATCTCTGGATATTTTCATGACATGCAGCCATCCGGCGGCATTCATAGGGGCATAGCCGGTCTTCGGGAAGATCATGCCGTCGTGTTTGCCGCGCAGGAAGGTCTTTCTGCCGTTAATGACAAAGTTCGTTCCGTCGGTGGTAAAGGAGCGCAGTCCACACCAGACAAAAGTATCTGCGACTGTTACATCCGCCTTGCGGCAGGTGAGATCCAGACGGTATACGGCGGGCTTCTCTTCGTCCCAGAGCGCCGCGGAGGCAGACAGATCCACCTTCAGGGAAAGGTAATGGCGACCCGGCTGGAGCATTGCGTCGTAATGCTGGATTTCGGCTGTCAGAAGCGTCTGGTCTGTCAGTTCCTCCAGAGGAAGGTCATCAGGGATGATACAGTCCGGCTTCTGATAATCCGTCTTCAGCCGGACAAGGACAGGGCGCACCTCAATCCGGGCATTGCAGGGCAGTGAGCCGTCAAACTGCACGGGAATGTGCAGCAGGATGTTCTTGTCCTCATAACAGCATTCCGACCGGATCTGACCAAAGCGGACATCTTCGCTGATTTGCAGTGAAATGTCTCCCAGAATGCCGTTCCAGTTGGTCTGGGTGTCCGGGGAGGTGAGGTGTCCGCCGGGAACCTTGTAATCCGTGTTGGAAACCATGACGGTGAGCACCGGGTTAATATTTGTTATGTAGGGGGTGAGATCGTAGCGGTGGCTGGCGACAAAGCTGTCAAAGCTGCCGACAAAGCAGCCGTCAACCCAGACATAGGAAATTCTTGTCCGCTCCATGGTGAATTCAAAATGCTTACCCTTTAATTGTTCTGCGTTTTCAAAAGGCAGCCGGAGTCTCCGCTGGTGCCAGCTGTAGCCGGACATCTCGTAGGGATCGGTGAGATAGCCGGTATAGGTCTTATCGTGCGGCGTCCCCTTATGTGCCTCGGAGACGGTTGTGGGAAGCTGTATCGTATCCTCAAAGGTCTGTTTTTCGTAGTGAGAGGTGAGACCCTGCTTTTCTTTGTCGAGTCGGAAAAGCCACTCGCCCGCAAGATCAAGTATCTGATTCATAAAGAACCTCCATTCCTTTTTGTATGTTTTGTTCGGGCACGCTCCTATTATAACAGAGGCGCGTCCGCCGTGCCAATGTAGTATAGCAAACAGATTGCCGCATTTCTTGTTTTTTTGTAAAAACATCTGGATTTTTTACCGCAAATGTGAGAGAATGTTCCATGAATGATATTATTTTATCAATTGGACGATTGAAGAAATAATAACGTACATAATTGAAAGGAGATTTCACATGATTTATTCAAAGGAAGTTGAAGAAATGTGCACAGTTGCTCAGGGTGTGCATCATGGTTGTGCGCCTATCCCTGAAGAAGCAAAGTGGGTACAGGCAAAGAAAGTAGAAGATATTTCCGGTCTGACACACGGTGTCGGTTGGTGTGCGCCTCAGCAGGGAGCATGTAAGCTGACTCTGAATGTGAAAGAGGGTATCATCCAGGAAGCGCTGGTTGAGACCGTAGGCTGTTCCGGTATGACTCATTCCGCAGCAATGGCTGCTGAGATCCTTCCCGGACTGACTGTTATGGAAGCTTTAAATACAGACCTGGTATGTGACGCTATCAACACCGCTATGAGAGAGCTGTTCCTCCAGATCGTTTACGGACGTACCCAGAGTGCATTCTCTGAGGAAGGTCTGCCGATCGGCGCAGGACTTGAGGATCTCGGCAAGGGTCTGAGAAGCCAGGTTGGTACTATGTACGGAACTCTGAAGAAGGGTCCCCGTTATCTGGAGATGGCAGAGGGTTATGTTACCGGTATCGCACTGGACAAGGATGACCAGATCATCGGCTACCAGTTCGTAAACTTCGGCAAGATGACCGACTTCATCAAGAAGGGTGATGATCCTACCACCGCATATGAGAAGTCCAAGGGACAGTATGGCCGTGTGGATGATGCTGTAAAGATCATCGATCCCAGAAAAGAATAAAAAAGGATAAAGGAGGACAGGAAAAATGGCTTTATTTGAATCATATGAAAGACGTATTGATAAAATTACTGCTGTATTGAACAGCTATGGTATCTCCTCTATCGAAGAAGCAGAGAAGATTACCAAGGATGCAGGTCTGGATGTCTATGAGCAGGTGAAGAAGATCCAGCCGATCTGTTTTGAAAATGCATGCTGGGCATACACCGTAGGTGCTGCCATCGCAATCAAGAAGGGCTGCCGCAAGGCATCCGAGGCTGCGGCTGCAATCGGTGAGGGACTTCAGTCCTTCTGTATCCCCGGTTCCGTAGCTGATACCCGTAAGGTTGGTCTTGGACACGGCAACCTTGGTAAGATGCTTCTGGAAGAGGATACAGACTGCTTCTGCTTCCTTGCAGGTCATGAGTCCTTTGCAGCAGCAGAGGGTGCAATCGGTATCGCAGAGAAGGCAAACAAGGTTCGTCAGAAGCCTCTGCGTGTTATCCTGAACGGTCTCGGAAAGGATGCTGCAAAGATTATTTCCCGTATCAACGGCTTTACCTTTGTTGAGACTGAGTACGATCCCTACACCAACACGGTCAAGGAGATCGAGAGAATCGCTTACTCCGAGGGACTTCGTTCCAAGGTAAACTGCTATGGCGCAAACAGCGTTCCCGAAGGTGTTGCAATCATGTGGAAGGAGAATGTAGACGTTTCCATTACCGGTAACTCCACCAACCCGACCAGATTCCAGCATCCCGTAGCAGGTACTTATAAGAAGGAGAGAATCGAAGCTGGCAAGAAGTACTTCTCCGTTGCATCCGGCGGCGGTACAGGACGTACCCTGCATCCCGATAACATGGCTGCAGGCCCTGCTTCCTATGGATTTACCGATACTCTTGGACGTATGCACTCCGATGCACAGTTCGCAGGTTCTTCCTCCGTTCCGGCTCACGTTGAGATGATGGGTCTGATCGGAATGGGTAACAACCCAATGGTTGGCGCTACGGTAGCTGTTGCCGTATCTATCGAGGAGGCTGCTAAGGCAGGCAAGTTCTAATTATATTAAAAAAATCAGTATTTTTGAGGACAAATCAAACCGTTATGCGGTGGGGTTTGTCCTCTTTTTATATGTGCGAGATATTTGAAGGATCCTACTACGGCACAAACCAGATATTGGATTCATATTTGCTGATGTATAATCTGGGACTATAATTAAAAGTTAGGTGATTTTACACCAAAGTTTAAAATGAGACTAGTTATTCTATCAAGTGTGTGCTACAATCTGCCGGACATTGTTAAATGCCATTAGTTATCTGCAAAAAGACAGATGCCTCTCTTTTTCGTGCGGATAATGAGAGGAAAAAGTTAAAATTTATATGTATACTTACCTTGATGATAGGAGTAGATGAAATGGAATGGATTGAAAGATTAAACCAGGCAATCGCCTATATAGAAGAACATTTGAAGGATGATATTGATTATGAGCAGCTCGGAAAAACCGCCTGCTGTTCTGCATATCATTTTCAGAGAATGATACGATGAGTATGAATTGTCGTACAGAGAAAATGCGTAAGTTTCCCAAGAGGGATTTAGTACCCCTTATGATTCATGACATCTGTTGAAACTTACCCTTGTGGGGGAGGATTATATCAGTATTAAATATAACGACATCTCTTATATGAGCGGTGCTCACCCTTATTCTTATTTCGACGGTATTACCATAGACTGCGAAACCGGGAAGGAGATAACGGCAGCTGAGCTCTTAGGGAAAGGCAGCGACGAAATTTTACAGCAGGTAAGTGATGAAATGGGAATGGACACTGTCGCTTCGTGGGACGAGGTGGATTTTTATCTGACCGACTCAACCATTGTTTTCTTTTACCGTATGCCGAATTATTGGGAAGATGTGGAGCTTCCTATTTACTTTACACCGTGAGTAATGCTATAATGCTATTGCACTCAAAAAAACATAGGGAATGGTGAAAAGATTGAAAAATAGAATTTTTCAATCACGGGATTTGTGTCGGCGCACGCTTGATACAAACTCACTATGCGCAAAGAGCGCGTGTGGAAATGGAGGAAAATATGGACGAACAGAATTACGAAAACGGACAGTTCAACCAGAACGAGTCCCAGACAACAGAAAATGCACAGCAAGGCGGAAGCAACTATCAGGATTACACGAATGTGCAGTATCAGGCTCCTTACGACTATGCTTCAGAGGGTTCTGACAAGGCAAACGGCATGCAGATCGCAAGCCTCGTGCTCGGCATTATCGGAATTCCGGCATGCTGCTGTTACGGTGTGCCCGGCGTGCTGTTCGGTATCATCGGATTGATACTGGCGATTGTTGGAAACAAGAGAAGCCGGAACAAGGGAATCGGTATTGCAGGTCTTGTTTGTTCCATTATAGCGATTGTTTTCGGCGTTCTTGCCTCCGTATACTATATATATTTTCTTCAGGCATTTGCTCCCCTCATTCAGAGCTACTCGAATGGTGAGATCACTTATGAGGAGCTGTTGGAGGAACTGATGCTGAGGTACGGTGCTTATAACTAAAGCCTATGCAGAATATGAAAAAAGTAAAAAAGCAATTTACACTGGAAGATGAACTTTTTCAAATCGGAATTGCAGCACTGGCGGCAGTACTTATGCTGGCAGTGCTGTATTTATGTTTACTTCGCAGAATACTCCCGCCGATTCCCTGTTTCTTTACGACGGTACTTGGCATTTACTGTCCGGGCTGTGGCGGTACGAGAGCACTGATTGCCATGCTGCACGGACATTTTCTGAAAGCTCTGTGGTATCACCCGCTCATTCCATACATGGCGGTTATTTATTTGGGCTTTATGCTGACACAGGGGCTGAATCGTCTTGGTCTCAAAAGAATCAGGCCATGGAAGTTCCATTACTGGTATCTGTGGGGTGGACTGGTTCTGCTGATCGCGAATTTTATCCTGAAAAATGTTTTGCGTTTGGGCTTTGGAATTTTAATGAACTGACAAAGGAAAAAGGGTGCATATAAAATGGGAAGTGAAACAAGAAAATTTATTCCGGAAGTCGAAACGGTATGGCATAAGGATTACCAGTGTGATTACTACAGAGGCGTTGTTATCGACGACAATGACCGGATCGTTGTGCGTTGTGCAGAGCTCCGCCCTGACAGTGGGCAGGCATTAAGGGATGCGGAGAAAAAGATAGCGCTCAGTCCCCTGTATTCGAGACAGACCACTCCGGAAATGCAGGCGAAGCTGAAAGAATATAAACGCCAAATTCTGGAAGTGATGGATATCACCGAAAAGAAAAACCGGGACAGCAGGATACAGATCCGCTATGTAAAATACAATAACCTGAGCAGAGACTGGAGAAAAAGCGAAAGAAAAACGACCATTACTGTCAAGAGAAAATGGCCGTTTTACAATGAACTTATGGAATACTTTGTCTTCGTCAGTCAGAACTGCTCATATCAATACCGTCAGGCGTCTCCCCGTGAAGAAAGCTGAGGATGATCTGAAGGCGCTTGTATGCCCTGGAATAATTTCCCTGTGCGTAATCCGCCGTGTATTCGTTGTAGGAGCCGTTGCTGTAAGCGTCATGATAGCTCTGAACCGCTTCCGTCATATATTGGCTTGCCTCGGCGGCAGTTGACTCCAGATAGTTAAATTCATCGGGAAAATCGAGCTTTGCAAAGGTCTGGAACGCAGTGTCCAGTTCATCCAGATAACCGAGGAGCTCCGTCACGGCGTTTTCGGAGGAGGCATCAATATTGTTGATGGACTGGTCGATCTCCGAAACCTTTGTACAAAAGTCATCCATATCTTTATGAAACTGCGTAAGCTGGTTGCTCTGTCCGCAGGCTGTCAGCATGGCTGCGGACAGCACAGCAGTGATAAGCAGACGTAATTTATTTTTCAATCTTATAATCCTCCGGTTCCTTTTTCATTACGTTATAATTTATCATATTTTGTAATATCTGGCAATAGCATGACCGGAAAAAGGTTAAATCCTCCCCTTTACGATTAATTCCGGTATGTGGTATGATTGATGTTAAGTTTTCATCAAAGGAAGATACAGCACATGACACGCGAAGAATTCAAAGAATTAGCGGAACAATATATTTACCTTGACGGAGCAACCGGCTCGAATCTTGTCAAGGCGGGGATGCCGTCAGGGGTATGCCCGGAAAGCTGGATACTGGAAAACAGGGATGTCCTTGTGGAATTACAGCGGCAATATGTACAGGCGGGTACGGATATTCTGTACGCGCCTACATTTACCGCAAACAGGGTAAAGCTCGCCGAATACGGAATTGCCGACAGGCAGTCCGCGATGATCCGGGAGCTGGTCGCCCTCTCCAAAGAGGCTGCTTCCACGGCAGGGGACAGAACGGTTCTGGTTGCCGGCGACCTGACAATGACAGGTGAACAGCTGAAGCCCATGGGAAATATGGAGCTCGAGGAGCTGATTGATATTTACAAAGAACAGATTCGCGAGCTGGAAGCTGCCGGAGCTGATCTGCTGGTCGTAGAGACAATGATGAGCCTTGGCGAAGCGAGAGCAGCGCTGATCGCGGCAAAGGAGGTCTGCGGGCTTCCTGTCATGGTGACGATGACCTTTGAGCCGGACGGAAGAACCTTATACGGAACGGATGCCAAATCTGCCGCCATCGTCCTTGAGAGTCTCGGTGCCTGCGCGGTAGGCGTGAACTGTTCCACCGGCCCCGCAGCCATGCGTAAGATTATCGAAGACATGGCGGGTGTCACGAAGGATATCCCCATCATTGCAAAGCCAAACGCAGGGCTGCCCTTTCTCGACGAGGAGGGACATACCTGCTACAATATGACCGCCGCGGAATTTGTCGAGGAAATGAAACAGCTGACGGCTGCCGGAGCAACGATTCTCGGCGGCTGCTGCGGAACAACACCGGAATTTATCAGAGGACTCCGGGACACCTTTGGAAAGAAGGTGGATGTTTCCGTCGAGAGAAGAAAAGAGGGCATACGCTATCTGACGTCGGAGCGGCAGACGGTTTCCTTCGGGCTTGACGATGGCTTCATTATCGTAGGCGAGCGGATCAACCCGACCGGGAAAAAGCTGCTGCAGGCACAGCTCAGGGAAGGTTGCATGGACAAGGTGCTGCAGTTTGCCGAGGAGCAGGAGAGCGGCGGGGCACGCATCCTTGATGTCAACATGGGAATGAGCGGCATTGATGAAAAAGCGATGATGCTCAGGGCGATCGAAGAAGTGAGCGGCGTTACCAATCTGCCGCTGTCGCTGGATTCCAGCCATGTGGATGTATTGGAAGCGGCGTTAAGACATTATCCGGGAAGAGCCTTGGTCAATTCCGTCTCCATGGAGAAGGAAAAGCTGGAGAAGCTGCTGCCCATCGTGAAAAAATACGGCGCAATGTTTATCCTGCTGCCGCTGTCAGATAAAGGACTGCCGGAAAATCCGGAGGAAAAGAACGGCATCATCGAGGCGGTGCTGCAGCGGGCGATAGAACTCGGAATGACGAAGGAGGATGTTGTCGTCGATGGACTGGTGGCGACGGTCGGCGCGAATAAGAAGGCGGCGCTGGAGACGCTGGACACGATCCGCTATTGCAAGAGAAACGGACTTGCCACCATCTGCGGCTTATCGAATATTTCCTTCGGAATGCCGGAGCGGAGCTTTGTCAATACCGCGTTTCTGACGCTTGCCATCAGGGAAGGACTTACCATGGCGATCGCAAATCCCTCGCAGGAGCTGCTTGTCAGCTGTGCGCTGGCGACGGATCTGCTGCTTGCGAAGGAGGAGGCGGACATCCGCTATATTGAATACGCCGCAAAGGTGACGGAAAGGCGAGAGAAGAAGGAAGCCGAGCTGAAGGAAACGCTTGCGCTTGCTGCCGCTTCACGGCAGGGCACAGCCCCGGAGAAGGCGGTATCGGAGGCTTCCGGTGCGCAAAAGGCACCGACTGGGGAGAAGATGGAAAGCACCGCAAGAGCGGAGCTTCACAACGCGGTCATGAAGGGCAACCGGTCGGGGATTGCCAGGCTGACACAGCGGGCGCTGGATGCCGGGGAGGAACCGTCGGCATTGTTAAATGAAATCCTGCTTCCGGCAATCAACGAGGTCGGAGAATTGTTCGACAAGGGCAAATATTTCCTTCCGCAGCTGATTGCCAGCGCGGAGGCGATGAAGAATACGATTGATATTCTGGAGCCGTTGCTTTTGAAGGCAAATTCAGACGAGGACATGCCGGTCGTTGTGATTGCAACGGTCGAGGGAGACATCCATGACATCGGCAAAAACTTAGTTGCATTGATGCTGAAAAACTACGGCTTTAAGGTCATCGATCTCGGAAAGGATGTCCCTAAGGAAAAGATCATAGAGGCGGCATTGGAAAGCAACGCGCAGATCATCGCATTGTCCGCGCTGATGACGACAACGATGCAGCGCATGAAAGAGGTCGTTCTCTATGCTAAGGAGAAAAAGGTTCCGGCAAAGATTATGATAGGCGGAGCGGTCATTACGCAGGAATATGCGGATGAAATCGGCGCTGACGGCTATTCGCGCGACGCGGCGGAGGCGGTCAGACTCGCAAAAAGACTGATCGGAAGTGAGACAAGGGGGAATGAGGAATGATAGGAGCAGATGCGATCATAAAGTGCCTTGAGGCGGAGGGAGTTACCACGGTTTTCGGGTATCCCGGCGTGGCGATCTGTCCTTTTTTCAACAGTATTCTGGACTCTGAAATTCAGACGATTCTGATAAGGACAGAACAGAATGCGGCGCATGCCGCCAGCGGAATGGCGAGGATAACCGGAAAGCCCGGTGTCTGCGCAGTCACCTCCGGCCCCGGTGCGACAAATGTGATTACCGGCATTGCGACGGCCTTTGCGGACAGCATTCCGCTGATCTGCATCACCGGTCAGGTAAACAGCGAGCTGCTGGGAAGTGATGTCTTCCAGGAGGCTGACATCACGGGCGCGGTGGAATCCTTTGTCAAGTACAGCTATCTTATCAAGGATGTCAATGACATTCCCCGTGTTTTCAAGGAGGCGTTCTACATTGCCAACAGCGGGAGAAAAGGCCCTGTGCTGATCGACATTCCGATCGATATTCAGAATGCGGCGATCAGCAAGTTCCGGTACCCCGAGGAGGTCTCGCTCCGCACCTACAAGCCGACCGTCAAGGGACATGCCGTACAGATCAAAAAGGTCATCCGTGAACTGGAGCGCGCAAAGAGGCCGATCATCTGCGCCGGGGGCGGTGTGCTCCTGAGCGAGGCAGAGGAGGAGCTTCGCAGCTTTGCAGAGCAGCACAGAATACCTGTCGTCTCTACGATGATGGGCATCGGTGTGATGCCGACGGAGCATCCGCTGTATTACGGCATGGTCGGAAATAACGGAAAACCCTATGCGAACAGGGCAATGAATGAGTCTGACCTTCTGATCATGGTTGGCGCGCGCGTGGCGGATCGCGCCGTGAGCCAGCCGGATCTGATCACGCGGGACAAGGTTCTGGTACATATCGACGTCGATCCGGCAGAAATCGGCAAAAATGCAGGCCCTACGATCCCCCTTGTCGGAGATGCGAAAAATATTTTCCACGATTTGCTGGGCGAAGAATTTGCAACGAACTGCGAGGAGTGGATCAGGACGCTTGACTCCTACCGTGAGAGCATGGTTCCGAAGAGACAGCCCAATCCGGCATATGTCGATCCTGCGGAATTTATCACAAGACTGTCCGAGCGGATGGAGGACAATGCCGTCTATGTCGCTGATGTCGGACAGAACCAGATCTGGAGCTGCGGCTATGCAAAGGTAAAGAGCGGCAAGTTCCTGACATCCGGCGGAATGGGAACAATGGGATATTCCATCCCTGCGGCAATGGGGGCGAAAAGAGCCGCCATGGACAGACAGGTCATCGCCGTGTGTGGCGACGGCTCCTTCCAGATGTCCATGATGGAGCTCGCTACATTACAGCAGCACTCCATCCCGGTCAAAATCATTGTGCTGCGGAACAACTACCTCGGCATGGTCAGGGAGTACCAGCATTTTACCTATAAGGATCACTATTCCGTTGTCGATCTGGCGGGAAGCCCCGATCTGCAGAAAATTGCGGAAGCCTATGGAATTGATTTCCTTCGTCTGGAGAACATGGAGCGTTGCGACGAGGTCATCGGTGAGTTCCTGAAGGATGACCGATCCGTGCTGCTGGAGTGTCTGATTGATCCGATGGATACGGTGAAGTGAAAGGAGAGCAGGTCATGAAGATAAAGAAAAGAATTTATTCTGTTCTGGTGGAAAACCGCTCCGGCGTGCTCTGCAAGGTGGCGGGGCTCTTCTCGCGGAGATGCTTTAACATCGACAGCCTTGCCGTCGGCGAGACGGACGATCCTGCGGTCTCCTGCATGACAATTGTCAGCGGCGGTGACGAGCGGACGATCGAGCAGATTGAAAAGCAGCTGAATAAGAAGCTGGATGTCATCAAGGTAAAAACCTTTGCGGAGCAGCAATGCATCACAAGGGAGCTGATGCTCGTCAAGGTAAAATACAATAAAAACAACCGCAGGGAGATTCTTGAGATCTGTGAGAGCATGAACTCGGCGGAGATTGTAGACATGTCAAAGCATTTTATGATGCTCCAGATCTGCGACACGCCGGAGAGGGTAAAATCCCTGATTACACTGCTCGAGACGATCAGTATCGTCGAGGTCGCCAGAACCGGGACACTTGCACTCTCGAAGTGCTGTGAGAACGATGAGGCAAAATAGGCGCACTCCATCGACGGTAATGATTTAAAGTTTTAACGGGCTAAATTGTTTTGGTTGACAAGCGGCACGGATATTGTTATATTAATCTTTAAAGAAAACGAGGTGCGGTGAATTCCATGCAGAAAAAAGTATTTCAGTTACTTGTGGACAATACCTCCGGTGTTCTGAGCCGGATTTCCGGTCTGTTCTCCAGAAGGGGATACAACATCGAGAGCATTACGGCGGGTGTGACCGCCGACCCGAGGTTTACGAGAATAACGATTGTTGCCACCGGGGATGATGAGATTCTCGAACAGATTGAAAAGCAGGTCGCAAAGCTCATTGACGTGCGTGACATCAAGGAATTGAAGCCGGATGAGAGCGTATACAGAGAGCTTGTCCTGATTAAAGTGCATGCGACGATTGAACAGCGCCAGAATGTCATCGCCGTGGTGGATTCCTTCCGCGGAAAGATCATTGATTTCGCACCGGAAAGCCTTATGATCGAGCTTACCGGCAACCAGCAGAAGGTCGAGGCGTTTATCGGACTGATGAACGACTACGGTATTCTGGAGCTTGCGAGAACCGGTATCGCAGGTCTGGGAAGAGGCACGGAACATATCACCTATCTGGAAGAGTAGGACACTTTTGTTAGCTCCAGGGTTATCCTGTCAGTTATAAAAACTTCAAGCAAATGGAGGAAAAGGAAATGGCAAAAATTTTTTATCAGGAAGATTGTAATCTGTCTCTGTTAGAGGGCAAGACCATTGCGATTATCGGCTATGGCAGCCAGGGACATGCACACGCGTTGAACCTCAAGGATTCAGGCTGTCATGTTATTATCGGTCTGTACAAGGGCTCCAAGTCGTGGGAGAAAGCCGAGAAGCAGGGCTTTGAGGTATATACTGCCGCAGAGGCAGCAAAGAAGGCTGACATCATCATGATTCTGATCAATGATGAGAAGCAGGCAGACCTTTATAAGAATGACATTGAGCCGAATCTGGAAGCCGGAAATATGCTGATGTTCGCACATGGCTTCAATATTCACTTCGGCTGTATCGTTCCCCCCGCAGACGTTGACGTTACCATGATCGCGCCCAAGGGACCCGGACATACCGTAAGAAGCGAGTATCAGGAGGGCAAAGGTGTGCCCTGTCTGATCGCTGTTGAACAGGACGCTACCGGAAAGGCACAGGATCTGGCACTGGCATATGCGCTCGGTATCGGCGGAGCAAGAGCCGGTGTGCTTGAGACAACCTTCCGCACCGAGACAGAGACCGACCTGTTCGGCGAGCAGGCTGTGCTGTGCGGCGGTGTATGTGCGCTGATGCAGGCAGGCTTTGAGACGTTGGTTGAGGCTGGCTATGATCCCAGAAATGCATACTTTGAGTGTATCCACGAGATGAAGCTGATCGTAGATCTGATCTACCAGAGCGGCTTCGCCGGAATGAGATACTCCATCTCCAACACAGCGGAGTACGGCGATTACATCACTGGTCCCAAGCTGATTACCGAAGAGACAAAGAAGACCATGAAGAAGATCTTAAGCGATATTCAGGATGGTACCTTTGCAAAGGAGTTCCTGCTTGATATGTCTCCTGCCGGAAAGCAGGTTCACTTCAAGGCTATGAGAAAGCTGGCATCCGAGCATCCTTCAGAGAAGGTCGGCGAGGAGATCAGAAAGCTCTACAGCTGGAACAACGAAGACGACAAGCTGATCAACAACTAATTTCACACAGATTCTTATGCGGGCTGTCCATTGATGGGGCAGCCCGTTTACATTTCCTTTAATTTTCTTTAGAAATTCTTTTGATTTTCCTGCAAAGACTGTTTAGTTTTAAGGATTATAGTTGTTTCATACGAGGGAGGAAACAGCTATGGATCTGGCAACTTTGACCTTTTATTTTACGAAGTACGGCGCGATCGCCATTTTTGTGATTGTTTTTTTGGAATATCTGAATCTTCCGGGCTTTCCGGCGGGAATCATCATGCCGCTCTCCGGGATTATGGCGGCAAAGGGAAATATCCATTTCTTCTGGGTCATGGTGATTACCGTCGCCGCAGGGCTTCTCGGAAGCCTGCTGCACCCCGAGGCAGCCTTTACGGCGTATCCATTCGATATTTTTTTCCAGCGCTTCCTTCTGCTTCGGGAATTTTTTCGTGTAGGCTTTTTACATGGTACGGGAAAATATCCGATTTCACGACGCAGCTTGGTCTGAGCTT
>OQWA01000328.1_pt1 | contig 13676 bp, 11 predicted proteins | sample 1691581 | NCBI WGS metagenome assembly OQWA01 (sample SAMN03418264, study PRJEB22391) | human gut metagenome | biome: human-gut; feature: organic feature; material: feces | host: Homo sapiens | place: Tanzania | collected 2013-01
CGGAATTTGCGCGCGTTTTATATTCGCTTGCTCCGGCGGTTGTATCGGCGGCGCAGGCTGTCTGACACACGGTGAAAAGAATAAGGCCGAGGTTGACAAGTACGGTAAAGAAGCATACGAAAAAACAATTTCGGATGCGGTTTCCATACTTAAGAAAAAATAATTCAACGCACAATCAACAATTAAGTTTTTGTTGATCCAAATGTAAAACGGACATGCTCGCCGGAAAGTGAGCACGTCCGTTTCTATTTTTCATGTGATTTCATGTGATTGAATCGGGAATCGTGTCAACGCCCCGATTCAGCAAGGATTATCCAAGGTATTCTTTTGCATCCTCTTCGCCGGAAAGAACACGAATTGCGCTGCCCGCGAGCGCATCAAGTTCGCTTTCACCGGGATAAACGCATATCGGAGCAATAAATGAAACCATATCCGAGATGTACTTGCAGAGAGGCTTGCTGTATGCAAGGCCGCCGGTCAGCAGGATCGCTTCAACATTGCCTTTAAGCACGGTTGCCATTTCGCCGATCGTTTTAGCAACATTATACCCGAGAGCCTCGAAAACCATCTTTGCCTTCTCATCTCCGGCGAGCATAGCGTTTTCAACATCGAGAGCAGAATTTGTGCCCATGTGCGCAACAAATCCGCCGGTCTTTGAGCAGAAGCCGTAAAGCTGTTCTTTTGTATAATCACCGCTGAAGCACATATCGAGAACGAGTTTCATAGGAATTGAACCTGTGCGTTCGGGGCTGAACGGGCCTTCACCTGCGATTGCATCGTTAACGTCAATAACAACACCCTTTTCAGACGCCGCAACACTGATGCCGCCGCCCATATGTGCAACGATAAGGTTCGTGTTGTTGTAATCTTTTTCATGCTCCTTGCAGTATTTCCTTGCAGTTGCCTTAATGTTGAGGCAATGGAAAACGCATGTGCGCTCTACATCGGGCAGACCTGTTACACGCGCAATGTCATTCCTTTCGTCAACAACAACGGGATCGGCGATAAAGCAAGGCTTTCCGTATTCTTCACCAAGTTCATGGGCAAAGATTCCGCCGAGAGCGGAAGCATGACGGCTTGCACTGGGCAAATGGTAAAGATCGTCAAGAAGTTTTTCGTTGATCGTGTAGACACCGCTCTTAAGAGGACGAACAATGCCTCCCCTGCCGACAAATGCATCCATTGTCGCAAGGTCAATATTCTCTTTTGCAAGCAGCTCCCTGATAAGCTTCATGCGCATGGGAGCCTGAGCAATAACTCCGCCCCAAGCTGCAATTTCTTCGGCAGTGTGGCGTACGACACCCTCGTAAACAAGTTTTTCGCCCTCGAAAACTCCGATTTTGGTTGAAGTTGAGCCGGGATTGATCGCAAGTACGCGATAATTCTGTGACATAATATTTCTCCCTTCGTGATTACAGGTTGATTAAAGCGCGGCATATCCGCAGGACGGACGCCGCACGGACTTCCATCTTTTTAATTATATTTCATTTTTTCCTTAATAGCAAGTATATTTAGGGAAACAAAGCGAATTATTCAAAGCATTCCTCAAAAACAAGTGCTGCCGATTTAAATTCGGTTCAGTCTGATTATCGTGCCGCATTCGAAAAGCTCTGCTTCATTTTCGTCATGAGTAATAATAACGCGGGTCGCGAACGCATCAATAAACCTTGGAACAATGCGCTTTTTCATGGCATTATCAAGACCTTTCAGCGGCTCATCGAGAATTGCGGCATCTCTGCCAAATCCGCTTCTTGCAAATGCGATTGCGCGCGCAAGCGCAACCCTGCGGCACATTCCACCGGAAAGTTCTCTTACGGAAAAATCTTCAAATCCGTTTAGTTCAACATCCCTCAGTGCTGTTCCGGCAATCTTGTGAACATTTGTTTTTTCAATCTGCGTTCCGATAAGCGGAATTTCAACATTCTGCCTTGCCGTTCTGTGCTGCAAAAGTCTGTCTTCTTGGAAAACAACTGCAAACCGCTTGTTGTTCAACCCCAATATTTCACCGGAATTCGGTTTTTCAAGACCAAGGAGAATCCGAAGCAATGTTGTCTTTCCGCTTCCGCTCGCTCCCATAACCGCAATTGCGCCGCCGTCCGGAATTTCCATGCAAAAATCAACAAGAACGGGGTGTTCGCCGTCATATGAAAAGCAGACTTTGTTCAACTTAATCATATGTTTCGTTCCTCATCTCTGCCGTATTCGGCATATGCATCGGATTTATATTGCAGTTCGGCCTCACAGCTTGCATGCCCGTGTTCAAGGCTCTCGCTTCGCCTCCCGGCCGCGCCTTCCGTGTTCTTATTTTTAAAGAGTTTATGCACAAGTAGTTTTTCAAACAGCACACTGATAAGCACAACGGAAGCTGTCCACGCGAAAAGCTCTGCCGTTTCGAGATACAGCTTGCTTTCATATAATGCTCGTCCGACACTGTTTTTGCTGAGCGCAATTACTTCAGCCGCAACGCAGGATTTCCATGCGAAACCAAGACCTGTCGTTGCCGCGGCGGATAAGTAGGGACGAACGGCGGGAAAGTATATTTCCCGAAGTGTTTTTTTCCTGCCGAAAGCATATGCATGCGCAAGCTCCGTCATTTTTTTATCCGTTTGACGCAGTCCTTCACAGACATTAGACCAGCAAATCGGCAGCACCGCGAGAAAAGCAACCGCAGAGGGAGTCACATTGGACGAAAAATACAGCAGGATGAGCACAATGAACGAAGTTACGGGCGTTGCCTTTATGATGTTTTTGAGCGGAGTCAGAAGCACGTCGGCAGCACGTGAAAACGCCGTCAGTGTGCCTGCAAGTAAGCCTGCTGCCATGCCGGCTGCAAAGCCTGCCGCAACGCGCAAAAGGGTATGCAGAATGCTGCGGTAAAACTCCGTTGTTTGCGCAAGCCCGCAAAAACTGCGCACAACCGCCCAAGGCGACGGCAGCAGCAGCTCACTGCCGATCAAAAAACTGAGCAGCTGCCAAACAAGAAGCCAAAACACAATTGCGGCAGTCATGCGAAGCAATGCTCCGCCGCGATGCCGCATTTTATTCCCGTATTTATCTTTTTTGCGTTCAATTGCCATTAAAATCAAATGCAAATTTCAATCCGCTGCGCCGATGTCGGTCATACAGCCGACATCGGCTCAGCCTCAATATATATGTTCATTCTGTCATGTTTAACACTAAATACCCCGTGTTCAGCTCAGATTCCGTAATAAAAATCCTTGTCGGGGAGTTTGCCGCCGATGCTCTTCGGGTTTGCCTCAAACAGAACAGTGAGCATACCTTCAACCGCTTTATGCATCGCTTCACCTTTGCTGAAACTGATGTTGCAGTTCGGAATTGCTTTTTTTGCAATCTCGACATTCCCGAGAATTCCGGCATCAACGATAAGCTTTGCGGCTTCATCGATATTTTCATTCACAAACGCGGAGCTCTTTTCATATTCCCGCAAAAACTGTTCAATTGCCTCCGGATGTTCGTTCACAAAGCTTTTGCGCGCAATAACAACGCCCTGAACAAGCTCCGTTGAGCAAACCTTGTTCCATTCCTCGGTGAGGTTCAATGCAATGCGCAGATCATCGTTTCCGGCAAGAGTTGACGTCACGTTCGGTTCCGGAAGCATGCCGATTTCGGCACTGCCGTCTGCAAGCATGGTTGCCAGCGCAGCGTGCTCGCCGATATAGTTTACCTCAACAGACCCCGCGACTCCGTTTTTATCAAGCAGATAATTAAGGATGTATTCGGGAGTTGCACCCTGTCCGGTCGCATAAACAGTTTTGCCTGCAAGATCAGCCACAGAGTTCACCTCGGAACCCGCTTCAACAACATAGAGAACACCGAGCGTGCTGACTGCAAGCACCGATATATCGCCATCCAGCTTGTTGTAAAGCACGGATGCAAGATTTACGGGAACGGCCGCAACATCGACTTCGCCGGAAATGATGCGCGGATTCAATGCATCGGGCGATGCTTCAATTGAAACCGTGTAATTTGGGTAATTCTGCTTATCTGCCAGTTTCACCATGCCCATTCCGGTCGGGCCTTTCAGTGCGGCAATGCGTATTTCCGTATCATCCTGCTTTTTTGAGCAGGCGGCGAATGCTGCCAGCGAAAAAAGCATCACGGCAGCGGTGATCATTGCGACAATTCGTTTCATTAAGTTCTTTTTCATGTCCTTCTTCATAACTTTTTCTCCTTTTCACTCTTTTCAGCGGTATTACCAGAGCAAAATATACTCTCACAGCCTTCGGATTTTCTCCGTAAGTCTTTGCAATTCTGCTTTGAATAATGCTTGGATTGTCCGTTTGCGTGTAAAGCAGGCTTTCGGGTTATACTAAGGGAACTTTGATTTACGGTTATTCGCGCAGAAAAGGCTCAGGTTCGAGCCGTTTTAACGCAAAACCGATTATTCCAAGGCAATACGCCCGTCGGCAGCGGCTTTAAATGCAGATTGTGCACGCTGTTATACTCTGCCTGCGCAATCAACAAAGCGTCATGCTCCGTTCTGCGGTGCGAAACGGAATGTCGATACGGCGGCTGCATTACACACCTGCATTATAGGATTATTTTTGCGGCGCGTCAACAGGAGTTTTCGAAATATAAATTTCCGAATGCTTCCGGTGCGCGAAATGCACCAATAATCCCGATTTGTACCCCCCTGCCCTGCAGCTGCCACAATCAATACATGTTTTTGGGTATGATTCGGAAAAAAATATTTGCGGTAAACTATAGTTCGTGGTATCATTATAAGGACATAATGAACTCTGCTCGAAACGTTGCGGTTCGGTACATCCGAAATGCCTCGATTCGCTGCGGGATCATACAACCGAGGAGGCTGCATTGAAGAATAAAAAATTTAACTATTTTACAATAGTCATCTACGTTTTGATCATCGCTGCGCTTGTTGTTTTTGTAACAAGCGGCAACGAAAGCGTCAATAAAAAGCCCGATGAGCTGAAAACAACCGATTTTTACCAGCTCGTGCGTGAAGGCTTGCCTGACAGCTACGATGATTTTGCCAATGGATTTGAGAACTCAAAAATCGCTGCCGTTCAGGTCACGGAGGAAACTCTTTACGGCCTGTATGTGCCGAACGGGGAATCTGAAAGCAGCGAAGATTTCAGCAAAAAACTTGAAAAGTTCAAAAAGGGTAAAACCTATGATTTCAGCGTGACGGTTCAGTCTGCCGAAGCCTTCCAGAAGGAAATGGCCAGCCTGATCGCGGGAAAGTACCCTAATTCCGGTTTGATTGCAGACAACATCACCGTACTTGATTACGGTTTCTATTGTCAGCTTAACCCTACCCCTCAGGTCAGCTGGATACTTGTGCTTCTCCCCTATCTTATCATCGGCGGAGTGCTCTTGGCATTTATTTTCTTTATGAATCGTGCAAACAACAAGCAGGGCATGAATTTCGGCAAGAGCCGCGCAAAGACGGCGGATGAACTCGGAAACAATGTCACGTTTGAAGATGTTGCCGGAGCCGATGAAGAAAAACAGGAGCTGCGCGAGATTGTCGATTTTCTGCGCAATCCGAAAGCTTTCACCGAAATGGGTGCAAGAATTCCCAAAGGTGTGCTTCTTGTCGGCCCTCCGGGCACAGGCAAAACACTGCTTGCAAAAGCGGTTGCCGGTGAAGCCAAAGTCCCCTTCTTCTCCATCAGCAGTTCCGAATTCGTCGAACTTTACGTCGGCGTCGGTGCAAGCCGTGTGCGTGATCTTTTCCACACCGCAAAGCGCTGCGCCCCCGCTATTATTTTCATTGACGAAATCGATGCTGTCGGCAGACAGAGAGGCGCGGGACTCGGCGGCGGCCATGATGAACGTGAGCAGACCTTAAACCAGCTTCTTGTTGAAATGGATGGTTTTTCCAACAGCCAGGGAATCATCGTTATCGCGGCGACCAACCGTCCCGACGTTCTTGATCCTGCGTTGCTCCGTCCCGGCAGGTTTGACAGACGCATCACGGTCAACTATCCTGACGTTAAGGGCAGACAGGAGATCCTTGCGGTTCACGCTAAGCACAAGACCTTTGAACCGGACGTCGACTTTGGAAAAATCGCAAAGTTGACTCCTGGCTGCACCGGTGCGGATCTTGAAAATATGCTGAATGAAGCCGCCATCCTTGCCGTAAGGAAAAACAAAAAGGCGATTTCTTCCGCCGATGTTGACGAGGCTATCAAACGCGTGCTTTACGGACCCGAAAAAAAGAGCCGCGTTGTTTCCGATGAGAATATGCGCGTTGTCACTTATCACGAAGTCGGTCATGCAGTCGTTGCACACTGCACACCGGACGGCGAGCCCGTGCATGAGGTTTCTATCATACCGCGCGGCCGTGCTGCAGGCTACACCAGAATGCTGCCCTCCGACACATATGAAAACGTTACAAAGCACAAGCTGCTTGACATGATCGCCGTTTATCTCGGCGGCCGTGCCGCGGAGGCGCTCTTCCTCAGCGACGTCAGCACAGGTGCACAAAATGACCTCATGCGGGCAACGGAAATCGCACGTCAAATCGTCACGGAATACGGCATGAGCGATGTTATCGGACCTGTTTATCTGGCAGGCGAGCAGGAAGTCTTCATCGGCAAGAGTTTCGGACACGCACGCAACTTCTCCGAAGATGTTGCGGCCAAGATTGACAGCGAAATTCGTCGGATCATGGATGAGCAGAATGACCGTGCACTCAAGATTCTGGATGAACATCGAGACGGTGTTGAGCGCGTTGCAACCGTTTTAAGAGAGAAAGAGCAGATAACCGGTGAGGAATTCGCAGCGCTTTTCGAGAATAAACCTCTTCCCGAAAAGAAGCCGGCTCAGATTGAATCCGAATCCGCCGCCGAATCCCCCGCCGAATCCCCCGCCTCCGTTCAGGAAGTTCAGGAGTAAGGGTTAAAATCAAAACTCTGTGCACCGTCCGGTGCCGTCATGTCGGAAAGGAACTGCTGCAGTTCCTTTCCGTTTTATGGTTTAGTATATCAAAACTCATATTGAAAGGAATTTTTAATCATGCTGCAAGTAGGACTTAAAGGCAAAAAAACTGTTGTTGTCACAACCGAAAACACTGCTGAACGTATGTTGAGCGGATTGCTTCCTGTTTACGCAACGCCCTCGCTGATTGCGTTTATGGAATACACCTGTTCGGAAACGGTCCGGCCGTTTCTTGATGCCGGAATGAGTACCGTCGGCACTCTTGTGAACATTAAGCATACCAGCGCTTCCCCTGTCGGATCAACCATTACATGTGAATGCGAACTCGCACAAATCGATGGGCGCAAGCTCATTTTCAACGTCATTGCGCATGATGATTTCGGCCCCGTCGGAGAAGGCATTCATGAACGTTTCGTTATAAATAATGATAAGTTTATGAGCAAAGTTGCCGAAAAACAGGCAGCTCTGCAAATGCACAGTGCCGAGTGAACTCTGAAAAAGCTCGCGTAATTAAAATCCGGAAACCTAAGAACCCATCTCTCAGATACGGCTTGCATCCGAGGGATGAGTTCTTTTGTTATTGCATTGTTATTTCAAAGCAACACTGATGAATTAATTGATGCATGTGCATCATATCCGCACTGCGCAGAGTGCCGGCTATGCTTCACAGGCTTCATGCCCTCAGCATTATATCCGCCGACAGGCAGTGCCGCAAGTCATTCCGACTTACTTCATCATATTGCTGCCGCCGTTCATATTACGCTCGGCATACTCGATCATACGCTTAACCATCTGGCCGCCGATCCTGCCTGCATCGCGGGCGGAAATATCGCCGTTATAACCATCATTAAGGGTTATATTCATCGAGTTAGCGACCTCGGTTTTAAAGTTCTTCAGCGACTGCTTCGCCTCGGGAACTGCAACACGATTGCTCCTTGCCATAAGTTTTCACCTCCGTTCATTGCCGTCCGCTTCAAAAGCCTTTCTCCTCAGTTGCATTTTAAAGCGGACGTTATATAATCACGTGCACGAAACTCCGGTTTTGATTTCACATTTTTCGCCGTATCCGAAGCACTCATCTTCGGAAATCACCAGCTACGCCGGCATTAGCACCGAGCCTGTTTTGTGTAATCACAGCACACCGTATGTTCCGGACTTTAGGAATACTCGTCATAATCCGTTCTTTTGCGGGATAAGACTCGAATCTATGGTCTTTTCACGAAAAAGCTTCCTTGGATTCGAGTTTCCTTAGCTGCCAAATCCTGCAGCACCGTGCCGAATTCTGTCGCTTCGTGCGGCGTGCAGTCTTAATTTGTCCGTTTTCGGCGAAGCTATAACAGGTATTTTTTTGAAAAAAACATGATGGATAAAATTGTTTGACAGCAGCACATATCGGCACTATAATTATAACGAATACGAAATTGCGATAATTGCACTGCAGGCGGGCTTTCGACCGCCGTTGTTGAATTTTCGCAAAGCTTTTTTTGCAGAAAGGAGAAAAAATGATTAAGAATAACACAGCGGATCTCATTTCGTTTCTTGAAAAATCCGTTTCACCCTATCATACGACTGCGGAGGCAATTCGACTCATGGACGAATCCGGGTTTACGGCGTTGGAACAAAATAAACCCTGGAAACTTGAAAAGGGCGGAAACTACTATGTAAAATGCTTCGGCACCATGCTTATTGCATTTCATGTCGGCTGCGAATATGTGCCCGGCGAAGACTTTCGTCTTGCAGCGTGTCATGTTGACTGGCCCTGCTATTATATAAAGCCCAATCCCGAACAAGTCTCCGGAGGCTGCGCAAAGCTCAGCATCGAGCCCTACGGCGGCATGATTCACAACACATGGCTTGACAGACCGCTCTCCGCTGCCGGCATGATCACACTTAAGAGTGACAATGTGCTTGCTCCCGAACGCCGCCTTGTGGATTTTGAAAAACCTATCCTCACAATTCCCAACCTTGCGATTCATATGAACCGCAGTGTTAACAAGGGTGTTGAATTGAATCCCAATAAGGACATGCTCCCGATTTGCAAGTCTGTTGAGCAGGATTTCAACAAGGACGGATATTTTGTATCTAAGCTGGCAGAATTGGCGGGCGTCGCTCCGGAGCAGATTCTGAGCTACGATCTCTGCCTTTACAACACCGAAAAGCCCGTGCTCTGCGGCTTTGACGAGGATTTTCTCACTTCGCCCAGGCTTGACAACATCACATCCGCATTTGCGGTGCTTTACGGAATTGTTAACTGCAACCGTGCCCACGGCGTTACGGCCGCGGTGCTTTTCGACAATGAAGAAGTCGGCTCCGGAACAAAGCAGGGAGCTGACAGTGCAACTCTCGGCTTGATGCTTGAAAAAATCGCCTGTGCTCTCGGTGCCTCCCGCAGCGAATACATCGATTCTCTCGCATCCGGATTCATGCTTTCCTGTGATGTTGCACACGCAAAGCACCCCAACCATGCGGAGCTTTCCGATGCTTCCTGCAATGCCGTAATGAACAAAGGCACTGCGCTGAAAATGAATTACGAACAGCGTTATGCAACCGAAGCCGTCGGCATAGGCATGATTGAAGGCATTTGCGCAAAATACAGTATTCCCTATCAGCGGTTTATGAACCGCCCCGACCTGCGCGGCGGCGGAACGCTCGGCTCCTTTGCGGCAAGTCAACTCGGCATGAGCACGGCCGATGTCGGCGTTCCCATGCTTGCAATGCATTCCTGCCGCGAAACAATGGGCGTTCGCGACCAAGATTCACTTAACGAACTGGTTGCTCACTATTTCGTCGAAGAGTAATTTTTAATTTCAAATTCCGTTCAGACGGAAACAAAAAAGGATATTTATCCGCAGCGGGTAAATATCCTTTAATTTTTCCTTAGTTTTTAATTCGTTTTGCCGTCATTCGCCCTTTATCATCTGAAGGTACGGAATGAAGCGAAAGCCTCTGCGTTCGTACAGTGCAATTGCGCGCGGGTTATCCGGTTCAACTTCAAGCCTATACCTTGCGGCAGGACAATGCTGCTCAATGTAGAGGAAAAACTCAGACATCAAACCCATTGAACGATACGGTTCGCGAATGTATCCTTCTTCAAGCCAGACAACAAGCCCGCCTGCTTCCTGTGAAAAAGTTTTTGCCGTCAAAACATAACCTGCCGGGGTGCCATCCTCGCATTCGAGCATGAAACACTCCGCATAAACATTCGACCGCATCAGCTCATCAAACATCGCGCTGCGGTTTTTTTCCGGTATCGGGTGCATAACTGCTGCCGAAGAGTAAAACTCACCCGTCAATTCCATAAATATATTTTTATCTTTCGCTGTAAGTTTTCGTATCATATTCAATTCACCTTTCCGGTATGATTTTTATAAAGGATACCCCGTTTTTTCTTTTTTGTCAAGATATATCAATTTGCGTTTGCATTTATGGATTCAGAGTTATAAAAATACAAAAGACCGTTGCGCACGGTCTTTTGCACCAACAAAACAAAACAGGAAGGAAACTCATGAATCGGAACCCCTTGCCGTTCCTCTTCTACCTATATAACGCACGAACGCGCTTTTTGGTTGCCTGTTTTTGGAAATTTTTTGGAAATTTTTAAAAAAACTTACTCCCTCACAAATCGGCAGTTCGGCTGCTACAGCAACGTGCGCACAAGGTCGGATAATACTCCGGGATGTGTTACGGGAACATCGTGCCCCGCGCCTTCAATCAAAACATGAGTGCCGTGCGGAATAGCATCTGCAATTCGTTCGGAATGCTTTCTGTCAATAACCGTATCCTTTTTGCCGAGTATAATCGTCGCCTCGGCAATAATGCCTGCAAGCTGGTGCGAGGTTATATGCGGTTCATTCAGCATCATTGAAAGCAACGCCCGCAGGCATTTTGTATATGCCGGTCAAAACCTCTGCCGCAGACGTTGCGCGTGATGCCGCTGAACATGAAACCGCTTCCGTTTATGTTCGAGAGCGCGAAGAAAACGCTGTAATCCTCGCCGCCGTAAGTGTACGACATATAGTACATAATAATGGAGTCGCCGCTGCCCTTTGCGGTTGTTTCATAGGTCGCGCCGTTTTTCCACTGCGCACCCATGTTCTCAAGGTTCGCTTTCGTCTCTGAAACGTATCTGTTCCATGACGTAGACGAAAATGCTTCATTTGAATACGGTGAGGCGATTGAAACGCAGACTTGGAGCGTGGATTCTTTTGAAATGTATCCGAAAAGAGGGGTCAGCCCCTCGCCCGAATAATCATATTCCTCGTCAATAAGCTGCGCACCGGGTCCGTCAAGCCTTATCCAGTCGGGGTCAAACTCCGCGCCGACTCCGAAGCGCTCGCTGACGTAGCTGTTGCCGTCGAAAACGCCGTTTCCCCAGCGGTCTTTTTTGGTCGATTCACGGTTTGCTCCGAGAAAGACCGCGCCTGCATAAACAATAACAAAAAGTACCGAGAATATGATATTTCGCGTCATATTTTCTCTCCTTAGCGGGTTATTTTTTTAGCGCATTTATGGATTCGATGATCTTGTTCATTTTCTCCTGTGCTTTTGCGAGCTTTGCGCGCTCGTTTTCAACCTGCTGCGCAGGCGCTTTCGCGAGAAATCCGGAGTTGTTCAGTTTTCCCGAAAGGAAGTCGATGTCCTTCTGTGCATTTTTCTTTTCCTTTTCAAGACGAACAAGTTCCTTTTCGGTATCGACCAGCTCGCCCATAGGCATGAACACTCTCGCCGCCGAGGTGACAACGGTAACCATTCCGTCCGCAGCATTGACCTTTTCCGCAATTTCAAGCTCTCCCGCTCCCGCGAGGCGTTCAAAGAATACGCGGCAGGAATCGAACAGCGCGGTATCTGCGGTTTCTATATGCATGGAAACTTTCTTTGAGGGCGGAACGTTAAGCTCGTTGCGCTGAACGCGGATAGCCTTGATAGCGTCGATTATCTTTGTGAACGCTTCCGCTTCTGCGGCGAAATTGAGCTTTTCGTCGTATTCGCACCACTTTGCGATCATTATGCTTTCAGGCTGTCCCGCAACAGGCATGGACTGCCAGATTTCTTCGGTGATGAACGGCATGAACGGGTGAAGCAGCTTCAGAACGCCCTGCATAACGTAAACGAGAACATTCTGTGCGGCTCTCGCGGTTTCTCCGCCCGCGGCGATACGCGGCTTTGTAAGTTCAATGTACCAGTCGCAGTAAACGTCCCAGATAAAGTCGTAGAGCTTTCCGATAGCGATACCGAGTTCAAACGCCTCGATATTGTCGGTAACCTCGCGGATAAGCTTGTTGTAAAGCGTAAGAACCCACTTGTCCTCGATAGGCAGAGTTTCGGGAAGAACCGCCTTTTCCATATCCTCGGGCAGGTTCATAAGAATGTAGCGTGAAGCGTTCCAGAGCTTGTTTGCGAAGTTGCGGGAGGCGGTTACCTTTGTGTCCGTCCAGCGCATATCGTTTCCGGGGCTGTTGCCCGTAACAAGCGTCAGTCTGAGCGCGTCAGCTCCGTATTTGTCGATAACTTCGAGCGGGTCAACGCCGTTTCCGAGCGACTTGCTCATTTTTCTGCCAAGCTCGTCGCGAACAAGACCGTGGATAAGAACGTGAGAGAACGGCTTTACGCCTGTGTGTTCAAGTCCCGAGAAAATCATTCTCGCAACCCAGAACGGAATAATATCATAGCCCGTTACAAGCGTATTTGTCGGGTAGAAATACTTCAAATCCTCGGTTTCTTCGGGCCAGCCGAGCGTTGAGAACGGCCAGAGCGCCGAGCTGAACCAAGTATCGAGAGTGTCCTCGTCCTGAACCATTTTTGCGCCGCACTTCGGGCATACCGAAACGCCGTTCGCATTTATTTCCTCATATCCGCACGCGTCGTTGGTGCAGTAGTACGCGGGAATTCTGTGTCCCCACCAGAGTTGGCGCGAAATGCACCAGTCGCGGATATTCTCCATCCAGTGCAGATAGCCGTTTTCAAAGCGCTGAGGAACATATTTAAGCTCGCCGCTCTTTACAACGTCGATAGCGGGCTGCGCAAGTTCTTTCATTTTTACGAACCACTGTTTTGAGCACTTGGGTTCGACTACCGTGTGGCAGCGCTGGCAGGTTCCGACGTTGTGAACGTGCTCCTCGACCTTTACGAGAAGTCCCTGAGCTTCGAGGTCTGCGACCATAGCCTTTCTCGCCTCATAGCGATCCATGCCCGCGTATTTTCCGCCGTATTCTGCGTTGATAGTAGCGTCGTCGTTCATTACATTGATAACGGGGAGATTATGGCGCAGACCGACTTCGTAGTCGTTCGGGTCGTGCGCAGGCGTAATTTTTACAACGCCTGTTCCGAAGTCCATTTCAACATATTCGTCCGCAATAACGGGGATCTCGCGGTCGGTAAGCGGCAGCTTTACGGTCTTTCCGACGATATTCTTATAGCGCTCGTCGTCGGGGTGAACCGCAACCGCCGTATCGCCCAGAAGCGTTTCGGGACGGGTCGTTGCGATCTCAACAAAGCCGCTTCCGTCCGAAAGGGGATAGTTGATATGCCAGAAGCTGCCCGCCTGTTCCTCATATTCACATTCAATATCGGAAATCGAGGTCTTACAGTTCGGACACCAGTTGATTATGCGTTCGCCGTGGTAAATAAGCCCCTTGTTATAGAGGTCGATGAATACTTTCTGGACCGCCTTTGAACAGCCCTCGTCAAGAGTGAAGCGCTTTCTGTCCCAGTCGCAGCTTGAACCGAGCTTCTTGAGCTGTGAAAACATA
>OQWA01000337.1_pt1 | contig 13592 bp, 18 predicted proteins | sample 1691581 | NCBI WGS metagenome assembly OQWA01 (sample SAMN03418264, study PRJEB22391) | human gut metagenome | biome: human-gut; feature: organic feature; material: feces | host: Homo sapiens | place: Tanzania | collected 2013-01
CACGGATTTTCAGGTTCTCGGAAAAACTCAAAAAGGCGCGAATTATCGCCGTTTTGAAGCGAGTAAGGTGTTACGCATCAGCATAGTCACCGTCATCGGTCCCACCCCGCCCGGGACGGGAGTGATAAACGAGCAAACGTCTTTTACGTTTTCAAAATCCACGTCGCCCGAAAGTTTGCCGTTTTCGTCGCGGGAAATGCCGACGTCGATAACGACCGCGCCGTCTTTCACCATATCTTTCGTGATTAATTTGGGTTTTCCGACGGCAACGACAAGAATATCCGCCGTTTTTGTAAATTCTTTAAGGTTTTGCGTTTTACTGTGGCAAATCGTAACGGTTGCGTCGCGTTGCAAAAGAAGTTGCAAGGTCGGACGTCCGACGATATTGCTGCGCCCGACGATTACGGCGTGTTTCCCTGCGATTTTTACGCCCGTCGACTCGATAAGAGCGATGATCCCCTGCGGCGTACAAGGCGCAAGGTCGGGGGTGCCGAGGCACAGTAAGCCAGTCTGGTATGCGGAAAATCCGTCCACGTCCTTGTTCACGTCGATATGCGCGGTTACCTTTTTCTCGTCGATAGAATCGGGCAAAGGAAGTTGCACCAGAATACCGCTGACCGTATCGTCGGCGTTGAGCCGCTCGATTTCGTCGATAAGTTCCTTTTCGGTAACGGTCAAGGGAAAGCGGCAAAGAATACTTTTTATGCCGACTTCTTCCGATGCTTTTACCTTATTTTTTACGTAAAGTTCGCTTGACGGATCGTTGCCGACAAGAATGACGGCAAGACACGCTTCAACGCCCTTTGATTTAAGTTCTGCGACCTGCGCCTTTATATCCGCGCGGATTTTTGACGACAAGGCCTTTCCGTCGATAATCTGCATTATTCCTCCGTCAGCGCCTTATTGACGCTTGCAAGCACGCCGTTGACGTAAGATTTGCTCTTTTCCGTGGAATATCTTTTGACAAGTTCGACCGCCTCGTTGATACTGACGGCGGCGGGAACTTCCGGGACGTATTTCATCTCGTAAACGCTGACGATCATCGCGGCAAGGTCGGGCTTGTAAATGCGGTCGATATTAAAGCCGTTGGAATACTTCGCGACAATGCCCTTCAATTCGTCAAGATGCGTATAAATGCCGTCGTACGCCTTTCTGACGTACAGTTTGTCGGAGTCGGTCAAAGACGCGTCCATAAGGTACGCTTCCAGAGTGACGTCGTTTTTATCTTCCGAAAAAAGTTGTTCGAACGTGAGTTGGAAAAGATGTTCTCGTGCGGTGCTTCTGCTCATATAAACCTCTGAAATTCAAAAACAATTAGCCCGTCGTAAAAACGAGGGCTAAGTGAAAGTTATGCGTTTTCTTCTTCGGATTTTGCGACGTCGTCGGTTTCTTCGTCGTCAAAGTCGTGAACGATTACGGGGGTGTCGTCGGTCTCGTCGACGATAATACTGACAACCGAAACGTTGACTTCTCCCACGGTATAGCAGGTTTCCTTTTCGATTGCTTTTTTGATTGCAATCTGAACCTTGCAGACGGTGTCGGGAATGTTGTAGCCGTACAAAATATTCAGATAAATATCGATATCGACGGTGTTGTCGCTTTTAACGTAAGCGTGGACGTCGTTGTCTTTGATGATACGCGACTTGTCGGGGTTTTTCCCGAGAAGTTCCGCCCCTTCGATTTCGGCGGCTGCGCGAGATGCGATGTCCGCGATGATTTCGGCGTAAACTTCCGTATTCGATTTCACTGACTTGATTTTTGCCATACTATCCTCCGAATTACGGATATTATAGCATATTTTTTCGTCTTATACAAGCAATTATACCCGTTCCCCGACACATTTTATCAGTATTGACAGACGATTACGTCGTTTGCGGTGTAGCTCGTTTCGTTGGTCACGACGCTGAGAATCTGAGCGACTTCCTGCGCTTCCAGATTGTCGTCGGCGACGACCACCGTGCAGTTCTTGTCAGAAAGAGTTACGATTACGTCGCGAAATCCGCGCGCCTGAATAAGTCTTTCCAACAGAAGTTCGTTTTCCATCTGCGTGCATACGCTCTGTTTCTGCGTTTCTGCCGCCGTTTTTGCGGACGCGCTTGCGCTCTCGGACGAAATTATCGCGTCAAGATAATCGATAAGTTCCTGACGGGTGGTTTCCCTTGACGAGCGGAAACTTTTGAACGTTTCGGTAACGGTAGGTTCGTTTGTGTTCGTCGTCAGCGTTTCCTGACGTTTCGTGAGCTTTGTGTTGAGCCATACGTTAAGGACGGCGGACACCACAAGGAGAACGGTCATAATCGACAATACCGCGATTTTCTTTTTGTTGTTTTTCATATAAACCCTCCATTTAATTCATTATGAAAATTTCGATTATTTTTTCGTTTACGTTCAGGGCGGTTGCGACGGCTTTTAAGATATTCAGCCTTACGGCGACGTCTTTCGCCCCTTCCGCCACAACTATTACGCCGGTGATTTTCGGCGCGACGGTTTTTTCGATAAGCGGTTTTTTGTTTTCGTCAAACACGGCGGTTGACTTTTCTTCGGTAACGGTGGTCGTAAGGTTCGCCCCGCCCGAGTCGTCGGTGCGCGTCGTCGTATTCGTCGTTTTGTCAAAGGCGTAAACGGTTTCGAAATTGCCGTCGTAACCGATGTACACTTCGACTTTTCCCGCGCCTTTTATCTTTGATAAAACCGCCGCAAGTCTTTCTTCGTCCGACGCCGTTTCGACAATCGCCGCCCCCGCGTTTCCGCTTTCCGCCTGCTTCTTCTTCGTCTCGCGTACGATTCCGTAAAGCAAAAGGATTATCGCAATTAAAATTATGCAGACGATGATTTCGATATTCTTTACGCTTTTGATTTTTCGGATAAAATCCTTAAACGGTTTTTTCTTTTCTTCGTTATCGTTCATAAAAAACCCTCAGTTTGTCTTCCGGGACGCCCGAAAACTTTGAGATTTCGCTTTTCAACGCCCCGATATCAATACTATTCGACTTGTCCCGCTCAAATGACTTATCGGACAAAATAACGTTTACGTAGTCAATTTCCGACGAAGTTTCGCTTTTTACGACGAATTTTACCTTTGCTTCGATTCCCTTTTCTTTCAGAAACTTTTCGATATTCCTTTCCTGCGTTTTATATGCGTTCGTCGCCACGCCGTACAAAAACGTTTCGTCGATTTCAAGTTCGGATACAGTATCAAAAGCGTTCGGAAAACCCGAAAAGTCGCTTTTTAAGAGTTTCGGCAGCGGCGATACCAGAACGAACAACGTTATAAGCGCGAAAATCCCCTTGACGTATTTTTTCGTCTGTCCGTTCGGAATAAGCAGCGACGAAAGCGTTGAGAGAGCGATAACGCCCGTGATTTTCATAAGCCACGCGCCCATATCACACCCCGACCGACGTCCCCGCCGTCAGCACCATCGCGAAAAACGCGAACGTTGCCCCCGCGATCGCCGCAATGAGTAGCCCTGCACATTTTGAAATTTTCATCAGCATATCCGATATTCCGGATACGCCAAGCGGCTCGACAACGCCTGCTGCAAATCGCAAAATAAGGTCAAACGCGATAAGTTTTCCGACGGGCGCGACGACAACCGACAACAATATCAGAAGTCCCGTCATTCCGACCGCGTTTTTGACAAGCGCGCACCCCGCAAGCACCACGTCGAATCCGTCCGACACGTAACCGCCGATTATCGGGACGTAACTTTTCACGCCGAATCGCGCCGCGTTTATCATCACTCCGTCAACGGTTTTCCCGATTACGCCGCCGATAAGAAGATATGCAAAAAACGCCGAAAACACCGTTTTCAACACTATGCTGCCCGCTTTTTTGAAAAAATCCGCCATTTTGTCAAGTTTGACCGCAGGCGAAATATTGCCTACCGCATTCAGTAAAACCGCGCCCGTAAAGCACGGCAGCACAAACGTTTTCACGACTTTCGTAAGCCCCACAGAAAACACGCCGACAAGGGGTTTCAAAAAGCCTACGCCGCTTGCCCCGCCCAAAGCCGTCATAAGCGTCAGAAGCACGGGAAACAATGCTGCGGACAACTTTTCGACGCGCCCGACGGTGTTTATCGTAAGAGTCAGCATATTCGCCGCCTCCGATACGATGACCGTAAGAATCGCCGAAAAGCACGCAAAATCCACGATTTCCGACGTGTTTTCGTTTAAAAATCCGGAATTGAGCCCTTTCAGCATGCCCGACATCACCGAAATCACGACGACGGTAATTATCGACGGAAGAAAACCGAGCGCGCCTTTTAATATAAGAGAGAAAATTTCGCCGATGAAATCCTTAAAAGATACGCCGACGTTGCCGTCAATAAGCCTTTTCAGAAGTTCCTTGAAACCGCCCGCGACAAACGCGCTTTCGTCGTTGGAAAGCGACGAATAATAATCTTCCAGGCTTTCAAGGTCAAGTTTTTCAAGGACTTCGTCCGTCCCGTCTTCAACCGATTTTTCTTCTTCGCCCTGTTTGGCGTACGCAACGTTTTTATCCCGAAAAATTGAAAAAATCGCAAGAAAAACCGCAAATAATAAAAATATTTTGATTATTTTTGTTTTCATATCGCAAGTTTTTCAACGACGTTTATAAACGCTTCGATAACGGGAAACGCCAGAATAAATATCGCGATCTTTCCCGAAAGTTGCAGTTTCTTCCCGACGCTCCCCGCCCCGTAATCTTCGCAAATCCCCGCGGAAAATTCCGTGAGATATCCGACTCCCACGATTTTCAGAATCGCCCCGTACAACGCCGACGGTATCCCCGTTTTTGCGACGATTTCCGAAAACTTCACCAGGACTTCCGACATACCTTTCGCAATCATAATAAGTATGACAAGCCCCGTTGCCAGAACGACGAAAACCGAAAACTCCGACTTTGCAGACTTTATAAACCCCGCGGTGATTACGCCGAGAATCCCCACGCCCACGATTTTGAAAATATCCATTATTTCAGCCCGAAAAGTTGTTTGACGGTGTCCATAACGCCCGTCAGCATATCGACGACCATCATTAAAACCACGACGATGCCGACGATGGTAACGAAAGTTCCGATTTCGTCCTTGTCGCTTTTTTTAAGGATTACGTTTACGATTGCGGTGAGCATTCCCACCCCTGCGATTTTTAAGATGATTTCAATCCCCATATCACACCACAATAAGCATAAGAGTTACGCCCAGCACGACGAACAACTTATAATACATTTCACCTTTTTTATTAAGTTCGATTGCGGATTTGCTCTTTTTTTCGTTGAAAACGTCAAGATAGCGCACGGTATTTGTAATTTCGTTTTCAAGATTCGACTTGCCGAGCGAGTGCAAAAACGCCGCGACAAGTAGGCTGTCTTTTTCTTTTATCATTACGTTTTTTATCGTTTTTTGCACTTCTTCGACGTTCTTATATCCCGCGGGCAGCCCGTCCGCAAATTTTTGAAGCGAGTCCGAAAACACACCATTCGACGACGAAACAAAGGTTTTTATCACGTCTTCGAGCGGCGTTTGCAACGACGATATTTCCCGCTTATAAAGGTTCAGAAAATCAACGGCGTCCGAAAAGTACGCGTATCTCACCCTGAAAATCCTTTTTATCGCAATCCCGATAAGGCTTGACGCAACCATTAAAAGCGCGCCGCTTAATACGCTTAACATCCGATAATTTCCTTGATTTCCCCGACTCTGTTCTTTTTCGTCAATACGACAGTAATATCCATCGCCCGTTGCAGTTTTTCGTAAACGGTGTTTTTAAGGTCGGAAACGCCCGTTGCGTGCAGCGACGCCGCAACCTTAACGCCCGCGCGCATTGCGTCCAAAACCGCATCCACTTCTTCCGCGCCGTAAATCTCGTCGGTAACCACGACGTCGGGATTCATACTTCTTATCGCGCACTCGTACGCTTTCAGTTTTTTGACGCCGGTGATGACGTCGACGCTTTTGCCAAGGTCAAGCCCCGACACCCCTTTCACCGCCCCCGCGATTTCCCGTCTTTCGTCGATAACGCACACGTTAAACCCGTCGTTTGAGGCAAGCCGTGCGATTTCGCGAAGGAGCGTCGTTTTTCCGCCCGACGGCGGCGCAATCACCAAAAGATTCTTAAATTCGCCGTTTTTTATCACTTCTTTTGCGATTTCGTCGGCTTTTCCTTTGATTTCTGTCGGAACTCTGATGACAAGCGACGTCGGATATTTCAGATTAAATACCTTATCCCCCGCGCTTACGCCCTCGCCCGAAACGCCGATTCTTATTCCGCCCGCAAAACTTACAAAGCCGTCCACAAGGTTGTCCGTCACGGAATACAACGAATATCCGCTAGCTTTCCCCAAAACGTAATCGACGTCCGATGACGTCACGATATAAGGTTTTTCCCCGTCGAAAACAAAAGTCTTTTTCTTGCCGTCGTAAACGGACAGCGGAAGCCCCACGCGCATACGCAGTTCTTTCACGTTCTTCGGCAAAAGCGGATAAATCGTCACGGGAAGCAATGAAAACAGATTGTCCATACCTAAAAATATGCAAAAAAAATCCCTGTGATAACACAGGGACTTAATATTACATTTTTCGTGCTTTTACGCTTATTCGCAAACGTGGTCGTCGACTTCTTTCTGAATCTTTGCCATAAACTCGTCAAGAGTCATCGTGCCGAGGTCGCCGTCCTTGCGGCTTCTTACCGCGACGACGTTATCCGACGCTTCCTTGTCGCCGATAATGATCATATACGGGATTTTGTCGAGTTGAGCCTCACGAATCTTATAGCCGACCTTTTCGTTTCTGACGTCGGTTTCGGCGCGGAATCCGCGTTTGAACAGCGTATGGCGTACTTCTTCCGCGACGGACGCGGTACGGTCGGTAAGACTCAGCACCCTGACCTGTTCGGGAGCAAGCCACGTCGGCATTGCGCCGGCGTACTTTTCAAGCAACAGCGCGATCGTGCGTTCATAACAGCCCATCGACGTGCGGTGAATAATGTAAGGACGCGCCTTCTCGCCGTTTTCGTCGATATAGTACATATCGAAACGCTCCGCCAGGAACATATCGACCTGAATGGTTACGAGCGTGTCTTCCTTTCCGTGCACGTTTTTAATCTGAATGTCGAGTTTCGGACCATAGAACGCAGCCTCGTCGATAGCCTCGGTATAAGGCACCTGCAAATCGTCAAGGATACGTTTCATTTCGCCTTCGGCGTACGCCCATTGTTTGGGATCGTCGATATATTTGTTGTCGGGATTTCTGGGGTCCCAGCGCGAGAAACGATACGACACGTCTTTGTCAAGCCCGACGCATTTTAAGCAATATCTCGCAAGTTCCAAACAGCCCTTGAATTCCTGTTCGAGTTGTGCGGGCGTGCACATAAGGTGTCCTTCGGAAATGGTGAATTGCCTTACCCTGATAAGCCCGTGCATCTCGCCGGAGTTTTCGTTGCGGAACAACGTCGAGGTCTCGCCGTAGCGTTTCGGAAGGTCGCGGTACGACTTCATACCGTTTTTGAATATTTCGTATTGGAACGGACAGGTCATAGGACGCAGCGCGAATACTTCGCCTTCCGCGTCGGGATCGCCGAAAATGAACATACCGTCGCGATAATGATCCCAGTGACCGCTTATCTGATAAAGTTCGCGCTTTGCCATATAAGGGGTTTTCGTGAGCAGATATCCGCGTTCCGCCTCGGTGTCTTCGACAAAACGGCTGAGAATCTGGAACAGTTTCGCGCCCTTGGGCATAAGCAGCGGCAAACCTTGTCCGATCGTGTCGCAGGTCATGAAATATCCAAGTTCGCGCCCGATTTTGTTGTGGTCGCGCTTTTTGGCTTCTTCGACGGCCGCAAGATAGGCTTCCATATCGGCTTTTTTGTCAAACGCCGTGCCGTAAATCCTTGAAAGCATTTTGTTGTGTTCGTTGCCTTTCCAGTACGCGCCGGTCAACGACGTCAGCTTGAACGCCTTGATTTTTCCCGTCGAAGGAAGGTGCGGACCCGTGCAAAGGTCAACGTAGTCGCCCTGTTTGTAAAAACTGATTTCTTCGCCTTCGGGCAGTTCTTCGATAAGTTGGATTTTGTAAATCTCGCCCTTATTTTTCATAAGTTCAAGCGCGTCCTTTCTCGGAAGAACAAAGCGGGTTATGGGCAGGTTCGCCTTGATAATTTTGTGCATTTCCGCCTCGATTTTGTCAAAGTCGTCCTGAGTGATGGGCGTTTTGAAATCGAAGTCGTAATAAAAACCGTTTTCGATGGAAGGACCGATTGCAAGTTTTACCGTGGGATAAATGTTTTTTACCGCCTGCGCGAGAACGTGCGCCGCGGTATGACGATAAACTTTTTTGCCTTCGTCGTCGGCAAAAGTCAGCACTTCGAACGCGCAGTCGTTTTCGACGACGGCGGTCAGGTCTTTCAATGCGCCGTCAACTTTCACGGCGACCGCATTTCTTGCAAGACCTTCGCTGATTTTCTTTGCGGCGTCAAGGAAAGTTACGCCGTTTTCAACTTCCAGTATACTTCCGTCTTTCAAAGTAAGTTTTGCCATATTGTTACCTCTTTTTGAGTGAATTTGCATTTATTTTCGGATAAAAACAAAAAATCCTTATGAAAATTGTCATTTCATAAGGACGATAAATCTTACCGCGGTTCCACCTTAATTGCAGAAAAACTGCCGCTTAATATTTTGTTTTCGCGCTGACGGCGGTACCTTTATACCCTTCTTATTGCCTTGCACCGGGCGGCAACTCTCTGAAAAGCCGGAATATAAAGACGTGTCCGTTGCGGCGGATTCAATCCGAATTTAAAGTTATTATATATTCGGTTTTTTATAAAGTCAAGGGTTTTATCTCATTTTTACGCGCACCACGTGACGAAGTGCTTTTACGGCTTCGCCCGCGACGTCGCAGTTTAACGTGAGTTTCGTTGCGGAAAGCGAAATTACCGTGCCGATTATGTCGTATTCGTCCACGCCGAACAGCCTTTTTACGGCGATTTCCTTTCCGTTTCCCGCATTTCTGAACACGGGACGCTCGGCTTTTTCAAGGACGAGTTCCAGCGGCTTTGCGGTTTTCGTCGCGCTGATATAGTTTATCACGTTGTAAATATCCTGTTCGTCCGTGCCGACTTCAAAAAGTCTTGCACACATTTCCGCGACTTCCTTCCAGCTTGCGCGCAGAGCCTTTAAGCGGAATCGGTAAATCGCGTCCACGTCGTAACTCGAAAGTTCGCGAAGCACCCTTGTTACAAAGGCTTTTTCAAGGTCGAAATCAAGGTACACCAGCGTCGAAATGAGCGTCGCGACGGGATAATCGAGCTTGTCGTATTTCAGGTTTTCGGCATAATACGACAGTTTATATTTCGTCAGAATGAAGTCCGAAAGAAAGTTTTCGATCTTGTCGCGGATCTCGTCGGCGTATTCGCAAAGCCCCGCCATATAAATATACTTCCTGTTTTTGCTTTCTTCGACAGCCGACGAAAGTTCCTTTATGCCCTCGACGCCCGACAACAGTTCCGAAAACATCTTATCGTCGCCCTTTTCGATACTCACTACGTTTGACCACATAGCAATATTGTATGCAACGCGAAAAGAAATATTATGGAAATACTTTTGTCGTCCGCTTGATTTCGGAACGTAATGATATATAATTATTAAAAACGACTTATCATAAAAAAGATTTTCAATTATGTACGCTTTCAGAGTTTCGCCACACGTGGAAAACTTAATAAAAGAATGTGCCGCTCGCCTGAACACCTTAGGCGTGCCGGTGTCACAGTCGGTTTTCTTTTTCGAATGCGGCGGAAGTTCACGATTCGGTTACTGCAAAAAAGGCGACGCGAAAGGCGCAAGCGGTTTTGAATACTCGATTGCGATAAACAAATATATCGTAAACGACAAGGATATTTCGGACACCGTCGCGCACGAACTTCTGCACACGATAAAAACCGCAAAAAACCACGACGCCAACTGGAAATATTGGGCAAACTTCGTCAGTCGCAATACGCCTTTCACGATAACCGTCCGCGCAAATATCAAACTTCAACCCGCCGCATATAAAAATAATTCCCGAAAAAAGGTTTTTCCTGTCGAGCAGTACGACGAAAACACGATGAATATTCTGGAATGTCCGCTGTGCCACGACAAAATCGCAGTCAAAAAAACCGTGAAACCCGACAAGTACGGTCAGAGCGAATACCTTTGCAGAAAGTGCCATAAACCGTACTTTTTCACCGTTCCGTCGCCCAGCGTCGCATATATGTCCGCGCGCGAAAAACAAAAACTCGTCGGCGATATTATATCGGGCAGAATAACCGTGTCCGACGACGACCTTTTTTTGAAAATAATGCCCTTTGTCACAAAAAATCTTTGCAACAAACTGTTTATATATTATTTCACGACCTTCCCCGAAATCGTGAACTCAAACTTGCCGCGGCGCGAAAAATTCCGCTTTTTCCTTGTAAGATACGGCACTTCCGCCGCATACAGGTATTTCAAATAAACTTCAACTATTTTGAAAAAAATAAGCATAAAATGAAAAAAGACGATTAAAATCGTCTTTTTTTGCACATTATTTAAACCTATGAAATTACGGGCTGATTATCGTTTGGCTTGTCGGTTTGTTCGCCATTTGTCGCTTTAAGTTTTTGAATATCTTTATCGTATCGACAGCGTTTCGTCAATACAATTTTACGCTTTGGCGATTTCACAAAGCGGCGCAACGAGGCACCCTTTGCTCTGGTAATACGTAAGCATTTCGGGGAGTTTGGTCTTGTCGTAACTCGTGATGCAGTCGGAAAGCACGTGGACGATATAGCCCTCTTTTGCCATATTGAAACACGTAGATTTGATACACACCGTAGCGTCCGCGCCTGCGATATAAAATTCCGTGATGCCATGCTCATTTATGAATGTGGCAAATTCCTCGCTCGTGAGGGCGTTGCTCTTTGTTTTAATGAAAATATTATCCGATACGATTTTGAGTTCCGCAACCAACTCTGCGCCTCGAGTTCCGCTCTTGAAAGTCCTCGTGCCGGGGGATACGTTATTTTGTTTAATATAGACCACGTGCATATCTTTTTCGAGCGCAAAGTCTATCGCTCGATTTACGTTGTCTATGATTTCCCTGTAATTCTTGGTGATGTCGTTTTGCAGGTCGATAACGACCAACGCGCTGTTTTTCATAGTGTTTTTCCTCTCAAAATACGATTTTCGATTATTATGGCACAATAAAAATTTAATGTAAATACAAAATAACGAAAATCCAAATAATCTCTTGTAAAAAATAAAACGAACTTTGAATTTTCATCAAGGTTCGTTTTATTCTTGTTTGGTGCGGTCGACCGCGCGTCGCACACTTCGCTTTTGAAATCGTGTTATCGGGGGCGATAACGCTCACTCTTTTGCTTGTGTGCGCCTTTTCCCCACGGGTACACAGTATCCCGCGGGGTCCCCGATATTATGCGTTTGCATTTGAGTTGCCCGAGCGCAGCGGACATGAGCACCAACAGAGCGGCAACGCCGCATCATTTTTGGCAGAAAATGAAAAAAAGACGATAGCAATATCGTCTTTTCTGTTGGTGCGGTCGATGGGACTTGCTCCGCAACCCTACGGGCGCAGGCGTTTTGAACGCCTTTATTTGCGCCGCTAACGCGGTTGCTATCACGCCGGGGACTAAAAACAGCGCACCGTGCTGTTTTCTTAACGTCCCGTTCAAGTCCCTTACTCCCTTGCAAAAAAAAGACTTGCACAATGAATGTACAAGTCATTTTTTTGGTGCGGTCGATGGGACTTGAACCCATACGGTCTCCCATACGCCCCTCAAACGTACGCGTCTGCCTGTTCCGCCACAACCGCATTTTTCACTGCGAGAGATATTATAACTCTTTCCGATGCATTTGTCAACACAAATTATGTCCGAAAGTCAATATATTTTTAAAGCTGTGCAAATTTCCGCCTTTTGCCCTTTTTCAGGGTGCAAAACGTGCTGCGTTTATGTTATAATATAGGCACAGCAAACCCTTGTTTCAGGGTCGTTTTACGAATAATATCGGGAGGTTGGGGCGATTTTCGGCTTTTACTGCGCAATTCCGTCCGAACCGGAAAGGGAACAGAACATGCAAAAAGATAAAGCACTTGAAATGGCACTCGGTCAAATCGAAAAGCAATACGGCAAGGGTGCAATTATGCTGATGGGAGATGCCGCCTCAAGGATTCAGGTTTCCGTCATTCCGACGGGCTGCATTGAGCTTGACGCAGCTCTCGGCGTCGGCGGCGTTCCGCGCGGAAGAATAGTTGAAATATACGGGCCGGAATCCTCCGGCAAAACCACCATTGCGCTGCATATCATTGCCGAAGCGCAAAAAATGGGAGGTATGTGCGTTTTTATCGATGCCGAACATGCGCTTGATCCCGTTTATGCCGAAAAGCTTGGCATCAGCATGGACAAGCTCTATGTTTCCCAGCCGGACAACGGCGAACAGGCACTTGACATTGCGGATGCACTCGTTCGCAGCGGCGCGATCGACGTTATCGTTGTTGACTCCGTTGCGGCTCTCGTTCCCAAAGCCGAGCTTGAAGGCGACATGGGTGATTCTCACGTCGGCTTGCAGGCAAGACTCATGAGCCAGGCATTGCGCAAGCTTGCCGGCGTTGTCGGAAAATCCCGCACCTGTGTTATTTTTATCAATCAGCTCCGCGAAAAAGTCGGTGTTATGTTCGGCAATCCCGAAACCACCACCGGCGGCAAGGCGCTGAAGTTCTTTGCCTCCATCCGTTTGGACGTCCGCAAAATTGACACGCTGAAACAGGGCAATTCGCCCGTTGGAAACCGCACGCGCATCAAAGTCGTTAAAAACAAGGTTGCGCCGCCTTTCCGCGTTGCCGAGTTCGACATTATCTACGGTGAAGGCGTTTCTAAGGAAGGTTCCATTCTCGATATGGGCGTTGCAAACAAAATCATCACAAAGACCGGCGCATGGTTCTCCTACGGCGATATCCGCGTCGGACAGGGCAGGGAAAACGCACGCAATTTCCTGCGCGACAACCCCGAGCTTTGCAAAGAAATCGAAAAGAAGCTCCGCGACCTTATCGAAACAGCCCATGACGAAACCGCTCCCGTCAGCGAGGACGAGCCCTATTCCGAGGATGAATAATTCAAAAGCAACCCGCGCTTTATGCCGTGCATACCGAAAACATGCCGGTTGACGCTCCGGTTAAAGTCCCGCAGTTAAATTTTCAATTACAAAAGCTCCGCAGCAGGTATTTCGGCCATGCGGAGCTTTTTCGGGTTTTATCCGTTTTATTCAAATTCGAATTCTCAGCCCAATCCGAGCGCGGCACGGAGTATCAGCACGGCGTCCGAAAGTGTGACGTTTCCGTCCCCGTCCGCATCGCAGAGCGCGGCAGTTTCGGGCGAAAGCTCAGCCGTTCCGAGTGCGCACCGCATCACGAGCAGCGCATCCGCCGCCGTCACAACGCCGTCCCCGTCCGCATCCCCGGGAACACCGGGTTCGCCGCCGTTAACAAAGATCCATCCGCTTTGCGTCTGCGTCGGCACGGGATATTGATCGTCGTCGGCTGGATGGATTCAGCATTTCCAATGAAAATCTCTAAAAGAACAGG
>OQWA01000341.1_pt1 | contig 13568 bp, 10 predicted proteins | sample 1691581 | NCBI WGS metagenome assembly OQWA01 (sample SAMN03418264, study PRJEB22391) | human gut metagenome | biome: human-gut; feature: organic feature; material: feces | host: Homo sapiens | place: Tanzania | collected 2013-01
GAAATGCGTCAGGCAGAAGCCCTTGCTCTTCCGCACCTTGATGGCCCCTATCGCCCCGGCAAATAACCGCCCGTACCTTTCGCTGCGCTCTGCCCTCACTGCGGGGCGCAGACAAGCTCTCTCATCATATCCAGATAAACACAGATCTCCTCATACAGCATTTCCGGCTGGAAAGAAGCGTCCTGAAACCGCTCCGTCATCAGTCCCTTGATCGTAAAATCAAGCATCTTCCGCAGCTTCTCCCCGTCTACCTTTCCGGGAAGACGGCTGTAATCGATCTGCGCATTGATCGCCTGATAGACCTCCTCAAGAGCTCCCCGCTTCTCCTCTATCGCCAGAAGCGCCTCGCTGACATCCTCCGACATCGAACGGTTCAGGAACTGCTGCATGTAGGGGTAGCCTCTCATTGCGTGCATACGGGCACATTCGGTCTGCTTCATGACCGCGAACAGATCCCGCTCCGCCGGGTCGACCGTCGACCGCAGCTCCAGCGTCATATATCTCACGCTGTAGTCATAGATAAATTTATATACTCCGATCTTGCTCCCGAAATAATGGAAGAGGAGTCCCTTGCTGATCGCCGCTTCCCTGACTATGTCATCCGTGCTCGCATGGCGATAGCCCTGAAGCGCAAATATTTTCAGCGCTGCGTTAATCATCCTGTCCTGCTTTTCTTTTTTCAAATCAAAGAACTTGCCGTTCATAAATCCTGCTCCTGTTCCACTCCGATGTTTCTATAGTAGCATAATTTCTTTCCGATAGAAACCATAAAATTTTCCTAAAATTGTACATATTCCCTTTTCAATTCCGCAGAATAGTATTAAAATTATCATAACTTAAACGGAACCGAAAGGAGTAACCTATGGCAAAGAAATTTAAAAAAGTTCTTCTTTTCGCTGCGGCAATAGGTACTGTTGCTGCTGCAGCACACCACTATCTGCAAAAAAAGAATGCAGCCGACACCCATGCCGAGGACGAGGATTACGACGACTTCAGCGAAGAACCCGATGAGCATGAGCTGGAAGGAGTGACAAAATCACGCAGCTATGTGCCCTTGACGCCGGAGCCGAAGACTGAGAAGCCGGAGGAAAAGACCGAAAGCTTCACTCCTCTCAAGGATACCGTGGAACAGACTGTAGAAAAGGCAGAAGATGCAATCGAAAACGTAGAGGAATTCTTCGATGAAGAGGATGCCTCCGACGAAGAGCCTCCTTTGAAGGACAATTAACTTCCAAAAAGCCCCTCACTCCGGTGAGAGGCTTTTTTCCTCTATTCCAGCCTATCTCAGCCAGACCTCTCTGAGTCTGGCAGCTCCCTCCCTGATCTGCTCATGGCTCAGTGCGCCAAAGCCCAGCAGGACGGCGGCATTCTCCTTCCGCCCGGAGCCCTCCCCATTTTCCATTCCTTCCGACATCCCGTAGACCCGCACGCCTGCGGCTGCCGCTGCCTTCACCAGCTCCGTCTCGCTGAGGTTCTTCCCCTTTGCCGTCAGTACCAGGTGCAGCCCCGCATTCTCTCCGGTGATCCTGAACCGGGTTCTGAACGGCCGCAGTTCCTCCAGAAGGAGCTCATGCTTGGCGCGGTAGATCTTTCTCATCCGGTTCAGATGGCGCTCAAAATAGCCCTCCCTGATAAACTCATCCAGAATGCTCTGATCGATTCTTGACACGGTACAGGAATAAAATGCCAGCTCCCGCTGATATTTCTCCAGCAGTGGCTTCGGCAGCACCATGAAGCTGATACGGATTGCCGGTGCAATCGCCTTGGAAAAGCTGCCAAGGTAGATGACGCTTCCATGTTCATCGTTCGCCTGCAGGGCAGGTATTGGTTTTCCGTGATACCGGAACTCACTGTCGTAGTCATCTTCGATGATGTATCTGTCGGGCTCCCTGTCCGCCCACCTTAAAAGCTCAAGCCTTCTTCCGATCGGCATGATCGTGCCGGACGGGAACTGATGCGAGGGCATGGCATAGACGGCATTGACCCCTTCCCTCTCGAGAGGCTCCGTCTTCATGCCGCTGTCATCCCTCTCAACCGTAATCACCCGGTAGGAGAAGGACTGAAAGATCTGATAGGAGCGGAAATAGGTCGGATTCTCCATCGCAACGCAGACCTCCCTTCCCAGCAGCTTCTCCAGCAGCATCAGCAGATAGTCGTTTCCCGCCCCGACAATGATCTGCTCCGGGTCGCAGTTCACTCCCCTCGAAGAATGAAGGTATCTGCCGATTGTTTCCCTCAGACGGTAATCGCCCTGCGGTTCTCCCCTTGCAAAAAGTTCGCTGTTCGCGTCCGTCAGGATATTCTTTGTAATCTTCTTCCAGACGCCGAAGGGAAAGCCCGTCATATCAATCTCATGCGGGGAAAAGTCATAGAGGTATTCCGCAGCCTCCATCCTCGGCTTCAAAACCACTTCCGCCGTGCTCCGGTGCTTTCCTGCGCCGGTGTCCACCCGCGCAAGCTCCTCCATCGCGCAGACAAAGTAACCCCTGTAGGGTCTCGCCTCAATGTAGCCCTCGTCCTGAAGCTGCGCGTAGGCATAATCCACCGTGCTTCTGGCGACCTGTAAATTTTCTGCCAGAGAACGAGTGGAGGGAAGCCTCTCACCCTCCTGAAGCTTCCCATCCGTAATTTCCTTCTTGATATATTCATAGATCTGCTCATACAGGCAGATGCCGCTGCCGCTTTGCAGACGGATCGTCATTTCATACATAGTCGCTCTCCCGGCATCCCGCCGTATGGGCTGTGTCTGTCAGTGTCCGTTCGCCTTGATTTCTGCAACGATCTGATCCTTCAGATCTCTCGCCTTTTCCTTTGTGCGCGCATTTGCCATCGAGGAGGTCAGAATCGAGGAAATCAGTCTGCTTGCAATGTCATACTTCTTGAACCTTGCCGCCAGAACTGCCAGCAGATAGTCGATCGTGATCTCGTCCATGCCGCACATCGGAAAGCTCTCCGTCTGTCTCGCCTCCGCAAAGCCCTTGTAAGCATTCTGCAGATACTCGTCCTCCTGCTTTGTCAGCTCCCCGATCAGCTTCAGGTCTTCGCTTCCTTTCTCCTGAAGGCTCTCTCCCCAACCGCGCATCAGCCAGCCGCTCTTTAAGCAGATATAGGCCTTCTCACTCGCCTTCGCTCTCTTTACCACCGCGCAGGCAAGCGCGATCTTATACCGCTCGTAAGCCTGCTCATAGCTGTAAACTTCATCGTTATACTGGGTGAGACGCACATTGGCGCTGATCTTTTCCCGGATCTGCTTCGCCTGGGAGGCGCCGATGTTCGGGAAATATCTGCTCAATGCCGCATAACCGCAGTGCGGACACAGCTCCACATCATACTTCATGGAGTCGATTCCTTCATATCTTGCCCGCAGATCCATGTCGGTACCGATCAGCTTCGCCTTACCTGTCTTCATGATCTTCGCGTTAAACTCCTTCTCACAGACAGGACATTTAAAGCTCTTCTCATAGATCAGATCCTTCTCCTCTACCTTCGGAGGTGCGGCGACCACTTTCTTTTTCTCTTCCTTTTCCTCTTCCGCAAAAAGGTCTACTCCCTCGAGACCACCGAGACCAATTCCGCCAAGACCGGATAAAATACTCATATCAGACCCTTCCTTTCTTATCAATCCTTTTTCGGCAGGACAAACGAACTCTTTAACGATACAATCCGGTTAAATACAAGCTTCTCCGCCGTCGAATCCTTTGCATCCACACAGAAGAAGCCCTGTCTGACGAACTGGAACCTGTCATACGGCTTCGCCTCCGCAAACGCAGGCTCAAGATAGCACTGCTTCACCGTCAGTGAATTCGGGTTGAGATACAGTTCCCCTTCTTCATTATAAATGGAGCCCTTCTCATCCGCCACCGTCTCGTCGATCAGATTTTCATAGAGACGTACCTCTGCCTGAACTGCTGTCTTTGCCGCAACCCAGTGGATCGTGCCCTTGACCTTTCTTCCGTCGGGGCTGTTTCCTCCTCTGGATGCCGGGTCATAGGTACAGTGTACCTCTGTAACGTTTCCGTCAGCGTCCTTCACACAGCCCGTACAGGTCACAAAATAAGCGTTCATGAGGCGGACCTCATTGCCGGGGAACATACGGAAATATTTCTTCGGAGGCTCCTCCATGAAGTCCTCCCTCTCGATATACAGCTCTCTGCCAAAGGGAATCTCCCTTGTGCCAAGCGCCTCATTCTCCGGGTTGTTACCGGCGGGCAGCATCTCCGTCTGATCCTCCGGATAGTTGTCGATTATGAGCTTGACCGGATCTACCACCGCCATATAGCGGGGCGCCTTCGCCTTTAAGTCCTCTCTGATACAATACTCCAGCGCCGCATAGTCCGCGATGGAGTTTGCCTTCGATACACCGCACATCTCCACGAACATCTTGATGGATTCCGGTGTGAAGCCACGCCGTCTGAGCGCCGCAATGGAAACCAGTCTCGGATCGTCCCAGCCGTCCACGGTACCGGTCTGCACGAGCTTTTTAATGTATCTCTTTCCGGTCACAACGTTTTTCAGATACAGCTTTGCGAACTCGATCTGCTTCGGCGGATGAGGATACTCTAACTCCCTGACAACCCAGTCATAGAGAGGTCTGTGATCCTCGAACTCCATCGTACAGATGGAATGTGTGATCCCCTCAATCGCATCCTCAATCGGATGTGCGAAATCATACATCGGATAGATGCACCAGGTATCGCCGGTATTGTGATGATGCATGTGTGCGACACGGTAAATGACCGGATCACGCATATTGATGTTCGGGGAAGCCATGTCAATGCGGGCTCTCAGAACCTTCTCGCCGTCCGCATATTTTCCCGCCTTCATATCCTCAAACATCTGCAGATTCTCTTCCATGGAGCGCTCTCTGCCGGGATCGTCCTTTCCCGGCTCCGTGAAGGAGCCTCTGTACTCCTTGATCTGCTCCGCGGAGAGATCGGAGACATATGCCTTTCCCTTTTTAATCAGTTTTATAGCCGCCTCATACATCTGTCCGAAATAGTTCGACGCGAAGAAAAGCCTGTCCTCCCAGTCAGCGCCAAGCCACTGGATGTCCGCCTTGATGGACTCTACAAATTCGATATCCTCCTTTGTCGGGTTGGTATCATCAAAACGCATATTGAACTTGCCGTTGTACTTCTGTGCCAGTCCGTAATTCAAAAGAATGCTCTTGGCGTGTCCGATGTGCAGATAGCCGTTCGGCTCCGGTGGAAACCGGGTATGCACGGTATCATAGACACCCTCAGCCAGATCCTTGTCAATAATCATCTCGATAAAATTCTTTGATTCTGTCTCACCCATATCATCTTTCCTTGCCTTTCCAAGCCTTTCCCTAATGATAGCACACTCCCGCACGGATTATCAAGTAGTTCAATCGAAAAGGGAGCTATGACTACGCTTCGTCATAGCTCCTGAGAAAGAGATCCTTTTCTACTATATAAATATCGTGGGGATCGTCACAGCGGACAGCGAGAAAATCTCCCGGTCTGCCTAGCATATACCGGTTCTTATCCCATGTCGTGAACACCTTCATTCCCTTTTCCAGCGGTCTGGCGTGGATATGCACCTCGCCGGAGGGAATACAGCCGTGCGCATAGTCCGTCAGCAGCATATCCTGTCCGTTGATCCGGTTCTTGATGACGGGAACATATTCCGTGCTGTGAATGTATTCGCTTTTCGCATGTGTCTCGTCCAGTACGGTGTAAGATTTCAGGAAGCGTTCCCGCCGCTTCGGATAAACGTCCCCCTTCACGCCGATCATGATGTAAAGGTCATCCTCGATCGTCATGTCGATGTCGCCGTCCAATGTACGGATGGTGATGGGAGTGCCGACCGGCAGCACCTCTGCCGCACGGACATATGCCACGGGAATCTTTTTCTTCACATACTTTTTCATCGTGTCAAGATCAGCCGTGTATTCGCCCGCATAGATGATCTCAAAGCTGTCAAAATACTGTGTCATGCGGTTGTTGAAATAGCCCTCCGTGTGCAGCGTCGGATAATGCTCCTCATACAGCTTCAGGCTGATAAAGCCACCCGCCTTCTCGTAATGGCCGCCGCCGGAGCCGATTCCCTCTGCCAGAAAGGCTGCGAGCTCGCTCGCGTTGACCTCCTTGATACAGCTTCTGACAGAAAATTTATAGCCGTCGTTTACCGTGTTATACACAACACAGGTCTTGATGGCATCGACCTGCAAAAGGAAATCACTAATCAGACCGAGAATGTTCGGATCGCAGGGCTGCGCCTTGATGACTGCAAACTCATAATCGTCATTGTAGCTGTAGCGGATCAGCGCAATTCCGGCGATCTCCAGCTCCTCCAGCGACAGGTTGGAATTGCGGAACAGGGTAATCATGCTCTTGTCGAACTTTAGCGCCTCTCGCATATCCATATCCAGCGGGTTAAACAATTCCGAAAACTGGTTGGTATCCGTGTACAATCCGTAATACAGCGCTGTTCCGAGAATTTCATCGCTGTCCACATCAAATTTTTCTTCCTTGAGCAGCTTCCACACCAGTGTGGCGCAGCTTCCCAGATTCGGTGTGATAATGCTCGCGGGAACCGAATCCTTCTCCTGCTGATGGTGGTCGATGATGACAACGTGATCCGCCGTGATCCCGGTCACATTTCCGGAGCCGTACTGGCAGTCAACCGTGATGAGCAGACCGTCCGCATGAAGGGTCTCCCCTCTCTCCAGCCCCACATATTCGATCGGCAGATGCAGCTTCTCCACCATGAGCCGCAGGTTCGACTTATGGATTTTGTTGCTTCCGCTGTAGACGAGCCGCACCGACTTTCCCTTGCCCTTAAAATAACAGTACAGACCGTACCCGGAGGCGATTGCGTCCGCGTCCGGGTTGTCATGGCACTGGATCATTATCGGGTCATACACTTCAAGGTCTGACAATCTCATAAGATTTTCCTCTTTTGAATGATTAATGGTGGAACAGTCTGATTCCGGTGAATGCCATCACCATGTTGTACTTGTCACAGCACTCGATCACGGCATCGTCTCTCACAGAGCCTCCGGGCTGTGCGATGTACTTCACGCCGCTCTTATGCGCGCGCTCGATATTGTCGGAGAACGGGAAGAAGGCGTCGGAGCCGAGCGTCACATCCTGCATTCCGTCAAGCCATGCCCGCTTCTCCTCCCTCGTAAACACAGGCGGCTTCACCTTAAATACCTGCTCCCATGCGCCGTCCGCCAGAACATCCATGTATTCGTCACCGATGTAGACGTCAATGGCATTGTCCCTGTTTGCCCTTCCGAGACCGTCGACAAACTGTAAACTCATTACCTGCGGCGCCTGGCGCAGGAACCAGTTGTCCGCCTTCTGTCCGGCAAGTCTCGTACAATGGATACGGGACTGCTGTCCGGCGCCGATACCGATTGCCTGACCGCCCTTGACATAGCAGACAGAGTTGGACTGCGTGTATTTCAGCGTAATCAGGGATATTTTCATGTCGATCAGGGCTTCCGCCGGGATCGTCTTGTTCACCGTCACAATATTTGACAGAAGGTCACCGTTGATGTCCAGCTCATTTCTGCCCTGTTCAAACGTGATGCCGAAAACCTGCTTCTTCTCTGTCGGTGCGGGAACGTATGCCGGATCAATCTGGATCACGTTGTAGTTTCCGTTCTTCTTGGATTTCAGCAGTTCGAGCGCTTCCTCCGTATAGCCGGGCGCGATTACACCGTCCGAAACCTCCCTCTTAATCAGTCTCGCAGTGTCCTTGTCACAGACATCGGACAGCGCAATGAAATCGCCGAAGGAAGACATTCTGTCCGCACCTCTCGCTCTCGCGTAAGCACAGGCAAGGGGAGACAGCTCTCCGAGGTCATCCACCCAGTAGATCTTCGCCAGCGTCTCATCGAGCGGAAGTCCCACTGCCGCGCCTGCGGGAGAGACATGCTTGAAGGAGGTCGCTGCGGGAAGACCAGTCGCTTCCTTCAGCTCCTTTACCAGCTGCCAGCCGTTGAAGGCATCGAGGAAGTTAATGTAGCCGGGTCTTCCGTTCAGCACAGTCACCGGAAGCTCACTGCCGTCCTCCATGTAAATCCTCGAGGGCTTCTGATTGGGATTACATCCGTATTTCAATTCAAATTCTTTCATCCGTTCCGTCTCCTTCTGTTGGATTTTATTTATTTTTATTCACAATTCTTGTCTCATAGCTTCCGTCTTCGATATTGATGTACCGCACAAACAGGGAAACCTTGTTGTCCGCATTCAGGCTGTTCCAGATCATGTCGGTAAAGCCGTCGATGTCACCGGAGATTTCAACGCGCTTCGGCTCACCCTCAAAGCTCGGCAGCGGGTTTCCGTCGTGCATATAGGTGTGGATGAATCTTCCCTCACCCGCTGCGGGATTCTGGTAGGCAAAGGTATTGCGGATGCAGCAGGACGGGTCGCCGTTATTGCTCTTAAGAATGGACATTGCGTAGTTGTAGCTTCCGCCCTCGATGTGCATGATTCCGGAAATTCTGGGCGTGTAGTTCGGCGCATCCGGCTCGAATTCCCGGCATCTCAGGGACTGCTCAAAGGTCAGCTGCTTATCCATTCCGTCATAGATCGTGTCCGTCTGGTCGCCGTTCGTCACGATCGTCTTATTTCCCAGCCCGCGCACCGGCGCATAGATACTCAGGCTGGGGTCTTCCAGCTTCGAGGGGTCGAATGCCTGCGTGCGGATTCCCTCGCCCTCTGTCACGAAGACACGGTTGCGGCTGTTGGAGCTTCTGCCCATGATAAAGTATGCCGTAACCGCATATTTTGCGTCTGCCGACCGTCCGATGACGATTCCTCTTCCGGGGTACTCGTTGTTTTTCAGTTCCTGCTCCAGTTTCAACATAGAAAAACCTCCTTAAAAGATAAAACCACCTGAGCATCACAATAACAGGTGGTGCCCAGGCGGTCGGCTTTTGCATTTACTGCACTCCCCATGGGTACTCCCATTTCCGCCAGTCATGCAGCTACTATCCTCATCTTACACATTCTTCCCGCGAAATGCAAGCTCTTTCGCAGTATTTCGCCTCAAAATCCTCACATTTCATCGGGCGGTCAAAATAATATCCCTGAATATACTTCACCTTCATATTGCGGACAACCTCATACTGCGCCTCCGTCTCGATTCCCTCCACGCAGATATTGACGCCGAGCGTCTCCGCCAGCTCCGCCACCATCTTGACAAAGCTCTGCGAATACGCATCATCCGCGAGCTCCTTGACAAAGCTCTGGTCTACCTTAATCATGTCAAACGGAATCTCCCTGATATGGTTCAGTGAGGAATAACCGGTTCCGAAATCGTCCAGCGCAATCTTGACACCGAGCGCCTTGATACGGTCGAGTATCTTCTTCATTCTCTCCATATCGTTGATTGCAAGGCTCTCCGTCACCTCAAGCGTCAGGTATCTCGGCTCAATTCCGGTCTCTTCGATCACCTTCTCCACAACCTCGACCACATCCGCCTGCAACAGCTGAACCACCGACAGATTAACATTCACCTTGTAGGCATAGCCGGCATCATTCCACTTCTTGCAGCGCGCACAGGCTTCCTTCAGGACATAGTTGCCGATCGGATTGATCAGCCCGAGATACTCAGCCAGCGGAATAAATTCTGCGGGCGGAATAAAACCGAGCTTTGCGCTGTTCCAACGGATCAGTGCCTCCGCTCCCGCACACTCCACACCATCCTGCACATCGATGATCGGCTGATAGTAAACCTCAAATTCCTTATAGCCGTCCACAGTGGCGTCACGCATATTTTTTTCCATGTCGAGTCGTCTGCCCGACGCTGAGTTAATGCCCTCGTTATATCTCGCCACACGGTTCTTGCCGCCCTTCTTCGCCTCATACATGGCAATGTCCGCCTTCTTAATCAGGTCAGCGACGGAATCGCCGTATTCCGGGAAGGTGACAATACCCATACTCATTGTACAGTAATAATCCGTGTCCTTTAAGAACCACGGCTTTGCAAAGATCTGACGGATGTCCTCTTCGATCCTGTCAAAGCGCCTGTACTGCTCCGGCGGAATGACGATGACGAACTCATCTCCTCCCATGCGGTAGCAGTTGTTCTGTATTCCCTCGATCCTCTGCAGGGAATGAGAGATCGCCTTCAGCAGAACGTCGCCGTACTGATGTCCGAGTCCGTCGTTGATATGCTTGAAGTCATCCAGATCCAGATAGCACAGCGCGCCGACTTCATTCATCTTCTTCGCCTGATCGATCTGTCTTGCAAGGTCACGCTCACAGCACATTCTGTTGTACAGTCCGGTAAGGAAGTCCGTGTATGCCTGCTGCTCGATCTTCCGCTGATAGAGCTTTTTATCCGTAATATCGTAGAGTGAGTAGATGACAGCCTCTCTGCCGTCCACCCACGAGATCTCCTTGAAGGTCAGATCATACCATCTCTCGCGCTCCAGATGATAGATCTCATAGAGACCGCTGTCGTTTCCAGAGCTGACGCCTCTCTGGAGCAGACCGGCAAACTTATTCTCCTTCAGCTCCTTTGCAAAGGTATTCTGCAGCTTCCGGTTCGCAAACAGCCGGTTTCCGGTATTCTTATCCGTCACATAGATAGCGCATCCGACATTGTCCAGTATTGTCTCCAACGCCTCATAGGAGCTTGTCAGCGAATTTTTCTGGATTCTTCTCGTCAGAATGCTCTGCAATATCTTGACTGCGTCCGCCGTAAACTTGATTTCCTGCATATTCCAGGTCATCCGCTGTCTGCTGTGGTTCAGCGCCAGCACCATGGCATCCTTGTTATCCTTGCTGATAATCGGGAAAATCATGACTGCGCACAGCCCGAGCGCCCCGATCTCCTCCCTGAGCTCTCCGTCCAGTCCGTCCGAGGAGAGCACCAGCGGCTTATCGGTCTGCAGAAATTTCGGAATCGGCAGATTGCTTGTCTTGTCATACATCGAAACGACTCCTTGCGCGCACCACTCGCAGAGCACGTCCATGTTTTCGTCCGCCTTGTGCAGCTGGAATATCTGAGCCGAATCCACCTGCAGCTGTTTACCGAGAATGCCCAGCCATCTATCCATGACTACCTCGATCCGATCCTCACTGTCCAGCTGCTGCACAATCTCCGTCGTCGCCTCGATCGTGTGCAGGTTCCTGCTCATCTCGCGCTCCGCATAACGGCTCCGTCTGCTCTCAAGCTCCGCACTGACGCAGGACATTTTATTTGCAAAAAGTGTGCTGCTCGCATCCCTCAGCAGATCCAGCACATCAAGGAAGGTCTGCTCGTCCCTTCCGTCCTCCGCAAAGCTGAACACGACCCAGCAGATCACCGTGTGCGACTCTACCCTCACAGCGCTCGCCGCAATATAGTCACCATCCTGCTCCAGCTCCTCTATCGCCTGATCCTCGAGAGAGCCTTCCTCGACCCTTTCGATTGCGTTCTTCAGCTGCGCGAGCATCGAAGAGGTCTTTACCTTCTCCCGCTGCTCCTCTGAGCCGGAAATGCTGGTGATCTGCTGCCCCATACAGTCCAGACAATAGGCACATATACCGGTTGCGCGACAAAATTCATCCTGCAGCCGCTGTAATTCATCCCTGTCTATTAATTCCAATGCCACATTCGTTTGCACGGCATACCTCCACTCCTTACGCTACTTCCCCTATAAAATAATAACCATATTGTACCATGATTGTTTCCCAATCATGGTATTGATGTCCATTCGGACGCTTTCTGTTTTAGAATAAGGTTATTCTATCATATTTTCACTTGGTACACAACAACTCCCCGCAAAAAAGAAAGCGCCCATTCCTTTCGGAACAGACGCCTTCCGACCATTATTCGTCTACACTGTAGTTCGGTGCTTCTTTTGTGATATGGATGTCGTGAGGATGGCTCTCCTTGAGGGAGGCAGCAGAGATCTTTACAAATCTGCCGGTCTCCATCAGCTCGGGAATGTTGTGTGCTCCACAGTAGCCCATACCGGAACGCAGTCCGCCGAGAAGCTGGAACACTGTATCCTCCACATTACCCTTGTAAGCGACACGCCCCTCGACACCCTCGGGAACAAGCTTCTTCGCATTCTCCTGGAAGTAACGATCCTTACTTCCGTTCTCCATTGCGGCGATGGAACCCATGCCACGGTATACCTTATACTTTCTTCCCTGGAACAGTTCGTAATCCCCGGGGCTCTCCTCGCAGCCTGCAAACATGCTGCCCATCATGCAGACGCTACCGCCTGCGGCAATCGCCTTGGTGATGTCTCCGGAATACTTGATACCGCCGTCAGCGATAATCGGAATACCGTACTCCTTGGCAACGCTGTAGCAGTCCATAATTGCGGAAATCTGGGGAACACCGATACCTGCAACGACACGGGTCGTACAGATGGAACCGGGTCCGATACCTACCTTGACGGCATCTGCACCGTTCTCAATCAGAGCTTTCGTCGCCTCTCCCGTCGCAACGTTTCCGGCAACGACCTGCAGATCGGGATACTTGTCCTTTATCATTTTCAGGCAGGTCAGAACATTCTGGGAATGTCCGTGTGCACAGTCAAGCACAACCACATCCACCTTTGCATCCACCAGCGCGGACACACGCTCCAGCACATTCGCCGTGATGCCGACGCCCGCTCCGCAGAGCAGTCTGCCCTGCTCGTCCTTTGCAGCCAGCGGATATTTGATCGTCTTCTCAATGTCCTTGATGGTAATCAGACCCTTGAGGTTAAAGTCCTTGTCCACAATCGGAAGCTTTTCCTTTCTCGCCGCCGCAAGAATCTTCTTTGCTTCCTCGAGGGTGATCCCCTCCTGTGCCGTAATCAGCCCTTCGCTTGTCATGGACTCTTTGATCTTCTTGGTAAAATCTGTCTCGAACTTCAGATCACGGTTCGTGATGATGCCGACCAGACGACCGTTCTCTGTGATCGGAACACCGGAGATTCTGAATTTCGCCATCAGATTGTCAGCATCCTGTAATGTATGATCCGGAGATAAGAAAAATGGATCGGTGATGACACCGTTCTCAGAACGCTTTACCTTATCGACCTCATCTGCCTGTGCTTCAATGGACATGTTTTTATGAATGATTCCGATACCACCCTGTCTGGCCATTGCGATAGCCATTTTTGATTCTGTGACTGTATCCATTGCAGCACTCATCATAGGAATGTGCAACGTAACCTTGTTTGTCAGTTTTGTGGTCAAAGTGATCATATCGGGGGTCACTTCGGAATACTGCGGAACTAACAGAACATCATCAAATGTAATGCCTTCACCAATAATCGTAGCCATTTGTTTTTATCCTCGCTTTCTGATTCGTAATTTGGGTAATTCTGACATCCCATGGTGATTTGCGGATGTCATGTTTAATGTATCTATGATACAAAAAATAAAAAATAATGTCAATGGAACGCACAAACTTAATAATGTAAAAAAAATGAAAGTTAAATATTTTGTTTTTCGTGAAATTGTGCTACACTCAAAAAAGTAAAAATGCAGAATCAGTTAAGGTGGTAAAAAATGGAGTTTCGACCCTGTATAGACATTCATAACGGAAAAGTCAAGCAGATCGTCGGCAGCAGCCCGCGCGACGCGGGCGATACGGCG
>OQWA01000342.1_pt1 | contig 13550 bp, 10 predicted proteins | sample 1691581 | NCBI WGS metagenome assembly OQWA01 (sample SAMN03418264, study PRJEB22391) | human gut metagenome | biome: human-gut; feature: organic feature; material: feces | host: Homo sapiens | place: Tanzania | collected 2013-01
TGCCCTGTTCGCCGTAAATGGGAATGGGTTTTTTTGCTTTCTAGCTCAGCGATTTGCTCTTTGGTGCTGTTAAGCTCCATAAACAAGGCTTCTTCGTTATAAACGCTGTAATCAATAGCTCTTGCTCTCATCTGCGCTCCCTTAACAAAATTTGCCCCATTATAGCACATTTTGAAAAACAAAGCAAAATTTATCTTACAAGGTCTTTATTTAGCTCAATTTTAAGGATTTTTAGAGCTTTTGAGCCGTTTTCCGCAATTTAATGCTATGCAAAAGTAATGATTTTTTCTGATACTGCAAAGGCTTAGAACGCTTTTTATGCGCTTTTTATGCGTTTTTTTATCATTTTCAGCACTTTTTGTTAGTTGTTGTTAGAAAATAAAATATCAATAGAAAAGAAAACTCAACTTCCACAAGCAACAAACAGCCCCTCCGTCCCTACTTATGTGTGAATGATTAAAGTGTCCATAATCTATATTGTGGTTTTTGGAGTTTAGAGGTTTTGTTGAATGTGTAAACAAGGCAAAAGCGAAACAACATGACACTAAACAACCAGACAACGCTAACGCATCGCTCTATTGATGTTTTATAGTTTAGAATTGCACTATACAACAATATTTTAACAAATAAAATCCACGACAAAATATTCGTTCGTAAATACGCGATTCTCGTTGATTTTGCAATGTTCAGATTATCAGGACATTGCAAAACCTACGCGCAAAAAAGACTGATTTTTACGCATAAAAAGGCGAAAATATAGCAAAAAAGACATTGATATTGAGAGGTGAAAGCATAGATATTACAGTGTAAAAGCTTAGTTATTGCAAGGTAATAACTAAGTTATTGTGCCCGCACCATGAATATTTCGCATTTTTATTGCTTTTTCTTTTCTTAAAAGCATTGCTTTAACATATTTTCAAGTTGTTGAGATGGACGTTTTTCTTATCATTTTAATGGTTGTAAAAAATGTTTAAAGCACAAATCAAAGGGCGATTACACTTTTAAAAAACTGTTGTGAAGAAGTGAAAAATAGCAATATAAAATAATAAAGAAAAATATGTTTGTTTATTTTTATTTCTTGATATTGTCTGAATTGCAGTTTAGAGATATTTTGGTTGTTCATTGTTCTGTGGGAAGAGTATGATTAGTCGTTTTATTTCTGACAAAAGAAATATTTTCTTCTCCCGTTTTGCCTTTTCTCAGATAAAAGTTGTATATTTGCACCGGAATAATCATTTACCAACCAAATATAATGATTCAATTATGAATATACGACTAAAACTATACTCCGTAATCCTCTCTTTAGGGTGTTCATGCTTGACTGCTAATGCCACTGTGGTTCAGGACTTTATGAATGATGATAATACCACCGTTCAGCATTACAATCCTACGGCTGAGAATCTGGCGTCGCGCAAAGATTTTCAGGATGCTAAATTTGGAATATTCCTCCACTGGGGACTCTATAGTATGCTTGCCACAGGCGAATGGACAATGACTAATAAGGACCTGAATTATAAAGAATATGCGAAATTAGCATGTGGATTCTATCCTGCAAAGTTTGACGCAGCCAAATGGGTTGCAGCTATCAAAGCGTCTGGAGCAAAATATATTTGCTTTACCACACGCCATCATGAAGGCTTTTCTATGTTTAAGTCGAAGTATTCTGACTATAACATAATGGATGCCACCCCTTTCCGTCGCGACATTCTAAAAGAACTTGCAGACGAATGTCATAAGCAAGGCATACGTCTTCACCTATATTATTCGCACATCGACTGGTATCGTGAAGATGCTGTCTGGGGACGAACCGGACGCGGAACTGGTCGCCCGAATCCGCAAGGCAACTGGAAAAGCTATTATCAGTTTATGAATAATCAGTTAACGGAGTTGCTTACCAATTACGGCAAGGTAGGAGCAATATGGTTTGACGGTTGGTGGGATCAGGATGAAAACCCTGGGTTTGACTGGCAGTTGCCTGAGCAATACGCATTGATTCACCGTCTTCAGCCTTCTTGCCTCGTGGGAAATAATCATCATCATACTCCTTTCGAAGGTGAGGACTTCCAGATGTTTGAACGCGACCTTCCTGGTGAAAATAAGGCTGGACTCTCTGGACAGGACATCAGCAAACTTCCTTTGGAGACTTGCGAGACAATGAATGGAATGTGGGGCTATAAAATCACGGATCAGAATTATAAATCCACCAAGACATTGATACATTATCTCGTTAAGGCTGCAGGCAAGAATGCCAACCTCTTGATGAATATCGGTCCTCAGCCTGATGGCGAACTGCCTGCTGTAGCCTTGGAGCGATTGTCAGAAGTGGGAGAATGGATGAAGACCTATGGCGAAACCATATACGGCACTCGTAATGGTATTGTAGCTCCTCATGATTGGGGTGTTACTACACAAAAGGGCAACCGCCTGTTTGTGCATATCCTAAACCTTCAGGATAAATCGCTTTATCTTCCTACTGGCAACCACAAGATAAAGGCTGCCTTCGACTTTGCAACAAAGCAGAAGGTGAAAATCCAGAAGGTAGATGGCGGCATATTGCTAAACCTTGACAAAGTGCCTACCGAGGTTGACAAGGTGGTGGAGATTGGCTTGTAATAATAAGGTATATATAAGTATAAAACAAAAGATGCAAGACTCATGGTCTTGCATCTTTTGTTTGCTGCTATTACATTTCAATAATCTTAGCAATAGTATCTTTCACTCTCTGAGGTGACGAAACAAGGGTGGTGCCTTCGTCAGCATCCTTAGAGCCCATGTGCACTTCTTGGTTGTGGCTCTTCATTTTGCTTGGTACACTTACTCTTGCTGAGAAATGATATTCGTGGATTCCTGTGGCCTCGTATATGGCGCGAATATTGTCTTCTGTTACTCCACTACCAGCCAAGAGGATTATTCTGCCTGCAGCCTTCTTCTGTAGCTCTGCCAAGAGGTTTACACCCTCTATTGCCTTAGGCTGTTGACCCGAGGTGAGGATGCGTTCGCAGCCAAGTTCGATGATATCTTCCAAAGCCTTAAATGGGTCTGCAGTGCGGTCGAAAGCACGATGAAAACTTACAGACATAGGACGTGCTACCTCAATAAGTCTACGGTTGGCTTCCATATCTACTTCTCCGTCAGGAGTCAAACATCCTATCACAACGCCATCAGCACCCAGCTCCTTGCATATTTTGATATCTTCTTCCATACGCTCAATTTCTAATGGAGTATAGAGGAAGTCGCCGCCACGAGGACGGATGATAACGTGCAACTTGGTGGTGGTTAAAACTCTGCGTGACAGCTTTATCTCGCCATACGAAGGTGTGGTACCACCCTCTGGGATGCCAGCACATAGTTCCACTCTGTCGGCGCCACCTTCTTGTGCTGCTATACAACTCTCTACGTTGTTGGTACAAATCTCAAACTTAAAATCTTGTCTGTTCATTACTGTTATGTTAGTTTGGTTAGTGCTGCAAAATTAGGAATATTAAATGATAAAAACAAAGAATTTTGCGCTTTTATAGTCTACTTTAGTTTTGTTTCTTTATCTTTGCATAAGATAAGATAGGCTGTGATATTGCCTACAGCATACGACTACTAATTAATAAAAACGTTCAAGTTATCTGTTATGAAGAAACATATTATATCTTTGGCATTATTGCTCTTTGCCTCTGTGTTGCAAGCAAAGGCAGACAACAACCATTTTATTACCGATGCCGCCTATAGAGCAAAGGTTGAAACGGCTTTCGACCAAAGGATGAAGGTGGTAGGAAAGAAATTTTGCTATCTGAAAGCGCATGATGTAAGTGAGCAAGAGGCTGAGGCTCTGAAATTCCTATATGCTTATATGCCTTTGGCTGATGTTACCGACTATCCTACCACTTTCTATATAGAGAACATTCGCATGAGCTTCAAGGCTCAGAAAGAGATGGCATGGGGTAGGGAAGTACCCGAACTATTGTTTCGCCATTTTGTGTTGCCTATTCGTGTCAACAACGAAGCGTTGGACGACTCTCGCCAGATATTCTATCGTGACTTAAAGGAACGAGTGAAAGGAATGAGCATGAAAGAGGCAATATTGGAGGTGAACCATTGGTGTCATGAGCGAGTGACTTATCAGCCTTCTGATGCTCGCACGTCAGCACCATTGGCAACAATACGCTCCGCCTATGGACGATGTGGCGAAGAAAGCACCTTTACGGTGGCAGCACTAAGAGCCATCGGTATTCCTGCACGCCAAGTGTATACACCACGTTGGGCACATACCGACGACAACCATGCTTGGGTGGAAGCATGGGCTGATGGCACATGGTATTTCCTTGGAGCCTGCGAGCCTGAGGCTGTATTGAATCTTGCGTGGTTTAATGCTCCTGCTTCGCGTGCATTGCTTATGCATACTCAGGTGTTTGGCGATTATAATGGACCTGAGGATGTGATGTCGCGCTCGTCAAACTATACCGAGATAAACCTCATCGACAACTATGGTTCTTCAGCGCATATCGACTTCTCTGTAGTCGACGATAAAGGCAAGGCAGTAGACAGCGCAAGGGTGGATTTCAAGATATATAACTATGGTGAGTTCTGTCCTGTGGTAACTAAATATACCGCTTCTGACGGTAGCACCTCGCTATCAGCAGGCAAAGGCGATATGATGGTGTGGGCATCTAAGGATGGCGACTATGGTTTTGCTAAGGCATCGTTTGGTAAGGATAAAGCCATCGTGATAAAGCTTGATAAGCATGTTGGTGAGGCTGCAAACATGGTGTTCTATCGTGATTCGTTTGATATTGTTCCTCCTCCTGAGCGATATAATCTGCCTGAGGTTACAGCACAACAACGTGAGCTAAACACTAAGCGTTTGGCTTACGAAGACTCTGTGCGCCATGCTTATATGGCTACCTTCTATACTCCGCAGATTGCTAAGGCTATGTTGCGTAGAATGTGGCTGCCAGAGGATGAAGATATGGTGAACTTCCTTACAGCTTCGAGTGGCAACCATCAGACTATTCTGGAATTCTTGGCTTGCCATAAAGACAACTTGCAGCGAGCTAAGGATATACTCGCTACGCTAAGACCAAAGGATTTGCGCGATATCGATTTTGATATCCTCGAAGATAACTTCTATTCGAAAAGCAATCAGCTTTGTCCGCGTGTGGAAAACGAACTGATACTTCATCCTTTCAAGATATATTTTGAGCTGGCTTTTAGCAAGAAGCAGCAGAACTTGTTCCGTAATGATCCTGCTGAACTTGTAAGCTGGATAAAGGCGAATATACGTCTGCAACAAGACGCTAAGGCATGGAGAGTTACTCAAGCGCCTATAGGAGTATACCACTCTCGCATCACCGACCAACGCTCGCGCAAGATATTCTTCGTGGATGTGGCTCGCAGCCTTGGCATAGAGGCAAGGGTTGATGCCGTAACATCTAAGCTTCAATATCGCAAGAATGGTGAGTGGATAGACGTGGTGTTTGAAGATGTGGTACAGAAGGCTGCACCTAAAGGAACTCTGAAGCTTGTATACAAGGATAATGGTGCTGTAGACGATCCTAAATATTATAGTCATTTCACTCTCGCTCGCATCAATCCTGATGGTTCTACCATGCTCTTGGAATATCCTGAGGATGGCACTACATGGAGTAAGGATTTCAAGAATGGTGTGGAACTTGACGAGGGCGATTATGTCTTGGTTACAGGTATGCGTTTGGCTAATGGTGGAGTGCTATCAGAGATGCAAATGTTTCGCGTGAAACATTCGGAAACTACCGTAGTAGACATGTATTTGCGCACTTCTGAGACAGAGGTTACAGTAAAGGGTAGCTTCGATTCTGAGTCTAAATTCACGCTACTTGATGGCAAAGAAGTTAGCCTGTTGAGTCAGACGGGCAGAGGATATTTTGTTACTGGTATTATTGGAGTAGGACAGGAGCCAACAAACCATGCGTTAAAAGACATCGCTAAAGTTGCTGAGGTCTTTGAGAAATGGAATCGTCCTATAATCCTACTATTTGAAGATGAGGCTGCAGCAAGTAAATTCCGCGCCACAGACTTCGAAGGTTTGCCATCAAGCAATATCATCCGGTGCAGCCTCACTTTTTGAAGAGCGTTTTCAAAAGTTCCTACATCGTATTTCTCTAAGCAAGCAAGTAGCCGAAAACATGAAGCTTCGCAATCCTTCTCAACTCCCTCTCTTCATTATCTCCGATACCTTCAACCGTATAGTCTATATCTCGCAAGGATATACCATCGGACTTGGTGAGCAAATGGAGAGAGTGATAAGGAAGTTGTAATGAAGCCTCACCCCCAACCCTTCTCTTTTGGAGAGGGGTTGGGGGTGAGGCATTTTTAATGCGCCTCCAACCAGTTGTTTCCCCATCCGGCATCAGCTACGAGTGGCACACTCATGATGTATGCCTGCTCCATCTCATGCTTTACGATTTTTTCAACCTTCTCTTTCTCCTCTGGATATACGGAGAAGTTGAGTTCGTCGTGTACCTGCAGAATCATCTTTGAGCGAATACCCTCTTCGGCAAAGCGACGATGGATGCGTATCATGGCAACCTTAATGATGTCTGCCTCAGAGCCTTGTATAGGAGCGTTGATGGCATTGCGTTCGGCAAAACCACGTACGGTACCGTTCTTAGAGTTGATATCTGGCAGATAGCGACGGCGCTTGAAGATAGTCTCGGCATAGCCTTTTTCGCTTGCCGATTGTTTAGCTTTTTCCATGTATTCGTGCACCTTTGGGAAGGTAACGAAATAGTCTTCGATGAGCTGTTTAGCCTCTCTATTGTCTATTTCCATACGTTGTGCCAAGCCATAGGCTGTTATACCATAGATGATACCAAAGTTGGCTTGCTTTGCCTTCTTGCGTTGTGTGCTTGTAACGTCGGCAATATCCTCGTGGTATATCTTTGCTGCTGTGGCAGTATGGATGTCGTAACCCTCGCGGAAGGCAGCTATCATATTCTCGTCGCCTGATAGGTGGGCCATGATGCGAAGCTCTATCTGACTGTAGTCGGCAGAGAAGAATAGACAGCCTGGCTCTGCTACAAAACACTTGCGGATTTCCTTTCCATCATCGTCGCGAACAGGAATGTTCTGAAGGTTAGGATCGCTCGACGATAAGCGGCCTGTGGCTGTAACTGCCTGATTAAAAGACGTATGTATGCGACCTGTCTTAGGATTAATAAGTTTTGGAAGTGCCTCTACGTAGGTGCCAAGCAACTTCTTCAGACCGCGATAAGCCAAGATGTCGTCGATGATAGGAGCCTTAGAGCGTAGCGACTGCAGCACCTCTTCGCTTGTGACATACTGTCCTGTCTTAGTCTTCTTTGGCTTTTCCATAATCTGCATTTTGCCAAAGAGTATGTCGCCAACCTGCTTTGGCGAAGCGATATTGAATTTTTCGCCAGCCAACTCATATATATGACTCTCCAACTTCTGCATACGCTCGTTGAAAGTCTTAGCAGTTTCAGCCAAGGCGTCAGTATCGAGGCAAACACCATTCATCTCCATTTCGGCAAGAACCGGAACCAATGGCATTTCGATATTCCAGAACAAGTCTTCGCCATCTACCTCTTTGAGTTTTGGCTCAAGAACATTTTTTAGTCGGAGAGTGATGTCGGCATCTTCGGCAGCATATTCATATATGTCTTTAGGGTCAAGGTCGCGCATCGACTTTTGCGATTTGCCCCTGGCACCAATTAGCTCATCTATGTGGATGGTCTTATAGTTGAGATAGATCTCAGCCATGTAGTCCATGTTGTGACGAAGTTCTGGCTGGATGATATAATGAGCGAGCATGGTGTCGAACATTTTACCTTGAAGGCGGATACCATAGTTCATCAACACCTCGTAGTCGTACTTGATGTTTTGTCCAACTTTGAGGATTTCCGGGTTTTCATATATCGGTTTAAAGAACGAAAGAATTTTTAACGCTTCTTCACGATTGCTTGGAATAGGCACATAGTAAGCCTTATTTTCCTCTACAGCGAAGCTCAATCCTACCAATTCTGCATCGATAGTTGACGTAGAAGTTGTTTCTGTATCTAAACAAATAATCTCTTTTGTATTAAAAAGCTCACAAAGATTTAAGAAACCATCCTCTGTATCAACGAGTTGGTAGTCGTGAGAATGGGTTTTAATGTCTTCGAGACTTGAATTTTCAAACAAATCTTGCCCGTCGGGCGTGTATTCTTCAAAGAGAGAGAGCTGGGCATTAGGTGATTTTTGCTTCTTTTCACCTTTATTAAGAAACTTGTCTAATAGGCTCTTAAACTCAAGTTCGTTGAAGAGTTTTGTTAATTTGTCAGGGTTAGGCTCTACAACTTTCAGTTCGTCGAGATTTAGGTCGACAGGAACATCGGTTCTTATCGTTGCCAAGAATTTCGACATCTTGATATCGTCGATAGCAGCTTCGATCTTTTCACGAAGTTTGCCTTTCACCTCTGATGAGCGATTGATGAGTTCTTCGACAGAGCCAAACTCATTGATGAGTTTGGCTGCAGTCTTCTCGCCCACACCAGGGCAGCCTGGGAAGTTGTCTGCCTTGTCGCCCATGAGAGCCAACAAGTCTTTCACCTGCTCAGGAGTCTTCACTCCATATTTTTCCTCTATTTCTTTAGAGCCAATAATATCGTAGCCGCCACCATGACGAGGGCGATACATCATCACGTTGTCGCTAATTAGCTGGCCATAGTCTTTATCTGGTGTGAGCATATATGTTTCTATGCCCATTTGACCAGCCTTTGTGGCGAGAGTTCCGATAACGTCGTCAGCCTCGAAACCTTCACATTGCAAGATTGGAATGTTGAAGGCGTCGAGCAATTCTTTTATTATTGGTACCGCGAGGCGGATATCTTCAGGAGTTTCTTCGCGTTGAGCTTTATACTCAGGAAAAGCTTCGTGGCGGAAGGTTTTGCCAAGGTCGAAAGCCACTCCGAGGTGAGTAGGGTGCTCCTTGGTTATTATCTCGTTGAGGGTATTGCAAAAGCCCAAAATGGCAGATGTATTTAGCCCCTTAGAATTGATGCGAGGGGTACGGATGAATGCATAATAAGCCCTGTATATCAAGGCATAAGCATCCAATAAGAATAATTTGTTCATAAAAAGCTGTTTATTTGCGGTAAAATTACTAAAAAATTGCCACATTTGCCGATTTTTCACTAATTTTGTATCAAATTTCATCTCTATGGATTATATATCTAAAATCAAGAAACCCATAACAGGAGATTTGGATGACTTTATAGCGATGTTTAATGAAACATTGAGTCATTCTAACGGATTATTGTCGCAGGCCTTAGACCACATTAAGAACCGTGGCGGTAAGCGCATGCGTCCTATGCTTATATTGCTGATAGCCAAGGCTTTTGGCGAAATAACAGATGTTACCCAACGTTCGGCAGTAGGTCTGGAACTTCTGCATACAGCCAGTCTTGTTCACGACGATGTAGTTGACGAAAGTTCGCAGCGCAGAGGACAAGCCAGCGTTAATGCTACCTATGATAATAAGGTGGCTGTGCTTGTTGGCGACTATATTTTGTCTACAGCCTTGCTAAATGTTTCGCTCACAGGTTCGCAGGATATAGTTTCTTATCTTGCTCGCTTGGGTCAGACCTTGTCGAATGGCGAAATTCTGCAGCTCACCAACATTAGCAACCAGGAGATTTCTGAGGAAGTCTACTACGATGTGATAAGGCAGAAGCCGCATTTTAGGTGGAATTTCAGGTGCGCTTATAATTTTTCAGGCAGGAACGGACAGCGGCGCGCTCCTCGCCGCGAATTATTCTCCCGCCGTATTTTTCCTCCCACCGCACAACGTTTTTGCAAAGGAATATGCGGGCGCGGCAGCCTCCGTGCGTGCAGGCGCGCGTATGTATTGCGGCAAGTCTGATATCGACGCCGCTTTTTCTGCGGATTTTTCGCCTATGGAGCTTCATTTGCAGCGAAAAAAGCGTGAAAAGCCCGCTGGTAAACCAAAGCCGATGTCAAAGAAAACAGAAAAACAGCCCGAAAATCCGCCGCTCACCCGCGATGATTTTGAAACCGAACTTCAGTTTGCCGTTTATACAAAGCTCTCGCAGTCAGACGAACCTACTCATTACGACGTGATTTTCTCGGGGCTTGACTGTTCTATCGCCGAGCTTAGCGAAGCTCTGCTCGACCTTGAGATAGATGGAAAGCTGCGCGTATATCCGGGAAACCGCTACGGGCTGATATAACCAAAAAAATTCCGAGAACTTAACTTCTCGGAATTTTTTTTGATATATTTTTGAGATATTCCCCGATAACGAGGTCTGCCATTCGTCCGTAGCTCTTCGTTCCGTCCGACTGGTCGTTTATTTTAAGATATGTGTCATTCACGGCGTTTGAAACCTCCGCGACAGGCGTATCAAACTGCGACCAGAATTCACTTTCAAGACAGATCTGCCGATAAACCCGCGCGTCGATCGTCCCGACTATCCTCACATATTCCTCATAGCTTACCGCCTTGTAATACGCGTTCAGCATATGCCCGAGCGTGCTGTAAAACCCGCTGTATTCGAGGTATTTGTCACCGCTTCCGCGGCAGGCAAGATACGAAATGAAGTTTGCTTCGTCCTCGCGCATGAACCCCGTCAGGTGTGAAAGCTCGTGGCAAATCGTGTGTCCTATATCCTCGGGCATATCACAGGTATTATAGTTCGCCTCCATTGTGTACGGCGTAAAAATCCCGACAATTTTCGTGTAACACATCAGCGGCGAAGCAAGCACAGGCTTTGCCTGCGGATAATACGACGAAAGCGCGGGATACTGCTCCGCTAGCGCATACATTGCGCTGACAGTCACACTCCTCAGGTTGTCGGGAAGAACGCACTGTCCTTTTTCATCAAGTTCAACCTCGTCAATAAGCCGATTTGTGTTTTCAATTATGTATTCGAGCGTTTCGCGCACTTCGTTGGTCGTATACGTTCGGATATCAATACCTGAATACGCCGAAAAAGGCGTGCGGTAATAATTTATCCCGCAGCTGTACATAAAACCTGTGCCGACAAGCGAAAGCACCATCGACCGCCGTTGAAACCGACGAAAGCAGAAAACGCAGGCGCTGACCCTTTTTGCGCACAAGCTGAACTATAAAATAAATTATTGCGAAAAGGCAGGTCAGCACAGCCAGCGTAACAACAATTTCGGCAAGCGAAAACGGAAAAATGCCGCTTATCCGCGCGAAAATTCCCACAAGAAACGGGTATATCACATCACCGTACCAGTTCGCAAAACCGACCGACAGCTTAGCCGTAATTCCCGCCGCAGCAAGCAAAACAAGCGCGACAGCGGTTATTATCCAACGTACTTTGAGAGATTTTTTTACTTTCATTCTGCACCTATATTTCAATCAGCATACCGAGCGTTCCCGCGACTATCAGCGCAAGCCCGACAGCGGATTTTGCGGTCAGCTTTTCGTGGAAAACAAAGTACGAAAAAGCGATCGTCACAAGTATGCTCAGCTTATCAATCGGAACGACCACGCTAGCAAGTCCGTTCTGAAGCGCTTTGTAGTAGCACAGCCACGAACCGCCCGTCGCAAGTCCCGAAAGGCAGATAAAACCAAGCTCTTTCTTCGGCGCCTCGGCAACTTTCTTGCCCTTTCCCGTCACAAAAACCATCACCCACGCCATAATAAGCACAACAGCGGTGCGGATAGTTGTTCCGAGGCTTGATTCAATATTTTCGATGCCGACTTTTCCGAGGATTGAAGTCAGCGCGGCAAAAAACGCCGAAAGCACAGCGTAAATCAGCCAGCGATTGCCTTTTGCGGACTGCGTCTGCTGCTTTTTCTCGATCATCAGATACGTTCCGACCGCGATAAGTGCAACGCAAAGCCATTTAAGCCATGTTATCTCCTCATGAAAGAAGATAATAGCGAGAATTATTGTGAGAATTGTGCTTGATTTATCTATCGGAACGACTTTATTTATATCGCCGAGCTGAAGCGCCCTGAAATAGCAGAGCCACGACGCGCCCGTAGCCGCTCCCGAAAGTACGAGAAAAATCCACGTTTTCGGCGTAATATCGACAATTCCGTCGAACGAACCGACTATCGCGGTCATAATCAGCGAAATTGCAAGTACAATGATCGTCCTTATGGCTGTTGCAACAGTCGAATCAGTTTTTCTTATCCCGCATTTTGCAAGAATTGATGTAACCCCCGCGAAAATCGCCGAGCCAAAAGCATAAATGACCCACATTTTAATGTCTCTTTTCGCTATTTTTCTGATTACAGTATATCACAACAAAGCGACAAGTGCAAGTTATTTTTTTAGCGCGCGTGAAATCGGCTTATAAATCACAAACGTTATTGCCGAGTCGATAGCCATTTTTGCAAAGGTAAACGGAGCGTTGAACCAGATGAGCGCGTCCCAGAGCGTAACGACCCCGCCGCTGAGCTTCTGATATTCGCCGAGAATAGCCTCCAACGGGAAGTTCATCGCCGTAACATAAAAAGGATAGGTTATGTAATAATTTACAAAGATGCTCACCGCCGCCGAAAGGACCGCACCGACCGCGCAGCCTATAAGCGCACTTTTCCGCGTCGGTTTAACGCGGTAAACTATGCCCGCAGGGACGACCATGCACACGCCAAGAATAGCGTTTGCAAGTTCCCCAACGCCCACGGAGTTGGTGGTGAGCAGGTGTATCGCGTTTTTGATTATGCACACTGCCGCGCCCGAAATCGGAGAAACCAGAAACGCCGCAAGAAGTGCAGGCAAGTCGGAAAAATCGAATTTCACAAATCCCGGTATCAAAAAAGGAATCGGGAACTCAAAAAACTGAAGCACCGCGCCAAGTGCCGCCAGTACAGCCGTAACCGTGATGAATTTTACCTTTTTGTTCATGTCAGATCATCCTTTCGACAGGGCGAAAAAGCAAACACCCCGACCGCAAAATGCAGTCAGGGCGCAAAAATGCTTGATTCATGTTTCTTTCATCCGGACTATACCGTCGGTTTCGGGATCGCACCGAAATCAGCGAACAGGCTCTTTATCAGCCGCTCGGTCGAGGACTCGTGCATATGCACATTACCTCCGGTGAGGAATTTCACCCCGCCCTGAAACAGATTTGCAGATCATTTTTATTTGCTTAAAGGATCACTCCTCGTCAGGAGCTTCCTCTTCAGCCTCATCTTCGTCCTCAAGATCGAACTCAAGAAGTTCGCCGCAGTTAGGGCAGTTCATAGAACCTTCCTCGATCATCTGCTCATTCAGGCAGATTGTATCGCCGCATGTAGGACATGTAACCTCATAAAGGTCATCATCGTCGAAGCCGTCGAAATCATCTTCATCGTCATATTCGTCGTCTTCTTCGTCGCCGCAGCATTCATCGCCATTATGCCTGCCTTGGCAGGATTGCTCAATGTGCAGCAGGCATTCTCACAGTTCTTCGGAAGGACGGCAAGTTCGTGACCTCAAGGCACCTGAAGGAAAGGCTCGAAAAAGAACTTGAGAAAAACCTCGCCCTGCGCGTCAAGCCGGGACTGACCGCGGACTCGTTCATCGTCTACGGACGAGGCGTGC
>OQWA01000352.1_pt1 | contig 13245 bp, 13 predicted proteins | sample 1691581 | NCBI WGS metagenome assembly OQWA01 (sample SAMN03418264, study PRJEB22391) | human gut metagenome | biome: human-gut; feature: organic feature; material: feces | host: Homo sapiens | place: Tanzania | collected 2013-01
AGAGCCGCCGTTTCTTTGCGCTTGCACAAACTGATGACGACTTGCAGGGACACGGTAGCCGATTGGAGGTTAATCTGCCGTGTCCATTTTACTTTTCCATAGCGTTCATGATCTGCACCAGCTAAAAAAAGCGTAGCCCCTCCATCGGAGCAGTCCGGCTTTGAAAGTGAAATTAAACATCATGTAACAAGATATTTATTTGCTTGCGTCCGTATAGCGTCATGCTGTGCGGGCGTTTTTATATGCCCCTGCTTCTGGTCACGGTGGCCAGAGGCTCCAAGGTGCCGGGGGCCGCCTGTTCTCCATTTCAATCCGCACTCACCAACCACCTTTTGAAATGGAGGACAATTATGACGACTATCAACCTGAAACGGTATTACCCCTATATGACCGAAAATGTGATGCTGGAAGTTTCGGACGAGATCGCCGCCGCCCTCTCGATGGGAGGCCGCCTGTGCGACAGCTACAAGCGGCAGAAGCGCAGAAATGGCGAGTGCTCGCTGGACACCGATCCCGGCTTTGAGGCCGACGTGCTCCGCCAGCCCATGACCCCGGACGAGTACATTGAGGCACGGGAAACCACCTTTGCCCTCTATGACGCGCTGGCCCAACTCCCGCCTACGCAGGCCCGGCGTGTGTACCAGCACTATCTTCTCGGCATGAGCAAGGCCGAGATCGCGGCAGCCGAGGGCGTTGGCCGGAGCCGCATCTGCTGCTCCATTGAGCGCGGGCTGGCCGCTATGAAAAATATTTTGAAAAAATCTCTGTAAGAGGGAGTACATTTGCCCCCGAAACCTCCTGATAGGTGAGAGAAGTTTTCTTCCTCGCCTTGAAAACTGAATAGACAGTATTCCCGATACGAAATCCGCGTGATAGCGACGTAAGGTGCGCCGCCACGACAGCCAGCTCAGGAGGTGATGGACAAGCTGGCCGAGCGATCAACGCAGCCTTTGACCCGGTGCTGGCAAACCGGGCGCGAGGACAGCGCGGAGGATAATGAAACTTGCTCACGCCCTCCCACAGACTTGAGGGGGAGTCCCTGCGGTATGCGCCAGCCCTCCACGGGCAGCGGTGCTGTGGGGCTATGCAGCCGAAGCCATCGGCGGTCTGGAATACTCCCCGTGCCGGGGATGCGTGGCAAATACGGCACACAACAATCATACAGGGAGCCGTCAAACCGGGTCTTTCTGTCTTATGACAGCCCAAACCATTCCGGCGCGGCGGCTCCCTCTTTTGTGGATTGAAACGGAAAACAACTGTCCCGCTGCTTCTGGTCATCGTGGCCAGAGGTGGGGCAAGGTCAAAGGACGGCGCTTTTGTGCCGTCCTTTCACGTTTCCCCACGGACAACGGGAAACCATCAAATCTATTCACACCGCTGATTTTTATAGGAGGTTTTCAGATGACGGAGGCAAGAGTCGGCTATCACAAGGAAGTCAAAACCGCGTCTTTTCAGGGCAAATCCATCACCGTGGAAAATCTGACCCCGATGCTCTCTCCCCGAGCACGGGATAAGCGCAAGCGTGAGATTGAAAGCTGTCTGTATGAGGTCTTTGTGAAGTATGCGCCGGGACGGGCGCAGATGCACTAATGCGGGACATCCTTGAGATGCGGGGCTGCCAGAGGTATAATATAGGTGTAAGGTTTGGTAGCTCCTACACGGAAAGGAGCACCAAATGATTATTCGTGAAGATGCCATTTATGGCAGACAGTCCGTTGACCGCAAGGACAGTATCAGCATTGAAAGCCAGATTGAGTTCTGCAAGTATGAATTGAGAGGAGGCAATTTCCGCAAGTACACCGACAAGGGCTATTCCGGCAAGAATACCGACAGGCCCAAGTTCCAAGAAATGATGGCCGATATTCGCCGGGGCCTGATCAAGCGCGTAGTGGTCTACAAGCTGGATCGTATCAGCCGTTCCATTCTGGACTTCGCAACCATGATGGAAACTTTTCAGGAATACAATGTTGAGTTCGTATCTTCCACGGAGAAGTTTGACACGTCCACCCCGATGGGGCGGGCCATGCTGAATATCTGCATTGTGTTCGCCCAGCTTGAACGTGAAACCATCCAGAAGCGCGTGACCGATGCCTACTATTCCCGCTGCCAGCACGGTTTTCACATGAGCGGTGCGGCCCCCTACGGCTTCCAACTGGAGCCGACCACCATTGAGGGCATCCGCACAAAAATGATGAAGCCTGACCCGGAAACGGCAGATATTGCAAAGCTGATGTTTGAAATGTACTCTCAGCCCGCAACCTCTTTCGGGGACATCGCCCGTTACTTTGCCGACGAGGGCATCCTGATCTACGGCAAGGAAATGACACGGGGCTTTATCTCCCAGCTTTTGAGAAATCCCATTTACGCGCAGGCCGACCTCGATATGTACGAGTTCTTCAAAAGTCAGGGGACGGTGGTAGTCAATGAAGCGACAGATTTTGCCGGAACAAACGGCTGCTATCTCTATCAGGGCCGGGATGTGCAGGAAAGAAAAAACAAGCACCTGAAAGATCAGATACTTGTTCTGGCTCCCAGCGAGGGGCTGGTATCGTCTGATACATGGCTGCGCTGCCGGAAGAAGCTCATGGCAAACAAGACATTCCAAGGCGGGCGCAAGGCAAAGAACACATGGCTTGCCGGAAAGGTCAAGTGTGGCCGCTGCGGGTACGCGCTTATGAGCGTCGGCAATCCGACAGGCGTTCAGTATCTCCGCTGCTCCAAGCGGGCCGACAGTAAAAGCTGTGACGGCTGCGGGACGCTCCGTACACGGGAATTTGAAAGGTTCCTGTACGGCGAAATGGTCAAGAAGCTGTCCGAGTTCCAGACGCTGACGGCAAAGCGGGAAACGGTCAATCCCAAATTGACCGCGCTGAACATGGAGCTTGCCCGCGTGGAGGACGAGATTGAAAAGCTGCTGAATACTCTGACCGGGGCTAATGCGGTGCTGCTGTCCTATGCCAACAGCAAAATCGAGGAGCTGGACACACGCCGCCAAGCCCTGACAAAAGAGATTGCGGCGCTGTCGGCGGAAACCATGTCCCCGGAGCAGATCGAGCGGTTGTCGGTCTACCTCAACCAATGGGAAGAAATTGACTTCGAGGACAGGCGGCAGGTTGCCGACGGCCTGATCTCACAGATCCGCGCAACCGACGAACACGTTTCGATTGAGTGGAAAATTTGACTTTTACTTATCCATCGCACACGACAAAGGGCTGTGTGCCCTTGTCAAGCGATGTAATCAAACTTACATCTCTTTCCAAATTGGCTCAACTCAACACAGGAGGTTATAAACGCATCGTTTTGATAGGCTCCATATTCATCTTGTCCCAAATACAGGCTGCTATCTTTATCTGCCGTCAGCCTACCTGCATTGCCGGGGTTCGCATTCGCCCGCCCTGCGCCGCATCCGGTGGAAAGGCTCAGCAACAGGAAGATAACAATAATTGTGCATAATCTTTTCATGACAAATCCGCCTTTTTTCTGTATGTATTACTTGTCAAAATGTGTTCATGTTCTCGTTTTTGGAAGCGACATTGCCATCGTTGACCCTCATTGTCAGTACATAATCTCCGCCGCGATCCAGCTTGAACTGATCGCTCGTGCCGCTGGATTTCAACCGCTGATACACACCAGCAGCGCCGAACATCTCTTTCTCCCCATACCAGCTTCCGGAGCCGGTTGCCGTTTTCAACACATAAGTCCCCGCCGGGAGCTTTATCCTTGCCGTATCGCCGCTTCCAATGAATATGCAGGAAACCAGAATCTCGTCCGAACCGGAAACGGCGTATACCTTGAAGTAGGTGCAGGCACCGCCGCTGGTATTGGGATTGATCTTGAGTGCGCAGCCAGAACTGCCGTATGCGCTGTTGCGATAAATCTCCCCTGTGGATGGCTTGGGCAGAGCGCAAGCCTCCGCGCGGCTTGCGGCATCCCGATATGAGCCAAGCTCGTGAAAGAGCTTATAGGCCGTGTAGTTTAGCTCCTCGTCAAGCGCGGCAACCGCTTCGTTATACTTAATCCCATTTTTGCACTCAGCAATCGTTTCCTCCCTGTTTTCCATGTCCTTTGCCGCACCTGATTCCAAAAGGGTGAGCGCACGGGCATAATCTTCGTTTTCCACAGCTTCGAGGATTTCCTGACGCTCTATGATGGGGCGGCACTCCTCCAGAATTTTTTCGGAATCTCCATAACCTTCAGCTGCGTCCAGCGATTCGACCGCGGAGGCATACTCTCCCGCTTCAAATAGTCGCTTGCCTTCTTCGTATAGGATCGCGTGCTTACATTCTTCAATCAGTGCCTCCGAATCCTTAAATCCGCCGAGCATTTCAAGGGTATCCCTTGCCGCTTCAAACTCTCCCTGTGCCATGCTCTCCTTTGCCGCAGCATACGTCACACCCTTTTCGGCATACGCAGCCAGAATAGATGCGTCCTCATATTCGCCAAGGGACAGAAATACTTCCCGCGCCTGCTCATACGCTCCCTCCTCCAGATATTCAGCGCCTTTGTTATACCTGCGGACATGGTCTTGCTCGGAGATTTTCGGCAGGAGTACCGCTATGAGTATCGCGCATATCGCAACAGCCCCTAAAATGAGCCACAATCTGTGGGCTTTTTGCGGTTCGCGTTTTTTTGATACGATTTGCTCTATTGCACTTTTCTCACGGGTATCATCGCTTTGCGGCTGTCCCTCCCGCCGCTCAACGGATTCAGCCCCCGGTGGGGCGCTCGCTTTGGCGCTATCCAGCTCCACGTCAGGCTGTGGCGTTTCCTCCGTAGTATCTTCTGCGGCTGCATCCGTTGCATCTTTTTCGCTGACTGTATCGCTCTGCGGTACTGCCTCATCAGTGTCGCTCATCTGTTCTGAGGCAAGCGGAGGCGCTTCTTCTGCGCTGACCGCTTCCTCTACATGGTACAATCTTTCGCCCACGGGCTTGCCGCAGACAGGGCAAAACCTTGCGATTTCCGGAACCTGTGTTCCACAATATTTACAGAACATCATCTTTCCCCCTTCCAAACATTCTAAAGCTCTTTACGATTTTCCAACCATACAGTCCGTTACATTCCCTTTGAATCTCTGATATTTTCCCTGACCGCTTTGATGGCGATCCAGAACGTATACACAAGCAGCAGACCACCGGAGAAAGCCCATTGCTGTTTGAACACCATGCCGACCAGCAAAATCAGCCCCGTCAATATCAACGAACCGATTACAGCCGAAACGATTGTTGAAAGCGACTGGGAAAAAATATACCTTATCCGCTTTCCCGACCATCGGAAAAGGAGCTTGCCAAATATGATCGGAATAACGACAATAAGGAAAAACACCGCAGCAATGATGAAAACCGCAGTTATTATTGCTAAGATGGTATTCATGCCATGCACCTCCGTTTTTTGTAGAATAGTAGATAGCTTATCATTCGCCCCTTTGGAATGAAGGCATTACATCAAACGGGAACCAGAATTTTCCTGATTTGATATAGTATTGAGTGATGTGGAGTTCCAGCATGGCGGACGTCATATATTTTGTGTTATTACGGCTGTCCGTTAGAGCAAGCTGATCAGTATATGTAATAATTGCTTTCAGTTCACACAGGTTTGGAAGCAGCTCCTTTTCCTCAAGAATTTTGCACGACTTATTGGGCCCGCTTTCGTGCCAACCGCCTACCTTCAGTTTGGATGCTGTTTCATCGGCGGCGGCAGCCATTGCAGCGTGTACGGAGCTGACATATTTTTCAAAGGTCGCTTCTTCAAAGCCTGTCCCTTCCGGCAGTAGGCGGCGCATGGTAGAAATCGAATAGGGCAACTTACCAAAGCGCTCGCCAACTGCGTCATCACCCAATATAGAAACCATCCATGCCCATTGCAGTGCAGCAGATGCTTTTGTTTTGTGTGCCGGACGAAACAGTTTGAAAAGGCTTACAAACCCGAAAATAACTGATATAGGAGCTGCGAGGTACGCCGCGCCATACCCGAAAAATAGAACGCCGGGACCAACAAATTTTCCAATGACCCAGCGACCGAAGAAAAATATAGCGATGCCTGCGAGCGTTCCGATGAGAAACCATTTCACGGCATCCTTGATTTCAGCATCGCCGGGTAATCCCTTGCCAAAGGGCAGTGCTGATAGTTTTTCTATTTCAGACGGACTTGGCTTTACGCCCCTTATCTGAAAAAGAACGGTTTTCATGTCATTCATGTAAAAACTCCTTTCGATTGCGAATATGGCAGATCATTTTCTTGATGCGGTAGAAACATCCTGCGTTCCCCTCTACCCTAAACCTCAACTGCTATGTTTTTCTCAATGTTTGCTCGTCGATGCGGCGTTCTCTATCATTCCGCTCTTTTCAGCCAGAACTCCACTTCGCCGAGAGGAATCAACTGATCTCCGCCTTTATTGTGGAAAACATCAATGTTCTTAAATACATAATCTATTCGAGCATAAATCCGGCCGCCTTCGATATGCACATCCTTCAAGACACTGTCCGTATAGGATTCTTCCTGTACGGGGAGAGCGTACTCGGCATCCGTTGAGTTCTGCATGGTAGAGAAAGGAACCTCAACACCGCCGACAGTTCCCCCAAAGTCTTTAAGAAACACAGTAATCCCATGGACGCTTTGCTTATCTTCAGAAAGCACCATCGCTATCTTCACCATTCCCACATCGGGCAGCTCGCCAAATCCGATATACAGCGTTTCTCCTTCGCCGAACTTGGGGATTTCCATTCCATCGGAGTCCTTTCCTTTTTCATCGACTCTTCCGCTGTAATCGCCGCCCTTGAGATCTTCGATGGGCTCATCATTCATGCTTTCCTCGGTCGGCGCCGTCTCCGTCGTATATTCCTTTGCATCCATCGAACTGTCCGGCTCAAGAATAGTCAAATTTCCTCCATCGCTGACGTCAACTTTTATGCGCTCCGCACCGCAGCCGGCGCACACGCTCAGCAGGAGGAACAGGGCAAGAACAAATACGGCTTTTTTCATCTGTCATCTTTCCTTTCTCTTTGTTGTGCTGTGTTTTTATCTTTATTAGCCTGTCAGGATAGCTCTCTCATTCTATCCTTTGCCGCAGAGTTGATCGTAAGCTCTTTTTCCCGGTCAATGATGTACTGCAAAGCGGCCTTATCTGTCATGCGGGCAATCGCGGCTTTTCTGCAACGCCAGTCATGGGCGGCGTTATCCCTGCCGATGGCGGTCAAATAACTCTGATTTGTGAGCTGCTCTACCGCAGCCTTGGAAACGCCGAAGTCATTATCATTTACAGCAACCTCAAACAGAACTTTTTGATCCGTTATCCCAGCCACCGCCCGCATCCTTTCTTGGGGACTGGATGCAGATTTGGCAATTTTCTTTTGTGCCGCCTCGTCGGTTTTTTTCTTAAACAGCATTGAAAGCTCTCCTTTCTATTGAAACGCGAAGCGTCATTTCGGTTTACAGGCTGAACAATACGCCAATGATAGTTATAAGCAGTATAACGGCGCAAATGGAGAACAATACAATAGTGGCGACCTTCATCCAAGTTGGGTAGAGTTTGACCTTTGACCGCTGTGCCACAGCACACCATACGCCAAAGCCCGCCACAAGTAAGCCAATCATCATGCAGATAGCCATGCCTCCCACAAATCGTTCCCCTGAAAGCAAGAACGGAAAAGGAAGCAGGAGGAAAATTCCTCCAACGACGATAAGGAAGATTGTCGTAAATTTGTGGAAACCCGAAATGCTCTGCACAACCGGCTGGGCATAGGAAATCGGTGCGAAGTAGGGTTGCCTGTCGGCGGAGCGCACCGTAAGCCATGCAAGCAGCGGATTGACCGCCCCTAATATACTGCCTACGAAAAGTGCGGTGTGCTGATGCGATCTATATAGTATTGCAGTTAGAGCTGCAAAGAATTGACTGCCCAGCATCAACGCTACGCCAGCCACCAAAAGATAGAAGCCGATCCTCCGTTTGCACAGCATCAGGATATATCCCGCCAAGCCGCAGATTGCCAGCAAAAGTCCGGAAGTATAATTGACATTTTCCGCACCCGCTGTTCCGGATACGAACAGTATCATCAGCGAGGCGAACATCCCAACAACGGCAATCCATGCCCATGCAAGGCCAAGCCCGCGAAGGTGAAGCTCCTTTCTCGGCATGGAGCAGAGCTTTATGAGAAACAGCGCCGTGAGAAACAAAACCATCGGATCAGCAAGGAGGCCGATGAATATGGAAATAATATTTAGCAGATCCATTCGCCCCAACACACGCCCCTGTTGAACGAGTGTGCGGATCAGCGAGAAAGCGAAGAAAACTCCGGCGGCAATGCCGCTACTGGCTATAACCCGCCTGCGCTCCGTGCGCTGCTTGAAAAGATAATCCGTCAGCGCCGCCGCGCCAAGCGTCAGTACGGAGCAAAAAAGCGTTGGCAAAAAGCCTCTCCAAAAAACCGGGGAAGAAAAATTCAAAACATCCAACAGTGTGAAGCGCATGGCTTTATATTGAAGCTGTAAGGCATAAATATTCCCCGCAGACAGCACGGTAGTGAGGAGTCCCATTGCACCGCCGATACATTTGTGGGCGATGCTCTGCTGGCAAATCAGGAAAACCGCCGTCCCCAGCAATGCCATGCTAATGAAGAATCCCGCTTCGCTATTGTAGGTAAGGCCACCCCTGAACAAACCTTGAATCAGAAATAGAAGGACCCAGCTCAGAAGCAGCAGCCCCGCCGCCCATAGAGCGCGGTCAGGCTTTGGCGCGAGTATTTCTGCTTCCGTCTGTACAGAGCCGTCCGGCGCACTCTGCGCCCATCCGTCCGTGGAATACGCAGCGGGATGCGGTTCCGTGGGCGTTAAGGAGAAGCGGCGCTCCCCGCAATTCGCGCAAAATGCCGCACCATCCGCAAGACGATGCCCGCATTTTATGCAAAACGCCGCCTGAGCCTGAGTTGGGGCTACGGGCGGTTTTGCGGCATACGCGGTATGCGGGATAACGCCCCTGCTTTGCGCCGTAAGGAATTTATTTGCCTTGAAGTGGATTTCTGCGGTGCTGCCCTCAGCCACATCAAACACATAGGGTGGAAGCTCACTTCCATAGGCGTCCCTTGCCTGCAAAACATTCTGCCGCAGGGAGGTCGTCGCCGTGAGGCTACTTCCGTTGCTCAGGCTGCCGATCATTTGCCCGTTGAGCATAAAATCCCAGCGGACAAGCGCACCGACCATGCTGCTGTCGCGCACCAGCACGATCTGTGTTGGGGAAGCGAGAGCTTCTGCCGAATGTGCGATGCTTTCGGCGATGCTTTGTGCAGGAGAAACATAGTCGCCCCGCTTGCAGTTTTTGGCGATGAGATAAGATGTAAGGCCGCCGATTGCCGCAAAAAGTATGGCAAGACCGTAGGCTCCGTATCCCATATCTGCGGCAGCACCGATCAGCCCTCCGAGAAGTTCCATCCCCACCCATAGGGTGATGGTGAGTGCAACAAAGCCGCCGGGCTTTCGTCCGCGGCTCATGGCGTTTGCCTTGTTTTTGTTGCATAGAAAGATAATCAACAATACTTCTAACATTTACGTTCCATCCTTTCTGAAAAACCTTGCGTGTTCCCTTTTCTGAAAAGAACATCAGCCTATCGCCAAGTCAAGAATAAAGACACACGCCGGGTGCTATCACGCTTCCGGGATCGGCCTTATCTTCGGGAACGCTACACTACATCATAATTATCTCAAAAAATAAAAGAAAAAAGGTGGGCAGGCTGCCCACCTTGATTTGTTTCCTTAGTTTATTCTGTAACGATGCCTTCAACAGAACTGCCTTCAAATAATTCTGAAAGGACTTGTCCGTTGCTTTTATCTGCATAGATCGTCTTTAAGTCGTTTAGCTTTAGCAAGGCTGAATAATCCTCGACATTAGCGTCTTTCAGAGTAATCAGCTCCAGATTTACATAATTCTCGATTCCCTCAAGATCCTCAATGTAGAGCTCATTCAAATACAGACGAGAGATCCTTGGGTTTGAACTGAGGTTTGTAAAGGTTATGATATCCGATTTCCCTGCGTCGATTTCCCTCAGCTTGAGACAGGGATCAAGCAGGCGCATATCCGAAAAATTCGTATCCCATAGAGCGATAAATCTGAGATTTACCAATGAAGAAATTGGCGAGAAATCATTGACCTGGAGGTGCTTTAATTCAAAGGATTGCAGGTTCTCGCACGACGTAAGAGCACTAATATCAATCGTCCCTTGTCTGGAGATCACCGCTCTTGCAAGATTGGGGATCAGCAAAAAATCGTCAAGCGTCGAAATGAAGCCGGGTTCATGATTTCGCGTCATGTCGTTCTGATACTCGTCATACGTTTGATATGCCTTGCGACCGTTGATATAAATAGCACTGACTTTCAGCAGGTCATCCTCCCGCAGCATATATTCCGGGCCGACTCCGAGCTGCATCCTCACGGCTTCCTCTATGAGCGGTTCCTTGAAAGCAATAGGGTTTGCAGGCTGCCCGCCTGCATAATTAAGATCGGCATATCTGCCAAGACAGAAGCCGAGCAGCAGCGCTGCCAAGCCTGTGGCTATACAAGCGACCAGATTTCTTGGACGTATCCGCTTCTTTGGCGCAGACTCCAGCAGCGCCGCTTTCACATCCTTCATGGAGTCGTATCTCTCCTGCGGAGAAAAGGCGGTGCATCTTTCAATGATGCGTTTAAGCTGTGCGTCCTTAATCGCAATGTTACAGTTTTCTCGTATGCTGCCCGTCAGAAGCTGGCGCATAAGGATACCGAAGGAATAGATGTCCGAGCGCGGATCCGTCTGCGTAAAGCCATACTGTTCGGGAGCGGCATACCCTTTTGTCCCTAAGAAGATGGTATCCGTCCGTGCATCCTCCCGGTATGTGCGGGCAATATCAAAATCAATCAGGGTGATATTGCCGTCTGCGGAAAGGACGATATTTGACGGCTTGATGTCTCGATGGATCACCGGTTCGGGAAGCGTATGCAAATAGATAAGGATGTCACATAGATTAAGACAGATTTTCCTTATGGTTTCTGAATCAAGGTCGTTTTCTTTGCAGTAAACGTTCAGCGGCGTTCCCTCAACATACTCCCTTATCACACAGAGATAGTCTTTATTCTGAAGCTCACAAACATAGCGCGGGAGTCCTGCATGGTCAAGCTGCTTTAACAGTCCCAAGCCATTTGCCGAAGGGTAAATCCTTCTGTCAAAGCATTTGGCTATAAACTGATGTTCCGTGCTTTTTTCCTGAACAACAAAGGTTTCGCACCCACGATGACTTCCCAGACACTCTATTTGGTCATAGGCAGCAAGAAAGGCATCGGGGTAATTGTTGTTTGAAAAGGAAGCAGATATGTCCTTGACAATGTTATCGACCTCTTTCATATCGCACCCCTCCTAAAATCGGCAGTTTTAATTCTTCCAGAATCAACTGTGTGTTCACGAAAGAAATATTGTTATATAAGCAATAAATAATTGCGCTGTCCCGCTTCACACGCGGATACAGGACGGATAATCCAGAGATCTTTAATAGCTGCTGCGCTTCGTCCACCGTGCATCGGAACCCAAAGGCCAGTTGAATGACGGTATCTCTTGACGGCTTTCGTTTGCCGGAGAACAACTGATACCCAAAAGATTTTTCAAGGCCGGCATCGGCGATGATATGAGCGGGAATTTCATGTTTTATTTTGCATAGGGCAGAAATGTATTCATGAAATTGCGGGATGATAAAGCTCGTTTCATCATTGCAGAAGAACCGATCCAGATTATTTTCCTTGAAGAGCAGCTTCAGCAGCTCATCCGTACTCTTTTCCTGCTTATACGTCATAAGCGATTTCTCCTCATGTTGTAAGAACAAAGTCATTATATCAGATGCTTGCGCCAATATAAAGGATGTATTGCAGAAAGGCGCGTTTGGCTGTGCTTTCGTTTACTGCACAGGGGAAACGCGCCTCAATAAAGCGTATGCATATTCGGACGGAAAGACAGAATTTCAAAGCGGCGAAGCCTGTTCACGAGCGAAGCCCAGAGACATCCGCATTTTTTTGCGTGCGCATATAGCTATACATAATTATTATACAACAATAGTACCGGATTTTCAAGGTCTTTCAATCGAAAATCAAACGTTTCCTCTGTGAACGGCTTCTGTTTGGAATGAAAAGATATGCTCATTGGAAACAGCCTGCGTAAAACTCGGGACAAACGTGGCAAGCAGGGCAAAGAGGTACCCACTTTGCTTTTCGGGCAATTTCCGCCGCCGCGAAAACTGCCCTCTGCTTGTCAGGGGCAGCGCCCCTGAAACCCTTTGAACACACATAAATGTGTGGCTGCGCGTTTCTGCGAAACGCTTGGGAGCATGGCCGTTACTGGCGATCATGCTCCTGTTTCTTTTCCTCGCTGCGCTCATCCTTGCCCAGCATACGATCCACGTTCTGCTTGTGGAGCAGCAGCTCGCGCATCTCATCGCGCGAACGCCGGTATTCGGCATACGCCGCCTTTTTCTCCGATAGCAGCTTGGCGTATTCCTCCTGCAAGCTCTTGACGGAGGGCAGCTTTTTGACGCCCAGCTCGTCAAAGGCATTCTTCGCCGCCTTGTGCAGCAGAATGTCGCCCTCATGCTCTGCAAGATACTTTTTCGAGTAACCGGCCTTGCGGTAGCCGGCGTAAACATCGCGGGTCTTGGCGTAGTTGGCGATGTGGGTTTTCAGCACGGCGATCTCCGCCATGCGCGTCTCCGCCGCCTTGATCTGTGCAGACAGCGCGTGGAACTGTTCCGTGGCGGTAGTGGCTTTTTCCTCCAGCTCCCCGTAGTCCAGCAGCCCATGCTCCCGGAGATAATTGTAGGTCTGCGCCATCTGCTTGACGTTGAACACCTTTGCCCAGCGCTCGTAGCCCACACCCTTCCCGGCTTGCAGCTTCGCCTCGATGTCGATGAGCAGCGTATTCTTTTTCCGCGTGGCCTGCGTCCGTTTTTTGCGCGGCGTATGCTCCTTTTCTCCGGCGAGAACGGCGCACAGCGCGTCCCCCGAATAGCCGTCGATGGAGGAAAGACGGATAAAGCCCTTTTTGCCGGGGTGGCGCAGGGACAACGTATTGCCGCGCCGCCTGACCTCGCAGCCTGCCTCCGCCAGCAGCTTCAAAAGCGTGTCGAAGCTGTCAGGCTTCTGCAAAAGCGCCGCGTCGATAAGGCCGCAGAGCAGCTCCCGGTGGGAGGGCTTCGCGTTGTCGCCCAGCCACTTGCCGTAGTGATTGACGCCGCGCTTGG
>OQWA01000354.1_pt1 | contig 13195 bp, 9 predicted proteins | sample 1691581 | NCBI WGS metagenome assembly OQWA01 (sample SAMN03418264, study PRJEB22391) | human gut metagenome | biome: human-gut; feature: organic feature; material: feces | host: Homo sapiens | place: Tanzania | collected 2013-01
TCTGTTGCTCTAACCAACTGAGCTACAAGTCCGACTTAAAGACAAAGGTGCCTAAAAGTTTTGTGGATGCAAAGGTAGTAGGTTTATCTCAAATATCCAAATTTTTTTTGTAAAAAGTATCTAAATGAGCGGATATTGTTGCGGTTTAAGTTGAATTTGCGTAACTTTGTCAGCTGAACGAAATATCGGTGAATAATATAAATGAAGACAACGATACTATCTGAAGATACTATATTTGAAAATAAGGCTGTTGCAACAATAGGCTTTTTTGATGGTGTGCATCGGGGACATCAGTTCTTGCTGAAGCATGTCGTAGAACTTGCTCACAAGAATGATATGGAGTCGATGGCTATAACCTTCGATAAGCATCCGCGCCAGGTGCTAAATGCCGACTATCAGCCACAGCTGCTTACGACACTTGACGACAAGCTTAAGCTTTTGGCAGAAACAGGTATTGACCATTGCGTGGTGTTGCCATTCACGAAAGTCCTTGCTGCTTTGTCGGCTTATGACTTCATGGACAAGATAATGCGCACTAAGCTTGGTGTAGCAACGCTCCTTATAGGCTACGATAATCGCTTTGGTCATAATCGTAGCGAGACTTTCGACGACTATGTGCGCTATGGAAAGGAGATGGGCATAGAAGTAGTTCAGAACACGGCTTTAGATGTCGAAGGCATTATGGTTAGCTCTTCTGTGGTTCGTCGCCTTATATCTAATGGCGATGTGGAAACAGCTGCAAAATGCTTAGGTCGCTACTATAGTCTGCATGGCATCGTTACGAGTGGATATCATGAAGGTAGAAAGATAGGCTTTCCTACTGCCAATATCGACTTAGGTACAAGCTGCTTGCTTGCTCCTGCTGGTGGAGTATATGCCGTAAAGGTTTGGCTTGATGGCGAAAGCGAGAGTAGGGTAGGTATGTTGAATATTGGCACTCGTCCTACTTTCGGAGGCAATGATGTGAGCATTGAGGTAAACATCTTTGGTTTTGCAGGCGATATATACGGTCAGAATATCAGAGTAGAATTCTGTAAGCGCATACGTAGCGAACATAAGTTTGATAATATTGATCAGTTGGTAGCGCAACTAAAGAAGGATAAAGAAGAAATCTCAAAACTATTTTGATTATGAATATAATGAAGAATAATAATGTCAAGGCAGCAGTAGATATAGTGCTCTACTTGATAGTTTTTGTGTTGCTGCAAGTGATATTCCTAAATGGAGCAGTTCTCTTGGGCAACCATTATGGTATAGATTCTGCTATTACAATGGCTGCAGGAACAGCTTTGAGCGGATTGCTTACCATCGTAATCTTCCTTTGGAGACGATGGTCGCCATATTCAAGAGAATATATTGCCACACGCCCTTGGACAGCCTTGGTGTGGGTAGTTTTGCTTTCTTTGGGCACTATCATCCCTTCGCAATGGATGATAGAAGTATTAGATGTAGACATGCCAAAAGAAACACTTGAGCTTATGACCAAGCTTTTAGGCACACCTTGGGGATACCTCGCAGTAGGTGTATTAGCGCCTGTAGCCGAAGAAATGGTGTTTAGAGGAGCAATATTACGTCGTCTGCTCGAAGTGATGGGAGAAGGCAGAAAATGGTTTGCTATTATCATCTCAGCCTTACTCTTTGGAGCTTTGCATGCCAACGGTCCGCAGTTTATCCATGCAGCGCTTATAGGAGTGCTCCTTGGTTGGATGTATAGCCGTACAAACAGTATAGTACCAGGAATGCTATTCCATTGGATAAACAACACTATAGCCTTTGTGGAATGCAACATGATACACCAGGCTGCCGACGGCAAGCTGATAGATATATTCCAAGGCAATCAGCGTAGCGTGTATATGGCTCTTGGCTTCTCGCTATGTATATTCCTGCCAAGTCTCTTCCAACTTGCTCAGCGATTAAGAAAGTAAGCTACGAATAATTTAAGGAGTGTATAAGAAACAAGTACACGTATATGTATAAAAATGAAGGAATCATCTACTCAGTATATCGAGATAGATGATTCCTTCTTCGTTAATATGTTATGAAATTTGAGAGAAAACGAAACTTCACAGCCTCGTGAATGTTGTTTTACTAAACATGATTTAATTATAGAGAAAGCATAGAAATATAGTCTACTTTAAGATGTTTGACACCTGGCTTGACTGTGGGTCAGCGATGCTACGCTTCATGGAGTCAACCACAGCGCTATCGCCCATTGCCACAGATGTGCCCTGCTTTATGCTGTCGTAGCCATCGTAATAGCTGATAGCGTTGCCATTATTGTTGTTGGCAAATGGCACTTGCAAAGCGTTGCCGAGTGTTAGTATTATTGCCACTGCAGCTGCCGCCTTTACAAGAGGGCGAAGCCTTTGTGTCATGCTGATGACCTTGGCCTTTACAGGAGTGCTCTCTTCTGTCATAGCCAATATCTTGGCATCGAAGTCCTCACCTAATACATCCTGTTTAGTCTCGGAAAGTTCGTAGGTGAACAAGTCCTTATATCTAAGCAACTCTACAGGCACGTCCTTTTGGCTGAAGAATGCTTTCAGGATGTCTTCTTCCTCGATGGAAGTCTCGCATCGCCAATAGCGTTCGAGTAGTTGGTTGATGTATTTATAGTCCATAGTCGTCTAATTCTTTGAAACGTTGTTTGATGGTTTGTCTGCCTCTGAAGATATTGATCTTTACTTGATCTTCGCTTATTTGCATTATCTCCGCCACTTCCTTATATGATTTACCTTCAAAGTCGCGAAGCTGTATGCATGTGCGTTGCTTCTCAGGCAGTTCGTCTACGATTCTTCTCACCAGTTGTATTCTGTCTTTCTGGTTCATTTCCTCGTAAGGATTGTTTAGAGCAGAAGGTCTTTCTTGCTGACTGTCGTCGAGCGAATCGTGTTGGTTTCCCATTTTCTTTATCTTGTCTAAGGCTAAGTTTCTGCATATTGTCATACAGAACGCCTCCATCGATTCTATCTCGTCCCAACGTTCGCGTCGGTTCCAGACTTTTATCAGCGTATCCTGAACCACATCCTCAGCTTCTGCATTATTGCATGTAATGCGGAGAGCAAGCCGATAGAGACTGTTCTTCATCGGCAGAATGTCGTTACGGAAACTGACCTTTTTCATCTTGTTCTCTGTTTAATTGACGATTGGTTATGAGGATAGTTACAGTAAGAACTGTATTTTAACGTTTATTTAGTATTTCTCTACTTTTTATCTATGTTCTATACCTTATATAATATATATAGCGTTGCAGAAATGATACATTATAACTGAGGTATATTCATGTGGCGTATGTTGTTAGCCTCGCAGTATGGTGCCGTGTTTGCCGTCGATGGCAGAAGCGAGGGTTATCACCACTTGCTTTACTCCATGTTCGATGGCGTTGAACGAGTTCTCGAGCTTAGGAATCATACCTCCGGCAACTGTTCCGTCGGCAACAAGAGCCTTAAACTCTTCGGGAGTGATGGAAGGGATTACGCTATCGTCGTCGTCAGGATTTGATAGTACACCCTTTTTCTCGAAACAGAACATCAGGGTTACATCATAATATGGTGCCAAAGCCTTTGCCGTTTCCGAAGCTATGGTGTCGGCATTTGTATTTAGTATGTTGCCATTGCCATCGTGAGTCAAAGGAGCCATTACAGGCACTATGCCAGCCTCTACGAGGGTGTGAAGCATATTGCCGTTGGCACTATCTACGTCGCCAACATATCCAAAGTCTACTCCATCTTTCAACGGACGCTTATGCGAACGTATCATATCTATGTCGGCACCTGTTAGTCCAAGAGCGTTTACGCCTACTGCCTGTAGCTTTGCCACGAGGTTTTTGTTTACCAATCCGCCGTATACCATAGTTACTACATTCAGCATCTCGCGGTCGGTGATGCGTCTGCCATTCACCATCTTGGTTTCTATACCCAGCTGTGCTGCAATCTTTGTTGCACTTCGACCTCCACCATGCACAAGGACTTTGTTGCCCTCGATGGCAGCAAAGTCCTTAAGCAGTTGCATCAGCTGCACTTCGTCTTCTACTACCGCACCGCCTACTTTTACAACAGTAATCTTTTCCATTGTCGTTATTCTTTTAGCTATATCCCCCTCTGCTTATGCTGCAGAGAGGGATATAATGCTTTTATTATTCCAAATATGTATATCCGTAGAGACCTGAGCGGTAGGTGTCAAGGAATTCTTTGCCTTCTTCAAGACTAATTTTTCCTTCCTTTACACTCTTTGTTACCCATGTTTCGAGCTGGCGAACCAACTTCTTTGGGTTGTACTGCACATAGTCGAGCACCTCTTCTACGGTTTCGCCATCTATTATCTGGTCGATATGATACTTGCCATCCTTAACGGAAATATGTACGGCGTTGGTATCACCAAACAGGTTGTGCATATCGCCAAGAATCTCTTGGTATGCTCCTACGAGGAATATGCCGAGATAATACGACTCGTTCTTCTTCAAGCTGTGGATAGGCAACACATGCGATGTATGACCCTCAGCCACAAAGTTTGCAATCTTGCCATCGGAGTCGCAAGTGATATCCTGCAATGTAGCGTTGCGAGTAGGACGCTCGTTCAATCGCTGTATAGGCACGATAGGGAACAACTGGTCGATAGCCCAAGAGTCTGGTAGACTCTGGAATAGCGAGAAGTTGCAGAAATATTTATCTGCCAACAGCTTGTCGAGATTCTTCAGCTCCTCTGGCACATGCTTGATATTCTTTGCCAACACGTTTATCTCGTGAGCCACGCTCCAATACATGCGTTCTATCTCAGCTCTTGTCTTTAGGTCTACGATGCCATGACTAAAGAGCTCAAGAGCCTCTTCGCGTATCTGCTCAGCATCGTGCCAATCCTCGAGCATAGAACGAGAGCTAAGGTTGTCCCAAATGTCGTAGAGGTCTTTCACCAGCTTATGGTCATCAGGCTTAGCCTCAAACTCCTCTGGCATCTCTGGCAAGCTTGCAGTCTCCAATACATCAATCACCAATACAGAGTGGTGAGCTGTTAGCGAACGTCCACTCTCCGTGATGAGGTTTGGATGAGGAAGCTCATTCTTATCCGCAGCCTCTACAAAGGTGTATATACAGTCGTTGACATACTCCTGGATGCTATAGTTGACAGAGCTTTCGCTATTTGATGAGCGAGTGCCATCATAGTCAACGCCAAGACCACCGCCACAGTCAACAAACTCCACCTTATATCCCATTTTATGAAGATTGATATAGAATTGTGAAGCCTCACGAAGAGCAGTCTGTATACGACGAATCTTTGTTATCTGCGAACCAATATGGAAATGGATTAACTTCAAGCAGTCGTGCCATCCCTTCTTCTCCATGATGTCGAGTGCCTGCAGCAGTTTTGCGCTGGTAAGACCAAACTTAGAAGCGTCGCCGCCACTCTCTTCCCATTTGCCAGAACCACTTGATGCAAGCTTTATTCTGATACCGAGGTTAGGCTTCACGTTGAGCTTCTTTGCTACTGAAGCAATAGTCTCAAGCTCGTTCAGCTTCTCAACCACGATGAAGATACGTTTGCCCATCTTCTGAGCCAACAGCGCCAACTCTATATATGCCTGGTCTTTATAGCCATTACATATTATCAGCGAGTCGCTTTGGCATTGCACAGCCAATACTGCATGAAGCTCAGGTTTTGAACCAGCTTCAAGTCCGAGGTTAAACTTTCTGCCGTGCGAGATTATCTCCTCTACCACAGGCTGTATCTGGTTAACCTTGATAGGATAAATTATGAAGTTCTCACCCTTGTAGCCATATTCCTTCTTTGCCAAGTCAAAACAGCTGGCAGTCTTTTCGATACGGTTGTCGAGGATGTCTGGAAAACGCAATAGCACAGGCGATGTGACATCGCGCAATGCCAGTTCGTCCATAACCTCGCGGAGGTCAATCTGTGTCTTGTCCTTACAAGGAGTGACATAAACATTTCCCTTGTCGTTGACTCCAAAATACGAAACGCCCCAACCATTAATGTTGTAAAGCTCTCGCGAGTCTTCGATAGTCCATTTCTTCATTCTTCTTTTATTCGATGTTTAGCAGTTCTTTTACTTTTTCTACTGAAATCTTTATCTTCTCATAGTTGTCCATGAGGTCTACGTTGAGAGTGTATTTAGCCTTTTCATAGAACGGTTTGCGCTGTTCCAACTGGTCGTGGATAAACTCGCGAACCTCGTCAGGAGTTTTGTTCAAGAGCAAAGGACGTACGGTCTTTCCCATCTTCAGATGTCCGTATAGCACCTCTGGCGAAGCCTTTAGGTAGATGGTGTCGCCCTGCTGATTGATGTAGTCGATATTGTCGAAGAAGCATGGAGTGCCTCCGCCACAACTAATGATAACATCCTCAAACTCTGCCACCTCATGAAGCATATTGCGCTCTATCTCGCGAAACCCCTCTTCGCCAACGCTGTCGAAGAGTTGCTTTACGGTTTTGTGCATTCTGCTCTCTATATACCAGTCGAGATCGTAGAAAGGCAATCCAAGCTCCTTGCTTAGTGCCTTGCCCACGGTAGTCTTTCCCGACCCCATATATCCTATGAAGATAATCCTCGTCATGATAGTTTTCGTTTATTTCTTTCTTGCCTTTGGTTCTGGTGCAGCGTTTATCACCTCCATACATTGTTCGTAGGTAAGATCTGCTGCATTCTCGTGCATAGCCTTTGGCAAACGATAGTTCTTGCCGTCGTAGGCGAGATAAGGACCATAGCGTCCGTTCAGCACTTCCAACTTGGTATCCTCGTTGAAAGCTTTGATATGGCGTTGCTGCTCTTGCTTGCGCTTGTCCATGATAATGGTTATAGCGCTTGTGAGAGATATTGTCATTGGGTCTTCGCCCTTTGGCAACGAAGCATATTTCTTGTTGTGCAATACGTAAGGTCCGAATCTTCCTGCTCCGATAACCACAGGCGAACCTTCGAAGTCGCCCAATGTGCGTGGAAGCTTGAATAGTTCAAGAGCCTCTTCGAGTGTGATAGTCTCGATACTCTTATCTGCAGGCATCTGAGCAAACTGTGGCTTATCGTTGTCCTCAGCCGAGCCAATCTGCACAGCTGGTCCGAATCGGCATATCTTCACATACACAGGCTTGCCTGTCTTAGGGTCGTTGCCAAGCATACGTTCGCCAGCCTTATGCTCCGATCTTTCGTTCATCACCTTGTCTACCACAGGCTCAAAGTCCTTGTCGAAGCTCTTCATCATCTGTAACCATTCCTCTTTGCCTTCGGCTATCTGGTCGAACTGCTCCTCCACACGTGCGGTGAAGTTGTAGTCCATAATCTCAGGGAAGTTCTTCATCAAGAAGTCGTTAACCACCATACCGATATCTGTAGGCAACAGCTTACCCTTGTCAGAGCCAGCCATCTCAGTCTTGGTCTTCGATGTCTTAACACCATTCTTCAAGGTGTCTATCACGTATGTGCGTTCCTCTCCATTCTTGTCACCCTTCTGCACATATTCGCGCTGCTGGATGGTTGAGATAGTAGGAGCGTAGGTAGAAGGACGGCCGATGCCCAATTCCTCAAGCTTGTGTACAAGGCTTGCTTCTGTATATCTGGTAGGACCCTGGCTAAATCTTTCTGTAGATGTTATCTCCTCCTGCTGTAGTTCGTCGCCTTCGTTGATAACAGGAAGCAAAGCTGACTCTTCTGCATTCTGGCTGTCGTCGTCGGTAGACTCTGTGTAAACTTTCAAGAAACCGTCGAATGTAACAACCTCGCCATTAGCAACAAACTTATACGAAGAGTTGTTCACATCGATAGTGATGGTTGTCTTCTCCAACTGTGCGTCAGCCATCTGCGATGCTATGGTGCGCTTCCATATCAAGTTGTAGAGTCTGCGCTCCTGTACTGTTCCCTCTATGGTCTGCTGATCCATAACAGTAGGGCGGATAGCCTCGTGAGCCTCCTGAGCACCCTTAGAACTTGTGTGGTAGTTGCGTCTTTTTGAGAAGTTGTCGCCATAAAGCTCCTTCACCAAAGCTTCGCTACCGTCGAGTGCCAACTGCGATAGGTTTACACTATCGGTACGCATGTACGTGATGCGTCCGTTCTCATATAGATGCTGAGCCACCATCATGGTCTGGCTAACAGTAAAGCCCAGTTTGCGGGCAGCCTCTTGCTGAAGTGTAGATGTTGTGAAAGGAGGAGCAGGCATACGCTTCAAAGGTTTCTTCTGTATAGAAGCCACGGTGAAGTGAGCATCCTTGCATTGATTCAAGAATTCCACAGCCTCTTCATGAGTCTTGAATCGAGTGTCGAGTTCTGCCTTTAGCTCGCTCTTTGTGCCATCGGCTCCGGTAACCTGGAATATGGCATTCACTCTGTAGTATGGCTCACTCTTGAAAGCCTGCATCTCGCGCTCACGCTCCACGATGAGTCTTACTGCTACACTCTGCACACGTCCGGCAGAGAGTGATGGCTTAACCTTGCGCCACAATACTGGCGAGAGCTTGAAACCTACTATACGGTCGAGCACACGGCGAGCTTGCTGTGCATTCACGAGGTTCATATCGAGAAGGCGTGGAGTCTCTATAGCCTTAAGAATAGCCGACTTGGTAATCTCGTGGAACACTATTCGCTTAGTCTTCTCCTCGTCCAATCCTAATACTTCGCAAAGGTGCCAGCTGATGGCTTCTCCTTCGCGGTCCTCATCGGATGCCAACCAAATCTGCTTTGCCTTCTTTGCATTGCTCTTTAGTTCAGCAACGAGTTTCTTCTTCTCCTCAGGAATCTCATAGTGAGGCATCATAGTCTTTTCATCGATGCTCAACTCACGTTTCTTGAGGTCACGAATATGTCCGTAGCTCGACATCACCTTGAAGTCGGAGCCTAAAAACTTCTCTATTGTCTTAGCCTTTGCCGGGCTCTCTACAATCACTAGATTTTCTTGCATACTACGAAATGTATAAATTATGGGGCACAAAAGTAATTAAAACTTTTGCTTATACCTTATTATATATCTATATTTTTGTTTTTTTTAAGGATTTGTGATGCAAAGATGATACAAAAAACACAAAAACCTGTTTTTATTTGGCAGTCTTGATAATAATCGCTATCTTTACGGCAGTTTTATGAATTAAAATATGTTATTTTGACACTCAAACAGCAGTTTTGTTTAATGTAGCTTCCGTTCTTACTCCTAAGACGAGAAGAATTGTAAACCGTCAACGGAAGTCTCAACTCGACATTTACCTTTATTATTGTGCCTAATTGACGGAGACGCAACGACTAACAAATTTAATTGAAACATGAAGAAATTTACGTATTCGTTTCTTAGCATTTTGATGCTATTGTTAGCTATGCCACTTGGGGCATTGGCTCGAACTACCGTGACTTTTGATTTCGCAGCTAATCCGTGGGGATTGCCTTTGAGTAGTGGTTCCGACAAGGCAGGAGTTATTGCTAATCCTATAACTCAAGATGGAGTTGTGTTAACAACGGTAAGTAATAACGATCAAAACCCCAACCAACTATTTGGTGGAAAAAGTGCAAGCTTACGTGTTTATAATGAAAGCACATTTACATTTACTGCACCTAAAGGTAAGGTTATAGAGAAAATTGAGTTTGCAGGAACTGTAGCTGCTACAGCTGATGCAGGTACTTGTGAAGGCTCTTCTAAGACCTGGGTCTGGGTACAGCCAAAAAATCAGGTGAACGCCGTGAAGTTTACAGCAACTGCTACAAATAAGATTGAGAAGGCAGTCCTTACTATCGCAGATCCAGGCGAAGCTGAAGAAGTTGTTGTATTGCCAGAGGTTTCAGACTTTGCATCTCTCAAGGCTACAGAGAAAGGTAAGGCTGTTAAGCTAACTGTTACCAACGGTAAGGTGGTTTATGCTGGAAGCAAAGATTTGATTGTTGAAGACGCTACAGGTGCTATTGACTTCTATAACTGGGGTATTAAAGCTACTGCTGGTCAGGTAATCAATGGTGTTGTTGAGGCTAAGTATGATGAATACTTAGGTATGCCACAGGCTGCAAAGACTGCTAATACCGACGTTGCAGCTCTTACCATTACTGATGGCGACGCTGTAGCTCCTGTTGAAATGGAATTTGCTGACGCTATGAAGGCTACTTCTTATTTGAAGTATGTCACACTTGCCGATTTTGCTATAGAAGAGGTTGCTGGTAAGACATACCTCGTAAGTGGTGAAAACAAGATTCAGCTTTACGACAAGTTTAAAGTTGAATATACTCTTCCTAATGATATTCAGAGCATTAGCGGTATCATCATTCCTTTCGTAGCAAATGGTTCAACTGATGTTATCGTAGAAATTGCTCCTACAAGCGCGGAGGATATCGTTGCTAAGCCTGCACTTCCTGAAGGCGATGTAACAGCAAAATATCTTGTAAACCCAGGTTTCGAGGATTGTGAAGCTGCAACAGGTAAGGTTGGTACAGCAGGTTCTGCACAGGGTACAGACTATGAGGCAGTAGGTTGGAAGCTTGTTTCTTCTGCCGCTTGGTCTAATAGTGCTGCATTCGCTTATGGTAGCGATGCTTCTCTTAATGATGCTGCTGTTCCTGCAACCGACAATGCAGGTAACACAGGTAAGGCTCTTGGTTTCACAGTTGGATGGAGTGGTACAAACTCTTATCAGTCAGCAGCAGAAGTTGTACTGCCTGCTGGTTACTATACTTTGAAGGCTCACGCTTATAATGGCGGTACTGCTACTCAGTTTGCTTCTAAGCTTGGTTTTGCTACAGCCGACAAGGCTTACACAAGTACCAAGAATAGCTTTGCTTTGAACGAGTGGGTAGAGGATGTAGTAGAATTCACTCTTGAATCAGAAACAGCAGGTCGTTTCACAATTGGTGGTGCTGCCGTAAGTGGTGGTTCAGGTGCAAATGGTAAGGTATTCTTCGACAATATCACCCTTGAGCGTCAGGATTTACTCGCAGCAGCAAACAATAATCTCGCTAAGGAGATTGCTGCTGCTAAGGAGATTGCATGTGCAGGTCTTGCTTCAACAGCCGACCTTCTTGCAGCTATCGCTACAGCAGAGGAGGCAACAACAAAGACAGACTATAAGGAGATTCTTGCAGCTATCGAGCCATTGAAGGCTGCAGTTGCTGCATACAACGATGTAAATGCTCACTTCGTAGCATTTGCTGATGCAAAGGCTAAGTATGCAACTCTTGATACTAAATATGCAACCGAGGCAAAGATTGCGGCAGTAAATGCTATTGCAGCAAAGACCCCTGCTACAGCTGATGAGGCAGACGCTTTGTTGGCAGACTATATTAAGGCAGTTCGTGTACTTGCAGAGTCTAATGCTTTGGCAGAAGGCGTTGAGGGTGCTACCAACTATACCGAGTCAATCAAGAATGCTAATGCAGAGGCTTTGGATGGTTGGACAACAGCTCTTGGCGAAATCAACAAGGGTAAGATTGAAATCAAGAATGGAGAACCATTCACCGATGCAGAGGCTAACTCTACTCACACTTACTTCGATGGTGGTAGCTGGGGCGATAAGGCTTGGGACGTAACATTCTCTCAGGATGTTACATTGCCTAAGGGTAAGTACTTGCTCACAGCAACATCACGTGCATCTGTAGACCTTGCTTCATTTACTCTCTTTGCAGGTGAGGCTCGCGCAGATATGCAGCATGTTGGTAATGCTGGCGAACTCTTCGATCGCGGTTGGAATGATTGCTCAGTAGAGTTTGAAGTTGCAGAGGATGACGCTACAGTAAACCTTGGTGTACAGGGTGTAGCAGACAAGCAGTATCAGTGGATGTCATTCACACGCTTCCGTCTTGTTAAGGTTGGTGAAGTTGCGCCAAGCGTAATAGAGGTTGACAACATCGCTGCTCTTAGCCAGGTTGAAGGTGGCGAAATGGAGGATCCAAGCGTTAAGCTCATGTTGAAGAACGCTAAGATTACTTATGTTCAGAAGATGGACGAGGGTATCGATCCACGTGCTGCTGTATCGTTCGCATTCCTTGAGGATGAGACAGGTGCAGTAGAAATCTCTAATATCATCAATACTGCTGCGGCTAAGAACTTGTTCTCAGGTGAACTTAAGGAGGGCGTAGAGCTCAACGGTTATATCAATGTTGATTATAGCTCATACTCTTTTGCTTTGGTTGCTAATGCAGAGACAGCTGATTCTAAGTTTACAATTACTCCTACAACAATAGTTCCAACTCCAGCAACAATTGCTGATCTTCAGAAGCCTGAGAATAACTATCGTTTGTTCGAGCTCAAGGATGTAGATGTAAAATTCATTGACGGAGCTCCTGTATTTAAGCAGAACGATGATTTTATTATGACCTACAATCTGCTCGGAACTCTTCCAGAGGAATTGCCTACTAAGTTTGAAAGCCTTGTAGGTGTTGTATTCTGTGAAATGGAACAGTATACCTTTGAGCCTATCTCTTACACTGCTGCAGAGGTTAAGCCTATCGAGGTTAACAGCATTGCAGAGTTGAACAAGCTTGGTGAAGAGAACGAAGGTGCAACTATTAAGCTGAAGCTTACCGATGCTCAGATTACAGTAGCTGATGCTTCAATGTCCTCTGCAATCATCGAAGATAAGACTGGTGCATTTAATGCTCAGTACTTCTTTGCTGAGGCTGTTGGAACGGAAATGTTGAAAGACGAATTCAAACAGGGTGTAGTTCTCAATGGCTATCTCTATGCAAAATATAGCTATGGTTCTATCGAGGTATGTGAAAACACAGCTAATTCAGATATTACTACTACAGAGGCTCCTGTTGTTCCTACCGAGGCTGATTTCGCAGAGGTATTGAAGGCAGAAAACAACTACCGTCTCTATGAGTTTAAGGGTATTACTGTAAACAAGAACAAGGATGATCACTTCCAGCTTGTTAAGGGTGATGCAAAGGCTGAAATCGCTGACAGAACTCGCTCACTCGAAGAGTCTATGATGGCTACTGTAGAGAGCGTAGTTGGTTACTTCCGCGTTAAGGGTGATGAAGCTGAGTTCACACTCATCTCTTACAAGACAGCTACTCCTAATGGTATCTCAGCTCTTGAGGTTGCTGCTAAGAATGCTGCCGTTTACAACTTGAATGGTGCAAAGGTTCTTGGTGCAGGTGAGTCTGTTAAGGGCTTGGCTAAGGGTATCTACGTAGTAGGTGGCAAGAAGATCGTTGTTAAGTAAACAAACATCTATGATAAGGCCTCCTGCCTTATTAGATAAATAAAAAAAGGAGCGGCAT
>OQWA01000358.1_pt1 | contig 13137 bp, 9 predicted proteins | sample 1691581 | NCBI WGS metagenome assembly OQWA01 (sample SAMN03418264, study PRJEB22391) | human gut metagenome | biome: human-gut; feature: organic feature; material: feces | host: Homo sapiens | place: Tanzania | collected 2013-01
CGCAGCAGCAGCCTCCCTCGCACAGGGGCACCGCGCCGTCCTGAAGGATGGGACGAAGGTGTTCGTCAAAGTCCAGCGCCCGAATGCCGCAAGGCAGATCCGCGCCGACATGAATGTGCTGACCTTCCTGGCGGACCAGTTCCACGAGGGCAACCCCGAACTGCGGTTCCTTATGCTCCCGAAGGTCGTCAGACAGTTCAGGAACTCGCTCCTCGAAGAGGCGAATTTCAATAACGAAAAGGCAAATATCAGGCGGTTCGCAATGCAGTTCCGCGACGACGACCGGCTCGTCGTCCCAAAGGTATACGATGAACTCAGCGGGGAACACGTCCTTACGATGGAGTACATCGAAGGCGAAAAAATCAGCAATGTCGAAACGCTCCGGAAGAAAGGCGTCGACACGGTGAAACTCTCCGAAACCGTGGCAGACCTCACCCTGAAACAGTTCTTTACACACGGATTCTTCCACGCAGACCCGCACCCGGGAAATATCTTCGTCCTCCAAAACGGAAAACTATGCTACCTGGACTTCGGACTCTGCGGAAGGCTCACAGCCGATGAAAGAATCCTCTTCTGCCGGTTCATCGTCAGCGCCATCGAAAGAAACGAACAACACGCCACGCAAATCCTGCTGAGACTCTGCGACTACGAGGAGGAACCGGACATCACGGAGATGGAGTGCATCATCGGGGAGTTCATCGACAGGTACTTCTACGGGCCGCTAGACCAGGTGGACGTTCCGGAGGCACTCCAGCAACTCTACGCGGCATGCAATCACCTGCATATTGCGCTAAAACCACATATCTACCTGATGCTCAAGACATTAGGTATGGCAGACGGTTTTATGAGGCTTCTGAATCCGGACTACGACATCGAAAAGCAGCTCAAGCCCGAGCTCCTGAAGATAACGATGCGGCAGTTCAGCCCCGCAAAGTCTCTCCACCAACGGGTCGAAGACTTCTTCGAGACAATAGAGCTCTTCTCCAGAGCCCCCGCGAACATACGGAATTTCACTGGAAAGCTCCTGGACGGACGCCTGACATTCAGGCAGGAGTTCCCCCAGTTTGACGAGTATATGCGCGACTACAACCACCGGCAGAAGCAGCGGACCACCGCAATCCTGACGGTCGGAATCCTGATAAATTCCACCCTGCTCCTACAATACAGAATCCCCCCGATCTGGAGGGATTTCTCCATCCTCGGGGCAGCCGGGCTTGCAACAGGCATATTGCTGGCAGGAGCCCTCCTAGTGGACCTCCTCAGAAAATAGCCACAACACCACCCTCCCCAAATGCCCAGCAATTACACGAATCTGGAAAGCCGCCCCTGGGACGAGGTCCTGGAAATGAACCGGTCGCAACTGCCAAGGCCGCCGTTCTCGGCGCACATCCCACTGGGACTGCCAATGGCAAAGGACATGGTAATCCTCGACGGGGCGCTCAACGCAAGCGTCCTCCAGATGCCGCCCGCAATGCGCAACGGGGACATCAAGGACAAGGAAACCCTCCACAGGCTCAGGACACGCACACTCTCCTTCTGCCCGGACACAGCACCCTTCATAATGGACTTCCATCACGCGAAAATCCAGCGCGTCGACGGAGACCTGCCGCAGTTCAAGGCGACATACTACGCATACTACACCCTCTACACCCTGGAATACGCAATGGGCGAAAAGGGACGCCTCGCAATCCGGGCCACCATCCGAAACGAAAACGCAAGGCGCGAAAGGAAGTCACTCTGGCTCAAACTCTCGCATCCACTCGAATACACGGTCTACGACTACCACTACGTCACATACCACTACACCGCAAACAACTTCCCCAGGTTCGACGACAGCTGCGCGTTCCACGACAACGCACTATGGAACGAAGGAAACCCCGTCGCACGAATCACCACCGGAGACTTCCAGGCCACCTGGCACGACACCATCTTCTTCAAGGATTCAGACTATACGGACAACAAGTTCTACTGGGACAGCCCCTATTTCGTCCACCCTGAATTCCGAATCTACACCGCAAAGAACATGCTTGAACTCTCCATCGAGCTCGACCCGAACCAGGAGAGTTCCTTCGAAATCACCCTCGATACGCTGATGCCAGGCGGACTCCCGGAAGAGCTGCCATCCTTCAAGGAGGCCTCGGAGTGGAACCGGAAGGAGTGGCTGGGGATGGACGAGGGGCACGCGACGGTCGACTTCGGCGACAGGGAGCTCAACAACCGGTTCAAGTCAATCGAACGCAACTCCCCCTGGGGCGGGAATCCACCGTCCTGGAGCGAGAAGATGAATTCGAGGATGTCCCGGGTCTCCTTCAGGTGTCCGAGGCGCATAAGCGGCTTGAAGCAGCATAAGGCCTCCCAGACCCAGATGTAGAAACCGGACCAAAGTGGTCATGCATCACCGGAGCCGCACTCACATGGGCGGCGGAATACTATCTATACTCGCAGGATGACGAATTCGCCAGGAGGCACCTCGACCAGATGGCCCTGGCATGCTCGTGGATAACGGCGCAAATCCGGGCCCCGCACCCGGAAGGATACCCATACCCAAGGCTTATGCCAAAGTGCTGCGCGACAGATGCAGACTACGGACGCCTCATCATCTTCACCGACAACTGGTCCTGCCGGGGAATGGAACTGGCCGCGGAAATCCTCACCAGGTTCAAACACCCGGAGGCCGAAAAGTATACCCGCATCGCAGCCGAATACCGAAAGGACCTGATGGAGTGCATCGAAGACCTCACACAGCCTGACGGATATGTGAGACGGCAGATTGACGACAGCGGAATCTACTGCCAGGGCTTCGTCAACTGCGATTCCTTCACCTTCCTGGCCTACGCGGGAACTATCTCGCTCCACGATGAACGGCTCCGCAACTTCGTCCGGTGGTGCGAGGAGAACTCCTGCCAGGATTTTTTCTTCGGCCCAATGACCCCGCACCTCATATACATCGGCACCGGAGAGCAGATGGCCGCCATCATCCAGCTAGCAAACGGAGAATACAAGAAGGCCTGGAGCGCAATGCAGACCTTCGAAAGATACGGATGCAGCCAGGACTGCTACCTGACACAGGAACGCTTCGACGTCGACGACCCGGAACATGTCTCGTGGCAGCCAAATGCCTCCAACAACGGCAGAATGATGGACATGGAACTCGCAAGGCTGTATCTCGAAACCGACAGGCAAATCATGCTGCTCTGCGGATTCGCGCCATTCGAACTGCAGAAGAAGGGAAGGCACTTCGCAATCCACGGACTGCATACGCAGTACGGACGGCTGGACCTGGACGCCGAGGACGGCGTCGTGGATGTCCACTGGGAAAAGGAGCCAAAACTGCCAATCATCCTCCCTGAAGGCTGGAAACTCAGGAAGTAGACACACAATTTCATCACCCGACACCAACACAAACAACACCCACGGAAGTCAATTCCAAAAGAACATGGAATACCCAATCATCGACCTGCAAGGCACCTGGCAGCTGCACCAGACCTCCGAAAAGGAGTCCATCCCCGCACAAGTCCCGGGAGACAACTACTCCGCACTCCTCGAAAACGGAAAAATCCCCGAACCGTATTTCGGCGAAAACGAGGAACTCGTCCAATGGGTGGGAGACGTGGACTGGACATACGAACGCACCTTCACAGTCCCGAAGGAGCTGCTCAAGGCAAGGTCGGTCATCCTTAATCTCGACTCGGTGGACACGGTCGCAAACCTGTTCATAAACGACAAGCCGGTCGCAAAGGTCGACGACATGTTCCTCCGCTACCGGTTCGACGTGAAGCCATTCCTCAAGACGGGGAAGAACACAATCCGGTTCGACATCAGGGCAGTCCGCAAGGCAGGGGAGGACTTCAAGAAGGAACTGGTCGTGAAGCCCGACGACATGGGAGCCAGCTTCTGCTCGGTGCCGACGCTGAACCTCATCCGAAAGTGCCAGTGCTCCGGCGGATGGGACTGGGGAATCTCACTGCCCTCCTCGGGAATCATGGGAAAAATCTACCTGGAGGGAGTGGATTTCTGCACCCTCGAACATGTCTATGACATCCAGGTCCACAAGAAAAACTCCTGCAAGGTCACCTTCTTCGCAGAACTCAACCCCCTCGAAGACTCGCCAATCGGAAGCAAGGTGGATGTCGAATTCCTCTTCAACGGGGAAAGGAAGAAGGCGACGGCCATCGTCCCGCGCAGGGGAGGAATCATCGTCTCGGCAGACTTCAATGTCAAAAACCCGGAACTCTGGTGGCCGACGGGATTCGGCGAACAGCCACTGTACCCACTGCAGGTCACATGCGACGGACAGACCGTCACACAGCAAATCGGACTCAAGGAACTCAAAATCGTCAACGAAAAGGACGAAATCGGCTTCTCGATGGTCTTCCAGGTCAATGGAGTGAATATCTTCGCCAAGGGTGCAGACTGGATCCCATGCGATGCAATGCCCCAGAGGCACACCCCCGAGAGATACCAGCAGCTCCTGGGAAGCGTCAAGGCGGCCGGCATCAACATGCTGCGAATCTGGGGAGGCGGAAAGTTCGAGGAGGACCCATTCTACGAAGAGTGCGACCGCCTCGGAATCCTCCCGTGGCACGAACAACCGAGGAGCGACTAAGCATGACGGGCAAGGAGGTAACGCCAGAGTCGATAAGCAAGGCTATAATTGCCGAGGCTGAGGAGCAGGTGAAGCCTAATGTAAAGCGTGGTAAGGGTGGCAGCCTATTGTCGGGAATAGCAGAGATTGTGAAGTTCTGCATAAAGACAGTTGCGCTTATAAGCTTCTCTGCGTTGACAGCCTTTGCCTTGGCTTATCTCATCTTCTCGATAGCCTACGCCGTGATAGGCGAACCGTTCATACGACTCTTCACCAACGACGACATTACCCTAAGTTTTATGGCCTCTATACCTTACATGAAGTTCTATTTCGTAGTGTCGGCTTTGTGTTGTTTCATAGTAGCTTTGTTGCCGTTGTTCCCTATCGTCCGTTCCTTCAAATCAGAACCCAAGCCAATGCGGGCAGGCGTTATAGCTATGCTTTCGGGCATTTGGATTGTGGCGATGACGTTAGGCTTCATTATGTTTGTAATGATAGGCATACAGATGCAGAAGAAAAACAGAGAATACAATAGGTTAGAAAATACGCACAATGGCATCTATATGGACTGCAACAACTGGGATTTGATTTCGCAGAATGGCTGGAACATAGAAGTTGCCAAGAACTTTGGCGAGACCATTTATGGTTGGTCGGATGCTGACCCTTTGTGTATAGAAAAGAATCCTATCCGCATTAGGGCAGACAAGAGCAACCAGCCCATAGAGTTTGCCATGAGCCGCAAGGAGGCGAGGGAAGAGGGCGACTATATGCTTGAATGTCTTTCGAACTGTTCGGTTGTTGATGCCACGCTTAGCGTGTGGAGCGAGGGCAAGTGTCTCTCGGAGTTGCGTCTCGACGGCTATGGCTCAGCCTCAAACATTCCGCTCAAGGGATTGTTGTGGGAGGAAAGCCGCAAGATACCATTATTGTGTCAGCAAAACGACAGTACCACATGGGTGGACAATGTTCTGCATAATGATGACGACTGGCGTTATCTCTCTACCGCTCCATTCCATCATAAAGGCGGAATACTGGAGTATCGTCTGCGCATAGGCCAGCACGATGTCAAGGACATTGTGACCAATGGCGGATATGTGAAGATGGTGCATGAGGGTTTAAGGAAACAGTAGAAACATCCAGCTAATCTTTCTTACTTATGAAAACAAAGTATCTTTTACCGTTATTGCTTCTCCTCCTCTTTAATGTGATAGGGGGAGCAGCACAAAACGCCAAGACCGACAAGCCCAAGCGTACTGTAATGCTGGGACAGATTGTCAGGGACTCGTTCACGGGTGTGAGGCTTAAGGCTCATGTCACATTGATGCGCCAGGACAGTACGGTGGTCGACACAATCACCTGCAAAGGATGGTATGGTAACTATTTTGCGCGCTTTAATGTGGAGGCTAAGCCTGCAAAATATATCGTCAAGGCAGAGTGTGAGGGCTATGCCACCAACTGTCAAGATTACGAGATTAAGCACGTGGCACGCAACCGCGGCTTCAAGATGCCCGACCTTAACCTGAAGAAACTCGCCCAAAGCGACATATATAAAGAGGTAGACCTGGATGGAGTGGTGGTGACGGGCACAAAGGTGAAGTTCACCTATCGTGGCGACACACTCGTGTATAATGCCAGCGCCTTCAACGTGCCCGACGGCTCGATGCTCGATGCCCTCGTGCGCCAGTTGCCTGGAGCCGAGATCAAGAGCAATGGCGACATCTATGTGAATGGCAAAAAGATTGACTACCTCACGCTCAACGGCAAGGACTTCTTCAAGGGCAACAACAAGATTATGCTCGACAATCTGCCTCACTACACGGTACAGGACCTTAAGGTATACAACAAGTCGACAGAGAAGAGCCGACTTGTGGGTAAGGAAGTGGAGAAGAAAGACTACGTTATGGACGTGGAACTGAAGCGCGAGTATAACCGTGGATACATATCGAATGCAGAAGTGGCAGGAGGCACACGCGACCGCTATATGGCTCGTCTCTTCGGACTTTACTACGACGACTACACCCGTTTCTCCGTCTTTGGCAATGTGAACAACGTTAATGAGAACCGCCGTCCGGGAAGAGAAGGCGACTGGAGTCCGTCAAACAGTCCGCAAGGTCAGGCCGTGACCAAGCAGATGGGCGCAAGTCTCAGCACACAGAACAAGGCAGGCAGCCTGCGCGAGCAGTTTGATGCCACAGCCTCATGGAACGATTTCACAGACATCACACGCTCTTCAAGCGAACAGTTTGCCTCGGCAGGTAACATCTTTAACCGTTCTGCCTCAACCTCCGTGCAGAAGGAGTTTCGCCTGTATGCCAACAACCAGATAACGTATACCGATGAGAGCAAGTTCTATCTACAGTCGTCAACATCGTTCAACTATGGCGACGGCACCAACAATTCCTCTTCAGAGCGTGCCACATTCGATTCGGAAGGCAATATGGCTGCGGATTCCCCCACCAACCGCTCGCAGACAATTAGCCTCACAAAGTTCCGCACAACATCAGTCAACGAGAACTTTGTGTTTGGATTTGTCCTGCCCTGGGGCGATATGCTCGGCTTCAATCTGAACGGCAGCTACACATCCAACAAGCCTCAGGACCATTTCAGCCTTTCTAACAACGAGTATCTGCGCGAGAACAAGAACGATCTGCGCCGTGTCTATGCCGACAGTCACAGCAATTCATACAACTATGGTGCATCAGCCAATTACTCCGTTATGCTGAATAATTGGCAGGCAGGATTGAGCCAGGCATATAATCAGAACATGACTTCTACCAACCAACTCAACTATCGTCTTGAACGTCTTGGCGGCTTATACAACCGTTTCGACCAGCAGCAGCTCGACCGCTTGCCATCAACTTGCGACTCCCTACTCCTTGCTCTCGACATGCAGAATAGCAAGACATACAGTTTGCTGACACGCCAGTATACTGGTAAGCCGGCTCTGACCTACAACCACAACAACACTTACTTCTCGTTGAAATTGCCATACCGTCTTGTGCGCGAGCGCATCAACTACAACTGTACCTCGGTTGACACAACGGCTGTTCGACGCAAGTGGCTTGTTGAGCCTTCGCTGTTTTTCAACAAATGGAACGATAAGTTTGAAGTAAGTGTAAGATATGCTCTTAACAGTAGCCAACCCAGCATGGAGTCGCTTATGCCTATAGACAACGACATCAACCCGCTTGCTCGTCGCATCAATAACCCAAATCTAAAGACATCCGTAACGCACGACATCAATAGTTATGTTAGCTTCGGCTTCAAGAACAAGAGCCGTCTATCGATTGTCCTCAACGGCTCGGTATATACCGACATGATAGGCACACGCACCACCTATAATACCAAAACAGGTGCTTACGCCTATATGAGCGACAACGTGCATTCGGGCAACTGGACTCTCAACCCCTATATCGTCTATTCTGGCAAACTCGACAAGAAGGGACTGTTTGGCATAGAGACCCGCCTCTCGCTCTACTACACCAAGAGTACCGATTTCGACATAGCCTACGATGCCGACATCAACAACGCAGCTTCAGCATTGAGCCGTGTATACACATCTATACTTCGCGACTATCTTAGGTTGTCGTTCCAAAAGGGCGACTTAAGTTTGGCTCTTGTAGCCGACGCACAATGGCGCAACTCTACAAGCAATCGCGACAATTTCCATACACTTAATGCCTACGACTACAACTACGGCATGACGCTTTCCTACAAGTTGCCACTCGGCATACAACTTGCCACCGACCTTAAGCAATACTCACGCCGTGGCTATGGCGACAAGTCGATGAACACCGACGACCTCGTGTGGAATGCCTCGCTCGCACGCTCCTTCTGCAAGGGCCGACTCACCCTTACAGCCGAAGGCTTCGACATCCTCCACCAACTGTCCAACACCACATACACTGTGAATGCCCAAGGACGCACCGAAGTATGGCGCAACACCATACCTAACTATGTGATGATGCACGTGGCGTATAAACTGGCGAAAACGCCGAAGAAGTAAAACAATGGCATTTTGTCTATAGATGGAGCCATAAGACGAAGACTCACTCTGCTACCGCTGATCTTATTTGCAACACTAAGAATAGGATCTTATAAATGTGTTTTGCCTTTTGTATATTATGATTCTGTATCTTTAGTACAACCATGTACTGATGATCAATGCCATCATTCGATTTCCTCGCAGACCACCATCTCTGCTCCTCGGTACATCACTACGAGCTTGTGTAGGTGGGTGGTCTTTACGGCATCTCTCACTATGTCACTATCGGCATAACGGGTGATTTGCGCAGAGGCCTCCTTGAGGAGTTCTTTTACTTGCTGGTCCGTGGTGCTCGTCTTGCAATATTTCAGTTCGATGATGTAGCTGTCCACCATGTCCTTGTAGATGTCGCAAAGAGGGGAGAGGAAGATGTCGGCATAGCCGCCATCATTGTCTAACTCGGAAATAGGGCGATAGAAGCGGCACTGGCTTGCCATCGCCAAGGTGAAACCATGCACAAAAGCCTCGCCCTTCTGCTTGTCACGCTGCGAAGAATAGCGTTTCAGGCTATCAGCGATGAACCCGAAATATGCCTTATAGTCGCCATCGTAAGCCAGCTTGCTCTCCAACTGGGTCTTGTAATAAGTATCGTACACCAAGTCGTTCTCCTTGTAGGTGTCGAGAAGATAGGTGTACATCTGGTCGCGCACCACCTCGTTAGGGATGACAAACTTTGTTTCGCCTTTATATTCTCCATCTATCGTCACCATGCCGAAATAGAAGAGCAGGCTCACGAAGTTGTCTGGGTCGTTGATATGGTCGGCTGGGAAATTTTCTACGAGCTTGCCTGTAACGTATCCCTTGGTGACCAACTGCTGGATGACACTGGCATCATGGGCGAACTCCTTGTCGTGACGGATAAGCATACGCAGCTTACTGTAATCCGTGCGAACATTGCTCTCCACCATGTTCTTTGGGATGTTGTAATTGCTTCGGATGTAATTATCCAAAAAGTAGAGCACCATCACGGAATTATACATGGTGGTTTCTCCATAGCATTCCTCGGCAAAACAATAGTTGTCGTACCATGGCTTCATCACGGTGATGAGCTCATCTACGGTATGGTTGAACGGCAACACGCTTGAGTAATAGCCCAACATCTCCCGCACTTCCTCTTCGGAGAATCCCGTCATCTCATTGAATTGTGGAGTTAGCGAGTAATTTGTGCCGATGTTGAAGCCACTGGTGAGGTCGTCCATGGTGACAGGGCTTACACCCGTGACGAAGACACGTCCCAAAGCCGAGCCGGCAGCACCCTTGATAGTGTTGAAGAAGCGACGTAGATAACCCTCTCCATGAGTCTGGTTGCGGTATCGCTCCAGATGCTCCTCGTTGGCAAGGATTGTGTTGGTAAAGTTGTCGTACTCGTCGATAAAGAGATAGATTTTCTGGTTGACTTCCGCACACACTTGGCACAGATATGCCAACTGCTCTATGGCACCGTCACGCTTATTCATCTCTTCTTTTGTTCCTGTGGGAAGAAGATGTGAATACACATTGCAGAAAGAATTGAACTTAATGCTACAATGTCCGTCCATTCCTTTCTTGTAATTATCTATTCCTGCATCCACTTCAGCGAAATTGAGATGAATGATGAGATATGTATTATGCTCTGGCGTAGGATTCTCACCAATGTACAATCCACCGAAGAGGGACTCAAACTTGTCCTTCTTGTTGATGTCGTAGTAATGTTCGAGCATAGAGAGGGTGAGGCTCTTGCCAAAACGGCGAGGACGGATATAGAAGAAGTACTTGTTTGAATCCTCTATATCCTCGATGAATGGGGTCTTGTCAACATAGTAGCAATCCTCCAAGATTACATCCTCAAAGTTCTGCATGCCGTATGGTATGCGCTTGCGATAGATTCGCTTTCTTCTTTCTCTTATAGCCATGGCTTAAATGTATTTTAACTTTACCATTTGTAAAATTAAGCAATAAATTTGTAACCTCCAAATTTCTCGCCCGATATTTTGGACTTATGCAAGTCCCATCTCTTTTGCTTTATCCATTAATAACTTCATCAAAGGTTCGCGCTCATTCTCAACCACATTGTCGAGAACAGCATCTTTTAGAGTTTTCTTCAACTCGCCAACTTCCTTAGAAGGCTTGAGGTTGAACATATCCATTATCTCGTTGCCATCTATGCATGGCTGCAACAAGCGCTTGTAGTCACGCTCTTTGAGGTCGGCAAGCTTTTCACGAACAATGCGGAAATTATCCAAGAAGCGCTGTTTGCGCAAGCTGTTCTTGCTGGTAATATCGGCTTCGCAAAGAGTCATAAGGTCGTCGATGTCGTCGCCAGCATCATTCATTAGTCGGCGCACAGCACTATCCGTAACCTCTTCGTCAGCAATAACGATAGGACGCATGTGGAGGTCGACCATCTTTTGCACATACTTCATCTTTGCATCCATCGGAAGCTTCAGCCTGCGGAATATCTCAGGCACCATCTTCGCACCTAAATAATTATGGTTGTGGAATGTCCATCCGATGGCAGGCTCCCAACGTTTGCTACGTGGTTTGCCGATATCGTGGAGCAGAGCAGCCCAACGAAGCCACAGATTGTCGCTATGCCTGCAAACATTCTCAAGCACCTCGAGGGTGTGAAGATAGTTGTTTTTGTGTGCTCGTCCGTTGCGTTCTTCAACGATGTCGAGTTTCACAAGCTCAGGCAAAATAAGGTCGAGCAGTCCCGACTCTCTGAGATAATAGAAGCCCTTGCTTGGGTGAGAAGAAAGCATTATCTTGTTTAGCTCTTCCTGTATGCGCTCTCCGCTGATAATCTTTAGTCGATGAGCATTTCTGCCCAACGCCTCGTAGGTTTCGGGCTCAATGGTGAAGTTGAGCTGAGTGGCAAAACGCACACAACGAAGCATTCGCAAAGGATCGTCGGAGAAAGTGATGTCAGGATCGAGCGGAGTGGCTATGATGCCGTCTTCCATATCGTAGACGCCATCAAAGGGGTCTACCAATTCGCCAAATCTATCTCCATTCAAGCATACGGCAAGAGCGTTGATGGTGAAGTCGCGACGGTTTTGATCGTCTTCCAAAGTTCCGTCTTCGACGACAGGCTTGCGCGAGTCGTGAGTGTAGCTTTCCTTTCGTGCACCCACAAATTCCACCTCTGTGTCTTTGTATTTAACTTGTGCTGTACCGAAATTCTTAAATACAGAAATATGAGCCTTCTTGCCAAGAATACCTTTTAGGGCTGTTGCCACCTGAATTCCACTTCCCACTACCACTACGTCGATATCGTTGGAAGGGCGCTCAAGGAATAGGTCGCGAACATATCCACCTACCACATAGCATTCCATACCAAGCGAGTCAGCGGCTTGTGAAATCTTATGGAAAATATCTTTATCAAGGAGTTCTGCCAATTGGGCATTAGTAAGGTTTCTCATTATCAAAATACTTTTGGAGGTGCAAAATTACATAAAAATCTGCAAGTAATAATATATAATTGGTCAAAATTGCTCTTTGATGATGGCATTTATCATTTTTTTTGCTAACTTTGCCACAATATGAAAACAAACATTGCTATTGTGGCTATGGCTTTGCTTACGTTGGCAAGCTGTGGCAATAAGGAAGAAGACAAGGCGCAGTCGCTATATTCCGAGATAGAAAACCTATATCAGACAGGCAACTATCAGGCTGCCCTCGACTCTATAAAGGTGTTGAGAGAAAAATACCCTAAGGCTATAGAGCTGAGAAAGAAGTCGCTAACTCTGTGGCAAGATGCAAACATCAAGCTTGCACAGCAAGACATCGCCGTTACCGACTCTGCATTGCAGGTGGTGATAGCACAGATGAATGCTGCTACAGATATTGCCACACGCAACAAACTGAGACTAAAGCGCGACTCGCTGCAAGTGAGATACGACACACAATGTGCCGTAGTGAGAGCCGTGCGCATGAAGCAGAAATGAAAAATTCGCCTTCGGCGTGCCATATCTCAATTATAATCACTAACTTTGCACCCACATTATGGAAAATAAAGATACAGAACAGCAGTTTAAGGATGTTATGGCAGAATGCCGTAGCTTGTTTGCCAAGAAACTCCACGACTATGGAGCTTCGTGGCGAATACTTAGACCATCGTCGCTTACCGACCAGCTATTCATCAAAGCAAAACGCATTCGCTCTTTGGAGATAAAGCAGGTGTCGCTGGTGGGCGAAGGCATACGCCCTGAATTCATAGCTCTTATCAACTATGGTATAGTGGGCTTGATACAGATAGAAAAGGGATTTGCCGACCAGGTGGACATCACTCCAGAGGATGCCTTGGCTATGTATGACGAAAAGGCTAAAGAGGCTCTCGACTTGATGATAAAGAAAAACCACGACTACGACGAGGCTTGGCGCCCAGGAGATGCCAGGAAAAGAGGTACATGTATTTTGTGCTGGATACCGTGAGGATGAATTTGAAGAGCTGCTTTGCTTTGCAGATCATATAGTGTTTAACTCACCCTCCCAGCTTCTCCGTTTTGGAAAAAGAGCGAAGCGACCG
>OQWA01000359.1_pt1 | contig 13130 bp, 10 predicted proteins | sample 1691581 | NCBI WGS metagenome assembly OQWA01 (sample SAMN03418264, study PRJEB22391) | human gut metagenome | biome: human-gut; feature: organic feature; material: feces | host: Homo sapiens | place: Tanzania | collected 2013-01
AATTTTGTTTTTGTACCGGCATTTATCGCACCACAGAGCAGCTTAATCTACAAAAAGTATGTGGAACCAATCGAACATTCCACGCTGGAAGGCTTGACTTTTTTGCCAGAAATACCGTGGCAGGCAGACATTTTGCATGTCATAGAAAAGATTGTGCAAGTACAGAAAGAGGAAAAGGATGCAGAATTGAAAACGTCCTTTTTAATACAGGAACTCTGGCATTTGGTTTATTTGCATGTTGAAGAAACAAAGCTTGAGGAAAAAAAGGAAGATTTTACATATACGCCCCTACGCTTGAAAAACTGCGCGAAGAAGAAAAGCTCGGAATTTTGTGATAAAACACCTTAAAACAATAGGAATTTTGTGATTTTCAGTCCGAATTCCTTTGGAATTTTGTGATAAAGTTGTATCTTTGCACTCGGATAAGAACTATAAATATATTGATTATGAAGCTTTTGCGCAGAAAGATTGATAATTATCTCAAGGAATGGAAAAGCGATAAGGAGAGAATGCCCCTCATCGTAAAGGGAGCACGACAAGTGGGAAAGACCGCTTCCATCCTACAATTCGCCCATGACAACTATCAAAATGTGGTTGCCATCAACTTCGTATTGCAACAAAAATACAAGGCAATCTTCGAAGAAGGTTACGAGGTAGATAGCATTATCCGGAACCTCACCCTCATCAATCCTTCTCTCAAGATAGAAGCAGGTAACACGCTCATCTTCTTCGATGAGATGCAGGATTGTCCTGCCTGCGCCACCAGTCTGAAAGCCTTCAAGATAGATGGCAGGTACGATGTTATCTGCTCTGGTTCGCTTATGGGTATCAATTATCGCGAGATAGAATCGAACAGCGTAGGATATAAGGAAGACTACACGATGCACTCAATGGATTTCGAGGAATTCCTATGGGCAAAAGGTTATGATTCTGCCTTTATAGAACGCCTTTACGAAAAGATGGTCTCCATCTCACCACTTTCTAATATAGAAATGGATGTTTTGGAGAGGCTATTCCGTGAATACATGACCATAGGAGGAATGCCTGCCGTAGTCAATATGTTCGTGAGCAACGGAAACTTCAGCGGCACGCTCAAGATGCAGCACCAGCTTCTTCTTGACTATGAGGAAGACATTACGAAATATGCACAAGGACTCGACAAAGGAAAAATCAAGAACGTGTACGACCATATTTCTGTCTTCCTGGGACAAGACAACAAGAAATTTCAGATTAGTAAGATTGCCCATGGAGCAAGAAACAGAGAATACGTTGGTACCATCGAATGGCTTCGTGATGCAGGTATCATCAACGTTTGCTATTGTCTCGCCCAAGTATCCTTACCTCTGAAAGGCAACTACGATCCGAAATCGTACAAACTCTATTATAAGGACACGGGCTTGCTGGTTGCTTCTCTAGATGAAGAATCGCAAGAAGACATCAGAGTGAACAAGAACTATGGTACCTACAAGGGCGCCATCTACGAAAACATCGTTGGCGATATGCTGGTAAAGCAAGGCTATAATCTTTACTTCTATCGCAACGAGAAATCTACCCTAGAGATGGATTTCTTCATTCGTGACGCCCAGTCGCTCATCCCCGTTGAAGTAAAAGCCACGGATAATGCCACCCGATCACTCGCTAAGCTAACAGCACAAGATGGTAAATATCCCGACATCAGATACGGCATCAAGCTCTGCTATAAGAACATCGGTTTCAATGGCAAGTTCTATACCTTCCCCTACTTCCTCACCTTCCTGCTCAAACGATTTGTGAGAAGAGAAAGATAGAAATGCAGAAAAATCCCTTAGAGAGGGATGATTTTTCTGCATTTAACCGCGCTATGCGAAATTTTTATTGTACTTTTGCACCCGATTATCAGGTATTATATTTTTCAAAGACAAGAACATTATCACATTAAAAGCGGTTGATGAAACCGCAAGATGAAACAATATGGTTTTAAATTACATTTGGATAGCATTTTTCGTGATTGCGTTCATCTTCGCACTCATCGGATTGGCAATGGGAGATACGACTATCTTCCAGAAGATTGTAGATTCCACCTTCGACTCATCCAAGAATGCCTTCGAGATTTCTCTCGGACTGACGGGCGTACTCGCCCTCTGGCTTGGCATCATGAAGATTGGAGAGAAGGCGGGAGTAGTGAATGTGTTGGCCCGAGCACTCAGCCCGGTCTTCACCCGTCTCTTCCCTGATATTCCGAAGAACCATCCGGTGATGGGAAGCATCTTCATGAATATCGCTTCGAATATGCTGGGACTCGATAATGCGGCAACGCCTACAGGATTGAAGGCGATGCAGCAGATGCAGGAACTCAACACGAAGAAGGATACGGCAACGAACCCGATGATTATGTTCCTGGTTCTGAACACCTCAGGACTCACCATCATCCCTACCACCATCCTCGCCTTCCGTGCCTCCTATGGTGCAGCCCAGCCTACGGATGTCTTCATCCCTATCCTGATGGCTACGCTCGTGGCTACGCTTGCCGGAATCATCATCACTTCGCTCTGGCAGCGCATCAACATCCTGCAGCCGGTATTGCTCGCTACTCTGTTGGGAATGTGCGCCTTCGTAGGCATCATCATCTGGGGATTCGGACAGATGGACAAGGATACGATGAACACGGTTACCACCCTGGCTTCGAATATGATTCTCCTGGGCATCATCCTCTGCTTCATCCTGGCTGGATTCTGGAAGAAGGTGAATGTATATGATGCATTTATCGAGGGAGCGAAGGAAGGTTTTACTACTGCGGTGAAGATTATCCCTTATCTCGTAGCGATTCTCGTGGGCATCGGCGTGTTCCGTGCTTCGGGAGCGATGGATATGGTGATTCAAGGCATTTCGTGGTCGGTAGAACAATGCGGCTTGAATGCCGATTTCGTAGGTGCCCTGCCTACCGCCATCATGAAACCGCTGTCGGGAAGTGGTGCACGAGGCATGATGCTGGAGGCGATGAAGAACTATGGTCCTGATTCGTTTGTGGGCAGATTGAGCTGCATCTTCCAGGGTTCCACCGACACCACCTTCTATATATTGGCAGTATATTTCGGAAGCGTAAGCATCAGGAATACCCGCCACGCCGTGGCTTGCGGCTTGCTCGCCGATTTGGCAGGAGTCATCGCAGCAATCGCTATAGCATATTTATTCTTCGGATAATAAAAAACAAATTAATATGGCAAACCTCAAAAGTTTAGCAAAGGATACCGCCATCTATGGTTTGAGCAGTATCATCGGCAGATTCCTCAACTATCTGCTTGTACCACTCTATACGGCTAAGATCAGCGCCGCAAGTGGTGGTTATGGTGTCATCACCAACATGTACGCCTATACGGCATTACTCCTCGTTATCCTGACCTACGGAATGGAGACCACCTTCTTCCGTTTTGTCAACAAGGAGGGAGAAAACTCAGAAAAGGTTTATCACACGGTATTGAGCATGGTGGGCTTCACTTCCCTACTCTTCATCGCCCTGGTATTCCTCTTCATCACGCCTTTGAGCGATGCGATGGGCTACGCCGACCATCCGGCTTATGTATGGACCATGTTCGTAACCGTGGCTATTGATGCCTTCCAGTGCATTCCGTTCGCTTACCTCAGATACAAGAAGCGCCCATTGAAGTTTGCTGCCTTCAAGTTGCTCTTCATCGGTCTGAACATTGCGCTCAACCTGGTTTACTACGTCATCATGGATGGTCACGATGTGGGTTATGCTTTCTACATCAACCTGGTTTGTACCGCCTCCATCACCTTCTGTTTCTACAAGGAACTGAAGGAAGGATTCATGGGCGAGAAATGCTCCTGGAGCGAATGTAAGGTGCTCGTCAGGAAGATGCTGGGCTACAGCTGGCCTATCCTCGTGCTCGGTATTGCCGGTATTCTGAACCAGACAGCCGACAAGATTCTCTTCCCTTACATCTATGAGAAGGGCGATGCGCATGCGCAGCTCGGAATCTACGGAGCAGCCAGCAAGATTGCGATGATCATGGCGATGATAACCCAGGCTTTCCGCTATGCTTACGAGCCATTCGTATTCGGCAAGGCAAAGGATAAGGACAACCGACAGACTTACGCTTCGGCGATGAAGTATTTCGTCATCTTCACCCTCTTGGCTTTCCTGGTGGTAGTAGGTTATCTGGATGTATTGCGCCACATCATCGGTCGCGACTACTGGGATGGTTTGAAGGTAGTGCCTATCGTAATGGCTGCCGAAATCATGATGGGAGTTTACTTCAACCTCAGTTTCTGGTACAAGCTCATCGACAAGACCATCTGGGGTGCTTACTTCTCAGGCATCGGTTGTGCGGTATTGATTGCCATCAACGTTATCTTCGTACCAGTTTATGGTTACATCGCCTGTGCCTGGGCCGGTTTCGCAGGTTATGGAACAGCCATGCTTCTCTCCTACTTTGTAGGTCAGAAGAAGTATCCTATCAACTATCCGGTGAAGGAGATTATGATTTATGTGGTTCTCGCCCTCATCCTCTTTGCCGGAATGACCGAGGCTAACAGATACTTCTCCAGTGGAATTGCCTGCCTCATCAACACGGTACTCATCCTCATCTTCGCCGCTTATCTCGTGAAGAAGGATTTCCCATTGAAGAGTCTGCCAGTGGTGGGAAAATACTTTAGAAAGTAAGAGATTCCAATCATTGAGATTATATTCCAAGAAGTCCGTGGACAATGTGTAAGTCCACGGACTTCTTTTGTTTATATTATACAGAACCTTCGCATGCGGTTCAAGAATAGACAAAAGGACCCAATGTTCCTGGTCCCGAGCAATACTCAGGATATAATAGCAGCCAGCAAGGCGCCCTGTAAGAGCTAAAGCAAACGGCTGAGTGAACGAAACGACTGAGTATTTTGAAGGATATGACTGAGCAAGCTGAAGGATACGGCAGACGAAGTCTTTTACTATTCGATCGGAGACCGATTGCTTTGTACCAAGGACTATCCGATACAGCAGGACAGTGTCATCAAGGCAGTGGTAGAATGGAATCCTGAGAAGGAACTGTTCGAGTAGAGGAGGGCATTAGTACCATGGGATGTTGCTTTTGTTATGATACTGCAGACAAGATACTGGGGTCAAAAGCAACGTCCCCATGGCACAAATGTATGAAACACATAGCGGAAGCCGTCATAATGCCATTCTACAGTATATTTTTCCATATCTTATTTTCCTGCTTTGCTATGAATTGGTATATTTTGTAGGCATCTTCAGCGCAGCGCACATCGTTTATACTCTGAAAATAAGAAACAAAAAGCAATTCGATGCATTCCATCACATAGGAAGCTGCCTTCTTTTCTGCCGCTGTCAATTTCAGCTTTTGTTCATAGCCTGCAAATATTTCTTTTACAAATGCAAGCCATAACTCGTCCGTAATCTCAAATTTTTCCTCCTCCGACAACAGACCAAGCAGAAAATAGCAGAGATCAAAAATACGGATATTTCTCTGGCTCAGGTCAAAGTCAATATAACCGGAGAAATTACCATCAAGAAACAGGAAATTCCCGAAATGCACATCCCGATGAATGAGCTGCACAGGCAGGTTATCGTATACCATCGCTAAGTGTGAAACAGTTTTTTCGTATTCTTCTTTACTGATATACTTCCAACCATTGGTCTCAAAATTGCCTTTCACCCAGCTATTCATTTCATCCAGAAGGCTGTTATTCCAAAAGACATCCGTTTCCTCACATTTTTTGAATGCGATATGAAGATCAGCAATAATGTTCCCCATTGCAGACGCAATCGTCTTATCATTCCCGATTCGCACAATATTGCTCCCATGCAGCCTTCTGGACAGGAAGAAAAACAGGTCGTCACAGGAAATGTACTGTTCATTCTTCCCGGTCGGTACGATTTTGCCGACAGGAATATCCATGCTGTCCAAGATTTGCAGTATTTTCAGGTTCCTTTCGAGCATGCTGAAATCGTGGTACACTTTCAGAACATACTCATCCCCAATTTGCCATGCCGTATTGTGAATTTGTTTTATATCCTTGTTTTCCAACCTCCAATGACTGAGGATCTGTGCTATTTGATCTTTCATCCATAAACTTCCTTTTCGCTGTTTTAAAATAATCCTTCTGATACTGGATTCTGACAGGTTATACATTCTGGATAACTGTTTATTGCCCATTCCTTCCAGATATTTTGTGTAAATATGGGCATCACGTTTTTCCAACTCGTTTTGATAGTCGGAAGGGGATTCTGCAATATGTCTGTCCTTGACCGGGACATATAGATATTCACCCTGAATATACTCCTGCACCAGTGCCAGCAAGTCCTCCGGCAACACGTCATTTGCGTTTTTATACTTCATATCGTTTGCTCCTTGGATGCCATTTTATATATTCTACCATGGAAATTGCAAACCTGCCGTCTGTCTTTCTTTCAGAAACAAACATGATCGCCGGGGATGCATTCCGATTCCATAATAAATTGAAACACAGATATTGATTTCCTTAAATGGATGTAGTATCATCCAATTAGTTGATACTACATCCAAAGGAGGAGATCATATGGAGAGTTTCGGGCGGAAGATCACAAAAATTGCCCGGGAAGTCAGCAAATTCACTGTTCAGGCAATGAAGGAGGACGGGATCGGGACGGCAGAATTTGACTTTGTGCACCTGCTCCGCCACCATCCGGGACTGACACAGGCGCAGGTGAGGGAGGAATTGAAGATAGACAAGGGCGCGGCGGCAAGGCGTGCGGCGAGCCTTGAGGCGAAGGGATATATCATCCGCAAGGAGAACCCGGAGGATGGGCGGAGCCAGCTTCTCTATGCCACGGAAAAGGCGCAGTCGCTGCGAAATTCCAAGGCATCGATAGAGACAGTGTTCTACGATTGGCTGCTCAAGGAGCTGTCGGAGGAGGACAGAGCGAGCTTTGACCGGATCCTGAATGACTTATATCTGCGATCCAAGATGCAGTCACGCGCCGGATTTCCGGATGTCCGCAAGCGTATGGAGGGGGAAAAGATTGAAAAATAATTTTTTCAAGCAGAAATGGGGAAAGCGATGAAGAAAACATTTGATCCCGGCAGGGTTGGTTCGTACTTCCACGCGGAGTGGCGGGCGCTGCTGATTGTGACAATTTCGGGAATCTTCTATAATATAGGACTTCTGGCAGGACCGATTTTTGAGGGAAAGCTCGCGCAATGTCTGCTGGATATTTTCGGGGGCAGTAAGACTTTCAGGGATATGGCGGTGCTGGCAGTCTCTTATGTACTGACGATCGCTGCCGTGCAGATTGCCCGGTACATCAAGCGGTTTTATGTCCGGCGTTTTGCAAATAATACGAACCGCCGTATGAGGCAGGTGCTGTACCGCAGTCTGGTTCATAAGTCCAAGGCAGAGCTGGAGGGAGAGTCCGTCGGCTCTGTGATAACAAAAGCAGTTACGGATGTGGATGCGTGCGTGGAAGGAATGCGTAAATTTACCACGGAGGTCTTCGACACCGGAGTGGCGATGGTCGGTTATGTGGGAATGCTGTTGTTTTATGACTGGAGGCTGGCTTTACTGTGTCTGATCTTTCCGCCCATTTCCTATGCCATTGCGGAGAAAATGAAGGTTGTCGTCCAGCGGACGGGTGCTGCCTACAAGGAAAGTGCCGCGCGGCTCAGCTCCGTGACAATGGACAGGAGCAGCAACAGTATTACTTACCGGGTTTACGGCTGCGAGGCAGAACGGAATGCATCTTATGAGGAAGCACTTAAGGACTACGAGTCGGCGGCGGTTCGTTCCCAGGTCTGGAGCAGCGCCCTTCCTCCGCTCTATCAGGTGCTTTCCATGGTCAGCGTAATGCTGATCCTCTATCTTGGCGGTCAAAGGGTACAGATGAATCTCTGGAATATCGGCATTTTCACGGCATATCTTTCGTGTTACGGAAAATTGTCGTTAAAGTCCTCCAAGGCTGCGAAGCTCTTTAACTCCGTTCAACAGGCGGAGGTATCGTGGAAGAGAATCCGTCCGTTGATGCGGTTCGTGCCGGACGAAGCCGCTGTCAGCAATGTACCGTGTCAGATGCTCTGCGTGGAAAAGCTGGGCGTGCCTCCTGTCTTTGAGGGCTTGTCCTTCACTGCTGATGCGGGGCAGATGATCGGAATTACCGGGCCGGTTGCCAGCGGAAAGTCTACACTGGGAAAAGCTTTTCTGCAGGAGAGGGAATATGCCGGAACAATAAGCTTTGGCGGGACACCGCTTTCGTCCAGAGGCGTTGTCGGCTATCTGGGGCACGACCCGGAGCTGTTCAGTGACACCATCGAAGACAATGTCCTCATGGGGAGCGAGGATGATGTGTGGAAGTATCTGAAGGCGGTGGAGCTGGATGAGGAAGTGAAGGCGATGCCGGACGGTATTCGCACAAAGGTCGGCACGGGAGGGCTGTTGCTCTCCGGCGGTCAGCAGCAGAGGCTGGCGCTTGCGAGAGCGCTCGCACATCTGAAGCCGGTTCTGGTTCTGGATGATCCGTTTTCCGCGTTGGATCGGGACACCGAGCGGAAGGTTTATGCAAACTTACGGCAATTTACGAAGAACAATATTGTCCTGTTGATTTCACATAGACTTTATCTTTTCCCGGAGCTGGAACAGGTGATCTGGCTGGAAAACGGCAGCGCGGAGGCTGCTGACCATGCTACATGGATGAAGCGGAGTGCGCTTTACCGTGAACTCTATCAATTGCAGACGGAAGGGGACGAGGAGAATGAAAAATAATACGACTTCTGTGATTTTTCGGACTGTCCGCGCTTCCAAGCTGAAGACGCTCGTACTTCTTCTGACTGTGGCTGGTGCGGTCATTGTCGCGCTTCTGCCGCCGCTGGTGCTGGAGCGTGTGATCGACGGATTGAGTGTCGGTGAGCGTGTGTCACTCACGGCAGCAGTTGCTTATTTCGGACTGGTTGCCCTGACCGGATTGCTGGAATCCGCAAGGGAGGTTCAGCTTACGTTGTTCGGGCAGCGGATCACGCGGAATCTGCGGCAGGCATTGCGGGACAAGCTTTCCCGGCTCACCGCGGACACGCTGACGAAACAGGAGCCCGGTGTGACCGTTTCCCGTTTTATCGGTGATGTGGACACCGTGGAGGAGCTTTTCACATCAGGCATCATCAGCATGGCGGCCGATCTCTGCAAGGTGATCAGTATTTTTGCGATTATCGGCAGCAAGAAGCCCGGTCTTGCGCTGGTGCTGCTTTTGCTGATTCCGCTGATCTTTGCGTTCACGAGGGTTGTCCAGAAGCGATCTCTGATTGCGCAGATTGAGAACCGGAAGGCGGTGGCGAAGGTGGCAAATCACGTGCCGGAGACCATCCGCAATATCCGCACAATCCATGCCCTTGAGAAAGAGGACTACATGGAGCGGAGGTACAGCGATTACATAGGCGAGAGCTATGCCGCCATGGAAAAAACGAATTTCTATGATGCGATTTACTCGCCTGTGATACTGATCCTCAACGCGCTTGTAACGGCGGTGATATTGACGCTGGCCGCAACGGGTAATCCTGTGATACAGAACCTTTTCGGAATGTCCGTCGGTATGGCAGTGGCTATGATTTCCTATATTTCTCAGGTTTTCAGTCCGTTGGAGAGCATCGGCATGGAGATTCAGACGATTCAGTCTGCGGTTGCCGGTGTTCACCGGATTAATGAATTTCTTGCGCAGCCGGAACGGTGGCAGACAGATGGGAAAACCTGTTTCACTGAGGACGCTCCCTGTATGGAGCTGAAGGATGTCTGCTTCGGCTATGTCGAGGAGCAGGAGATTCTGCATCATCAGAATTTGCGGGTATTTTCGGGCGAGCATCTGACGCTGACAGGACGGACGGGAGCGGGCAAAAGCACGATCTTTAAGCTATTGCTGGGGCAGTATCGACCGCAGAACGGTCATGTGCTCATCCACGGACAGGAGGCGGCGCTGATTCCCGATGCCGCGAAGCGCAGGCTGTTCGGCTATGTGGAGCAGACCTTCCGCCCCGTTGCGGGAACAATGGCAGACCAGATCAGTCTCTTTGACAAGGCGATCACGCAGGACATGGTGGAAGCCGCCGCGAAGCTTGTCGGAATCCATGAGACGATTGCGGCACTCCCGAACGGCTATCAGACGGCGTACGCGCCGAGTCTGCTTTCACAGGGACAGCAGCAACTGCTTTCCATTGCCCGGGCAGTGGTTGCCCAGCCGGAGATCCTTCTGCTGGATGAAATCACCGCAAATCTGGACGCCGATACGGAGCAGACAGTTCTGACGGCATTGCAGAATGCCTCCCGGAACCGGACGGTGCTGTCGATTTCTCACCGTCTTTATGAGAGGACGGGCGGAAGACAGGTGCATATATAATTTTTTGAAAAAAATGATTGACTCCTACGCAACGTAATAGTTTAGAGTATGCTTATCGAGAGGAGGAAATGCAGATGATGACAGTAAATGAGGTGAGTAAGATCACGGGAGTGAGTATACGCGCTTTGCAGTATTACGACACCATTGGACTTTTGAAGCCGGGCCGGTATACGGAGTCGGGCTACAGGCTGTATGACGATACGGCGCTGGAAAGGCTCCAGCAGATTTTATTGTTCAGGGAACTGGAATTTCCGCTGAAGGAGATCAGACAAATCTTAGATGCTCCTAATTTTGACAGAGAAAAGGCTCTGGAACAGCAGATAGAGCTGCTTACCATGAAGAAGGAGCATCTTGAAAACTTGATTAACTTCGCTCGAAAAATAAAAAGATTAGGAGTGAAAAAGATGGATTTTACAGTATTTGACACAAAGAAGCTCGATGAATATGCAAAGCGTGCCCGTGAGCAATGGGGGAAGACGGAGGAGTATAAGGAATTCGAGCAAAAGGCCGATGCGCGGACGAAGGAAGAGGAACACAAAATAGCGAATGACTTTATGAAAATTTTTGTGGAATTTGGTGCGATGAAGGAACAGGCGCCGGAAGCCGACGAGGTTCAGAGGCAGGTCAAGAAGCTACAGGATTACATTACGGAACATTATTACAACTGCACAAAGACAATCCTCAGCGGTCTTGGCAAAATGTATGCAAGTGGCGGCGAGTTCACGGAAAACATTGACAAGGCAGGCGGCGAGGGAACGGCAGAGTTCAGCGCACGGGCAATCGAGATTTTCTGTGGGGAGTGAGGCCCGCCGCCTACATTTTCTTGTAGGCGGTTCCCCATTCGACCATGGAATCGAGGATCGGCTTAAGGGTCATACCCAGATCGCTCAATGCATATTCCACTCTGGGAGGCACTTCCGGGAAGACGGTTCTGGTAATCAGGCCGTCTTCTTCCATTGAACGCAGACTGTCTGTCAACACCTTCTGGCTGATTCCCTCTAAATCTTTCTTGAGTTCATTAAAACGCCACGGGCGTACCAGTAAATTTCTGATAATCAATAGCTTCCATTTGCTCCCGATGAGAGAAACGGTAGTTGCGACCGGGCATTCCGGTAATTCTTCCTTTGTCAGCATAGCATTCCCTTTCTTATATTAGATCAAATATGTATGTTACATCAAATTGTAATGCAGCACTCAGGTTCCTGTCAATGAATTGTAAAATGTGGCAGAGGTTACTTTTTTGTGACTAGGTAATAAAAAACTGCGTACTTACTTCCCGGAGCAAAGCCTGCTAAGATCAGGATGTAACAGGCGGAAGCCAGACAAAGCTTAGAAAATCAGGAGGTATCAAAATGGCATTATCAAATCTTGCGGGATGGAATGAGGACAGGAAAGGCAGTGCGGCATGCGGAACGGCATGCGGGGCATCGGACAAGCCGGAGGAGAAACCGGCGGCATGCGGAACAGCGTGCGGCAGTATTTTTCTTTTCAATGGCACATAACGGACGAGTGCGATCAGCGGTGCAAACACTGTTACATTTTCTCGGGAGAGGGATGTAAGGAGCTTAAGAGCATGACATGGGAGCAGATGCAGCAGGTGGTCGCAAACTGCGAAGACTTTTGTAAGACATATAACAGGGTGCCTTATTTTTACATTACTGGCGGCGATCCGATCCTCCATCCGCACTTCTGGAAGCTGATGGTATTACTGAAAAGCAAGGAGATCCCATTTACCATCATGGGAAATCCGTTTCATCTGAATGATGAGGTGTGCAGGATGCTTAAGACCTGCGGCTGCGAGAAATATCAGATGTCGTTGGACGGAATGCGGCAGACGCACGACTGGTTCAGAAAGCCGGGCAGCTTTGAGCTTACCTTGGAGCAGGTCGCGTGCCTTAACCGTGCAGGGATAACAAGCATCATAATGAGTACCGTGTCAAAAACCAATATGGACGAAATACCAGAAATTATAGATGAAGTTGTAAAGGCGAAGGTAAAGGTTTTTGCATTTTCCCGCTATGTGCCGACCGGCGGAGAGGTAGATGCCGGCATGACGCCGCAGGAGTACAGGGAACTGCTGGAGGACGGCAGGGTGCAGATATTGTGTTATACAAAATATAAAGAAATGATCCGGCTTTCGGGAAAAGCCTATGCCGTAGCGGACGAGGAACAGATAAAGTGGCGGGAGAGGATTTTTGAAGAGCAGCCGTATCTGTCAAATGTGTATCCGGGAGATACCAGAGACATCGGGATTATTTTCTGCATTGATCAGGGAGAGGTAGAGTATTTTAACCTTGGCGTGAAACCTATATTCAGGGAGACCTATCTTCTTGGAAATGGTATAATCAAAGAAAAAGGCTACTTCATAACGGATTCCTGTATAGGCTGCGGCAGGTGTGCGAAAAACTGTCCACAGAATTGTATTGAGAAAGGCGCGCCCTATGTGATCAGTCAGAGGCATTGCCTGCATTGCGGCAGCTGCTATGAAAAATGCCCGGTTAAGGCGGTGAAGAGATTTGTGTCTGCGCCCGCTTGACACAAACTCACTATGCGCAAAGAACGTGCGCAGAAACGGAGACAAAAATGAATCAGAACGACAGAAGGGAATATCTGATTGAGGAATTGTTGAAGGAAGAGCCGCAATATGCAAAGATGCGGGTTCCTGAAAATGAGGGGGAACAGAAGCGCCTGCTCCGCTCCCTTATGAACATCCGTCCTCCGCGTCCGATCAGTGATAAGGTTCTGGAAATTCAGGATGAATATCTGAGGG
>OQWA01000363.1_pt1 | contig 13080 bp, 12 predicted proteins | sample 1691581 | NCBI WGS metagenome assembly OQWA01 (sample SAMN03418264, study PRJEB22391) | human gut metagenome | biome: human-gut; feature: organic feature; material: feces | host: Homo sapiens | place: Tanzania | collected 2013-01
AATCATGCCGGCGGCATGCCGCGCCTTTCCAGCAATTGCAGTGCAATGCCTCCGGCAATGCAGAGGGGGGCGGTAAGGCGCCCCGAGAAGTGTCCGCCGCCGCGGTAATCTTCATATCCGTGATATTTGCAAAACGCCGTGTAATCGGCGTGCGACGGCCGCGCGATACCGTAATCGTAGTCGCCGCTTTTCGTATTTTCGTTTGGGACAATCACGCAAATCGGAGCGCCCGTCGTCCTGCCGCCCTTCACACCGCTCATTATTTTGAAATTGTCGTTTTCGCGGCGCGCGGTGTCCGTGCTCGTCGCCGGAGCGCGCCTTTTAAGGTCTTCCTTTATCAGGTTTTCGTCAACGACGATTCCCGCCGCGAGTCCGTCGATAACCGCGCCGACGCATTCGCCGTGACTTTCGCCGAATACGGTAAGCGAAATGCTGTTTCCGAACGTGTTTTTCATTTCTTTTTCTCCGATATTAAAAGTATTTCTTCCGCGGTGCGGTCGATAAATTTGAAACTTCCGATTTCGTCGACGTACACCGTCGAGATTTTACCGCCGCTCGCTTTTTTGTCGTGCGTGATATACGGCAGAAGTTGCGCCGCCGTTTTTTCGGTTCTGACGGGAAGACCAAACTTTGTCATAAGGTTTTCAAGGCGTGTTTTTACGCCGTCGGAGCATGCGTACAGCATACCGGTCGCAACGCATTCGCCGTGCAAAAGTCTACCCTGCTCCGCGCTTTCGATTGCGTGTCCGACGGTATGACCGAAGTTCAGAACCTTTCTTAATCCCTCTTCTTTTTCGTCCTTTTCCACGACGGCTTTTTTGATGAATATCGATCTTTCGATGATTTCTTTCACGTCGCGTTTCACGTCGGCGTTTTCGATAAATTCAAAAAGCGATGCGTCCGACGTCGCAGCCATTTTTATCGACTCCGCAAGCCCTGCGTAAAATTGTCTGTCGTCAAGCGTGCTTAAAACGCGAGGGTCGACCACGACCGCTTTCGGCTGATAAAATGAGCCGACGACGTTTTTCACGCCCATAAAGTCGATTGCGGTTTTCCCGCCGATTGACGAGTCCACCATCGACAAAAGGGTTGTCGGCACGTTGTAAAAATCGACGCCGCGCATATAACACGACGCGGCGAATCCGCCGATATCCCCGACAACGCCGCCGCCGACAGCCACAACGCAATCTTTCCTTGAAAACGAGTTTTCAAGCATAACGGAAAGGATATGTTTAAAGTTGTCGAAGTTTTTGCTTTCTTCGCCGTGTTTAAGAGTCACGACAACGGGGGTTTCGCATTTTTTCGCGACTTTTTCGGCGTACGTTTCGGGCACTCCGTCGTCGGTCAGAACCAGAACCTTTCTGTTAAGGTTAAGGTGTTTTTCCGCGTCGTCAAGCGCGCCGTTTTCGACGATGACGTCGTATTTTTCGTCAAGATTTACGGGTATAATCATTTTTCGTATTCCTCGTCCGAGAAGTAGCTGCCGACAAGTTTCAGCTTGGCGCAAAGCGCGGACAGCTCTTGCATAAGTTCTTTTCCGTTTTGCGTATTGACGTTTCCTTCCGCCTCGATGTAAAAATAGTAATTCCATTTCAGGTTTTTCATCGGACGGGAACGAAGCGCGCGCATATTGAAGTTGTGTGCGCCGATTATGTTCAACGCGCTTGCGAGCGCGCCCGATTCGTTCTGCACCGTGAACACCAGAATAAAGTTTTCGTTTTCTCTTTTCGTAAGGCAAAACGGCGTATTTTCAACCCTTGAAAACGCGGCGAATCTCGTCGTGTTGGTTTTCACGTCGTTGACGCTTTTTTCAATGATATCGAGCCCGAAAACGTTTGCGGTTTCGTCGGAGGCAATCGCGGCAATCGTTTTGTCGCCGCTGTCTTTGACGAACTTTGCGGCAAGCGCAGTGTTGGAATACGTCTTTACCTCAAAATTGTTTTTCTTTATGAAATCCGCACACTGCATAAGCGCCTGCGGGTGGCTCACGACGGTTTTTATCGTGTCGACGCTTGCGCCGGGCAACGCCATAAGATTGTGCGTGATCGGCACTTCGATAACCTGATTTATATGCAGATCGCCCGAAAACGTCAGATCCATAACCTCGCCGACTTCCCCGGCGTAACTGTTTTCAAGCGGAAGCACGGCGCAGTCGTAGTCGCCATTTTCGACGCCCTCGTACGCCTCCGAAAAAGTCGCGCAGGGCTTGTACGTCGCGGTCGGGAACATTTTCTTCGCGGCGATGTGTGCAAACGCCCCCTCAACGCCGCAGTACGCGACGGTCATATTCCGAAGCAGCGATTCCTGATACTTACAGGACACGTCGATCGTGTTTCTGATGAAGTCGACGTAATACGGTTTCAGGCTTTCGTCCGTGACGAATTTTGAATTGCGTTTTGCGACTTCCGCCTCGCGGGAAAGGTCGCGGACGGACAGACCGTTGTCCTTTTTATACACGGCAACGTCTTTCACGGCTTCCATTCTTTTCTGGAACAACTGTGCCATTTGTTTGTCGATTTCGTTGATTTCGTTCCTTGCGTCCAAAATATCTTTCATATAAACCTCTGTCTTTTCCATTATAATCAATTTTGATTATAAAACCATCGTTTTTTCACATATTTCGCGCTGTTTTCCGCATATATTGCAAATCGGCGCGGTTTTTCGTATAAAAAAAGCGATTCCGCAAAGGAATCGCTAACTTACCTGAAAAAAAAGTGCGTCGACTTTCAGCGTCCCTTGCAGAATGAAACGTTGTTTTGAAAGTAATAGTAATAAAACTTGTTTTCGACGAAGTTTTTCATAATACGCCCTTTTATATCGATATGAAAATGATAATGCGAAATATCTTTTTTGTCAACTCATTTACGATAGCAAAATCAACCTTGTTCGTTTTCGGTTTCAAAACTTTACGACTTCTTTGTAGTCTTCTTTCGGATAAGAATATCCCGAAATCGGCGGCATCGAATTGTAAACCCTGTCGACGTCGACGTATCCTATCCCGTTTTTGAAGCCCGAAAAAGTACCTTTTACAAGCGCGCTTTCCATTTCCATACTGATTGCCATGACGGCGACGCGCGCACCTTTTTTCAGCCCGTCGAAAAGAGATTTGTACGGGCTTGCCGTAAACACGACGCGATCGCGACCGACTGCCTGCGTCTGCACTGCGGGCACGACCGCCGGATATCCCTCGTCGTTCACAAACCCGACGAATTTCGGATTTCCCAAACCGTTGAAAAGTTTTTTGACAAACGGGCTGAAAACGTTTTTGCCGTTTTTGTTTTTCATAAATCCTTTCAACATCAGCACCCTTACAGCGTTGACGCCGACGCCCGCAAGTTTCAGTTTCTGTTTTTCGGTTATGCCTTTGAGATGAGCGTAATGCACCTTACCTATGCCGAAGTAAGTATTGAATCGCCACATCTGCATATTGTTGTATCTGACGTATTCGTCGCCCTCCGTTTTCGTATCGTACCAGTCGCAAAAACCCGTCCAAAGGCTCATATCGAGCGTCAATATTGCAAAGCCCGACTTGTGCCTTTCAACCATATTGACCTTACTGAGCCCCTGCGAAAACTGCCCCGCGACCATCGTATTTTCGTCCTTTGCCATAAGCGTGGTTATGAGCGAAAGATGAGGATCGCCGTCCGCGCCGAGCGTTCCGAGAATTGCCAGTTTTTCGCTTTTTTCAAGCGTTTTGAAATCATCAGGATTTACCTTGTCAAACATAATTATTCCTCCCTTTCAAGTTGTGTCGCGCCCGTAACGAACACGTTGTCAAGTCCTTCGCAAAGCGCAATATTCAGCAGTTCATCCATTCTTTTTTTGGTCATTAACTTTGTTTTCTTGTAAAACCAGTCCTGATACAGTCTTTCGTATTTATCGCGGCAAAGGTTATTGAAAGCGCACATTTCCCACCTGTCAAACCGTCCTTTTATAAACCGCGCGATACTTCTTATGTTATCATCATCGTCGGTCGCACCGGGGATTATCGGCGTTCTTATCCACATTTTCGCACCGGTCTTTTTCACGGCTTCCGAAAGGAAATCGAAGTTTGAAAGTATAAGCGAGTTATCCGCGCCCGTAAATTCTTTGTGTTTTGCCCCGTCAAAAATTTTAATGTCGTACAGAAATACGTCGACGTACGGCAAAACCTTTTCAAAGTCTTCCTTTTTGCAAAGCCCCGAAGTATCGACGGCTGTATTTATGCCCGCTTCTTTCAACTTTTTCAAAAGCAGTTGCGCCTCGTCCGCCTGCGACATAATTTCCCCGCCCGAAAGCGTCACGCCCCCGTCAAAACCGAAATACGCGCGGTCTTTTATGAGTTCGGAAAAGATTTCGTCAACCGTCTTTTCTTCGCCTTTCGTTTCGATTGCGCCTGTCGGACATTCGTTGACGCACGCGCCGCAAACGACGCACTTCCCGCGGTCGAACGTTATTCCGTCGGCGGTTGAAAACACGGCTTCATTTTTGCACGACTTTATGCAAGAGCCGCAACCGATGCACCTTGTCGCAATCCACTCGTTTTCTCTTTTTTTCGATATGCTTTCGGGATTATGGCACCATCTGCAACGAAGCGGACAACCTTTCACGAAAAGCGTCGTGCGAAGCCCCGGACCGTCTTCCGTTGACATACGTTGATAATTGAGTATCAGCATATCAGAATCCCTTGTGGCTTTCGCGGGCGATAATCTCGTCCTGCAATTCGCGCCCGATGCTTGTAAAGTACGCGTTATAGCCCGTAACTCTGACCAAAAGATGCCTGTACTCCGACGGATGAGCCTGCGCGTCTTTCAGAACGTCGGGATCAAGAATATTGATTTGCAGCGCGGTGCCGCCGTTTTCGACGTAGCCCCTTAAAAACGACTTGAATTTATCCTTATGGAGCGGATCTTTCACCATCGACGTATTGAACGTTATCGTGTGGCTTGCCCCGTTCGGCAAGCAGTTGAGATAATCTTCAAAGTCGCCGTTTTCGCTTTTCCCGCCAAGCGCTTCGCCGACGGAATTGCTGTTTGCGGTGGGACCGTAAACATCGGCGCCGTTACTGGGACAAATCGCGTTGGACAGAAATTGATTTTCGCTCCTTCCGTCCGCGCTTGCTTTCAATATGTATCCGGAGCCTATCCAATAGTTCCAGCTGAGCATTCCCGGACGGAAAATTCTGTCGGTCGCGGTCGTTTTATATTTCCACGTTTCGTTTGCCCAGAATTCCATAAATTCTTTTGCAAACTCGTCCGCCGCCCTGTCGTTTCTGCCGTATTTGGGCGCTCTGTTTTTTGCTTTTGCCTGCAACACTTCATAGCCTTTCCAGTTGGCTTTCAACGCCTTGACAAGTTCTTCAAGCGTACATTCTTTCTTTTCGTATACGAGATACTTCACGGCAAGCAGACTATCGACGGTCGTTGCAAAAGTGACGCCCTCGACAGTGACGAAATTTAATTCCGCCCCGCCTTCGGTAATATCTTTGCATTTATCGATGCACCCGTTGACAAGAAGCGAAAGATACGGCGTCGGGTTGTATTTTGCGCGGACGCTTTCGGTTTTGTCGAAATGTTCGATCATAACTTTCAGGACGTGTTTCAACTGCGTTTTCACCGCCGAATAAAACTTTTCAAACGTGTCGAATTCATACAGTTCGCCCGTTTTATCGCTTACCCTTTCGATTTTGCTCCACTTGTCCGTCATCGCGTCGTAAAACGGCAAAAAGTCGCACCCGTTACCGTAAACGAGTTCCATCGATTTCAGCAGATTTACATTGACGTCAACCGTGCCCGACCTGTCGTTGCCGACCATTGTGTTTTCAAGACACCCCACCGACGCGTAATCGAAAACGTTGTCCTTATTGATGTATTTTTCGGTGTGCGACATTTTCGCCTCGCGCAAAAGTCCCGCCATGCTCCTTTCGTCAAAGTTCAGCAAAAACGGCGCGCCCTGACTTTCCGACACCATATCGACGATGCGGTCAAGTAGTTTATCCGGAGTATTTCTGTGCAGTCGGACGTTGGGCTTCGGTTCAAGAATAGGTGAATAATCTTCGATAACGTCAAGGAAAAGATACGTAAGGTCGTTGGTCATATCTTTGCCGTTCTTTCCCATTCCCGAAAGGTTGAAAAGTTGTCCGAATCCCGCCGTTATGCCCTGATTGCACCCGATTCTTATCTGCGCGTCGTATACGGTGTTGCAATGGAACCAGAAACAACCGAGGATTTCTTTCATAAATTCCTTGCTCATTCCGTCCTTTATCGACTGTTCGTAATAAGGATAAAGATATTGGTCGATTCTGCCGAAAGACACCCCGGGGCCGGGATACTTCTCGTCAAACATAACGAGCATGTGCGTGAACCACAGCGACTGTACCGCCTGCCAGAATCCGACCGCCGGCTCCCACGGCACGCGCATATTGTCCGCCATTTTCAAAAGTTCTTCTTTTCGTTTTTCGTCTTTTTCGACAGCCGCCTTTTCAAGACATTTTGCCTTGTATTTTTCGGCAAGTTCTTTCGGCATCGTCGCGGCGATTTTCATCGCTCTGAGGTTTTCGCCCTTCTTTCCTTTTTTATCTTCTTCCGAAAGGCTTTCGTATTTCTTTTCGATTTGTTCGAATATCCCCTTAAACCCGTGTTTCAGTATTTTTGCATAGTCGGGGATAAGATGCCCGCTTGTCGCGCCACTGTTTCCGTAGCCGTGCGATATCAGAAACGCAATTTCTTTGCGAAGTTTCATTATTTCTTTTTCGCGCGCGATACCTTCTTTCTTTGTCAGACACATGCTGTACATCGCGTTGAATCTCGCGCCGCAAAGCAAGTCGCCGGGCAAAATATCCTGCGGAATATGGTTTACGATAAGTTCCTTTTCGTAAATCGCTTTTCTTTCAACGATGCTCTTTTTAAAAAAATCGTCGTTCACGGGAACGACTTTCGCCGCCTCGACTATTCCCGATGTGAAAGGTTGGAAAAACGCCCGCGTTTCCGGCACGATGTGATAAGTCAATTCGTCAAAACATCTGTCCCATTCGTTGCCGTTTGTGAAACAACTGTACTCGTTGTTCCACTTTCTGTCAGTGCCCTGAAAATAATAATCCCGAAGCCACTGCACGCGCGGCGTGAGATTTTTCGGTTTTTTGACAGCGTTTTCGTATTTTGCCATAATCATTCCTCCTTATTCGTTATTTCTTTTACAATATATTCGCCCTGCGACAGTAATTCCGAAAGAAATCTTTCGGCTTCGTCGGCGTTTTTGTTTTTAATTGCGGTATAAATCTTATCGTGCGTCGAATAAACGTATTCCCTGTCGAAATTGTTTTCGTAAAATTTCGTGACAAGCGACGTGACCACGTTTTTAAAAGATTTCAGCAATATGGAATACACGAAGTTATGCGACGCTTTCGCAAGCGTATGGTGAAACGCAACGTCAAATTTCACGCGCTGCGGTATGGTGCAATCTTTTTTTTCTTCGGCAATAATCTTCGCGATTTCCAGAAGGTCGTCTTCCGTGCGATGAATTGCCGCGGCTCGTACCGCCGCAAGTTCGACAGTGCGCCTGCCGTCTAACATATCCGCAACGTATCCGCCCGTCATAAGTCCGTTTTCAAAAAGCCCTTGAAGCACTGCAAGCGTTCCTTCTTTTTTCCAGTCGGTCACTTCGATATGACGGCGCGGCACGGTCACGAGATAGCCCTTGTTTTGAAGTTCCACGATACCTGCGTTGACCACGCTTCTGCTGACGTTGAATTCCTCGGCAAGAACACGAAGCGCGGGAATTTTTTCACCGCATTTCCACTCGCCTTTCAGAATCCTTCTTTCCATTTCGTTCACAAAATCGGACGTAAGGCTCATACTTTCCCCTTTTTTGTGGTATTACCACGATATATTTCAATTATTAGACAAATATGGTATTTTGTCAATTTTATTATTGAAAATCGCGCTGTCTCTTTATTTTATGACCACAAAAAAGACCGCATTGCTGCGGTCCGTAATAAGGTTGCATTTTGTTAATTCTTTTCGGAAGTCGTTTTTTCGTCTTCGGAAGGCTCCGTGAAGTCGGGGGTTAGCGTAACTTCTTCGACGGCGGCTTTTTGTTTTCTTCTGAACAGTTTTGAAAAGTCGGTTTTATCAACGACTTTCTCCGTCACCAGAAGAAGCGACGGCAGGACGAACAACACGATGATTATCGACGTCAGCGTGCCTACGCCCAGCAAAAGCCCGAGTTGCGCCACCACACCCGACGACAGCATGCTCATAACGAAGCCGGTTGCCGTAAGAATGACGCCCGACGTCAAAATTGTCGGGAACACGGCGTTTGTTGCGGCGGCCATTGCGTCGTAGCGGTCGGTGAAATCTTTCCTTATGCCGCGGTATCTGTTGGTAAGTACGATTGCGTAGTCGATTGTCGCGCCCATCTGTATCGCGCTTATTATAAGGTAGCCGATGAACGAAATCGACGTCTTGGACAAGAACGGGATCGCAAAGTTGATGAAAATTCCGCCCTGAATCGCCAGAATAAGGATTATCGGAAGCGAAATATTCCTGAACGTTATAAGCAATATAACCAGAATGAACAAATCGGTGAACAGACACACCATAAGGTTGTCTTTCATAAAGTATTCGCTCATCTCATAGCACACGACGCTTTCGCCGGTGATATATCTTTCCTCGTAAAAGTCGGACACGCCCGATTTCAAGGTTTTGACAAGTTCAAACACGTCGTCGTCTTCCACCCCGCCGTTGATGTTGAACGTGATGCGGGAATAGTTTTCGGATTCGAGATTTGCCTTTGCAAAGGAGATTTGCTTGATCTGTTCAAGATACGCTTTTTCTTTGTCGCCGTTAAGAAATATCGAAAGGCTGTCCAGTTTTTCGCGGACGACGAAGTCCAGAAAGTCGATAAGCCTGACTGTTGCGGTTTCTTTGTCGGTGCCGACGTATTCGTCAAACAAACCCTCGATTATAGGTTTGATTAACAACGGATTTACGCCCGCGTCGGACGGGATTTTATCAATTAATTTCCCGATGTCCTTTTTCGACACCTCGTTGGTCAAATAAAGTTTCTCGGTTGTGTTCGGATCGACGAAAGAGTACACGTTGATTGTTGCAAGAGCGGTCGTTTGCGATTTGTCGATAAGGTCGAAAGACTCCACGTATTTCACAAGTTGGCGTTCTTTTTCGGCGTCGCCTTTCGGCACAACCACAACAAGCGAGTTAAGCGTGCCGAAGCCCGTTTCTTCGATGACCTTTTTCGGCGCGACGATAAGCGAGCCGCTGTTGTAGTTGAACGAATATTTGTTGAAACCCTGCGCGACTCCCGCAAGGATTGCGATAAGCAAAAACGCCGGCACGATGACTTTCCTTGCTTTGACGATTGCACGCGCGGGCTTCGTTACGTTCGGTACGAAAGATTTATGACGGGTTTTTTGAATGGGTTTGTCGAAAATCACGAGAAGAGCCGGCATAAAGAATATGACCGTCGCCATCGAGATGACGATACCTTTTGCAAGCGACAATCCGATTTCCGCGCCGATCGACAGCGTCATCAGCATAAGCGCGGCAAGCCCCGCCACCGTCGTAAGGGAACTTGACAGAATCTCGGGCAGCCCTTTCGTAAGTGCGGTAACCGTTGCGGTTTTTGCGTCTTCGCCGTTATCCCTTTCTTCCATATAGCGGTGCAAAAGGATAATCGAGTAGTCAAGCGACAGCGCAAGTTGCAGCACGAGCGCGACCAGATTCGCAATGTAAGAAATACCGTTGACGAACAAGAAATTCGTCCCCATGTTTATCGCCATCGCCGCGCCGAAAACGAGGATAAGCACGATGAGTTCAAAATAAGTCTTCGACGTAAACAGCATAACCAGAAGAATAATCACGACGATTGCGATTCCAAGCTTCATTATGCTTTGTTCGGTTTCAAGCTTTGTGTAGTATGAAAATGCAGATTGACCGGATAAATATGCTTTTTCGTCTGATAAAGCGTCGATTACGTCTTTTACCGCGTCAAACGCACCTGCCGTCGAGTCATAGTCTTTCAGCGTTACGGTATAGAGAGCCGAGTTGTTTTTGTAGTTCATACTCTCAACGTAAGTAACCGTCGCGACGCCTTCGACTTTTTCCAGTCTCGTCTTGATTTCGCCTGCTTTTTCGGGTGTAACGTCCTTTACCATAACGTATGCCATACCCTTGTCGTCAAACTCTTTTTTCAGGAGTTCGAGAGCGGTTGACGAATCGCAATTCGCGGGCAGATACCCCGTCAGGTCATAGTTGATTTTCGTATGCGGAATCATCACCGCGCCGAATATCGACAGCGCGACGAACAGCACGAGAAACACCCATTTGAGTTTTACGATACCTTCGGGAATTTTTTTCAGACCGTGTGAAATCTTCGATAACTTCTTTTGCATCCTCTTTACCTACACAGAAATTACTTAATGTTATTTTATATAAGATATGATAAAAAGGCAACAAAAAACAGCCTTGCAAAGGCTGCTTTTTCAAAATTATTTTCGGGATTTTCAGAATTTGACGCGCGGATTTACGTAGCGTCCGTTTTTCAAAGACTTCTTAATCGAGATTGCGTTTTTCGGGCATCTTGACAGACAACCCAAACACATATCGCACTTTTCTTTTGTCCATACAGGCTTTCCGTTCTCGATTTTTATTGCGGACACCGGGCAAATGCTTTCGCAAAGTCCGCAATTTACGCAGTCGTCGGACGCCGAAAACTTTGTTTTTCTTCCGCCGAATTTTTCGTAAATCGGATACAACAAAGCGGTGTTGAGTTTATAAAAACTACCTTTTACGTCGTTGAAGTCGCCCTTTTCCTCGTTCCTGATTTTGTCCGCGATAACGGCGATTTTTGCGTCAAGCGCGTCAAGACGTTTTTCCGTTTCTTCGGCGGATTCGATTTTGAACATCGGGCAGAAATTATCGACCGCGACAACGCCGAACACCGCGTCGGGACGCACGTATCTTTCGCACACGCCCTGCGCGTTCCCTGTGCTTCCGCCGCATTCGAGAACTATCGCGAAATATCTTCCCGCGGTTTTCAGGGTTTTCAGAAATCCTTTCACCGATTCGGGAATACCCCAGTAGTACACGGGGCTGACAAGGACAAGTCGTTCCCCGTCCCCTTGCAAAAACTTCTCGTTATCGCGGGTATACGCCACGATATTTTTCGTTTCGTCGCCCGTTTCTTTTGCGATTTTTTCGGCAATATATTTTGCATTGCCCGTACCCGTAAAATATAAAATCATTTTTCTCACCTGCCGTTTGGAAATATTATATCCCGCTTTTTGCGATAAATCAATACCGCACGCGCATTTTTTGTTGTATAATCCAAGTATGATTTACAAGGGATTTCTGCCGTTCTTCGACGAAAACAGCGAAATATTGATTCTCGGAAGTTTCCCGAGCGTCATCTCGCGCGAGACGAACTTTTATTACGGCAACAAACAAAACAGATTCTGGAAAATCCTGGCAGAAGCCTTTGGCGAACCCGCGCCCGAAACGATAGGCGAAAAGCAAGCCCTGCTTAAAAACCACAAAATCGCCCTTTGGGACGTCGTTGCCGAGTGCGAAATAACGGGCAGCCTTGACAGCACGATTAAAAATTATAAGGTAGCGGACTTACAAAAAGTCCTTGACAAGGCAAACGTCAAAAAAATTATCTTAAACGGCGGAAAGGCAAAGGAAATATTCCTGAAAAATTACAAATATCTTTCAGATTCCGCCCTGTTCTTGCCGTCAACAAGCCCCTTAAACACCCGCTTTGACAAAACAATCTGGCTGAACGCATTAAAAACCGCTCACGACGATTAGTTGCATTTTATTGACTTTCCCGCCGCCTTGGGACTATAATTTTCCCGAGGTGATTTTATGAATATCGACGATTTCAAAAAAGCAAAAATCGAGGCAATGAAGGCGCACGACAAAGATACCGTCACGGCTTTTAACGCGCTCATAAACAAACTTATGCTCTTCAATATCGAAAAACGCAGCAAAGGCGAGGAAATGTCCGACGCCGACTACGTCCAGATCCTGAAAAAAACGCAAAAGGAACTCTTTGAAGAAAAGGACGCCTTTGAAAAGGCTGGCAGAGCCGACACCGTGCTGTCTTTGAACAACCAGATCGCGGCAATCGAAAAGTATCTGCCCAAAATGATGAGCGAGGACGAAATCAGAGCCGTCATTATGACCTTGCCCGACAAATCGGTGCCAAGCGTAATGCGCCACTTCAAGGCGGAATACGCCGGCAAATGCGATATGGCGGAAGTCAACAAAGTCCTGAGAAGTTTATAATTTTTCACGCACCCACAAAAAACGACCGTTCCCACGGTCGTTTTTTTAATGTAAATTCGTGCAACGCTCGTTTCGTCGTTACGAAACACCCTATACTCGTTTCTTCCGTACGAAGTACTATGTCATTGCGAGCGTAGCGTGGCAATCTCCCGGAAGGGTATCCGCTTTTTGTTTTCCCCTGTCGCGCCTGCTTTTATAGTTTTTTTGTACTACTGTCAATATGACACTCTTGCCAAATATATGACCGACCGTAATAATTTTCGGAATCATATAAATCATTAAATTAAAAACCGAGAATGCGTCACAAAAATACAATTAAATTTTTTTGTTTATAACAAGGTAACCCTTCCGGGAGATTCTCACGTCGCTTTGCTCCTCAGAATGACAGAGTACTTCGTACGGAACATAACAAGAGTTTGTTTGCTGAAAAGTAATAGCAAAATCTACATACTTTCTTTACGTTATTCCGTGCAACGCACTTTATGTCATTGCGAGAAGTTGCTTATTATGGAAACCGCTTCAAAAACGATTAAAGTGTTTATGTGGAAGTCAAAACAAACCGAATAAACATTATACAGTATTAAAACTAATTAAATTTATCCATACACAACTTAACTCTGGACACCGGTCAATTTCTCCTTAAAAAGATGGTCATCTATTTAGCAAGAGTGTCCTTTTGACAGTTTAATAAAAAACACTATATTATTATGTTGTTTTGTTGTCCATTCCGTACAAGTACCCTGCCATTGCATCATAGGCACTTTCAAACCACAGGACATCTTTTGCATCTTTCAGC
>OQWA01000367.1_pt1 | contig 13020 bp, 11 predicted proteins | sample 1691581 | NCBI WGS metagenome assembly OQWA01 (sample SAMN03418264, study PRJEB22391) | human gut metagenome | biome: human-gut; feature: organic feature; material: feces | host: Homo sapiens | place: Tanzania | collected 2013-01
GTTTATGCAGGAGGACGTATATCAGGGAGATGGACTGAACCTGTACGCCTACTGTGGCAACAATCCGGTGATATATTATGATCCGAGTGGGTATAAAAAGGGTGCCAATTCCGGGTGTCCGCCCGCGTCGAACTAATTGAGGGGCAGTCGTGAGGGACTGGCCCTTTTAGTATATCGGACGAAATCAATGAAGCTGGTTTACTTATGACAAACAATGCGGTATAATAAAAGAAGAAAGCCTTAGAAGAGCAATCAATAAGCAGGAGTTAGGGGCTGACAGATACAAGGAGTGGACGCATATGGAAGAATGGGAATTGAGAGTTGGAATATGCGATGATTGCATAGACGACATTGCAAGAATAGAAAATGCTTTAAAGAAAGGATTGCAAAGAACAGGGCAGCCGATACAACTGAAATGCCAAAAGTTTCTGGATGGGGAAAAGTTATATGAGGCGACTCGGACACTGAAGTTTGACCTGTTGTTCCTTGACATAGAAATGCCCAATCTAAGTGGATTTGAATTGGCAGAGAGACTTTGCATGGATCGGCCATCAACTCGCCTGATCTTTGTATCTTCCCATGAAAGCTTTGTTTTTGAGGCCCCTGAATATATGCCGCTATGGTTTGTGCGCAAGAGTAATCTGGAAAAGGATATGTTCCGGGCACTAAGAAAATATTTACAGATCACGGCTTCTACGAGGGTGAATTATCGTTTGAAGGAAGGATTTTCGTTTCGGGAGCTGCCGTTGCGGGATATTCTATATGTCGAAGGCACAGGACACAGCCTCATTATACGGAAAACAGATGGAACTTGTTTAAAGAAATATGGTACCCTGAAGGCCATGGAAGAGGAACTGGAAGGGCATCATTTTTTGCGTATCCATAAAAATTATCTGGTGAATCAGAGATACATAAAAGAAGTAGGAAAGAGAGAAGTATATCTGATGGATGACACTGTCCTTGAGATGGGAAGGGACAGAAGGGCAAAAATTCGTGAAGCAGTACTTCAGTACGAGAAGGAGCGCCATGGAGATCAGTGAATATGTGATAAATGCTGCGTCAGCGATCGTGGCGATGGAATATATAGACTATGGGTTTCAAAAGAAATATTGTGGTGCCAGAAGGTGGATCTACTTTGCCATAGGCTGTATTGTTTATTTCCTTACGGTCACGACATTGAATTGGGTAATAGAGTTTGAAAATGTGCTGGGCTTTTTTTATGGACTGGTGCTGGTCGGTTATGCTTTTTTAGCATTGGAGGGCAGAGCGCAGGACTTTCTGATAGCGGGGGTCCTTTGGGTATTGATTGCTATGGTTAGCACCTATGCAATCTTTAATGTACTTGGGATTGTTTCAGGGAAAAATCTGCAGGAGTTGTTGCAGATCAATGGAGACCTGCTATTCTATGCCTCCTTAGTTGCTTTAGTGGTGAAGTTTTCAATGGGAAAAATTGTCACTGCATTATTGCGTAAGCAGACCGGTTTTCATAAAAGGGAAAATTGGATCGTAGCAGGTGCTTTTATGCTGATGACACTTCTGGCAATGGGATTATTTTGCCTCGAAGTGGGAGAATTTGGGCGTTCCGAGAGGCATTGGCTGACAATAGGAATATTGGTAGACGAGACAGGTATTGTTGTGTTTTTGGTGGAAATTTATCACCGGTTGGGAAAATATCAGCAAGAGGAATTGGAGAAGCAGTATCAGGAGAAGAGGGAGGAAGAACGCAAGGAAGGACTTCTGGATATGTACCGCGTCGGCAGGGAAATCAATCATTGGCGGCATGATATGCAGGGAGCATTAGGCGTGCTGTATCGCATGCAGAAGAACGGAAAGTACGAAGAGGTAGAAAGCTATATGGAAAAGCTGTATGGCGATCTGAAAAATTATCCGGAACTGCCCCAGGATACTGGAAATGAGGGATTGGACGCTGCATTTATGAAGACGATACCCAAGTGCAGGGAGAAGGGCATTCACTTTTGTTATGTAGTGCTGGGAAAGCCATGGAAAATAGACAGTATGGTCTTGGGCAATCTTATGGATAATCTGCTGAGTAATGGGATGGAAGCCTGTTTCAAGGTGAATGGAACAAAAGAAATGGAACTGATGGTGCGGGCGTTGGATACCGGATTGGAGATTTATCTGGAAAACAGCATCGAGGAGTCGGTGATGGCGCACAATCCCAAACTTACCACCTGTAAGCCGGAAAAGGAAAAGCATGGCTTCGGCATGGAGAGTATATACCGCATTGTGGAGGAGTATGAAGGGAGTTATGAATACTGGGAGGAAGAAAAGGCATTCTGCCAGAGTATCTATTTAAGTTATAAGCAGAAATAAGTAATTTGGAGATCATCTGCAAATGCTTGTGGAGATAAGCGAAATAATATATAATGATTTAAAACGCATAAAAGCATTGTATGAATAAGTCTTTCCCGGAACAATAAGAAAGAACGAGGAATCAAAATAATGAAAAAAGCTCTTATTACCGGTATTACCGGACAGGATGGATCATATCTGGCAGAATTTTTGCTGGAGAAGGGGTATGAGGTTCATGGGATTACCCGCCGCGCGTCGATTGCAAATACGGCGAGAATCGATCATCTGATCGCACAAAACGCGATTACGCTTCATGACGGAGACCTCACAGATACAGCGTCTCTGATGAATATCATTGCGAAAGTCCTGCCTGACGAGATTTATAATTTGGCAGCACAGTCCCATGTGCAGGTGTCCTTTGATGTGCCGGAGTATTCCGGTGACGTGGATGCGATCGGCGTTCTTCGTATTCTCGAGGCGGTCAGGATTCTCGGGCTTGAGAAGAAGACGAAATTTTATCAGGCATCGACATCTGAATTATATGGTAAGGTTGAGGAAGTGCCGCAAAGAGAAACAACGCCGTTCCATCCTTACAGCCCTTATGCGGTTGCGAAGCAGTATGGATTCTGGATCACAAAGGAATACCGTGAGGCATATGGAATGTTTGCGGTCAACGGCATTCTGTTTAACCATGAATCCGAGAGGCGCGGCGAGAACTTTGTGACAAGAAAGATCACGCTGGCAGCAGGCAGGATTGCGGAAGGGTTGCAGGATCATCTCGAGCTTGGAAATATGGATTCACTTCGTGACTGGGGCTATGCGAAGGATTATGTGGAGTGCATGTGGATGATCCTTCAGCACGATACGCCCGAGGATTTTGTCATTGCGACCGGCGAGCAGCACACGGTGAGAGATTTTACAGAGCGTGCGTTCAGAGCGAACGGAATTGAGCTTCGATGGGAAGGTACGGGCATAGATGAGAAGGGGTATGACAAGGCAACCGGAAAGATGCTGGTGTGTGTAAATCCCCAGTGGTTCCGCCCGACGGATGTGGATAACCTATGGGGAGACCCGACTAAGGCAAAAACGGTGCTCGGCTGGAATCCGCAGAAGACCTCTTATGCCGAGCTGGTTGAGATCATGGCAAAGCACGACAGAGCGCTTGCAAAGAGGGAGAAGGGAATATGAATATTATCCTGCTGTCCGGCGGCTCGGGTCAGAGATTATGGCCCTTGTCAAACAATGTGCGCTCCAAACAGTTTCTCAAAGTCTTGAAGAACGAAGACGGTGAAGCGGAATCCATGGTTCAGAGGGTCTACCGACAGATCGTTGCGGCTGATCCCGAGGCAGAGGTGACGATTGCGACCGGCAAAAAGCAGGTCAGCATGATACTGAACCAGCTGGAGAATAAAGTGAATGTATGTGTCGAGCCGGAACGCAGGGATACCTTTCCGGCGATCTGCCTGGCGGCTGCATACCTGCATGATGAAAAGGGTGTCAGCACGGATGAGGCGGTTGTAGTCTGCCCGGTCGATCCCTATGTGGATAATACTTATTTTGAGGCATTAAAGGAGCTTTCATCGCTGGCGGCGAAGGGTGATGCGGACATGAACCTTCTGGGGATTGAGCCGACCTATCCCAGCGAGAAGTACGGTTATATTATCCCGGAGTCGAAGGAGCGTGTCAGTGCGGTCAGAACCTTCCGGGAGAAGCCGGACGAAGAGACGGCGCGGAAGTATCTCGAACAGGGAGCACTCTGGAACGGAGGCGTCTTTGCCTTCCGCCTGGGTTATCTGCTGGACAAGGCGCATGAGCTGATGGACTTTGAGGATTATCGGGATCTTTATGCACATTACGCCGACCAGACAAAGATCAGCTTCGACTATGCGGTGGTTGAGAAGGAGAAGAGCATACAGGTGCTTCGCTACAGCGGTTCGTGGAAGGATCTCGGAACGTGGAATACCCTGACGGAGGCGATGGGAAGCAATACGGTCGGCAACGTTACCATGAATGACACCTGTGTCGATACTCATGTGGTGAACGAACTGAACATTCCGATCCTGTGCATGGGATGCAGGAGTATGGTAATTGCGGCGAGCAGTGACGGGATCATCGTATCCGACAAGGCGCAGAGCTCTTACATAAAACCGTATGTGGACAAGCTCGCCGGGCAGGTGATGTATGCGGAAAAGTCATGGGGGAGCTTTACGGTTCTGGATGTACAGCATGACAGTATGACGATCAAGGTGGAGCTTCTGCCGGGGCACCGGCTGCACTATCACAGCCATGAGCACAGAGATGAGGTATGGACGGTCATGAGCGGCGAGGGCAGAGTCATCCTTGACGGGGAGGAACGCAGAGTACGCCCCGGAAGCGTCGTGACTATGCCGGCGGGCTGCAAGCACACCATCATTGCGGATACAAGGCTCAGCGTGATCGAAGTGCAGCTCGGAACGGACATCAATGTGGCGGATAAGAAAAAATATATGTTAACAGATCGTTAAATTTTCAGAAAAGACTTAAAATTTCATCACAAATGAGTTATACTGGCAATAAGACGAATTGACTGACATAGGGTTGGAATGCTGTGAGGTGGGCTATGATAAAGGAAGAGTTCTATTACGACTCCAGAGATGGTAAGAGTAAGCTGCATGCCGTGCGGTACGCGCCGGACGATGCAGAGAATATCTGCTGCGTGGTTCAGATCGTGCACGGAATGGCTGAGTACCTTGAGAGATACGAGGAGTTCGCGGAATTTCTTACCTCAAAGGGCTGCGTTGTCACAGGAGAAGACCACATGGGACACGGCAAGTCTGTCGGCGAGAACGGAAAGTACGGTTATTTCTGCGAGCAGGACCCCGCGACGGTGCTGGTGCGCGACGTACACAGACTCAAGAAGGCAACGCAGGCGCTCTACCCTGATGTGCCGTATGTTATCATGGGGCACAGCATGGGCTCCTTCATTGTGAGAAACTATATGTTCCGCTATGGGACAGGTGTCAGCGCGGCAATCATCATGGGCACGGGAATGCAGCCCCAGACGCGCCTGACAATGGCAAGAATATTGGGCAGCATACAGAAGGTGCTCTTTGGGTCGGAATATGTCAGCAGGCTGATGGACAAGCTGGCATTCGGAAAATATAACGACCGAATAGAAAACCGCAGGACCGATACTGACTGGCTCAGCAGAGATCCGGAGCGGGTAGACCGGTACCGTAAGGATCCGATGTGCGGCTTTGTGTTTACGGTCAACGGTTTTCTTACACTTACAGAGCTGACGGCCAGACTGAACAGGAATGAAAACATTGCCAGAGTGCCCAAAGACCTTCCGGTGCTGATGATTTCGGGCACGGCGGACCCGGTCGGGGATTATGGGGCAGGCGTGCGAAAGGCCTATGACAGCCTCAACGGTGTAGGTGTGAAAAATATCCGTCTGAAGCTGTATGAAGGCGCGCGGCATGAGCTGCTGAATGAGACAAACCGGGATGAAGTCATGAAGGACATCTATGACTGGCTTAAGGATGTCGTCTTGCAGGAGAATGAGGTCGGTGGAAGTGAAGGACGGCGTGGGTGATGGACGCAGAGAAAGAAAGCCGCTCCCTGACAATCCGTTGGGCGAGAGAAAATGAGTGGGCGCCAGCAATGAAGATGATCTGGCGGACCTTCCTGAAATTTGAGGGGAAGGATTATACCAGAGAGGGCATAAAAAACTTTTTTGACTTTATTACGGATGATGACTTATATGTGGCCTTTTTGAGAGGCCGGTACCAGATGATGGTGGCTCTGGACGGGGATGAGGTGGTCGGTGCAGGCTCTCTCCGCAACCGGAATCACCTTTCTCTGCTTTTTGTGGATGAAAAGTATCATCGCCGGGGTGTGGGCAGAGCGATACTGAACCGACTTTGCGAATATCTGGCGAGGGAGGCGGGAGAGCAGTTTATCTCGGTAAAGGCGGCTCCCTATGCCGTTGGATTTTATAAAAAGCTTGGTTTTTATGTTGTGAGACCGGAGCAGGAATATTCCGGTATCCGCGTTACAGAAATGATAAAAAATTTTAAACGCTAAGGAGATTGCAATGAAACTATTTAATCTGGATAGTCCGTTAATGCAGGCATTGGGCAAAATGGCAGACCTGATGTGGCTCAATGTGCTCACGCTGATCTGCTGTCTGCCGGTCATCACGGCGGGGGCATCCCTGACGGCGATGAACTACATGGCGCTGAAAATCGCCAGAAACGAGGAATGCTATATCACAAAGGGCTTTTTTAAGTCCTTTAAGGAAAATTTCAGACAGGCAACGCTGATCTGGCTGATCTTTCTTGTGGCATTTGCGGTTCTTGCGGGCGACTTTTACATCATGTGGAATTCCGAAGGCGAATTCAGCAAGATTCTGTGGGGCGTTATCATGGCGGTTGCCATTATGCTGGTATTTACCATGATGTTTGTGTTCCCGGTGCAGGCAAAGTTCGCAAATCCGATATTCAGAACGCTTAAGAATGCTTTCCTGATGAGCCTGATGCAGTTTCCCAAGACAATCCTTATGGTTATCATGTATGCAATTCCGGCGCTGCTGTTTTTCACGGTGGTACAGATTATGCCGATCTGCATGATGTTCGGACTCTCCGTTCCGGCATGGGTATCGGCAAAGCTGTACAACAAGTTCTTCAAGGGGCTGGAGGAGCGGACGCTGGCAGCCAATGCCCCGGCGGATGAGGAGAAGGAGCCGGAGGAGGACGAGAGAATCTTCAAGGATGAGCTGGATCCGACTCTGACGGACAAGGATGTTACCAAGTAATGGAAAGCTCAAAATGATTGGCAAATATGCCTAAGAACATGGACGGCAATTTGGGTAAAATGACAGGCGATGAGGAAAAATAATAAGTTTATAAGCAAAACATACAATCTGCCGGAAAATCTTTGTGGAATAGTGGTATGGCGTCAGTGACCTTTTTTCGTTATACTGTTTCTAGGTCAAGCGACGAGAAATCGCGTTACAAATGGCGAGTGATTGTATTGTGAAAGGAGTTTTTTATGGCAAGTTTATCTTTGACAAATGTTTGCAAGGTATATCCTAACGGCTTTGAAGCAGTTAAGAATTTCAACCTTCAGATTGCAGATCAGGAGTTCATCATCTTTGTTGGTCCTTCCGGATGTGGTAAGTCCACAACCCTTCGTATGATCGCAGGTCTGGAAGACATCTCTTCCGGTGAGCTGAAGATCGGTGACAGAGTTGTAAATGATGTAGAGCCTAAGGATCGTGATATCGCGATGGTATTCCAGAACTACGCTCTGTATCCTCATATGTCCGTATATGACAACATGGCATTCGGACTGAAGCTTAGAAAGGTTCCCAAGGATCAGATCGATAAGATGGTTAAGGAAGCAGCTAAGATTCTTGATCTGACTCCTCTTCTTGATCGTAAGCCCAAGGCACTGTCCGGTGGTCAGAGACAGCGTGTTGCCATGGGTCGTGCAATCGTTCGTAACCCTAAGGTATTCCTGATGGATGAGCCTTTGTCCAATCTGGATGCAAAGCTGCGTGTACAGATGCGTATTGAGATCGCTAAGCTGCATCAGAGACTGGGAACCACCATCATCTACGTTACACATGACCAGACTGAGGCTATGACGCTTGGTACCAGAATCGTTGTTATGAAGGACGGTGTTATCCAGCAGGTTGATACTCCTCAGAATCTGTATGAGAAGCCTTGCAATCTGTTCGTTGCAGGATTCATGGGATCTCCTCAGATGAACTTCCTTGATGCTACCGTTAAGATAAACGGCAGCACAGCTAACCTTGAGATCGCAGGTCACAGCATTCCTCTGCCTCCTGCAAAGTCCAAGAAGCTGATTGATGGCGGCTATGACGGAAAGGTTGTTACCTTCGGTATTCGTCCTGAGGATGTATATGATTCCGAGATGTTCATTGAGAGCTCACCTCAGAGCGTATTTGAGTCTACCGTTAAGGTATACGAGCTTCTTGGTGCAGAAGTTTATCTGTACTTTGATCTCGATGAGTTCCCGATCACAGCAAGAGTTGACTCTCGTACAACTGCAAGACCTGGTGACAGCATCAGATTTGCATTTGATATCGAGAAGATTCATGTATTCGATAAGGAAACCGAGCAGGTTATTACCAACTAAGCTGAAATATTTCAAAGGGGTGCTGGTGACAGCGCCTCTTTTTTCAACACAGGAAAATGCTTGCGGAGCATAAAAAAATCGGGTATTATGAGTAATAATGACAGGGAAAGGTGTGGGAGAGAATATGATTTCAAATCAGACAATACAGACCAGCATTGACGAGCTGAAAGCAATAACAAAGGTGGATTTGTGTGTATATGATCTCGGCGGGGCAACGCTGGCTTCGACGACCGATCAGATTGACATCAATGGGGATCTGATTGTCGGATTTGCCAATTCTCCGGCAGACAGCCAGGTAATAGGGACGCATCATTTGCTGAAAATCCTTGATGAAGGCGAACTGATGAACATTCTGGTTGCAAAGGGAACCAGCGAAGACGTCTACATGGTGGGAAAGATCGCAGTTTGTCAGATCCAGAATCTTGCGATTGCCTATAAGGAGAGATTTGACAGGAACAATTTCTTCCAGAACCTTTTGCTGGATAATCTGCTGCTTGTAGACATCTATAACAGGGCGAAGAAGCTGCACATCGAAGTGTCGGTGCCGAGAGCGGTATTCCTTGTGGAGACGGGACTCGAGAAGGACGGAATCGTGACGGAGGTTCTAAAGAGCATGTTTTCCAGCCAGGCGGGTGACTATATTACCGCGGTGGATGAGAGCAGTGTCATTCTGATTAAAGCGCTGGAGCCGAATACCTCACACGAAGAGCTTATGAACATTGCCGAGACGATCGTGGCGATGGTGAACGGCGAGGCGATGATGAACGTCAAGGTGGCATTCGGAACGGTTGTACCGGAATTGAAGGATGTTTCCAAATCCTATAAGGAAGCCAAGATGGCGCTTGATGTCGGAAAGATCTTCTATGCAGAGAAAAATGTGGCGGCATACAGCACGCTCGGAATCGGCCGTCTGATCTACCAGCTTCCGATCAATCTCTGTAAGATATTTATTGAGGAGATCTTCGGAGACAATGTGCCGAGTGATCTGGACGAGGAGACCCTGAATACAATTAATAAATTCTTTGAAAATAATCTGAACGTCTCCGAGACTTCCCGACAACTCTTTGTACACAGAAACACACTGGTGTACAGGATTGAAAAGCTCCAGAAGAGCACCGGGCTGGATCTGAGGAACTTCGACGATGCGCTGACCTTTAAGATTGCATTGATGGTCGTAAATTATATGAAGTATCTTGACAATAGCGAGTACTAAGCAGACAACCCCTCGAATATATTTTAATCAATCAAAGTATATTCGGGGGTAATTTTATGCGCTATGACAGAAGGATCAAGTATCTGGACTATCTGGAAAATGGTGAACGCGTGCGCGGGTGCGGATTTGCAAGACTTGAGCTGCGGGATTCCCATCTCATTATGGAACTGAATATCAGGGGGCTCCGATGCGCGGAGGGACTGGCGTGTGATGTAATTCTTTGCTCGCAGGTAAAGGAGGCGGCGGTAGGGAAAATCACGTTTTATAATGGAGAGGGAAAGTTTCGATACGAATGTCATGTGGAAAATGAAATCGGAAAAACGAGAATTGCTTATCAGGAGCTGGCGGAAATCCGTATCCGTGTGGGAGAGGGAAGACTTGTCTCCTGTACATTTAGGGAGAATGAGCGAGGAGAAGCTGAACTCAATGCCGCGGAACAGAAAAATGTCGCAGAGACAGCCGGACAGTGTGCTGACGAAGAATGTGGGGAACCGGAAGCCGGGCAGCAGAGGGAAAATCCGCAGGAAGTGAAGCAGTTGGAACCGGAGCGTTTGGAACCGGAGAGGCGGCAGGAACGGAATTTGCCGGAACCGGCCGCAGTCATGGCACTCAAGGAGGACAAGTGGCTGCAGCTCTGCACGGTTTATCCGCATGTCAATCCCTTTGGGGATGAAAGGGAATACCTCTCGGTCGGACCGGCGGATTTCGTGCTGTTTTCAGCGGACTCCTACCGGGCGGCAAACAACAGCTTCCTGCTGCACGGTTTTTATAACTACGGACATCTGATTCTGACCAGAGTTGAGAGAAAGGGCGAGATACTCTATTATCTGGGCGTTCCCGGAAACTATTTCGAGAGGGAAAAGCAGGTTGCCGTGATGTTCGGCTTTGAGAGCTTTGAGTGTGCACAGGAACCGGCACAGGCATCGGACTTCGGCTATTATATGATGAAGGTACAGATGTGACAGCGGAGCTATACGCCCTCGTAGTCGAAAGGCGGGATAAAGCTCTCTGCCGCGGTACCGTCCTCCTGCATAAAGCCGTTTTCAATGCCGATCCTGTCCGCGAAATCCAGAACCCGGCGGTATTCCTCCGGTGCGACCTTACGGTTTAATTCGGGAATTTCGCTCACACCCGCAAGGGGAGTGTACTGATTCATGATGCTGATATAAATGGCATCGCCGTAGGTGGTATGCAGATACCTCAGAATCTTTTTGGAGTCGGCAGCCTGACCGGGGAGCATGAGGTGACGCACAATGATTCCCCGCTGCATCAGCCCGGTTTGGGTATCGAATACGGCGGCCGGGGTCTGGCGGAACATTTCTGCAATCGCAGCCGTTGCAGCCTGAAAATAGTCCGGAGCAGAGGAGTAGCGGGCAGAGAGGTCACCGGAAAAGTATTTCAGATCCGGCAGCCAGATGTCTATGAGACCTTCCAGAAGCCGAAGTGAACCCACCTCTTCATAGCTGCCGGTGTTATAGACGATAGGAATGGACAGGCCGTCTGCCTTGGAAAGCTCTAAGGCGCGGCAGACCTGTGGGATGAAATGTCCTGCCGTGACAAGGTTGATGTTGGCAGCGCCCTTATCCTGAAGTCCCAGAAAGATCTGGGACAGGCGTTCCACGGAGATGACCTTGCCGGATTTACCCAGAGCAATCTCATGATTCTGGCAGAAAATGCATTGCAGGCTACAGCCGGAGAAGAAGACCGTACCGGAGCCGCAATCGCCCGAGATACAGGGCTCCTCCCAGAAATGCAGGGCTGCCCTTGCAGCGCGGAGCTGGGCGGTCTGACCGCAGAAGCCTGTCTGCCCCGCTGCGCGGTTGGCATGGCATCTGCGCGGGCAGAGCGTGCAGTCCGACATATATGAAGTTATCTTTTCGGGAGTCATTGACATAGAAGGATACCTGATCGAAATATTTTAAAAACCGCACACCCGGATACAACTCCACCCGGCTGCCTTGCGGCACATGAAAGGTTCTGCTTAGTGCTGCTTTGTTCCCAACCTGACACGGTTCGCAGATTCTCATTGCGCAAGACCGAATTTCAACATCATATCACGAATGTACGGCTTTATAAGTGTATCGGTTTCCGGGGATTTTGTCAAGGATTTTGCTGTTAATTGTTTGTATGCTATGTTATACTGATTAAAAAGAATGCTGTGAGGGCGGGAATACATGAAGATAAAAATAAAAGAGATGAGCTATGAGGATGTGCTGGCGAAGCCGGTTGGACTGCATCGGTTTCCGAGGAAACCGGGAATCGGTTTTCGGACACTCCTGAAGCTTCTGTCGGCTTCGGATCTGAAGGCGACTAATTTTACCTGTCGGGAGATCGGAATGGATAGACTCGGGAAAAAGGAGCCTTGCCTGATACTGATGAACCATTCCAGTTTTATTGATCTGAAAATCGCTGCGACGATTCTGTACCCTCGTCCCTTTAATATCGTCTGTACCTCAGACGGATTTGTCGGAAAGAGTGGTCTGATGTACAGGATCGGCTGTATTCCGACAAAGAAGTTTGTGATGGATATGCTTCTTGTCCGTGACATGATGTTTGCGTTTAAAAAGCTGAAAAACTCTGTGCTGATGTTCCCGGAGGCGAGCTACAGCTTTGACGGAACAGCCACCCCGCTGCCGGAAAGTCTCGGGAAATGTTTGAAAATGTTGGGTGTTCCGGTCGTAATGATCAAGACCTACGGAGCGTTTGCAAGAGATCCGCTGTACAATAATCTCCAGCTGCGCGAGGTGGATGTCTCGGCGGATATGGAATATCTTCTTTCCCCCGAGGAGATTGCCAATAAGAGCGTTGCGGAGCTGAATGCCATTCTGACGGAGAAATTCACCTTCGACAACTTCCGCTGGCAGCAGGAGAACAATGTCAGGATCGAGGAGACCTTCCGTGCGGACTGCCTGAACCGTGTCCTCTACAAATGCCCGCACTGCAGCACAGAGGGAAAGATGCTCGGCAAGGGGACAAAGCTCACCTGCCAGAGCTGCGGCAAGGAATACTCGCTGACAGAGATGGGCTTCATGGAGGCGGCTGACGGAGACACGGAGTTTGCCCATGTTCCCGACTGGTATCGCTGGGAGCGGGAATGTGTCAGAAAAGAGCTTGAGGAGGGCAGCTATGAGCTGGACGGCTCCGAGTACATACTTCTCGAGGCGCTGAAATATTACGAGGGCAAGATTGACCTGACGAAATACGACACGAACGGCGACGGCTGTATTGACGCCGTATATCTTATCTATTCGGAGAATGTCGATTACGATAATGCCGACTTCTTCTGGGCGTATGTAACAACCTCAATATCGGACGATAAGTTCGACGGTCTCTATCCCTACTACTATCTC
>OQWA01000368.1_pt1 | contig 13010 bp, 13 predicted proteins | sample 1691581 | NCBI WGS metagenome assembly OQWA01 (sample SAMN03418264, study PRJEB22391) | human gut metagenome | biome: human-gut; feature: organic feature; material: feces | host: Homo sapiens | place: Tanzania | collected 2013-01
GGGGCTACACTTGGTCCATTTGCACGTTTTAGACCTGGTTGTACCTTAAAAGAAATATGATTGGAAATATCCTTCGCATGGCAGGGAACCGCAGCTATGCTTTTATTCAGATACAGGTCTCTTAAGTGAAGATATGCATGCTGGATATGAACAATTCTGCGAAAATATTGGAGGAGAATTAGCAAGGGATGCATTAAAGAATGAGTATCCACAGTTATATGAATATTTGAGAGCAAATGGAAAAGCATTTTTAGTAAAATTTAAAATACCGTTTTCGGATATAAAGAACTATAATCAGGATTCTATAATATACCAGTTTGTTTCTTATTTCGCAGGAAAGTATTTTTGGAACTATGATTACGAAATTCATTTTGCTGGAAATACGGATAAGGAAATACCGGCAACTGATATTTTGGAACTTATACCATATGCGGTAAGTAGGTATTATTTTTATGAATAAGGGAAGGTAGATGTATGTTTAAACAAATGTATTTAGCAATAGAACAAAATAAACTTAAAAGCAGGTTTGGTGGAACAGTTACAACTGCTATTCTGGAAGTATTAAATTGGGAAACGGATGTGAAACATCAGGAATATATCTATCAAGTGCTGTCCCGATTTAATGCTGCAGTAAAAGCAGTAGAAGAGGCAATTGGAATTAGTCCAACAGAAGAAGAGTGGTCAGAGTACGAAGAAGAATACCATGATATGTATATTAACATTTTGTTGAATAATCTTAATAAGTTGTATTTTAGATTTGGAAAGACAAATTTTATGGAGGAGTATTCACAAGTTTATTGGAAGCAAACGCAAGAATTTATTTTGCAGTTGTGGAAGGAACTTCCGGATGGGAAAAGTGTTGCCACTAATGAAGCAAGTTTTATAAAGATATTTGATGATTTTTTTGCTGAAACAATGAAAGAATTTCCAGATTTCATTGTAAAACAACTGAGAGAATTCTCGAATTTATACAGAGCAAGCCGATATGAGGTGTTTGACAATTATAAATACATTATTCCTGATCCAGCATATTGCCACGATACCAGATGGAATGAAGATGGAGAAGCCTTTCTTTATTTAGCATATGATAATGAGGGACAGGAATGCCAGAATATAAAGCTCGCTCAGAAAACATGCTTTGAAGAGTTAAGAGCTAAAAACGGAGAACAACTCTCGGTATGTAAATTTAAAGTAGTACATAAAAGAGCCAAGATATTGGACTTGTCATATGATGGTATTGATTATGATGAGCAATTAGAGGAATTAACAGAATCTGAGCATGATTATAAAGAAAGAATAATGCAAACGATTCAGGATAAACCTAAGCTAAAGAATCGAATGGTGTCGTATGCGAAGCATAAAGATGAGGAATCATTCAGAGCAGAGTTGGAGCGAATACAGAAAAAGTTAGGCTTAGATAGAGAAATACACCGGCAGGTACAGTTACAACTTTCAAAGATTTTGATTGGAAATATCTGTGACTCGATTTTTTATGCTGTGGATAAAGAGGATGATCCTAAGTTAGAAGCATATATTCCTTTTAGAGCATTTAGCAGATATCTGATGGCTAAGGGATTTGGTGGAGTAGCCTACAGAAGTACAAGAATGGCATTGATTGGTTTGCAAGGAAAATGTGTTACTCTTTTCAATGTGGAAGATGCAACATATATTGACGGTGAGATGGAAGTATATGAGTATCAGCAGAATGGTTGTAAGTTTATAACAAAATACTAGAAGAAAATAAAAGATATATAAGGGAGAAAAAGTACAATGGAGAATATGGAAAGCAGAAACGAATATGACAGAATCGGTGAGATGAATCATCATCTGTATATTATGAAGAAGAATAACAAGGCACTTCGTTCAAAATGGAGACAATCTAGAGAAATGCTAGAAGAGGTCATGAAAACGCTGAGCGATAAAGAAAATAAGTTAAAAGAGGCATTGGATAATTCAATCACAGCATTACTTCGTATGCAGGTACAAGAAGATAATGCTCCATTAAAGAAAATCAAATTGGATAAGATGAATGGGGAACCTGTATGGGTAGTGAGTTATGGTCATGATGGAAGGTGGGGAATCGTCAACAGTAGTCGAGAATCTGTAATTTTCCCGACAATTGATGGAGTGGAAGAGGAATATTGGTTTGATGGTAATTATATCTTTCGCTTTAAAAAGGAAATTAAGGATTATTCAAAGATACTAGAAAAGTATGGTTTGAAAGACGAAGAGTAGCTGATGGAGACTAGAAAAGTGTTTTTATTTATATAAATTAATAGATGCTGAGTAGAATAAAATTTACTTACAAAAATGGGGGATGCAAATATGAATTATTTAGAAGGAACATACAGTGATTTGGTGAAAAAATTATATGACCAGAATTTGTATAGTTTGTTATCATATGAAGAAAAAGAAAAGATTGAAAATTTGCTTATAGGAATGGTATCTTCAGTTTCTCAAGTTTATGAGAAAAAGGTGGGGAAAAATGCGTATTGTGGTGTTGAGCTGAAATTTTCTGATGAAGTTAAATTTTCGATTAAATCAAGTTTGCTACAAAACGAGAAGTATAGAGGACGGATAACATGCACGAGACTGAGTGTAATTGCGATGTATGAAATGTTTTATGGCATGAATTATGATGAAATAATAATTGCTGGAAAGAATGTAGAGAATATAAAAAAGATTTTATTTATGCATGCGTTGTGTTGCATGATGTGGCATGAAATAGCGCACATATATAAGGGCCATTTGCAATTATTAGATACTTGGGAAAAGGAAGGAACAAGAAAACAACATCGTCTTGATCTTCAAACATTGGAGTGGGATGCAGATGCGTTTGCTGCTACTAGAGAGGCGGAGGTCATAAAAATGTATAGAAATGAGATATTGCCAAATGATAAAACTGATTTTGCAACCAAGATAATATGTGGCGCAATCCATGGTATGACATATTGGCAGCGTACAAGCGAAGATTTTGAAGAAATGGAAACAAAGGAACATCCGCCCTATCTGTTTAGAGAGGCGGCTATATTATCCGGTATCAGTGAGTTGCTAGGCAATAAAGAGGATATATTACAATATATTGTAGGATATGAAAATGCATTTAATAGAGTATTGAATGTACCTAATGAACTGGTAATGAAATATTTTGATGAAGCGGTTCAAGAAAAGAATTATCTGAGTAGCATTTCTGGAAGATGGGATGAACTAAAGAAAGAATTGATGAAGTATTCTTTGTTTCCTTTAGAGGATATAGAAAGTTTGTAAATGAAAAGTGCTTGGAATCAAGCCTCCAAGTCTCTTCAAAAGATTTGGAGGTTTTCTTCTGCCCATTTTTAGAGGAAAGTAATTTCCGAAATAAAAAATCTATGGTACAATATGATAGGATTCGGTACCGTAGAGAAAGAGCAGAACATAAATTGCAAATTCCGGTCAAACGGTGCGCCCATTCCGAAATAAACGGTGTAGCTATTCCGATGTAACGGTGCACTTATTCTGAACGAGCGGTGCGCCTTTCTGTATACTGAATGATGTAACTTATTCATCAGCAGTTGAGAAAGGAGCAAATGTATGCAAAGTTACTCAACAATCATCGGCGTGATCGAACTACGCCTCGGTGGTATTGGATACCGCACCACAAAAGCACGTTATGGGATCGGAAACAGTACTATCACACTCATCATGAAGCGTTTTAAAGAAACAGGTTTTACCCTGGATGACCTTAAAACGATGGAACCAGCAAAAGTAGAAGCATTATTCTACCCACCGGAAAATCTAAGACAGGCAGAGAAGCCGCTTCCGGATTTCCACATGATCCATCAGCGTATGCTGGCAATGAAACATCCTGATCTTGCCTTCCTTTGGTTGGAATACAAAGAAGCTCATCCGGATGGTTATCAGCTGTCTCAGTTTTACAAGCTGTACAGAGACTTTCTCCATGAAAATTTTGGCTTGGAAAAAGTCTCAATGCCGGTCGAGCGGATTCCCGGTGAAAAGATGTACATCGATTGGGTTGGGGATCAGCCAGAGTTATTAACAGATCCGTCTACTGGAGAAATCCGCAAAGTTCATGTATTTACCACTACGTTAGGCTTTAGCAGCTGTGTGTATGCTGAGATCTTTCTGGATGAAAAGCTCCCAAGTTTTATCAACGGTGTTGTGCATGCGCTAGAGTATTATCAAGCAGTTCCTAAGTATCTTGTTCCAGATAATCTCAAGACAGCAGTTACAAAGCACTCAAAGGATGAATTGACACTGAATTCTGTATTTTCTGACCTTGAGGACTTTTATGATGTCATTGTGGTTCCGCCACCACCGCGTAAGCCGAAAGGGAAACCATCTGTTGAAAATCATGTGCGGTTTCTCGAGACCCACTTGATTGAACGGTTGAAAAAGGATATCTATACAAGTCTGGAAGAACTCAATAGGACAACACAAAAAATAATAGCAACCATCAACCAGGATGAATTCCGCCAGAAATCTGACATCCGTAAAACAAGGATGTACGCGTTTGAAGCCTATGACAAACCGCGGATGCGTCCTCTGCCGGGAGGCTGCTATGCGCTTTGTGATTACAGGTATTATGCACGTGTACCGGATAATTATCATCTTGAGTATGATGGTCACTATTATTCTGTATTGTACACATACCATGGCAAACCTGCAATCCTGAAAGCAACGATGTCGGAAATCAGGATCTGCGACGAAAACAACCGTCTTATATGCAGGCATCCTCGTTCCTACAAAGATTTTCCACGTTACATTACAGATGTAGCACATATGCCTGAACATCACCAGTACTACAAGGAACTGAACGCTCACGATGGTGCTTATTATCGGCGCTGGGCGAGCGTATTTGGTGAATCAATGGTCACACTGATTGACCGTGTGCTTCGCAGTGCAAAGCACGAGGAGCAGGCCTACAACAGTTGTAAAGGCATGCTGCACATGTGCAATGAGGTTCCACGCCATCTGGTTTCGGAAGCAGCTCAGATGTGTATAGATGCAAATGCCTGCAAGTATTCTTACTTCAAAAAAGCTCTCAGTAAGGTTACAGATAAGCACACTTCATCTACTGACAGAACCGATCACCTCCCAGAGCATGAAAACATCAGAGGGAGGGACTGCTATCAATGAGCAAAACATCGTCTAACACCAGAGAAATCGTCACTTGTGAACGCCTCCGTCAGCTGAAAATGTCTGGGATGGCAGATGCATATGAAAAGCAGCTGAATGATCCAAACGCTGATCTTACATGCTTTGAAGAACGCTTCGCAGAGATCGTTGAACGGGAATGGCAGGTACGATATGACAAAAAATTCAATCGTCTGCTGAAGCTTGCAAGGCTCCGCTATCCATCTGCTGATATCGACGAAACGATAAACGATCCGGCAAGAAAGCTGGATGCTGCTTCCATCCTGAAATTGTCGGAATGCCATTGGATTGATGAAGGTAAGAACCTTATCATAACAGGAATGACCAGCAGTGGAAAAACATATCTCAGTAATGCTCTGTGTGTAGCTGCTCTTCGTCAAATGAAAACAGTACGTTATGTCCGGGCCAATACCCTTATGCTTGAACTTGAACAGGCACGTCTGAAAACCGTATATCTTGAGCATGTATCTGCTTTAAGTAAACTGGATCTGCTTGTGATCGATGACTTCGGTCTGATGGAACTTGACCTTGATAAATGCCGGGATCTTTTCGAGGTTATCGATGGACGGGATGGAAGAAGATCAACGCTTATTGTCTCTCAATTTCCAGTGAAATCCTGGTTTGACCTCTTTCAGGAGCATACCTATGCAGATGCATGCCTTGCCCGGATCACCGACAAACGGCACTGTTACCGTTTGGAAATGAATGGAATCAGCATGCGAGATACAGATAAATAACCGTATCAATTTCACCAGTGGCACTGCGTGCTACCATAGCGGTGCTCCGCACCGTTCAAAATGGAATGGCTGCACCGCTTACGCGGAGCAGCTGTCCCGTTTTACCGTAACTTGCAAACATTCATTATAAAAATCACTTTATTCAATGTCATCAAAAACAATAGGAATCAAATTTTTAAACTCTTTTAAAATCATACATGCCACTTCTCGCATTTGTGGATGTGCCGCTTCAGATGTTCTAAGTTTAAAAAAGTGTCTCCATTCTCTTAAATTCATCGTCACAACAATTTCTGTTTTTAAACTGTTCGGAAGAATGCTACGCGCTTCTTGGGGCTTTGCTCCCATACTAATCAACTGCATATACTTTTTTTCAATCTCTTGTGCTGTATCATACCAAAGCTTATATTCTAAGGACTCTTCTGCCCAAAACACAGGCTGTATAAATGTTAATTCATTCCCAAATTTATCCCTTTGATAATTGCAATATCTAGTACTCTCTTGACTGTAGCTTGCAATTCTATGCCTAACAATCTCGTGCGATACCCCTCTGTCGCACACTATTTTCACTGTTATTTTTTCGTGTTCAATTACTGACTCATGACCGCGTTTTAATATATTTTCTACAAATACAGCAGCAGACGCATCAGTAATCAAGTTTTCACTCTTATAACACGTTCTTCCACAAATTTCAATGTTTTTTAGTATTTTACTTCCTTCTACTTCACTCAAAATTTCAAAATATGGCTTAATGACTTTCATATTTATTACACCCTTTCTTCTACAATTTATACTTTTATTACTTCTGCTAAATTATTAATACAAAACGGACATTGGGTCATATCCAGATCACATCTTGAAATTGACAACTTACATGCTACATAGTACTTAACAGAAATACTCTGTTCTACGTCATTATATCCATTTTCTTCCGTTCTATTAATTTTAAATGTGGATAAAATGTTTTCTTCAGGATTTATGCTAAATATTGAAAAAATAAACATTCTTTTAACATTTTCAAAAATTTTCCCCGAATTAATTATTTCCCGTATATACTCACCGGACGGAATAAAATCAAAAATAAATACTATATTTTCGACCGGTGTGGCTTGATTCCATGTTTCTTTTTCTGCACTGATATAATTTTTCCCTTTATGTACTGACGGATAAAAAATATATCTAATATCATTTTTCAAGAAAAACGGAACCAATGAACTACCAATAATATTTCCTTCCATTCCATATCCGATTACTGCGTCAATTCTGTCTGTGTATTTTTTTTCAATGATCTTGGCGTGAAAACTCTTAAAATCTTTTCTCAAATTCGATAATATAATATGATTTCCAAGAAATGAAGAGATATTTATCCAACCCCTCATTTTTTCTCCATTACTCCAGTGATAGTGACCTTCTCTATACAATTTATTTTCTGCTATAAAATTAAGATACTTCTCTCCCCCATCTCCAATCATCAAATTATCTTGGTCTGAATTAACTTGTTCCTTTGAAGAATGTTTCGCCGTATCATCCTCTGGCTTCTCCATGAACTCATAGGATGACGGTTTCTTGTTCATTTGTGAACATATTTCTTGTTTAAATATAATCTCCTGAGAATTATCTTTACTAATTAGCGTCCATCCCTCTTGAAAGTAAATATACTTTTTTAATTGTAGCTTAAGATTTTTTTCATCAATAACCGCCGTAACAAAAACATTATTATACGAATCACATGAAGAGCCTGACAAAATTTTGGAAAAACTTCCTATCGCACAATATTGGTATGCCCCATCTCCATTTTCAACTTTCTTTTGATCCAAAGCATGATGATGTCCATACATAAATGCTGTAATATTTTTCGATTGAAAAACTCCTCTGGCATTATTGAAATTTTTAATTGTCGGAAGTTCACACTCTCTATCATCTGACCAGCTATGATGCGTTAAAACTAAATAATGTCTATTAGTATCTAACTCCTTTATTTCGTTCATTAATTTTTCTTCATCAATATATCCTATATGATCTTCATTTCGATGGCTTTCTTTGACATTACTATTGACACCAAGCACGGAAATATTGCACTCTTCGAAATTAAGTATACTAATAATAGCTTTATCTAAGCTATACTCCTTAATTTCCATAAATTCTTTATAAAACTCAATATAATTCTGATACTTTATATTCATATATTTAAAGGCTTCATCCTCAGGAATTTCATTTGTATCGCAGTAACTTGATAGTTGATCTCTTGACAAATCATGGTTTCCAGGAATAATCAATATATGTTGTTTTTGTATTTCTAAGTCCTTTATGATTTTATTTAAAATACTTATAAGATCTTTATATTCAGCCTTTTTCCCCGATTCAACTAAATCCCCCGCTATAAGAATATACTTATATCTAATATTTTCGTCCGTCATACTTTTTTTTATAAAACACAAAAATTGAGTAAGAAAAGTAGAATCTTTTAGACTTAGTTTACACTTTGACGCATCATTAATGTAATGTATATCAGAAAGTATTATTATTCCTGTCTTTTTCATATTTTGCCTTCCTTTCTTCCATCTCTTTACAATTCTTGCATAATTCTGTTTGAATTGTATAATCCAGAAAATTGTTTTCAGCATTAATGTTGATACAACTAATTTGTTTTCTATCTTGTTTTAGAACCGTTTTTACATCCGCAAAGCACACTCTACATAATACACTCCCTCCGTTGAATTCAATCAAAGTTTCCGCTCTTCCAATTTCTGACGTGGTACAAATAACATCCGCAACAACAATATATCTTTTTGCCATACGAATATTATTTTCAAAATTTTGCTTTCTTATTGCATTTATAGGACCCAGATGATCTAAATATATGAAATTCATTTGCAAAAGTGCTGACAAAACCCCTCCAATATACGCTCCATTTATTGTATGAAAGAACAAGGAAATATCTCTATTCTTTGCACAATCCATTTCAATGATGTTTTCGTTCACCAAGGATACCGCTATTTTATATATGCAGTAACATAAAAAAGCCTCATTCCCTTCTATAAGCATTCTCTTCATATTAATATATTTTTTAAGATAAACTGCCCCCGATGGATGAATTGCCTGGTCTCCTCGGTCATCTATACAAGCTTTTAATGATTTTCGCAGCTTTTTCGTAAACATATTATCAATTTCTTCTACATATGTTGTGCATGAGGCATAGGTAACATTAGAATTTGTAGAGATATGTAAAACAAAATCTTCTTTCATTACATAGTATCCTTTTTGCACGCATTTTTCTTGTATACAACTTTCAGTATCATTATCCAAATGAAGGATATGTATACTTCTTTCACAGGCCAAAAACTTTTGAATTACTTTCATAAGCTCTAGGAGGTTATTTACTGTTATATCCGTTATCCATATCATATCAAGTACTAAGTCTTTATCTGCTTCCAATTTCATAAGTTCATATGGGATAAGTGCCGAGACACTATTAGTATATATTCCCCTTTGACTGTTCCTTGCTTCCTTAACGTTTTCTATCTCTTGAAAATCATCTTGAAAATCCAATGCGGACTCAGCATGCATATTAACATAAATATAATTATCATTTGACATTTTTGAGAATAACATTTCTTTTTTCACCCCCTAGGTATTTCAAATTCTATATGTACGCCGCGGAATGCCACCTCATAATTTCTGATAGCAACATTTTGATTGTTTAAATAATCATTTCGCAAACATTTTAAACACGGTGTTAAATCATCCGCAAGACATACCCGTTTTCCACATTCATTAAACCGACTTATTTTTTTACATTCTTTGCACCTCTTTGAACTAAAAATCACTTGAATATTTCCATGATGAATCTTAAATGTTCCTCCATATCTCGTCAGATCATTTTGAACTGTCCATAGATTACATCGTTCACCCTTTTTATGTCTTTGATATGAATAATTCATGATCTCCATAATTAAATAGTAGTAAAGTAATTCAGGGTTTTTTCTAATATCCTCATTATCTTGAATCCATTCACAGCAATAACCCTTATCTTCAAAAGTTCGTTGTAGTCCAACACCACAATCGCATATGCCACCTTTTGTCCCAAATCGATCTGAAGCAAAATAAGCATACCCCTGACTTCGACTATAAATTGAGGCATTTGTTAATATTTCTGCTAGTCCTTCTATTGTACAGTTAATAATATTTTCGGGCAAATGATGTGTATCAGAAAGTATATGTCTACAACTCTCTTCAATGTTTTTTTGTATATTGTAAGCTAAATATGTGCGACGCAATTCCAAATCCTTTATTCTAATAACATCTGAATACTCTTCTGCTTTTTTTACACAAATAATTTTATGAATAGCTCTAATACTATGAGTCCAATTGTCCATGTAATTTTCAGGAATATTATAGAATTTTTGATCTATAACATACTTATGAAAACCTATATTAATTAAAAAATTTTGAATATCTGATTTTTCCTGCATTTTTATATCTATCTTTGTGTCTTGGTACAGTTTAGAAAAATAATCTCCCAACGCAATCAAAAGTGGAACTGCTTCCGGCTCAATATATGTAACTTTCGTTAAATCAATCATTGGTACATTCCTTTTTTCGTTTCCACAATACTCTCTCAATAAATGCAAGGCTCTCGTATACAGTATGTTTGTTGTAATGTTTCCCTGCAGTACAATATCCTTTTCCAATGTCATTTTACCTCCCTACTACTTAAACTTCTCGTTGGCGAAATATAAAGCGCCGAATAAGTGGAATAGAAGCTATAATCTCTATAACTTCCACCACATGCTGGACAATTTGCCTTTCGCTTGCAGTTGGATAGTCATTTGTGGATGTTGTACACCTTGTCATAATTTCATTCCCCCTATCAGAAAGTCTTTTCGTTCACATTATCTAAAATATACTTTATTCAAATTTTAGCAGCACTGATTCCAAATTAGCCAACACCTTTGCTAGATACCCAAGAAACGATTCAGGATAAATCAACAAAAATTTTGCCCGTTTCATCCCTTGCTCTACCTTTCTCCTTAGCCGCCGATCGTAGATGTGCATCATGCAGAACCTCGAGGCTAACTCATAACACATACACACTCACCTTTGATGTCCGTTCCTCCCGTTAGTATTTTCATATTCCGCCAGTCAACAAAGGAATTTGCCCGTCCGTGAGATTATGCATGACCTTCATGCCATGATGCCCCGCTCAACTCTTTGTTATCACATAATTTCCACCTAACTTTATTCCAATAAAGCTGGAGCCCATACGCATAAATAATGTTCCTTTTTTATCAGCAATAATTAAAATTCCCATGTCTAGTATATCAATGTTTATATAGTACATGATAGATCACGGCGAGAATTAAATCAAGCGGAATTTGGCTAATTTTGTAAAATTATAGAACTTCTTGCGATTCACGACTCGACTTTATCATCAAAAACTCCAAAATCTCATTCAACTAAAGTTTCCCCTTATCATATTTTCTCTTTTTTGTATCAGCATCGCCATATCACATACCCCCTCTTTCACCTCGTAAACACTACACAGCTTTCAAACCGCAGGCATATCTCATCTCCAGTAGAAATATCCCCCAACTGATAAAGGTCTAGCAGTTCTGCCAGACTCTCACGAAAACTCTCGATTAAATTTCACAAGCTTTGCTTATCCATAAAAAATAAAGATGCTCCACAACACAGATTAGTCTGGTGTAAGCATCTCCGTTTTTACTGATATAATATTTTTTAAGTAAAATCAATCACAAACTTCCCCCAAAATTAGAATATTTAAATCGCAAGGAGTTCATGCATGGCATTGGTGCTTCAAAATATCACCCACCACCACTTTTGACCGCTAGAACAGTTATACGCCAGAACAAAATGCTGCTCCACCCATTAATCATATAGCAAAAATTGCTTTCGCTATGGTATTTTACACTTTTCTATCAATAATCCATTCCAAAAACTCACGCACAGCCCCATCGCCACCATTCCGCACACACACATAATCTGCTATCTTTTTCACAGCATCAACAGCATCTCCCGGACAACCGACTACACCGCCGCTCTCCTTTATCAGTTTCATCGCTGGAAGATCGTTAATGTCATCTCCTATATAAGCAACCGTGCCAGTGTCTTTACAAACTTTTTTCAACATCTCTACTTTGTCACCAATGCCCTGATAGACCGCCTCTACCCCGATCTCTGCACAACGATTTTCCAAAATCTTCGATCTTCTTCCTGTAATGATGACAGGCATGACGCCATGTGGAATCAATATATCCTTGATCCCACACCCATCTTTAATCGAAAAAGCCTTCATTATCTCGCCATTCTCACCCATATAAATTTTACCGTCAGTAAGAGTCCCATCGACATCCATTACAAAATATCTAATCAAATATATAACACCTCTTTCCATGTGCCTTGTGGAAGTCTATCTAGTATGTAATACCAGAGTCACACTCCCGCAGTCAAAGCAGCGACTTTCCCCACAAACTGACACGTCCAACAGCCAACAACTTTTCCGACATTCTACCACTAAAATAGTCAAATTCCATAATAAAGATTGTATGTTTACCGTAGAAGTACAAAAACCGCAACAGTGGATTGCACCTCCACACCATATAACTCAAAAAGATTGAAATGCCTGCCCCCGTCATAAACATCCAAAGGAGATTCCCGTATTCATTACTGGCAAAATCAACTCCTGTCGGATTCAAATAAGCAGCTACAATCCCAATACAACCATAGAAAAGATAAACAGGCAATGAAAAATGTATATGCTTTTTATATAACCAATGTCCCAGTGCGATAAAAGCAATTGCCCTCAACGCCTTATCAAGATTCCAAGGGAACTTGGGCACTTCCAAAAGATAAAGGGTATAGCTTACTACCACACACGCAACAATTGACAATTCCCGCAGCCATCTGTTTCCAATATAACAAACAGCAGGTTTATAAAACACAGAATAAAATATGGGGTTATATATCTCCGAAGCATTCGCTTTCCATAATCCGCCACCGGCTTTCTTTCCTTATATAAATATAGACGTTTGCGAAACTCATGTTTTCGCAAGTGACGTTGCACAAAATGCACAGACCACCGCAGGCACGCTTTCGCTACCT
>OQWA01000373.1_pt1 | contig 12914 bp, 12 predicted proteins | sample 1691581 | NCBI WGS metagenome assembly OQWA01 (sample SAMN03418264, study PRJEB22391) | human gut metagenome | biome: human-gut; feature: organic feature; material: feces | host: Homo sapiens | place: Tanzania | collected 2013-01
CTGGAAGGGCATCAAAGAGGGTCTCCCCGCCGGACCGGCGGAGCCTCTTGGGAAGGAAACGTTCTCTTTGTTATCTCCTGCGGAGGTCAAGAGAAGAAACCGTTGGATGCGCCGTGATCCGGGATATGAAGCTGTTTTCCTTTCCCAAAAGGCAAATAAGAATGGACGCCAGCAGCAGGCTGACGTCCAGAATAATGGCGATGTTGGTCGTGGCAGGGCAGGCGAAAGCGGCACAGTCGGGCTGTGCGGAGGCAGACATACAGGCATTAGCAAAATTGATAGCTGCCATCATTGCTTTCTCCTTTCCTGAAGATGGAAGAAGTGTAGCACACATTTTTATACAGCGCAAGAGGGTTTTTATCGGTTTGCCGCAAGATCGTCTGAAGCGACAAAATTTTGTGCGTTTGCGTTTTCCCTATTGGATAAATAGGTAAGCGGGGGGTCAAAGCTCGGACGACATGAAGCCGCCGTGCAGCCAGTTGGACAGCTCTGCAGGCGTGCCCGGCGCGCCGACGGTGGCAAACTCCGTGCGCCCCGGGACCATTTTGGAGTTGTCGTTGCTCTCCGCCCACTGCACGCGCTGGAGAATGTGCTCCGTGCAGCGCGAAAGGTCGCCGTCCGGCGCGGGCTTGTATTGCAGCAGAATGGTCACATAGCGGTTGTCGCTCGTCCAGCGGCCGAAGTTCGTCGTCGGCTTGCGCCATTTCCAAAGGCATTCGTTTCCGCTCTCCTTACGCAGCTTCAGATAGCCGCCCGCAATGTCCTGCGTGCAGCGCACCAGCCAGATGACGTGGTAGCCCGCGCGCTGAAAATGCGCGCAGACGTCAAAAAAGCCCTGCTGCATCAAAAGCCCGTCCTGCAGCATCATCACGAAGTGGTTGATCTGCACATAGGCGGTCATCGTCTTTCCGTCCACCGGGACGGGGACGTTGCGGCACTCCGGCGGCACGATCGCGCGCCACTGCTCCTTCCACGCCGAGGTCGTAGACTGAACAAGGGGGGCTTTTTTCTTCTTCCAAAACAGCATGGGGGCTCCTTTTTCGCAATTTTTGTTCCATTATAGCGAAAACGGGACGAAAAGGCAAGGAATATTGGTGCTTTACGGGAATTTGACAGAGTGGGGCGCGACGGGCGCTTGCTATTTTGGCGAAAACATGATATTCTACTGTGATTCTAAGGAAATCGACTTTTCTTTGCAAGGAGAACGGCTATGAAGCTTGACCACAAGCGCACGGTGCTGGTGGGCCTTGCCTTCCTCTCCATCTGTGCGTTCTGGCAGATGTATGACAGCATTATTCCGCTGATCCTGCAGAATACCTTCGGACTCGGGGAGACGGTGACGGGTGTGCTGATGGCGATGGACAATGTTCTCGCGCTCTTTCTGCTGCCTGTGTTCGGCACGCTCTCGGACAAGGTGGACACGCCGCTCGGAAAGCGTACGCCGTTCATACTGGCGGGCACAGTCCTCGCCGTTATCTTTATGCTGCTGCTGCCCATAGCGGACAGACGGCAGAGTCTTGTGCTGTTCGTTGTCGCCCTCTTTGCAACGCTGCTGTCCATGGGGCTGTACCGTTCTCCGGCAGTGGCGCTGATGCCTGACCTGACGCCGAATCATCTGCGGAGCAAGGCAAATGCCGTGATCAATCTGATGGGAGCGGTCGGTGGTGTTTACGCGCTGATCATGATCAAGCTGTTGGTCGGCAAAGGGGAGAGACCGGATTATCTGCCTCTGTTTGTCAGCATTGCGGCGGTGATGGTCGTGGCAGTCGGCATATTGCTTATCACCATCCGCGAGAGTAAGCTGCGCAAGGAATTGGAGGCACAGGAACAGCCGGAAAAAACTGTGGAGGCTGTCGCGACGGAGGAAAAAGGAAGCTTGCCGAAGGACGTGAAACGCAGTATGATGTTTATGCTGTTTTCCATCTTTTTCTGGTTTACGGCATATAACGCGGTGACAACGGCATTTTCCAGATATACCAAGGTTGTCTGGAAGATGGAGGGCGGAAGCTTCGCAAACTGCCTGATGGTTGCGACCGTTGCGGCAATTTTAAGCTACATACCGATCGGACAGATCTCAGCGAAGCTCGGCAGAAAGAAGACCATTATGGGTGGCGTCCTCCTCATGGCAGCCTGTTACGGCGCGGCTGTCTTTGTCGGGGAATACCATCCGCTCGTCAATGTCGCATTCGCACTGATCGGCGTGGGCTGGGCGGCAATCAACGTGAATTCCTACCCGATGATCGTTGCGATGAGCAAGGGCGGTGACATCGGCAAATACACGGGAACCTATTATACCTTTTCCATGGCGGCGCAGGTGGCAACGCCCATCCTGTCAGGCTTTCTGCTGGAGAAGGTGTCCTACAGAACGCTGTTCCCCTATGCCTTTGTGTTTGCGGTTCTCGCATTCTTTACGATGACACAGGTAAAGCATGGGGATGTAAAGCCGCCGAAGAAGGAAAGCATTTTAGAGAATTTTGATGTAGATGACTGAGGTACACGGAAAGGACTTGACTTAAGATGAAGGTAATCGGGATTATTGTAATTTGCATTTTGATTCTGGCAGTGCTTTATCTGCTGATGATTATGCCGAGGGTGGCGGGAAAGCCGGATACAGCGCCCTTTACCAGATGGCTGTACGCGCACAGGGGACTTCACGACAATCGGTCGGATGCACCGGAAAACTCCCTGCGTGCCTTTCAGAAAGCGGTGGAGGCGGGCTTTGGCATCGAGATGGATATTCAGATGACAAAGGATCATGTGCCCGTTGTCTTCCATGATTTCACCTTAAAAAGGATATGCAATGCGGATGGCAAGATCGCGGACTATACCTTTGAGGAGCTGCGGCAGTTCCATCTCTGCGATTCCGACCAGAAGATCCCGAAGTTTGAGGATGTGCTGAAGCTTGTGGACGGAAAAGTACCTCTGATCGTCGAGCTGAAGATCGAGGCGCTGGATACCTCCATCTGCCCGGCGGGAGATAAGCTGCTCTCAGCGTATAAGGGAATGTACTGTATCGAGTCCTTTAATCCGCTCGGCGTTTTCTGGTATCGCAGACATAGAAAAGAGATCGTGCGCGGGCAGCTCTCCGATGCCTTTTTGAAGGAGGGGGAGTACAGAGGAGTGCTGTACTTCCTGTTGCAGAATCTGGTGTTCAACTTCCTGACGAAGCCGGATTTCATTGCCTACCACCACAAATACCCGGAGATACTTTCCCGCAGGATCTGCCGCGGGCTGTACCATAACACGGCGGCAGCGTGGACGATCAAGAGCCAGGAGGAGCTTGACGCAGCGAGAAAGAATTTTGATATTTTTATTTTTGACAGCTTTATGCCTGAAAGATAGAAGAAAAATAAGTCTTGCCGTTGCAGTATCAAATACAGAGTGGTAAAATATGGTTGTTTCTCAAAATACACAGAAAGATAAAGGGAGGCAAAAGTATGAGAAAATCAAAATTTCTTGCAATGACCCTTGCTGTGGCACTGGTTGCGGGTGCGGTTCTGGAAGCGCCTGTCGCGGTAAGAGCCGAAGAGACAGCTGCTGCTTCATCTGAGTTACAGGAAGACAGCAGACCGTCTGAATCACAGGGAGACAGCAGACCATCCGAGTCACAGGGAGATGCACCTACCACAGTGGACTTTGAACTGGTTGCACCGGACGAAGTTGGGTGGGAAGACGGATGGGTGATGCACTATATTCTTCCGAACAAGGAAGCGTTGGACTATCGGGACGGAAATTGCAGAATACGTATTTATATGAATGGAGACACAATCTATGCTATGGGATTTCCTGCGTTATATGGGGAAAAGCCAAATGCAAAAAAATGGATTATGGAGACAGGTGATTATACCTTTAGCGCAACAGAACTGGCAATGGTAGATGGACAGATTCAGGAGTCGGAGGAGGTATTTGCTGCTTCCAGACATTATGATGCGCCGGCGCAGAGACTTGCGAAGGTGCAAGGTGTGGAATGGGATCAGAATGAAACAGGTATCGTTTACTTCACACCGGTAGAAGGTGATGTGGAATACTATGGCATCAGAGGCTACCATGAGTACGAAGAAAACAGAGAGGCTAAGATTCAATTATATGAATACTGCGGATTTCCCGAAGGCAGCACAAGGGCTGACGGTGCAAAGATGTGGCAAACAGAGGATGGAAGGATTGCGGTAGACCTTACAGATTTCATAAGAATGTACGGTGAGGATGTTTATTATGTGGATGTTCAGGCGTTCAGCAAGGATATCGACACAACAGCAAACGGCTATCCCAGTGAGATGTCGGCAGCACTGGATACCCATCAAAGGGCAATAACAGTCGCTGATAAAATTACTGAGGCGATAGGATCAAAGACTCCGGAGGAAGCTGTCAAAGCGATACAAAATGATATTAAACTTGAAGAACTGGCTACCAATATGCAGACAGATGCCAACGTCTTAAGTCAGATTAAGGGTCTGGAGGAAAGCTATAAGCAGGCAACCGGCATTACTGTGGAGCAGAATGTTTCAGAGGAAGTACAGCGGCACGGTGTTGACCTTTCCAGAGTGTCCATAGTCGGCGCAGCATTTAATGCACAGCCGAACAGTACAGTCAGCCTGAATATTGATTTCCCTGATGTTCCGGTGGTTCCGCCAGAAGGCTATCTGGATGCTATCCAGCTGGATATCAAGCTGAATAATCTCGGAAATTCCATCAGCTCGCTGGAAATGCCGATCACAATTACAATGCCTGTTCCCGCAGAGGTTGAACCGGCAAAGCTTATACTGTGGCATTACCATCTCGGTGACAGAACACAGATCAATTTTAAGGATAATGGCGACGGTACAATTACTTTTACCGTGACGGATTTCAGCGTATTTGTATTTACGAAGGAGAAGACGAATACGCAGACTGGCAGCGACAGCACGGCAAACAATAGTAACAGCTCAAGCAGTTCGTCTACAAGCTCCACCCAGACCGTGACGGAGGAGAAGAAGGCTCCCGTTGCGATCGAGTATGTTGTAAAGCGCGGTGACAGCATGGCAAAGATTGCCCGCAGACATGGCTTGACGCTCGGACAGCTGATCGCTCTGAATCCGCAGGTGAAGAATCCTGCAAGAATTTATACCGGACAGATTCTGATTGTCGGCTATACCAACGGTGAGGCAGCTGCCACGGATGCAGTAAACGCGGAATACTACATCGTGCAGAGAGGTGACTCCCTGTTTAAGATTGCAGTAAAGAACAAGCTTACCCTACTGGAACTGAAGGTTCTCAACCCGGAGCTTTTCGCCCAGAGATATATCTTTGCAGGCCAGAAGGTCCGCGTGAAGTAGGAATGTGAAATAGAAATTGGAAATTACATAAATTGGAAGCAAGTGCCCCTGCGGGAAACCGTGGGGGTATTTGCTTCCAATAATCAGAGCGTAAAATGCAGTGATGGAAAAACATTGTGTTTTAATATAAAGAATGATACTATAATAGGATGTGTTAAAAATACGGAGCATATATAGCGGAATAATGGAAAAAACATTATATATTTGCTCCTAAATCAAAATGGGGAGGAAGTCTATGGCTGTGGACATGAGGGAGGAAGAGGAATATTTGCAAGGACTTGAGGTGGATCTGGAAAAGGAGGCGGAAAGACTCTTTGCAAGGTCAAAGGATCGCTCGGACGATTATCACAGGCTGGCGAGCTATATGTGGGAGCATCAGACGGACTTTGACGAGTATGAGCTGGTGTTTAATCGGTTGAATATGGATCAGGTGGTGGATTCCGGAGAGCAGACAAGGGCGCAGCTGTACCGCATTGTGAAAATGCAGGATTCTCCCTATTTTGCGCGGATTGATTTTCAACAGGAGGGGGAGGAAGCTCCGATGCAGATATATATCGGAAAGTTTTCCTTCTGGAACATACGAAGCCCCTATGAAGTCTTTGACTGGCGCGCGCCGATCGCCGGGATGTACTATGAATTCGAGTATGGAGAGGCATATTATGATGCACCGGTTGGAAGAGTGTCGGGGCGGATTGACTGTAAGAGGCAGTATGGAATCCGGCGGGGCAGACTGGAATATGCGTTTGAGAGCAGCGTCAGCATCGGCGACGAAATCCTGCAGCAGGAGCTTTCCAGAACCTCCAGTGACAAGATGAAGGATATTGTCACGACGATACAGAAGGAGCAGAACCGCCTGATTCGTAACGAAGCCGCAGACACATTGATCATTCAGGGAGTGGCGGGTTCCGGGAAGACCTCCATTGCGCTGCATCGTGTCGCCTATTTCCTCTATCGGTATAAAAAGGATATTTCGGCGGAGAACTTTCTCATTATTTCCCCGAACAGGATTTTTGTGGATTATATTTCGGAGGTGCTGCCGGAACTGGGAGAGGAGAACGTGCGGAGCGTTGGCATGGAGGAGATTGCAAGGCAGTATCTTCCGAGAGAATGGAAGCAGGGACGGCTGAGACTGGAGAGAATGTGTTTCCAGACAGAAAAATTTCAGGAGACGGACGATCCCGCATGGCTGGAGCGGAGTCGTTTCAAGAGCACCTCGGAATTTGTGGAGCTGTTGGAGCAGTTTTTGCAGGAGTGCGACAGAACCCATTTCTCGGCGGCGGATTTTGTGTACGAGGGAGGCAGCTTCCCGGCTGCTGAGGTGCAGAGATATTATGAGCGTCTGGGAGCGCTGCCGGTTTATGAGCGTCTTCGGGAAATTGCAAAGCGTATGTCGGAGGATTTAAGGGCACAGGCAGTGCGTGGGGTTCATAGGCAGGATATTCTCGAATGGCTGATGGGAGCCTATCGGCACAATGATGCGCTGGAGCTGTATGAGGAGTTTTATGCGAAGCTCGGACGGAGCGAGCTTTTTGTCCGGGACCCGGAGCAGGAGCTGGAGGCAGCTGATATATTTCCGCTGCTCTACGTCAGACTCTATCTGGCGGGAAGACCGGAAAATGAGAACATCAAATATCTTGTCATTGATGAGATGCAGGATTATACGCCGATTCAGTATGCCGTGATTGACAAGCTCTATCCGTGCAGGAAGACGATTTTAGGGGACTTTTCCCAGAAGGTGGTTCCCTTTTCGGGGGAGAGCGGGGAGTACCTGGAAAGGCTGTACCCGGAGGCACAGGTGGAAAAGCTGTACAAGAGCTATCGCTCCAGCTATGAAATCATAGAGTTTGCGAGGAAGATGGCGGGAGAGGTATGCATAGAGCCGGTCCAGCGGCATGGGGAGGCGCCGCAGGTCGTTTCCTGTAAGGACAAGGACGAGGAGACGGCATGGCTGCTGAAGGCGATCCGGGGGCTGGACACTGACGCGGATGGACGAAAGATCGGCATTATCTGTAAGAAGGAGGCGCAGGCGAGGGAGCTTTACAGGCGGCTTGCAGCAGATGCCGGAGAGATGCCGCTGCATCTGCTTACCTATGACAGTGAGGAGTTCTATGAGGGCGTGATGGTCAGCGCGGTGTCAATGTGCAAGGGACTCGAGTTCGACGAGGTGCTGATACCGGATGTGGACTGCGAAAATTACAGCTCGGAGTACGACAGGGGACTTCTTTATGTCGCGTGTACGAGAGCCATGCATAAGCTGACCCTTCTGTATACCGGGGAGAAAAGCCGTTTCCTTGGATGAATCAGGTAAAAAACGCTATAGGAACGCAATGTAACTGCTTTCATGACGAAAACTTGATATTTGTGCCTTTTGCCATGAAAATATTTGGCACGCACACGGTAAAATCTGCTATTTGTACAAACACCAAAAGAACGTCAAATATTTATCAATTTCGGCTTGATATTCCTCGGATGAATTGATAAAATAAGGAAGTACTGACTAATAGTTCGACGAATGCTTCAGGGCAGCCGAACTATTTTCGGCTGTTTAAAATCTTAAGTGAAAGGGAGAAACACGAGAATGAAAAAATGGGTGTACTTATTTAGTGAAGGTGACATGACCATGCGTAATCTTCTTGGCGGTAAGGGCGCTAACCTTGCCGAGATGACAAGTATCGGTCTTCCTGTTCCTCAGGGCTTCACCATTACTACCGAGGCTTGTACTCAGTACTATGAGGATGGCCGTAAGATCAACGACGAGATCATGGCTCAGGCTATGGAAGGCGTTGCTGAGATGGAGAAGATCAACGGAAAGAAGTTCGGAGATCTCAAGAATCCTCTGCTGGTTTCTGTTCGTTCCGGCGCGAGAGCATCTATGCCCGGTATGATGGATACCATTCTGAACCTTGGTCTGAATGACGAGGTTGTTGCTGCTATGATCGCTGGCAACCCTGATCCTGCATTTGAGCGTTTTGTATATGACTCCTACAGACGTTTTATCCAGATGTTCTCTGACGTTGTTATGGAGGTTGGTAAGAAGTACTTCGAGCAGCTGATCGACAAGATGAAGGAAGAGAAGGGCGTTAAGTATGACGTTGATCTTACCGCTGCTGATCTGAAGGTTCTGGCTGAGCAGTTCAAGGCTGAGTACAAGAACCAGCTGGGCAAGGATTTCCCTTCTGATCCTGTAGAGCAGTTGAAGCTTGCTATCGAGGCTGTATTCCGTTCATGGGACAACCCTCGTGCAAACGTATATCGTCGTGACAACGACATCCCTTATTCCTGGGGTACCGCTGTAAACGTAATGCCTATGGTATTCGGTAACCTGAACAACGAGTCCGGTACCGGTGTTGCATTTACCCGTGATCCTGCAACCGGCGAGAAGAAGCTGATGGGTGAGTTCCTGAAGAACGCACAGGGCGAGGACGTTGTTGCCGGTGTTCGTACTCCTATGCCGATCGCTCAGATGGAGCAGGAGTTCCCTGAGGCATATGCTGAGTTCATCAAGGTTTGTGAGACTCTTGAGAACCATTATCATGATATGCAGGATATGGAGTTCACTGTTGAGAATAAGAAGCTGTACATGCTGCAGTGCCGTAACGGTAAGAGAACTGCTCAGGCAGCTCTGAAGATCGCTTGTGACCTTGTTGATGAGGGACATAAGACCGAGGCTGAGGCTGTTGCTATGATCGATCCTCGTAACCTTGACACACTGCTTCATCCTCAGTTCGATGCTGCTGCATTGAAGGCAGCTACTCCTCTTGGCAAGGGTCTGGGAGCATCTCCCGGTGCTGCTTGCGGTAAGGTTGTATTTACTGCTGAGGACGCTGAAGTCTGGGCTGCAAAGGGTGAGAAGGTTGTTCTGGTTCGTCTGGAGACCTCTCCCGAAGATATTACAGGTATGAAGGTTGCTCAGGGTATTCTGACTGTTCGTGGCGGTATGACCTCCCACGCAGCCGTTGTTGCCCGTGGTATGGGTACCTGCTGTGTATCCGGCTGTGGCGAGATCGCTATGGACGAGGCTAACAAGAAGTTTACTCTGGCTGGACAGGTATTCAACGAGGGAGATTTCATCTCTATCGATGGTACTACCGGTAACATTTACGCTGGTCAGATCAAGACGGTTGATGCACAGATCGCCGGTGAGTTCGGCCGTGTAATGGCATGGGCTGACAAGTATCGTAAGCTGAAGGTTCGTACCAACGCTGATACTCCTACGGATGCTAAGAAGGCTCGTGAGCTGGGCGCTGAAGGTATCGGACTTTGCCGTACAGAGCATATGTTCTTTGAGGAAGACAGAATCGCTGCATTCCGTGAGATGATCTGCTCTGATACTGTTGAGGAGAGAGAAGCAGCTCTGGAGAAGATTCTTCCTTATCAGCAGGGAGACTTCAAGGCTCTGTATGAGGCTCTGGAAGGAAATCCTGTTACCATTCGTTTCCTTGATCCGCCTCTTCATGAGTTTGTTCCTACAGAGGAAGCTGATATTGAGAAGCTCGCTAAGACAAAAGGCAAGACAGTTGAAGAGATTAAAGCAATGATTGCTTCACTTCATGAGTTCAACCCGATGATGGGACACCGTGGATGCCGTCTGGCTGTTACTTATCCTGAGATTGCGAGGATGCAGACTAAAGCAGTTATCAGGGCTGCGGTTAATGTTAATAAGAAGCATGTGGACTGGAGCATTGTTCCGGAGATCATGGTTCCGCTTATCGGGGATAAGAAGGAATTCATGCTCATTAAGAAAGAGATTGTAAAGGTAGCTGATGCAGAGATAGCAGCTGCGGGAATTGACATGAAGTATGAGGTTGGTACCATGATCGAGATTCCGCGTGCATGTCTTACGGCTGATGAACTAGCGGCAGAGGCGGATTTCTTCTGCTTTGGTACTAATGACCTTACGCAGCTTGCATTGTTAAATCGCGTGAGATTATTATTACCCTTATTGTTCCGTCGCTTCCGTCCAACAGCGGAAACTGCGTTTTTACAATATTCCCGGAAATGCCTTCCTTCTCATCAGCATTTCCAGCCTTGCTTTCGTGCAGATGCTATGGTTTGTCCCTCTGTTGGCTTGCCTTCTCTCGCGTCCGCTCTATGCTTTGTCTTGGAAAGGAATTAGCGCCGTAGTGCTCGCCACAGTGCTTCCATATTGGATAGTCGCCCCATACCTTGTATATATGGGAGACATAGAGCCGCTAATCGACCACTTTGACGACCTGATAGATACGGAATCAATTTTCGATTACTCGCATATCACGGTGGGAATGCTCACAGAGTATGTCATCCTCGTCATTTTTGCAGGAATAGGATGGATACATTTCATCCGGACATCGTATAAGGACAAGATTCGCACAAGGATGTTCCTCAATGCTTTTGTGGCGATTTCCATTATTCTGATGATAGTAATCCCTGCCGCTCCACTGTTTGCAGAAAGTCTGTTGCCAGTGCTGATAGTCAGCGTAAGTCCGCTTGTGGCGCATTTTATCACGCTTACCGAGACGCGATTGTCAAATATCACGTTCATCATAATGCTCATATTGGTGATTTCTGTGACTATAATCGGAGTGTCAACCGACTGGCTTCAGACGCCATTAGGGCTTGACAGAATCCATATAGTAATAGAATAGAAAAAAGGAAAGGGCGCTTTTGCACAGCGAAACGACATTCCTCAATTTAGCAAAAACGTGCCAGAACAAAATCATCTGGCGCTAATAATTAAGGTAAAAGGTGCTGAAACAAGAGTGATACAGCACTTGTAAAATAGGAAAAATGTGCTGAAAGAAAAACTCTTCGGCGCTGATAAAATAAAAACAAATACGACTTCGTCATATAATTATGCTCGATTTACTCGTAGATTATGGTCCTATAGGCATGCTGATAGCCTCTTTCATAGCGGGCAGCGTATTCCCATTCTCAAGCGAAGCAGTGATGCTTGCAATGCTTGCCGCGGGTGTTGACACTTGGGAACTCGTCATTACAGCATCCATAGGCAATGTCGCCGGCTCGATGTTCAATTACGGCGTAGGCAGACTTGGACGTCTCGACTGGATAGAAAAGTATCTCCACGTGAAGAAAGAAAGCCTCGACAGAGCGCAAAGATTCATGGGAGGACACGGAGCATGGATGGGTTTCTTCGCTTTCCTGCCTATTCTTGGCAGTGCGATAAGCATCCTCCTCGGTCTTATGCGAGCCAATATCATCATCACGCTCATAAGCATCACGCTCGGAAAAGTGATGAGGTATCTGATTATCGCTTGGCCTTTCATGTAGGAAAAACATAGCCTGCATGAAGCATTGGAATAGAAATAAGACAATAACATCATAATAAATTTCAACCAAATGAAACAGTACAGATTGATAGACAATGTACTCGGATGGGTCGCTTTCTTCATCGCGGCTTTCGTATATTGCTCTACCATTGAACCGACAGCTTCCTTCTGGGACTGTCCTGAATTTATTACTACTGGCTACAAACTTGAAGTAGGACACCCACCTGGCGCACCTTTCTTCATGCTTACCGCCAATCTCTTCTCTCATTTTGCCAGCGATCCTTCTGACGTAGCTCGCATGGTGAACACTATGAGCGCACTTCTCTCTGCCACATGTATCCTGTTCCTCTTCTGGACCATCACGCATCTGGTGCGCCGTCTCCTCATAGATTCATGGGAAGAGTTTACACCTGTCAAGACAATAGCCATCGAGGCATCAGGTATGGTCGGCGCTCTCATCTACACTTTCAGCGACACCTTCTGGTTCTCTGCTGTCGAAGGTGAGGTGTATGCTTACTCCAGTGCCTTCACTGCCGTAGTGTTCTGGCTGATATTGAAATGGGAAGACCATGCAGATGAGCCACATTCAGACCGCTGGCTCGTGCTTATCGCCTATATGACAGGCTTGTCTATCGGCGTTCACCTGCTCAATCTGCTCTGTATTCCAGCCATCGTGCTCGTATTCTATTATAAGAAATATCCGAATGCAGACCTCAAAGGCTCCCTTGCAGCACTCTTAGTCAGCGTCATTATCGTTGCTGCGGTGCTCTATGGCGTCGTTCCTGGTATTATCACCGTGGGCGGATGGTTTGAGTGGTTCTTCGTCAATGACCTCGGAATGCCATTCAATACTGGTGAGATAGTATATATCTTCCTCCTCATTGCCATTGTGGTTTGGGCTATTTATGAGAGTTATGTCGATAAGAGCGCTAAGCGTGTCAACATCTCTTTCCTCCTTTCCATCGCAATGCTGGGTATTCCATTCTATGGATTTGGATGGAAAGCATTCTTCACAGGCGTGGTGGTACTTGCAATATTGTACTTCCTTCTCCGGCTCAAGAATAAGAAGACAAAGGCTTATTACGTCACTTCAAGAATCAAGAATACAGCCCTTACATGTATGCTCATGCTCATGATAGGCTATTCTTCCTATGCTCTTATCGTAGTACGTTCCGCTGCCAACCCACCGATGGACCAGAATTCACCGGAGGATATCTTCACTCTTGGCAGTTACTTGAGCCGTGATCAGTATGGTGACAGCCCGCTTTTCTATGGTCAGGCATTCTCGGAAGCGGATTAAAGCCAGAAGAAAAAACAAACGGAAGTCCGCTGCGTA